>Ga0134099_1001703_pt1 | contig 19929 bp, 13 predicted proteins | sample 10_taG_2_FD_105482 | JGI IMG/M metagenome (GOLD analysis project Ga0134099, IMG submission 105482) | Switchgrass degrading microbial communities from high solid loading bioreactors in New Hampshire, USA - 10_41_5_180_A2 metaG | ecosystem: Engineered > Bioreactor > Semi-continuous > Anaerobic >...
GTACCTGAGTCTTTGTGGAGCATACCAATATGTGCTATTTCAGGACTAGCTTGTGTGATAATACTTGGTTTAAAGCAAAAACGAATGCCTTGTAATGGGAGAGGAGAAATATGTTAAAAAAACCTATTTCTTTAGGAATGATTAGTTTATTATTGTTTTTTACATTGGGATGTAATAGTCCGGAGGTATGGCCACAAGTAAATACAGAGACCGAATATAAGGATTACGGCGCAGAAGGCTTAAAATCTTATAAAGAGGGTTATCCAAACCATATAGATTACTATAATTATTTATTAAAACAATTTCCAGATGATAACCTAGGAATGGGTCCAGAGCCTGGGTCTCCAGAAATAGGAATGACCCACCAGCCAATGACATATGGGTTACTCTTATCTGCAGAAGTCTTACATTATAAATATAAACCTAGTGAGCTGAGTAAGCAGAAGATTCGCCAAGCAGCTAGATGGTTAATAGATAATAAGGACCTAAACAGTGACGGCCAACCAGGATGGGGATTGCCGCAGGCTTGGGATGCATTTGCAGATGGTACAATTAATCCAGAAAATCACCCGTATACAATTACTACGGCTATAGTTATCTCAGCATTATTGGATGCATTAGATCTGGAAGATTTATGGTCTAGGTCTGAAAGAACAGAAATAGAAACCTTGGTTAAAGATGTAAGTATTTACTGGTGTGAAAAGGTTTGGAGCGAAGATAATCAAGAGGGCTTTTTTTGGTATAGTATTAGTCCTACAGACAACTATTTCTGCCCAAATGTCTCTGCCATGTTTTTGGGGAGTTTAGCACGGGTCATATCTGAGCAAAAAAATTTTCTAAGTAATAATGAACTTGCATTATTAAAAGATCGGGTTAATAAAGCTGCTGACGGAATAATGGCTAATACAAAATGGGCAGATAACGTACCTTATTGGGATTATATTGTATACGCAGATAATAATATAGAAAATGTTAGGCCTAACGACCTTGTACATCACGTCTACATATTATGGGGGATGGAGCTATATCGTTCTTCAGGAATAGGAGAAACAAGCCTCCCTTGGTCATTAGAACAAGCCCTTGAATCACTAAATTATTATTGGAGCGACGACAAAACCCTTGCGTTTCCTACCAATGTTCATTTTAAAAATAAAGATAAGTTAAAAGATAGACCTGCGAGATTATGGGGAATGGGCATGATGTTGGCATTCTATGGAAAGTTCGGCGCTGTACAAAAGGCTGACTATTGTACCGATATTATTTCTAGGGATTATGGGCCTTTCCCAAACCTCAAGTTGTGGCCACAGTCATTTTCCCAAGACATTGAATTTTATCCACGTTATGCTGCCCACGTTTTGTATGGATTAGCATATGCAGATTTTTATAATAAATAAATCATTATAGATGATGTGAAATTTTAAAAGTAAGGAATGGGTAGATGCCGAAATTAAAATTTACGATTCCATATTCAACTTTACGACTGACAGTACTATTAATAATATTCAAAATTGTTCTAGATATGGCATATGTATATATAATATCACCAGTGTATGCATATTCTGGCTTTATTACTTCTGTAAGCCTTTTAGCTGTGCTGGAGTCTTATTTTATGGTCATTTTAATAGGATTGACTATGCCATCAACTATTAATAGAGCCTCTCATTTTTTCATATGGATGCTTGCCATTGCCACTATCATACCGACATTGTCCTTTTATGCTATGCATTCCGGTAGCCGTATGTTTATGTATGCAATGGTTATCGGATATTTTTGCGTCGTACTATTTAGCAAAATACCAATTATAAAAATCGGAACTCTCAAAGAAGGCCGTACTATAGGAATATTCCTCCTAATTATTATGGTAGTAGCTGTAGCAGCTTCTATGATAGCTAAAGGGGGCTTGAGCCACTTCAATTTAGACTTGAGTAAAGTATATGAGCATCGTGGCGAAGTTGGTCTACTTATTAATGCAGGCATATGGGGTTATATAAATACCTGGGTCTACAAGGTTGTTAATCCTGCTCTGATTGCTTGGGCTCTTTGGCGGAAAAGATACCGTTTATTTTTAATTTTTACAGCATTACAAGTCTTATTCTTTGCCATTAGTTCTCATAAATCAGTCCTGTTTTACCCTGTTCTTATTTTAGCTGTTTGCTTTATTGCCCGGAAAAAGGAAGCTCTTAAGTATACAACTTGGGGCTTAATAGGGGTCATAGTATTATCATCTTGCATCTATCTAATCTTTGATAATATTTGGCCAGCGTCATTGTTTATAAGAAGGGTTTTCTTTGTGCCTGCTCAATTAAATTTCGCCTATTATGAGTTATTTTCGAGCATTGGCTATGTATATTTATCAAATAGTGTTTTCTCATCGTTTCTTGACTATCCCTTTGAATACAATTATGCAAACATGGTGAGTTTGTATTTACTAGGACACCCTGATACAAATTGTAACAATGGCTTTTTAGCTACAGGCTATATGCATTTTGGCTATTTAGGCATGTGGATTTTTTCGATTATTGTAGGTCTGTTACTATGGATTGTAGACAGTTTAATAGGAAAAAGAATGCCGATGTGGTTAGGTATTAGTATTTTACTAATACCATTTTTTAGTCTATTTACTAGTGCTGATTTGACTACAGCTTTATTAACCCATGGTATTCTCATAGGATGTTTTATTCTATTAACTATCGGTAAAAAGTCAGATTCACTATTGAACAATACTAAAGCTAAAGTAGGAGGTCTTCATGAATCATATTTGCCACATAACCTCAGTTCATAGTGCAAACGATACCCGCATTTTCCATAAAGAATGTAAAACCCTTGTTAATGCAGGATATGCAGTCACATTGGTGGTACAAAATGAAAAAGATGAAGTAATAGATGGCGTGAGAATAATGGCAGTAAAAACACCTAAAAACAGGCTAGAGCGTATACTCAAGACTACCAAGCAGGTGTATAAAAGAGCCCTGGAATGCAATGCAGATATATACCATTTTCATGACCCAGAGCTAATACCCATTGGTTTAAAGTTAAAACGTAAAGGTAAGAAGGTTATCTATGATGTACATGAAGATGTGCCCAGACAGGTATTATCTAAACATTGGATACCTGTATCATTGCGGAAAATTGTTAGCTGGGCAGTGGAAAACATGGAGAACTATGCCGCTAAACGATTTGATTATATAGTAGCGGCTACCCCTTATATAAGAGAAAGATTTCTAAAGATTAATAAGCATTCGGTAGATGTTAACAATTATCCGCTTTTGTCGGAATTGCATATACCAGAGGTAAACTGGGATAACAAAGAGCAGGTGGTCTGTTACGTTGGGGGTATTGGACAGATAAGAGGAATAAATGAGATGGTAGAGGCCATAGGAATGACCGACTACCATTTACTCCTTGCAGGCAACTTTGCTTCATCTGCAGAACGTGACATTGTTATCAACAAGACAGGTTGGGATCGGGTTATTGAATTGGGACACGTTAATCGTACAGAGGTCAGGGAAGTTCTAGCCAAATCTATAGCGGGCTTGGTACTATTCCATCCTGAACCGAATCATATAAATGCACAGCCTAACAAAATGTTTGAATACATGTCAGCCGGCCTGCCGGTAATTGCCTCTAATTTTCCTCTGTGGAAAGAAATTGTTGAAGGAAATAAGTGTGGAATATGTGTCGATCCTTTGAATGTTAATGAAATTGCTGATGCTATGAATTGGATCTTTAATAATCCGTATGAGGCAATGAAAATGGGCGAAAATGGCCGTAGAGCTGTGGAAGATAAATACAACTGGGAACAAGAAGCTATTAAGCTACGGAAAATTTACGAGGGACTATTATAATGAAAATACTTACAGTAGTCGGCGCTCGGCCGCAGTTTATTAAGGCAGCGGTCGTGTCTCGGGCTATAGCTAAATACAATAAGGAAGCATCAGATAGAGAAAATATCGAAGAGTTGCTGGTTCATACCGGACAGCATTATGATGACAATATGTCGGATGTTTTTTTCCGGGAGATGCAGATACCTGAACCTAGTTATCATCTGGGAATTGGCGGAGGTAGTCATGGGGCCATGACCGGCAGGATGTTAGAGGCTCTGGAGGGGCTATTGTTGAAAGAAAAGCCTGACCTGGTAATGGTTTTTGGAGATACTAACTCTACACTGGCGGGAGCCTTAGCAGCAGCTAAACTACATATTCCTGTAGCCCATGTGGAAGCGGGGCTCAGATCTTTTAATATGAATATGCCGGAGGAGATAAACAGAATTCTTACTGATCGAATATCTAGCTGGTTATTTTGCCCTACTGAGACCGCGGTAAAAAACCTGGAACAGGAAGGAGCGACACAATGGCCGGGAGTTCGAGTCTGTAATGTAGGTGACGTTATGTATGATGCAGCTCTTTTTTATCGTGAACGAGCTAAACCGGGATCGGTTGTAGCCAGTCTATTGAATCAATACCAGGATGGTTTTTATCTGGCCACTGTACATCGGCAGGAAAATACCGATGATGTGAATAGACTACGGAATATAATGACGGCATTAGATGAGATTGCGGAACGAGTACCGGTTATTATGCCATTACATCCCCGCACTCGTAAATATTTAAGTGAAGCGGGGCTACATCTGCAAAATGTGTGTTGTATTGAGCCAGTGGGTTATTTCGACATGGTTTGTCTATTAAACCACTGCCGGGCCGTATTTACGGATAGCGGCGGAGTGCAGAAGGAAGCTTATTTCTTCCACAAACCATGCATTACTATGCGAGACGAGACGGAGTGGGTGGAGTTGGTAGAGCACGGTTATAATTTGTTAGTTGGGGCTGATAGGGATAAGATTATAGAGGCAGAGCAGCATTTTTTTGCTAAAGTTATAGACTTTTCTGATAATTTGTATGGTAATGGTAAGGCGGGGGAGAAGGTAGTTAAATTGTTAATGTCATGAGATTAGTTCTTGGGGTTAATATTATTCCGTATAGATTTGAGGATAAGTGATGAACATTTTACTCATTAATCACTATGCTGGGTCACCACGACATGGAATGGAATATCGTCCCTACTATCTTGCCCGTGAATGGGTACGGGAAGGACATAGAGTCACAATTATAGCTGCTTCTTTTTCCCACCTAAGAGCTAATAACCCTGTTCTTAATGGGGTAGTTACTGAGGAGTCTATCGATGGGATACGTTATATTTGGTTGAAGACGCCTGCTTACCAAGGCAATGGAATAGGGCGTATTTTCAACATGCTGCAATTTGTAATACGTCTAAGGACTTATATTAAAACGCTTATGGCACATGAGAGGATAGATGCAGTAATTGCTTCTTCTACTTATCCCTTAGATATTTATCCTGCACGTTTAATTCAAAAAGAGCAAAAGGCTCGTTTAATATTTGAAGTGCATGACTTGTGGCCACTTTCGCCTATGGAATTAGGAAATATTCCTGCATGGCATCCTTACATTATGGTAATGCAGAAGGCCGAAAATGATGCCTATCGTTATTGCGATCATGTTGTATCTATACTTCCCTGTGCTGAGACACATATGCGGAATCACGGATTAAAACCGAATAAATTTACTGCCATTCCGAATGGAATTAGTGTTGATGAATGGCAGAAGTATCATGGAGAATTACCGAATGAACACAAAAACCTGTTGTTACAATTAAAGAATAATAGAAAAATAGTAATAGGTTATGCAGGGGCATTTGGTATTGCAAATTCCCTTAATACGGTGATAGATGCCGCTAAATTATGTGATAATAAAAATGTAGTTTTTGTTTTGGTTGGACAAGGCCCTGAAAAGGGACAATTGCAGACAAAGGTTAATAAACACTGTTTAAGTAATGTATTTTTTTTGCCGCCTGTGAACAAGACTCTGATTCCTAGTTTATTGAATTCTTTTGATGGATGCATTATTACTTGGCAAAGGAACCGCTTATACCGTTTTGGTATAAGCCCCAATAAACTTATGGATTATATGATGGCCGGCAAACCTATTATACATGCTGTTGAGGCTGGTAATGACCCAGTACAAGATGCAGGCTGTGGAATATCAGTTCCTCCAGAGGACCCACAAGCTATTGCAGATGCTATACGGACTTTGGCTAGCATGTCCGTGGCTGAACGTGAAGCAATGGGACAACGTGGCAAAGAATATGTTATGAAACATCATGATTATAAGATACTTGCCAAGCAGTTTTTAAAAGTGCTGGAGGGATGACCACATGGGGGAAAAGATACTAGGTAGTGAACCTTCAGAAACAGACCGGGTTCGCGAAAGATACCAACGCCGTATGATTTTAACAGATTTATATAACCCATTAAACCCTTCTGTTTATATGGCAAAGCAGGAAAGAGAGCGCGCTTTAATTAGGCTTATAACCGAAGCTGGATTGACTCCTGTTAATAATAAGCGTGTGTTGGAAGTTGGCTGTGGGTCGGGTAGCAATATATTACAATTGATTGAACTGGGATTCAACCCAGAATTGATAGTAGCCAACGAATTGCTAGAGGAAAGGGTTCAAATCGCTAGAAAAAGGTTACCGCCAGATGTTCAAATTATTCAGGGCGATGCTTCAGAGCTTAAACTTGCTCCAAATTTTTTTGATATTGTACTGCAGTCTACTGTTTTCACCTCACTCCTGGATGTATCTTTCCAGCAGAAATTGGCTAATAAGATTTGGGAATTGACTAAACCGGGGGGGGCGGAGTTATCTGGTATGATTTTATTTACAATAACCCATCTAATCCAGATGTCCGTGGGGTTTCAATTAAGCATATTAAAAAACTTTTCCCTTTAGGGAAGATCAAGATATGGAAGGTCACATTAGCACCTCCTATAAGTCGACGGGTTACAAGATTACATCCGGCTTTATATAACTTTTTTAATTTGTTTCCTTTATTACGAACCCATGTTTTGTGCTGGATTGAAAAGCCTTATGAAAGTCTTTAGAAAGTGGAGGAAAACATGGCTGATTTTTTGCCTTATTCTTTACCAGACATTGGCGATGAAGAAATCGCTGAAGTAGTAGACTCGCTACGGTCAGGTTGGTTAACTACTGGACCTAAAACCAAACAGTTTGAGAATGATCTTGCGGCTTATCTCGGCAGGGGAATAGAGACGGTGGCGGTAAGTTCAGCTACTGCTGGATTGCATCTGGCTTTAGAGGCTTGTGGGATTGGCCCGGGGGACGAAGTGATTACGACCACTTACACTTTTACTTCTACTGCGGAAGTGATTCGTTATTTGGGGGCGGATCCGGTTTTCGTAGACATTGATCCCCATACTCTAAATATAGATGTAAGTCTTATTGAAGATGCGATTTCCCTTCGTACTAAGGCAATCATTCCTGTGCATTTCGCAGGCTTGGCTTGTGAAATGAATGAAATTATTAGGTTAGCTCGCAAATATAGTTTGAAAGTGGTAGAGGATGCTGCTCACGCTTTGCCTAGTTCATATCATGGACAGTTAATAGGTACCTTAGAAAGCGATGCAACCGTATTTAGCTTCTATGCTACGAAGCCGCTAGCTACAGGTGAAGGTGGCATGGTAGTAACACGTAACAAGGACATAGCTGCTCGTTGTCGAGTTATGCGTCTGCATGGTATTAATCGAGAGGCTTTTGACCGCTATGTTGCAGACAAGCCTTCTTGGTACTATGAGGTGGTTGCACCGGGATTCAAGTATAATATGACCGATTTAGCTGCTTCTGTAGGAATTCATCAATTGAAAAAACTAAACACTATGCATGCTAAGCGGGAGGCTATGGCTCAAAGGTATAATAAAGCATTTGAAGGGCTGCCTTTAACTTTACCAGCTACCCCCTCAAATAATGATTTACATGCATGGCATGTGTATGCGATACGCTTGAACAATAATGCTAAGATTAGTAGAGATGATTTTATTGAGGAAATGTTCCGAAGAGGAATTGGGTGTAGTGTGCACTTTATTCCTTTGCACTTACATCCTTATTGGCGGGATACTTATAACTTAAAAGCTGAAGATTTTCCCTGTGCTTATGATGCCTATAAACGTGTTGTGAGTTTACCATTATATACGCGTATGACCGAAGAAGATCAAGACAGAGTTATTAAAGCTGTCATGGAGTTGTTAGGATAATGACTTCGAAACGTGTATTTGACTTATTTTTTACGGTGCCAGGACTGATTATTCTGTTACCGTTTTTTGCTTTAATAGCCCTGTGGATAAAACTAGATAGCAAGGGGCCGGTATTTTATCGACAAGAACGTGTTGGTAGGTATGGCGAAACCTTCAAGATATATAAGTTCCGTACGATGGTAGAAAATGCAGATAAAATAGGCGGAGCAATAACTATAGGAAATGATCCGCGTATTACTAAAGTAGGGCGGTTCTTACGTAAATACAAAATAGACGAGTTGCCGCAGCTTATCAATGTCCTTAAGGGAGAAATGAGTTTAGTTGGGCCAAGACCTGAAGTCAGTAAATATGTTAATCTATATACCTCTGAACAAAGGGAGGTTCTAAATCTTATTCCGGGAATAACTGATCCTGCTTCTATTAAATATAGAAATGAAAATATTCTCTTGGCAGCTTGTATAGATACCTATGGTGCTAGCTATGCTCCAGAGCAGCTGTATATACAAGAAATAATGCCTGATAAGATTAGAATAAATTTAGAGTACGCTAGCAAAGCTACCATATTTACTGATTTCACAATAATTTTAAAGACTATCTTTAGTAAGTAGACGGCGAAATTTCGTTGACAGGATTATCCACATATTCAGAGACAAGATCGATAAAGATTCTACAAGACGATAAATCACTAAATTAGGCAGGCAGAACTCTATTACATATAGCGAAATCATAAAATCCATTAAAATCTGGAATGTAAAGCCTCCGTTAAATAGTACCGCAAAAGCACCAATATTTCCAAATGATACAAATTGCATCTATGATAGTGCGCTATATAAATATTGCTAATAGATCATCCGGATGAAGTCTAGTTTTAAAACTACCTTGAGTTTGATTTGAAATGCTCACTTGCTGTCACACTTCATTATCATTTATATCATGTAATTCACTTCATTATTTTAAATTCCTTTTCCCCAAATCGGAACAAAACTAAATAATGTTACGTCTTAATTAACAGCCATGATTGTTAGTGGAGTAGGATTGGCTATACATATGTGCTCCACTGATCACCTGAAATTAAACTCTCTGTAACTACGAAAGGGGTGAATAGATAAAACCAAAGATTGACCGTTAGGTCGATTACCTCGTGAATTTATACACCTAACCTATGCTAATCAATCATTAAAGGAGGAAAGAACATTGCTAAAAGCAAGAAGTAGAAAATTATCCTTGGTACTGGTTCTTGCTATGCTGATGACCATGTTCGCAGGTCTTGGCACAGCCAGTGCAGCAGATATGTACTCTGTATCAAGCGTTCAATCTGTAGCTAGTGGTCCCAATGTAAGATTAGGAACCATAGTAGTTACAGCAACCAATCTTGAAGCTAATAGACAGGAAGGATTTGTAGTTAAGTTACCGCAAGATTTTGTAATCACAAAAATAGGCTCTACAACAGTAACTACAGACGTATATGGAGTTTTGGGTATCAGTAAAATTGCTGATATAACCCCATCCAAAGTTGAGCCTTCGAGCGCTAGTGTAGATATAGACGTTTTTGGTACAGCACAAGCTAACCGTATTAAAGTTATTGTTACTCCTGCTAATGACATTGAAGAATTAAAATTCAATGTTGGTTTAACCGTAACTGTTCCATCCGGAGCTCCCAGTGATATTTATGCTACTATAGTTAAAGAGCCGGGTTCTCTGTTTGCTGATGGTGCAGTATTAGTAGCAACCACCGGGGCTGGAGCTGTAGAAGTTATGGCTAATGACCCTGTGAGTTTTGGTTCTGCTTCAACTAATGTAAGTATCTCTGTAAGGGTTAATACGGACGATGCTTTCAAGAGCCTGACATTGAAGTTGCCTGCAGGTTTTGAATGGGATGGAAAGCCGACTTTAGTAAATCCCTCAGTAGGTTCATTTAATTCAAATGATCTTGAGGATTCTGGAAGAACTGCTAAATTTGAACCTGCCGGTGTCACAAAAGGTCTCTGGACTGTAAGAGGAGCAATTAAAGTAGATGAAAGCAGAGCTAAGTTTGGTGATGTAGTAGTTAGCCTTTCTGGTTCTAATGTCAAACCTTCCAGTATTATAATAGGCAGCTATGCAGATTATGGTATTGAAGTAGAAGCTTCTGATGTTCCCACTGTTTTAGCAGGCAGAACTGAAGTTGAAATTGCAGATATTATTATCAAGGAATTAGCTGCCGGATCCCTGGTTGATGGCAGATCAGTTTATCTGACATTACCTAGCGGAGTTCGTTGGGTATATGACAGCAGCAATAATGTGTTAAAAGTAGGCGATATTGATAATACTGGATCAGCTACAATTGACGGCAATATCACTGTTTACTCAAATAAACCGGAAATGGCTAAGTTAGTCATTGACAATAGCGCTTCAACCAAGAAGAAAGGCAATATAACTATCGAAGAAGCTCAAGTAGAGATTGCGCCTGATTATGTAGGCGATATCGTTGTAAAAGTATCTGGAAGCGCTGGAATTGAAGGCGAAGTTAAAGTTGCTGAAGTAATTGCTCCGGTAACAGTAGAAGCCGACGTAACTGATGTAAAAATCGGTTTACAAGCACAACCTGGCGGCAATATAATTATTACCGAAACCGAAGCGGAGGCCCTTCAAGCTACTTTCGACGATAACGATCCTGACACCAGTGATGATGGTTACCTGATCTTAAGGGCTCCTGTGTCTGTTCAGTGGGCCAAGGTTCCGACTGTTAAAGTTATCGAAGGTGATGTTGAACTCGGTACTCCTACCAGATCCGCCGACAACCGCGACTTAAAAATTCGCATTAAAGAGACCAGTACGACTCCTTCTAAGATCGAAATCTCTGATGTAGCTTGGACAATCGACCGCACTGTTCCCGAAGGTGATATGAAGGTATCCGTACTTGGAAATGCAGTTGTACAGACTGAGTTCACTAACAGAACTACTGTTACTTCCTTTGTTGCAGCCAATGTTGTAACACCTGCTCCTGGTGAGACCGTAAGTACCTGTGAATTCCGCATCGGTTCCAACATTTACTACGCAGGCGGAGTAGCCAAAGTTATGGATGTTGCTCCTTACATCAAGAATGACCGTACCTATGTACCGATGCGCTACATGGGTGAAACTCTGGGCGCTGAAGTAGTATGGGATGATGCAGCTCGCACCGTAACTCTGACCAAGGGTGACACCACTGTAGTGTTCACCATTGGCAGCACCACCTACACCGTAAATGGTGAAGCTAAGACTGCTGATGTAGCTCCTGAAATCACCAACGACCGCACCATGCTGCCGGCACGCTTTGTAGCAGAAGCATTCGGTGCCGTAGTTGGCTGGGATGCAGCAACCCAGACAGTTTTGATTCAGAAATAGTTTATATTCTAGTAAGCCGGGGCGCAGGGGCCCCGGCTTATTTTGTCCGTAGATTGACCGGCGGGTCAGATTGATAATATAATATAGCCATCATTAAAAAAGGATGGAAAATAATTATGAAGAGGATAGTACATAGTTTATTACTTGTTTTCTTATTTACAGTAATGATCACTCCGTTTGCGTATGCTCAGGATGTAATTACGTTGGATCAAGCCACTGATATGGCCATAAAGCACAGCAACAGCATCAAACAAATAGAGTACGACATTGAAAAGGGAGAAGAGTACCAAAAGGCTGCTTTAGATAATCTATCTTATATTCCGTCAGGTGCGGCTGAACCACAAGTAGCAGCCGCCTGGACTGCTGCACTAAATACTCAAATCAGCTTGCAGATGGCTAAGAAAAGTAAAGAGGTGGAACAGGATAAGATAGCTCTTAATGTTTTTAACGAGTATACTGGAGTATTACAGGCAAGAAAAAATTTGGAATTAGCAGAGATGAAGTATGAAAAGGCTAAAAAGGACTGGCAGATTACTTTATTATCATATGACTGTGGCTTAATTAGCCAATCTCAATTGAAATTAGCGGAGTCAGGCCAGAAAGCTGCTCAAGCAAGTTATGAACTGGCTAAGAAAGAAGTTGAGAAAGCTTATCAAAGCTTCAATAGTTTAATAGGATTAAACTTAACGGATAGACCTCTTTTGCAAAATGCAATCGAATACTCGCCGATTAATATTATCGATTTGGATCATGAAATAGCCAGAATAATGGATAGGAATCCTGCCATATGGCTAGCCGAACAACAGGTTGAATTAGCAGAGATCCAGCTTGATTTGTATAATTGGGCAGATCCTTCGCGCGAACCTTATGAGGTTAAAAAAATTGATATTGAAAAGGCAAAGCTTACCGCAGCAGATGGCAAACAACAGATAAAGAACGCTTTATATAGTTTATACAAGACGATTGTCCAGCTAGAGGATAGTTATGCTATGTCATATGAGGCTTTTAAAATAGCTCAGGAAGATTTTAGAGTCAAAGAAATTCAGTACGAATTGGGAATGCTTAGTAAACAAGATTATATGGCTTCGAAATTAGCATTAACCGAAGCTGAAAATAATTTGAATAAGATTGTATATCAGCATGAGGCTTTAAAACAAACCTTTTATAAACCTTGGGCAGCAACTTCAACTGGAAGCAACTAGATTCTAACTCATACCTGCTCTCCCTGCAGAGAATAACCAATTAACGAGTTAGATAGTTCTGACCCGTTTGGAAAGCCTGAGTGTCGAATGAGCTCGGGCTTTTTTGCTGTTCAGGTATTGACCGTGGGTTTACAATATAGCTATACTTTTATCGTGACCGACTCGTCGGTCGGGAAATGTTATCAAAAGGTAGATTAATAACATATACTGGGAGGGACACCGGTGAAAACCAGACGTAAGAGTACATATTGGGGACTGATTGTGGTATTGATAGCAGCCTTTTTGATCAGCGGATGCGGGCAAAAAGAAGAAGCTGTCAAAGAAACGGAAATAAGTGTTAATACGGCTCTGGCTGAGGAGCGCAGTATAGTCAAGAGCGCTCGATATGCTGGAATCGTAAGAGGGCAGAATGAAGTCTATCTTATGCCCAAGGTGGCGGCTCGGGTCACGGGCATTCATGTTAACCCTGGGGATTGGGTAACCCAGGGACAAACGCTGATAACTTTGGACAGCAGTGATTATCAGGCTTCGGTGGCCCAGGCGGAAGCTGCTGTTAAACAGGCGGCTATACAGTTGGAAAATGCGCGCACAACTCTGGAACGGACGGAAAAACTGCATGAAGCCGGGGCTGCTTCCCAGCAGCAGTTGGAACAAGCCCAAAGCGGCTATGAGTTAGCCCAGGTGGGCGTTGAACAGGCTAATGCCGCTTTGGCTATGGCTTCCCTGCAGTTAAATTACTGTACCCTGACTGCTCCCATCAGCGGAGTGGTGGGATCGATTAACCTATCTTTAGGCGATATGGCCAATCCCGCCTCACCAGCGGCGGTGATCAGTGAAACTTCCCAGTTGGAAATAGAAGTAATGGTCGGTGAATCGGAAATCAACTTTATCGAAGTAGGCAGTCCGGTGGATGTTTATATACGGGCGGTCAGCGAGGAGGCCTTTAAAGGCCAGGTGGCCAGTGTGGCTACGGTACCGGATCCGGTTAAGCGCAACTATGCGGTGAAAGTCACCCTGGATAATCCGGAAGGCAAGATAAAATCCGGTATGTTTGCGGAAGTAGCGGTAAACACCCTCAGCAAGGATAATGTAATATGCGTACCGGCCAATGCAGTGGTACCCAAGGGCGCTCGTACTGTGGTTTATGTGGTTGATGAGGAAAGCCGGGCCCGGGAACGGGAAGTGGAGATTGGTATTGAAAACTCCAGTTATGTGGAAATAGTCAAGGGACTATCTGCTGGTGAACAAGTCATTACCAAGGGGAGCACACTGGTGGCAGAAGGTACCCTGGTGAGAGTAATAACCGGGGGGGCTAACTAATGAGTCTTATAAAATTTGCCGTAAATAGGCCGGTCACCATGATTATCATGGTGTCAGTGCTGTTGATATTGGGTTTTTTCACTTACAGCAAATTGACAGTGGATCTGCTGCCGGAGATGGAGCTGCCAGTGGCCGCAATTATAACCAGCTACGGCGGTGCAGGTCCGGAGGAAGTAGAGTCAGGGGTCACGAAACTCCTGGAGAGTGCCCTGACCACAGTTAGCAATGTTGATACCATACAGTCCATATCCACAGCAGGACAATCCATCATCATAATGATGTTTAAATGGGGCACGGATATGGACGCGGCAGGTATTGAGATCAAGGACAGCATTGGCTATGTGGAAGGCTTTCTGCCCAGCGGGGTAGAGGATCCCATGGTAGTAAAGATGGATCCCACTATGATGCCCATCATGCAGATAGGTGTCAGCGGTGAAGATCTGGAGCAAGTGCAGGAAATTGCCGAAGAAGTTATCGAACCGCGCTTGTCCCGTATACCGGAAGTAGCCTCGGTAATTATCACCGGTGGGCAGGACCGGGAGGTTAAAGTAGAAGTTGACCCGGTCCGGCTGGAAAACTACGGTTTAACTCTCTCCCAGGTAGCCCAGGTTCTGCAGATGGAGAACTTCAACATGTCCTCAGGTAAGGTAACCAGGGGCGACAGGGAGTATTACGTGCGCAATATGCAGGAGTTTGAAACCGTAGAGGATATCCGCAATGTGGCCATTTTAACCCCTACGGGAGCTAGCCTGCGCCTGGGTGATATAGCTACGGTTACCGATGGTTACAAGGAAATGGAGCAGTATACCCGGGTAAACCATAAGGAAGCGGTGGGCATCCACATTATGAAGCAGACGGATGCCAACACCGTGAAAACCAGTGAACTGGTACGTAAAGAATTGGCCAAAATCCAGCAAGAAAGGAACCTGGATTTTGAGGTAGATGTGGTCTATGATGCCGCCTCCTATGTGCAGCGATCCATCAACAGCACCATCCGCATGATTTTTGAAGGGGCATTGCTGGCGGTACTGGTATTGTTCCTGTTTTTGCGTAATATGCGCAGCACCCTTATTATATTTACTTCCATACCCTTGTCCATTATTGCTACTTTCATAATGATGTATTTTTACGGTACTACTCTCAACCTCATTACCATGGGCGGTTTGGCTCTGGGAGTGGGGCGTATTGTGGATGACTCCATTGTGGTGTTTGAAAATATATACCGGCACCGGAGTCTGGGCTTGTCACCCATGGAGGCGGCAATTACCGGTGCTTCCGAAGTGGGCGGTGCGATACTGGCGGCAACTATGACCTTTATTGCCGTTTTCCTGCCCATGGTCTTTGTAGAAGGGCTGGCTTCCATTGTTTTTAGTCCCATGGCTATGACCATATCTTTTGCTATATTGTGTTCCTTGTTGGTAGCTTTGACAATTATACCTTTGATGTCGTCGCGCATTTTAACTGACCAATCCATGCAGAGAACCAGAACCGGCAGCGGCCGTATATTCAATATTATGCAGAAGTTTGGGCATTGGATAGATGGCTTAGGTGAGCGATATAAAGTTCTCCTCCAGGCCTGCTTGAACCATCGCCGACGGGTGATTATAATCGTTACTCTTTTGATGGTCGCATCCTGTGCGGCTATCCCCTTGGTAGGTGCGGAATTCTTGCCTACAACCGACTCGGGGGAGATTTCGGTAAGCATTGAGACGGATAAAGGCAGCAGCCTGGACGATACCGATGAGATCGTCCGCCAGGTGGAAGCGCGCATACTGGATATACCCGAAGTGGAAACGGTATTCACCAGTGTGGGATCAACGGGAACTATGCTGATGAGCATGGGTGGAGGCAGCAATAATTCTACCCTTTATGTTAAACTGTGTCCCAAGAACGAGCGGCAACGGGGAGTGGAGATAGTAGCTGAGGAAATCCGTCAGAAGCTGGCTGGTTTGGCAGGAGCCAAATATTCAGTCTCGGTAATGGATTCCACCAGCTCTATGGGTATGGGAAGCTCATCTCCGGTGGTGGTACGGATCAGCGGTGATGACCTGGATGTGCTGAAAGAACTTTCCACTGAGGTGGCTGACATAGTACGGTCTACCCCCGGCACCCGGGAGGTGACCTCCTCCCTGACTGACGGTAACCCGGAGGTGCAGATCAGAATAGACCGGGACCGGGCTGCGGCCTATGGTTTGACCCCCATGCAGGTAGCCGGCGAGATTAAAAGTGCTATGGACGGAACCGTGGCGACTCGCTATAAAGTAGAAGGCGAAGAAATCGATGTCCGCGTATCTTATGCCTCGGAAAGTTATAATGATATGGATTACCTGACCAACATGACTATTCTTACTGCTCAGGGAGCGGTGGTTAAACTTTCCCAGATTGCTACTTTTGAATTAGCCCAGGGTCCGGTGCAAATCATCCGGGAAGACCAGGTGCGTAAGGCCGAGGTTAGCGCTGAACTCCTTAACCGTGACTTGAACAGTGTTATGACCGATATACAAGCCCGTGTAGCCCAAATGAATCTGCCCGCTGGCTATGAAATAAGCTACGGCGGGGAGAACGAAGAAATGATGGAAAGCTTCGCCAGCTTGGCGATAGCCTTGTTACTGGCCATACTGCTGGTGTATTCAGTTATGGCGGTACAATATGAATCCTTCTTTAATCCCTTTGTTATCATGTTCTCTGTTCCTACCTGTATTATCGGAGTGGTTTTCGGATTGCTGGTTACTGGCCGGGCCTTCAGTATAACTGCTTTTATAGGAGTAATTATGCTGGTGGGTATAGCCGTATCCAATGCCATCGTGTATGTGGATTACCTGAAGCAACTGCGGGAACGGGGTATGGAACGTAATGCTGCTATAGTTGAAGCTGGGCGTGTACGCTTACGGCCGATATTGATGACTGCTTTCACCACTATTTTAGCCATGTTGCCCATGGCCATTGGTTTAGGGGAAGGTGCTGAGCTGATAGCTCCCCTGGCTACGGTAGTTATCGGCGGTCTCCTGGCTTCAACCCTGATTACTCTAGTCCTGGTGCCGGTGGTTTACAGCATCTTTGACGACTGGGGCCGGAAAATCAGTGCCCGCTTCAGCAAAGGGAGCAACACCCAGGGGCCCGATGTGAGCGTATCCTAAGTCATCTGTGTGATTGCTGGGCGTGCAAGAGGGGACGGTTCTTTCTTGCACGTCCAGTTCAAATATTTGGAGAGCATAGTATGCTTCGACGTGCAAGAAAGAACCGTCCCCTCTTGCACATGGTGTACGTTACCAGGAGGTACGGGGAATGAACCAGGGTCAGAAGTTGGGAGGAAAAAGAGAAGCCATTATTCAAGCGGCGTTGCAGGTATTCTCTGAAAAAGGCTATCACAACGCCCGCATGGAAGAGGTAGCTACTGTGGCTGGTATAGGCAAAGGCACTATCTACGAGTACTTTGACAGTAAGCTCCAGCTGTTTCAGGCAGTTCTGGAAAATTCTATTAAAGTGTATTACGATAGTATCATACTGGAAGAAAATCCCTCTCTTTCTTTTGAGGAAAGGCTGCGCCGCCTGATCCATAGCCATGTGTGCTTTTCCCAGGAAAATCGCCAGTTAACCCGTATCGTTTTTTGGGATTCAGACATTATTGACAGCGAACTGAAAGATTGGGTCCTGTCGATGCGTAAAGAAAAAGAAGAGAAAATGATGGAGGTCATTCGCCAGTCTATAAAAAAAGGCGAACTGCGTGACGTTGATCCCTGGCTGCTGACCATAATGCTGGAAGGGGTCGTTGCCTCTCTTTGGGGGCCCATCATTTTGGATGACTGGAACGTTGAAGCAGCCGAGCTGGCGGATTCTATAACCGACATGATAATGCGCGGAATAGCGGCGCGATAAGGGGAGGACGTGCAAGAGGGGACGGTTCCTTCATGCATGTCCAGTTTGAGTGTTGTAATCATACGTATCATCCTTTTCGGAGCAGTATATATGTCATTGCTGTGAAAACGGCTTCCTAGTATGTCATGGCTGTGAAAATAGCTCCCAATTGTGTCATTGCTGTGAAAATGGCTTCCTTTTATGTCATCACGAGGAGCGAAGCGACGTGGTGATCTCAACCGGTAAGCCCGGCTGATTTGAATGAGATTGCCACGCCCCTGCCGGGGCTCGCAATGACAATTAAGAATTCCTTTCATAGCGATGACAGGCTTAAGTTTTCGTTTATAGTGGCCTGTTCTACTGGTGACAATTGCTGTGAAAATAACTACGCTGTGTCATCGCGAGCGCGTAGCGCGTGGCGATGACACAATGGTTGCCTTTTTACTGACATGAAAGCCATTTTCACAGCAATGACAATTAAGAATTCCTTTCATAGCGGTGACAAGCTAAAGTTTTCGTTTATCGTGGCCTGTTATTCAGGTGATAAATGCGAGGAGCGGCGAAGCAATCTCCAATGAGGACTACTGAAAATCTCTTTATTCGGCAGGTATTATAATGGCGCTCTATAAACGGATTATCACAGCATTGCTGATGGTTATATTTATCGGAATAGCCCCGGGTGCAGCCCAGGGCTTCTCCGATACCCGCGGCCATTGGGCCCGGCCGCAGATCGATCACCTGCAAAGCCGGGAACTGTTGTCGGGTTACCCGGATGGCACTTTTCGCCCTGATGCTTATGTTACCCGGGAAGAATTCGTAACCTTGGTAATCAAAGCTCTGAATAAAGAGAGCGAAGCCCGTCAATTGGAAAAAGGGCAGGGCTTTTTTAAAGATACGGGCCAGCGGTGGTCCCGGGGGTTTATTGATTTGGCCTTCGAATTAAATATCACTTCCGGTGACGGTACGGGCAATTTCCATCCCCAGCGAGCGGTTACCCGTCAGGAAGCGGTTACCCTGCTGGTAAATGCTCTGCACAGGGGAGATGAGTTACCTGATTATAATGAGCTTCTCTTCTTGGACAGTTCCAATATAGCTGAGTGGGCCCGGGCTTCGGTAGCCTACGCCTCCCGCCATGGTATCATCAAAGGCTTTCCCGACTTGACTTTTCGCCCCCAGCAGCCGGTTACCCGTGCTCAGGTAGCGGTAATGCTGGAACAATTCCTTGAGCTGCGCGGGCAGAAATATCATATGGCCGGCACTCTGCTGACTATTAATTTGCCTTTGCGCCAGGCGGTTATTGAAATAGATGGCCGCCGGCATAATTTCGAGCTGGATGAAAACTTGGCAGTTTACAAAATCGATTCCCAGGAACCCCTGGTCGAACTGAATCTTCCGGCCCCGGGCTATTTTGACCTGAATCGGGAAGGAAAACTGGCCTTTGTTGGTTTAGTGGAAAATCTGCCGGAATCCAATCTGGATATTAGCACTAGTAAATTAACTTCTACACCTATTCAGAGAACAGGTTCTACCATTGTTTCCTCAACTCTGGTGCAATTAGCCCAAGAAACTGAAGCTGCGGAAACTTCCCTGGACAATCCTGGCACCAGCCTGGAAAACACCCGCCAGGCTATGCGGGTGCATGAATTCATAAGGGAAAGCGGAGCTACCGGCCGGGGACAGCTAGTGGCGGTGATAGACAGCGGCATTGATCCGGGTCACCCTGACCTGCAGACCACCGTGGATGGATATCCCACCCTGGTGGACTTTATCGACTTTACCAATGATGGCAAAGTGGATCTTTCCCGTATAGGCAAGCCCGTTGATGGCTCATTTATCGCCGGCGATCAAACCGTAAATGTAAAAGGAATAGCTAATGCCGCCGGTGATTTTCGTTATGGATTTTTGGACGCTTCGGTTCTGCCGGCGTCTTTCACGGATGATTCGCGTATCAAGTCTGTTCTGGTTGTGGCGGCAGCCAGCCAGTACTGGTATCTCTACGACACCATATATATCGATACCGATGGAGACGGAGATATAACCGAAGAAAAGCCCCTTAAACGCTA
>Ga0134099_1001709_pt1 | contig 19887 bp, 26 predicted proteins | sample 10_taG_2_FD_105482 | JGI IMG/M metagenome (GOLD analysis project Ga0134099, IMG submission 105482) | Switchgrass degrading microbial communities from high solid loading bioreactors in New Hampshire, USA - 10_41_5_180_A2 metaG | ecosystem: Engineered > Bioreactor > Semi-continuous > Anaerobic >...
GCATATACGATGATGTCCGTACACTCTTCATGAGAATAATAGAGCTTGTCCAGGTACCGGCGAATTGAGCCGGTCAACTGTGTCCTGTTTATACCCCTTTTGATTGCATTATTCACTAACCTATAACAGGCTTTTTTCCCCACCCCTGCGCGTTCTTTTATTCGTTTTCGGGCGTGGTTAGTGATTATCATGTCTTCATCTCCCTAACCTGAATATGGTTTGGATACTGCTTTTCAATCTGTTTCAGGCCAATAAGAACAGTCATAAACACTGCATCCACCACGGCCTGCTCTGTTTCATCAGCGAACGGTTCAATTTCCACCGTCACCCCGTTCTGATACTGCAAGCGGGTAAATGAAATATCCTGTATGTTTTTCAAGGTACCTACAAGTGCAAAGGCAAGTGCTGATATACCGGCACAAACAACATCGTTTCCAGGGTTATATCCGGCATGGCCTTTCAGGTCCATAGCCGTAAAGCCATGGTTATCCCTGTAAAACTCTACTGTCACCACCAGGAAGCACCCCCTGTTTCTGTTGTGCTGCAAGAGCTTGAAGGATTGGCTGCACTCGCATAAGAGTCTGTTGCATTTGTTGCATCTGTTGATACATCATTGCATTTGCGCGAATCATTTCAGCTATTTTTTCTTTTCCTTCAAAAGTCATCATCTCAAGGGCAATAAGTGCCGATTCTGCCATCTGAGGGTTAAAGAAACCAGCTTTGAACATCGCTTGTGCCATCTCATTGTGGACCATAGTAGAATACGGATTTGATTTTTCAGGAACGATGTCAATATCGAATTCAGGCTTCCTGTATTTCGGCTCTTCACCTTCATACATTGATGGAAACAGCTGCGGCCTGAGGCCGGAATTATCATAATCAACAAATTCATAGGTCCCATTCGGCATATCTATCCTGAATGTACGGGTGACATTATATAATTGCCTTATATGTTCTACAAGAAAGGTCATTTCACGCCTGAATACTTCATACGAAGAAGAAATCATATCCCTGGAAACCTTGTTTCCGGCTTCCTGGAGCGCATATATTGCAGCTGCAGCTGTAACGCCTTTACCGCCCTGGCCGGAATTGAACACGTCATTTGCGGAAATTTCCCGAAGTTCTGATATTTTTTCCTGACGATGCTGAACAATGAACGGATGCAAAGGTGTAACCTGCCACTCACGAATACTATCCTCACTCAAGCTACCCTCAGTTTCGATAAATTCTTTTGACCAGTCTGTGGCATCATCCAAGTTTATACCGCTGCTGCGTTTATAAAACCACCTTTTTCGACCCGCCTTAAAGGCATTTTCGATGATGATAGCATCAAGCTTGTCAATGTAAATTTGCGGATTTTTAGCAATATCTATAAATCCAAACCCTGTAATGGTTCCCTCTTCAGGAAACAGCACATCAAACTCAACCGGGTATTGATTGCATTCGTAATAGCCTTTTTCGACATATTCCGGGTAATCCTCTGAACAAAAATACGGAATGTCTCCGGCCAACTTGCATAATTGCAGCGTCTTTCTGCCCTGAGAATTCTCAATGAAGTAATACCAGTCAATCATCAGTGTTTTGTCTGATAAATCGTTCTGGTCATCCTGGATATACTGCTTCGGGATAATCGGCTTGTCACTGGATAGTTTATCTGCTATTTCTGGCATCTGCTTTTTCAGGTATTCGGTATCTTCCAGAGCCCACACAAAGAAATTTTTACTGTCCTGGATATTAGTTATTCCCGGTTCCCAAGCGCAATTAAGTGCATCTATGTACGATGGTTTGATATCGCCCAGGCCGTTATTTGCCTCTGGATCCCAAAACATACCCTTGATTACAAATCCGTGTTTGAGCTTGTACCACCATGCATTGCTGTATACCTTGCGGTAATTATTCGCTTTTAATATTGCCGGTACAATTTCCGTTAATCTTTGGGCCTCTTGTATATCGTCCCTGTCTTTTGGCAGGAAGTTTGCTTTCGGGTAATTATCCATTGCATCCGCGTGCTTGTTGGCAAGAATGTTAAACAGATATGCAGTCACCGGCTCGGGCTTATCTTTTGCGTATTCTTTCCGAATAAGGTCCCAATGCCTGGATCGGTACCACATTTCGTTATCGACTATCTTTGCATCCAGCTGTTCTTTTCCACGTTGGTACTTCTGCAACGTATCCAGAGCCGCGCGGACTCGTGACCGATCCATACCTGTTCGTAATCCCTCTTGTGCTCCCTTCGGTATATTCCTGGATATATTCACGTTATAGCCAAACAAATTAAAATTCATAGGATCACCCCTTAGCTCTATAATACAGCATGCTTCTACATACGAATGAAACCGTAAGGATCACGCTTCTGCTCTCTCTCAGTCTCCAACGGATTATATGGGATCTCTTTTTTCTTCACTTTCTTGCGCGGTCCAATTGGCCTTGCCATGCAGACATAACGCATCTCATCCGCGATATGATCTTCAAGTTTTGAATCCAGGTCCTCAACATTCACTGTATCGTGCAACATTTCAGGTATTGTTCTGATGGTGTTTACGCATGTTGTAAACACATACAATGCAGCCCGGCCTTCTTCATCAAATTCCAGTCGGTTATGCATCTGCATCCACCCATTCAGCCGGTTGTTATCAGCTTTGTTGAAATACACCCGATGTTTTTCCATGATTTCTGCTATACTTTCACCTTTTTCTCCATGCCCCTCAATCCAGATTGCCGGGTCCGCGACACCATGAATGTAAATACCGGGTGGTTCCAATTCGTCTTCTATTTTGCGTATCTCCTGGGCTATTTTATCTGCAGACCATCTGACACCAACATCCGGTTCCCCGGTCCATCCATACAGCTCCCGGTATTTGTATATCACGCCGTCATGATTCACCGCATACCAGCCCACAGCAAAAGGCCTTGCATAACCAAAGTCAAATGACCGGTACCGGTACCATGTATCCGGAATCCTGAACGGCTCAACAACATGCGTCCACCGATGCGTAAGATAGCCTTCCGGGTTATCACGCCATTCAGTGAAATACTGCCCTTCAAACACATTCCAGTCTCCATAAAGCATTGCCTTTTTTCGAACTTCCGGAAGAGCCTCCAGGGCTTCAACATAATCCGGGTCATTCTCCATCAGATATTTGTTGTCGTACACCAATGAAGGTATGAAAACATAATTCTCAGGCTTTTCCTTGCTTTTATATTTCTTGTCGATGAACAATCTTTTCACCCAGGCATGGCCAACTCCACCAGGATTGCAAGTAAAATACATTCGCGGTCTGAACTTCACCTTAATCATGCCGCTGGAGCGGTTACATTCGGTGAAGATCTGAAACTGAAACTCTGTAAATTGTGTCGCCTCTTCAAGGAATATGACATCGTATGCCTGGCCCTGATATTGGAGAGCATCCTTCTCATTGTCGCAGTATCCCAGGCGTAAACGTGAGCCATTCGGGAATATAAAAGCGTGAGACTCACGGTCATATTTGCAAACGTGACCTATTTCAGCCTGCAGTTGCAGCAAATGATTTTCTTTCAGGTCCTTGTATGTACGGCGAACAAACAGGATCTGGATGCCTGGGTACTTGAAGCACAATAGGATAGCTTTGCGTCTTGCCGCCCAGCTCTTACCACCGCCGCGGGCCCCACCGTAAGCTGTGTACCTGGCCTTAGATTTAAAAAACTGTATTTGTTTCGGATATGGATAACCACGAAGTTTAACCGTTATCGCTGCTATAGTCCTTCACCGCCTTATTCGGACCATTCATCCAATTCACCTTCCATCTGGATTATGATCCCCTCGTCAGTAATCTGAGATTTTTGTGCTGCTGCAGCTTTATCCAGTTCAAGCTTTTCCTTAGCCAGCTGAATCTTTTGTTCATCAACCTCAATTTTTGCCTTGTCTGCAGGACTAAGCAGGCCAAGCAATGTCCGCTGCAGTTCTTTTGATATTTGGAGAGCTTTCGCAAGATCAGCCAGGCGTTTTGTATCAACAACATCATAAATGCGCTCTTCAACGTTCTGGTTTTCAACAGACATAACTCTCTCAGTCTGTTTTCCTGTTGAAGTTGTTAATGTGACTATTTGCGGTGATTTTTCTTTTACCTGAACCAGATGCCTTTTAAACTGCAATTCATCTTTAAGTGCATCCAGAACGATTTTGTTAATCAGTTCTGTGGCCTCCAGCGCCGGGTCAATTTCATCCACTATACGTGCAGCACGGCGGTCGGCTAATCTCTGTGACGTTTTCGCTATAACTTTCGTAACGATATCCTCTCTGTTACGTTTTGCCGAAGCCGCCCACCCTTCACGCTTTGCACGGTCCCGAATAGTAGGAAACGGAATACCGTATTTTTCAGCCAGCTTCCGATACGATGTTTTTGTCGTCTCATATTCAGTTCGTATTTTCACCCAGTCACGTTTTTTAGCCATTAAAAAGCCCTCCCACCTTGAATTATAGGTTAGAAGGGCCTTTCTTCCTGAAATACCTTACTCAGGGAACAACAAATTTTCAATTTTTTTCATCACTTCCGCTTTAATTTCCTGTCTCAGTTTTTTCCTGATACGAGCCTCACGCTCAAAATGACTTTCATATCCCGCCGGTACCGGTGTAGGCTTTGCTATTCTATCTTGCACTATTGGGTACCAGTTCTCATCTATTAGCCCCTGTTCTATTAACTGATTTATTCGCTGGGATATATACCCCTGTGAAGCTCCTAACAACTCTGCTATTTTAGTCTGATTTCCCCTTTTTTTATACCCTACTTGCTTAATCACATCGATAAGTTCTGTATCCGAAAACCTCATTACGGTTTTACCCCCATTCTTTAGTGAATTATTAGTGAGTTGAAAATTATTAGCCCGAATTATTAATTAAATTTTATGCTATTTTTCTATAATCCGCTAAAATCAACTATGTTCGAGGGTTAAAAAATTTTGGGTTACCTGGTTGCCTGTTTGGTTTTATATTATATTTTCTTGCTTTTCGATACACTGTTGACACACTGCAACAGTTCATTTTCGCCACATCACGATATGTACAACGCTCAGTAATAAGTTTTTTTCTCAGGTAGGATGCGGTCAAAACCACTTCCCCTAACTCTTCCATCCGGTAAGTCATAACCAAACGATGAATGCGGTACCGGGACAGACCATATTTCTGTGACAGCTCATCCAAGGTTTTTCCCTGGAGAATGTGTTCCTTGTACAATGTTTTAGCTGACACGCATCCCATATCTCTTCTCACTCCCGCTGTGATATTGCCTGCTCTTCAACTGTTTCAACCCAGAGAATTACTCCGTCATCATCTTTTTCAGCTTTTAGTTTAAATTTTTCTAGCGCTGTACTCACAAGGTCATTTGGCAACCTAACTTCAGCGAGATCTTCCTGAACCAGTATTGCACATATCCAGGCCTGGATAATAGCAACGCTTGCCTTCGCCTCGTCCCGTTGCCCTATGACATTCTTGATTTCCTGATAAACCGGCGGCAATAGGTCGTTTTTAACCCTGTCCAAATGCTTCTGCTTTGCCTCTAACTCCTTCTGCAGCTTTTCAATTTGCCTGTCCCTTCTCCGAATAGTTCCTTCCAGTCTTTTGATTTTTGATTCCTCTGTTCCTCTCATACAGCTTTTGCCTCCTTCGATTTAATTCCTTCAATCCTTGCCTTCAAGGCATTCATTAATGTTTCCTGTGTCTTTTCTTTGTCAGCCAGGGCATTAATAACATCCTCATCCACCCCGCTAACAACAACCAATCGGTGATTAAAAACTTTTTCGGTTTGTCCCTGTCTATGTAAACGTGCTATGGCCTGCTGGTACAATTCAAGGCTCCAATTCAGGCCAAACCAAATAACATGATTTCCACCGGCCTGCAGATTCAAGCCATATGCACAGCTGGCCGGATGCGCCAGTAAAACGTCAAGCTCATGATTATTCCAGGCTTGCTGCTCTGCAGGTCCGGTTAACTGTGCCACCCGAAGCCCGGAACCGTTCAACGCCTTTATAATTCGCTCAAGGTCATGCTGAAAGTTATAAAAAACAAGTGCCGGTTTACCATGTAACTGCTCTATCAGCTCCAAGAAGGCCTCAATCTTGCAGTTATGAATCTCAACCACCTTGCGGTTTCCGACTTCATCTGTGCAATAAACTGCCCCGTTACAAAGTTGCAATAATTTTCCTGTCAGTACCGCAGCGGATCCGGCATCAATGGTATTTTCGTCAATTTCAAGAAGCATCTCCCGTTCCATCTTGTCGTATGCTTTCTGAGCCTGTGCATCCAATTTGACAGGATGGTCCACATCGACGCAATCAGGAAGTTCGATATAGTCCTCAGCCTTCATGCTGACACAAATGTCACTGATTTTTTCCATGATAGCCTGTTGTGCATCCGCTTTTGCGATATACTTCATTTGCCAATCATTTCTCTCAAAATACCTGGATCTGAAACCACTAAACGTCTTACCTAACCTCTGCCCTTGGTCCAGCAGGTATATTTGCGCCCAAATATCAATAAGGCCATTCGGTGCCGGAGTACCGGTTAGATTAACTATTCGCTTGATATGTGGCCGGACATACTTCAAGGCCTTAAACCTTTTCGCATCCGGGTTTTTAAAGCTGCTGGATTCATCTAAAACCACCATATCAAACGGCCAGGCATTTCGATAATACTCAACCAGGAATGGAACGTTGTCACGATTGATGATATAGATGTCTCCTGGTGTATTCAGGGCCCTGATACGTTGCTGCTTGGTACCCAAAACTGTGACGATTCGTAACAGTTTCAGGTGGTCCCACTTCTTAGCTTCCGCCTGCCAGGTGGCCTCGGCCACTTTTTTAGGCGCTACAATTAGCACTTTGCGGACCAGGAACCGGTTATATTTCAGGTCATTAATTGCTGTCAGCATTATTACTGTTTTCCCAAGGCCCATATCAAGAAACAAACCAAGAATATCATCAGTGATTGCCCGGTTTATGCAATAACGCTGGTAAGCATGCGGTACGAATTTCATACAGCTTTCACTTCCTCAATCAAGGCATCCACTCCGGCCATACTGTCAATGATGTACACCTTGAAGCCTAATGCTCTTATTTTTGCAATTTGCGCAGCCTGTAAAGCAGTCGGTTTATTACCAGGTGCTTTCAGTTCCACAAAAACAATCCTGCCGCCAGGCATTAGGATAAGTCTGTCCGGTACACCGTTATTCCCTGGAGAAACAAATTTATATGCCCGGCCGCCGGCCTTCCGAATTTCATCCCGGAGATATTTTTCTATGTCGCGTTCGCGGATATCGTTATTTGTTTTATATGGTTTTCGATTTTCCATTTTTTCTATCCTCCCATCAAAAATCAAGTGTCAACCAAATCAAGGATTTTTCTCTATTCTTTTTATTTATTTAGGCATTTTAGGTATATTAGGGTGTTATATTACTCTCTGTTTTTTCTATTTTATTTATTTCTATTATTTATTAGTTGACATAGTTGACAAATAAATAAAATATAGATATATCAAGGCTTTACCTGTCAACCATCGGCGTCAACTTTCTCTAAATTATGGTTGACTTGGTTGACACTCCTTTTTTGAACTTGGTTGACGCTCAAACGCCCATTTTCCGTTTTTTCATAATGATGGTTGACACTTAAAATCGCTCTTTTAAATCCTTTTTGTCTACCATAAAATGACCCGAAGCGCATTACTCCACCGCGTTCCCATCCGGGTATCTGCTCAAGTATGGCGTTTATTCGATATGCATCTTGTTTTGACATCGTTGATCTGCTATCTCTTATGCACTCTCTCCATATCTCAATAGCGCATACCCGATCACGTGGTACAAGTTTTATTCCATCTTTTTGCAGCATCCCGTTCCAGAACATCATGCGCCGGTCGTGATTCCAGTTTTGCCAATCTTCAGGTATTTTTTGATTTAAAAATTCCTCTATTTGCCCCTGTAACGGGTCCTGTTCCATGTGTATTACTCTGCGCCTGTCTGCTTCTTCTTCAAGTTCCTGAGACAGGTATAAAGGTTCCCCGGCCTGCCAGCGGATATATGCCTCAGCCCATATTTGGTCAATCTCCCCATCAAGGTCATTGAAAACATCCTTTGTTGGCTTCTGCTGTGCAGCTGTTAGCGGCCAGAATCTTCTATTGCCTGAAGGGTCCCGAAGATATTCAAGGTCGTTCGTAGTACCGAAGAAAACACACCGGCGTGGATGTCTTTCGGTTACTCTGGCATATGCTGCTCTGTAATGATCATCCTGTCGTGACAAAAACAGCTTTACCAGTCGAACATCTGATTTACTGTATGCCCCCAATTCTCCTATTTCAATTATCCATATTCCTTGTAGAAGTTCTGCAGCTTCTTTCCCTTCAACCGTATTTACGCTATCCGAAAACCAATCTTTACCCATTTTCCGTAATAAAGTGCTCTTACCTATACCCTGTGGCCCATGGATAACAGTCATAATGTCAAATTTTACACCCGGTGTCATTGCCCTGGCGACAGCTGCGACAAATGCTTTTCTTGTCACAGCTCTGGTGTATGGGTGATCATCTACACCCAAGTAATCAATGAATAGAGTATCTAACCGTGGAACGCCATCCCAATTAAGAGATGTAAGATAATCAACCACCGGGTCAAATGACTGCTTTGCTGCAGTTTGTACCAGTGCATCCAGGACAATATCTTTCGAACGAAAGCCGAGAATAGATTCCAGGTATCCCCTCAGACCGGCGTCATCATTCTCTGACCATTCAAATTCTTCATTTTTGTCTCTGGGTTCCCATGGCAGTGGACCGATGCCAATAATACGATTTGAAAATCGATTCAAACGGATACGGCCCTTGAGCTTTGGATCATTTTCCAGGACAATCCGGACATTTTTAATATTTTTAATGGGGTTTCCTGCCGTGTTATAGGTGAGTAATTTCATCCAATCGAGGTTATCGCTTTCCGTGTTATCGCTTGACGTTTGAAATGACGTTTGAAACTCTTCCATCGCTTTTTCGTATCTTTCTTGATTCAATAGCGCTGCAACGTGTGTATCCTTTACGGCAAATTCGCACATGGCCGTGAAAGACGGTAGACGGTTTGTCGGTGTGTCGGGTTTCGCATCATCATCCAGGTGCCCGAATTTATGAATCCGGACCAGGTCAAACGAGTTAACGAGTTTTCCGCTGCACGGATCCGTGGCATGGTGCGAATATAAAAATTGCCCATTATCGTATACTATGGCCCCGGCGACAGTAGAGCCGCCGGTGTAGGTATATCTATCCGGAATGCTGCATGGCGTATACGCATCCGGAATAAAAGTTGCTATAGCGGTATGAATATCATATGTACGGCAGAAAGCCCCAACAATACCTTGCTTTTCTGTCGGATCTCCTTGTTTTGCCGCAAGTTTTTTCTGTGTCTGTTGTGTACCTGGTACCTGTGGCCATTCATTGACATTGTGCCAGTCTTTGTACATGGCAAGAACACCATCAGCAGATAGGAATGGCTTATCCCCGTATAAATAAACATATTGGCTGTCACTGCAACAGGACGGCCAAAACATCAACCGATGCACTTCAAAAGTTGTCGGATCACAAAATTCTATCCCTATAAGCTCGGCAAGTTTTCTGGCCAGAGGTTCATATTCGTCTGCAGTAACGGTCCTGTCGGTTGGCAACAGTATTCTGAGCCGTGGGCGCGCTTCTTCATGTTTCCTGGTACTATAAATACAGTAACCACATCCAAGACCATCAACACGTCTTAAAATGTCTTGTGTGCCCCCTGCAGGAATGTTATCAAGGTCAAGTGTAACAACATCCCTGCCGATAACATTGGCCGCTTTACGGCGATTATGCAGAAGGCTGCCAGCAACAAAACCACCAACATCTTTTAATTCGTCCTGCTTTGATTTTGGCATAGCCAGATATTCTTTCAAGGTTTCAGTTCCCCTGGCCGGAGTTTGTAGTTTTGCCACCAGCTCTGACCACCACAATTTTTGTGATGGCCAGATTGTTGCTTTTCGGCTTCCAGCAGCTGATATGGTTATTTGTCTATCGTAATTCAGCATATATCATTCACTCCTTAGAAGTATTTATCACAGGGAGTTTAGTAAAGAATGAAAATAATGCTACATGTAAGTTAAACATGCAACCTGTTACCCTTGTAATATTGTCGTTCCAATAGAATGCGCAGGTCCGGTTATCCTGCATGAAAAATTCATCAGTAGGAGCATATATGAATACAGGTTTATCAAGTGCAATAGCTGCACCCAGTTCTGTATGGGTACCGCGGCCACCAGGAAGAAGGACAATCACTATATCAGCATTTTTTACACCTTGAATTTCTTTGTGGGCAACTTCACGAATTACAGTTTCTCCTTTGCCCTGGACGCTGCCATGGGTTGTCCAATCATATGTATGCTCCCAGCCCCACATTTTTAAAATTTTGGCCAGACATCGTACCTGTTCGGCATTTTCTAATCTGCTGGCTATGTAAAACTTTATGGCTTGGTTATTTTTCCTTGAGCATTCATTTACTTTTTCTGTGCTGCAATAATCTTTCCAGTCAAAATGACAAGAAATGCATGGATTATTAGACATTGTATACCTCCTATGCATTTAATTTAGGTAATGCAAAAGTATTAATTGTATTCCATCTAAGGCCACACCTTGTGCAGTGCAAAGTTATGATATAACCTTTTCCACCAACCACATTGCATTTATCTATATCCGCATTACATATTGGACAAGACTCAACAGGTTTAATATTATTCATTGCGGTTATACCTCCATCGTATTAGTTTTATATTGCGACTAAATTAATTCAGGATTTTCATAAATATTGCCAATGACTTTTCGTGAAATTAAATTGCTACCGAATAATTCTTTTGGTAATTTTCTTATGTCTTCGATTACCACCACGACAGTATATGGATTATCACCGTCACGCAGACATTCAATTATATCCCCTTCATAAATTTCTTTACCTTCTTTGCGTTCAGGCGTTAATTCTTTTAAGCCCGTAAATTGGCCGACTGTATCGGGGTCAACTTCAATAAAACCTCCTATATCAAAATCCTCAAGGTTAAAATATACTGATGTTACTTCCGGACAAATATAGGCTCTTCCATTGTTTACACACCCTGTTGCGACTATTAAATATCCATGTAACCATTCACCTGTTTCCTTGCTTTTCCCACGGAATTTAATCTCTCTCATTCTTTCACCCCCTTCGCATAAGCACGTTATTGTATGCTTTTCAATGTCTTTTTCCGTTTATTTCTAGCAACCTTAACTTTTGCTATTAGAATGCCTGTTTTCGCAAATTCCGGGATAGTGCTTCTTAAGTTAGATCTTGTAAGTTCTAATGATTCAGCCATTGATATGAGTGCCAAGTTGTCCAGCGTGATGTTATTTTTATCTCCGTCAAGAAAAGTAAGAACATATCCTTCTGGCACCTTCCCGTTTTTCTCTTCCCAAATCACCTTGTGTTTTAGCTTCCATACATTTGGCTCTGCTACCTTTACCAAGGTGTATCCATCTTTGTCTATGCGCTCACTTCCTATTGGTTTATGGTTAATAGGCTTATGCCCTTTCTTAAACCACCCTTTTTCGCATCCTGGAGAATAATACCCCTTCAATCCTTTATTTGCTGGTATATGACCTTTTTGAAAATGTCCGGTTAGTCCGCTGTTTATTTTGTGATTCTTGTAGTATGATTTGAGCTGCTTCTTGGTGTAGTTGGTACCGAATGTCTTATTTAGGAGCTCTGCCATGTCTTTTGGCCCGACACCCTTGTGATTTTTTTCGATGAATTCTTTGATTTCTGCAGGGTATAATTTAGTTGGTCTCCCAGCGGGTAATCCTGTTGGGGTTCCACTTTTCAAATTATGGTTTTTCTTATATGCCTTCATTTTCAACTCAGTAAAGATCGGTCCAAATTTAGCATTAACAAGTTCAACTAATTCCTTGGTAGTTCTTCCCTGGACATTTTCAGCTATGAACCTATGTATTTCTTCTGAATACTTTTTCATAACGGCTTTGCCTCCAACATGGGTGGTAATTTTTCTTTAGGTGTTTCTATTCCATACTCATTAAGGTGTTTCATTGTTTTCAGGGCAAGTTCACCATTTTTTATAATTGTTTCTGCTATAGCTGTTACTGCTTGACTGCGCAAAATCTCCTTTTGTATCTGCTCTTCTGATAAATCATCGTCTATAAGTCTTTCAATGGTTTCAAAAAGGTAATTATTCAAATCTGTTAACGTGTTTTTCATACTTGTTCACCTCTTCCTTTTATCCCTGGCTATATAGCCTATACAGAACCAAAAAACACATAATGGTATTGTAAATAACAAAGCATATATAATCGTTTTCCATGAAACAGCGATTCCAATATAATAATGCGGAGTAGTAAACCATGTCTGTTCAATCATTCAGATCACTCCTTCCGATAGTAATAACACTCAAACCCATCGCCTTTAAGTGGTAATCCCGGAGCCCACGGAATAGGTTGTCCCATGAGTTCACATACTTGTTCAAGGCTTCCTTCACCTTCCGGCATCTCCAGGATGACTTCATCATGAACATGAAACACAATTCTGTAACTATATAATTGTAGACGTTTTAAGGTAACTGCAAGACAATCCCTGGCTATTGCCTGAACGACATTCTCCACCAGTTTTCCACCATATGTACTGTCTGGCTCCCATTTCTTCGATTCTGTCAGGTTCCAGTACCATAGCGCCTCTTTTCCGAATTGGTTATCCTTGAGAAACGGATTTACATAGAATAATTTCCGGCCACTTGGCAGGGTAATGGTGAGGTAATTACTATATCCATCTGCTTCCCGTGCTATGATAAGGTTGTTTAAACCCACTGTTTGTCCTGTCATCATTACCTTTAGAACTGCATTTTCCATTGCATACCACAGGTCCACAATGCGCCTGTTTGCGTTTCTCCATCGTTGTACGATTTCAGGTAGTTCATCTTCAGATAAGCCCATGTCCAGTGCACCCATAGCAATAAGCGCATTTACACCACCTTGGTACCCAAGGGCAAGGGTTGCAACCTTCCCCTTCTGCCTGAGTTCATATTCTGGATTACCTTTTTTGATCAATTCAATAGGAACGCCAAACATTTGAGAAGCAGCTGCTTCATATATTTTGCCGTGAGAACGAAATACATCAAGCACCCATTCCTCACCGGCAAGCCAGGCCAGGATCCTTGCTTCGATAGCCGAGAAATCGGCCACAATAAACCGGCATCCAGGAGCAGGGATGAATGCTGTCCTGATGAGCTGAGACAAAGTATCAGCAACGCTTCCGTATATTAGTTTAACAGCTTCGTATTTTTTGTTTTTGACGCATTCACGGGCATGATTGAGAGTAGACAAGTGATTTCGAGGCAGGTTATGTATTTGAACAATTCTTCCAGCCCATCTACCGGTCCTGTTCGCCCCGTAGAACTGCAATAATCCACGGATCCGCTCATCGTCACATACAGCTTCATTCATTGCCTCATATTTTTTTATAGAAGTTTTGGAAAGCTCCTGACGTATCTCGAGCATCCGGCGGACGGATTTATCTGTTGTATTTTCAAGTAAATTTGCCACTGTACTTTTCTGAAGGTTGGCCACTGATTCGCCTGTTTCTACTTCCAACCATTGCGTCAGCTGCTGCACTGATTTAGGATTATCTATTCCAAATATTTCAGTAGCTTCTTTTATAAGAGCTTCTGTAGATATCTGGTCACAATACAAAGCCCCGTCAATAAGCTGACGATCAACCATAACTCCGCTAGCATTTATAAGCTGATCCAGGATCCATAAGTTTTGTTCTGCTTCTGGCATCGGAAAATTTGCCAAACGCTTTTCCACTTCCATTTCTGCCACTACATCCTGTTTGCAGTATTCCTTGAATAGGTTCCACTTTTCAGGTTCATGGTGTGGAAGTGTCCTGGTACGGTTTCCATTTCTTTTAGTAGGTTTACATGGTGTGCAGAAGATTTTTATTAGTGAATTCCCCACACTCAATTTTTTCTTGTCCTCGGGAATGCCCATCGCTTCATTTACCTGGGCTAATGATATTGGATATCCGCAATATAAGGCATGAACCATTGTACATAGCCATTGTTCGATGGGCGAACTATAGAATTTATTTAGGCAATACCATTCGAATGCTGCATTATATGCATGCTTAATTACAGTTGGATCTTGTAGTGCGTTTATGATATAATCAGGTATAGATTCACCGCTTGCTAAGTCTATAATTTCTACCGGTGAACCGTCAATAGAATAAGCAAACAATAATATTTCAAAGTCAGGTGATTGTACATATTTGTACAGACCTGATTTTTTTATATCTACCGATGAAAAAGTCTCAATATCAATGTGCATGTGATGCTGCATCATAACACCCTCCCTTAAGTGGATAAAAAGCAGGGGCGGGTTAGACCCCTGCCTGTCCACCTTTAAAACGGAAAATGGTTATCATCTACACCCATTACAGGTCCGGTCATTGGTTTGCCGGTAATCGGGTCAATCTGTGGTGCTGTTTTTTGATATTGTTGCTGAGGGTATGTAGCCTGTTGTGGCTGTTGATATTGAGGCTGTGCATAATTCTGCTGAGGGTATGCAGATCCTGTTAGATAACCCTGTTGTATATGCTGATATTGAGGTTGCTGTGGAGATACAGGATTGGATATCGTTCCACCAGCACCATATGGGCTAACTGCAGGTTGTGCATATGACTCTCCTGGTACAGGTAAATCACCAAAATCATCTGTTGCACTTGAGCGACCGCCAAGAGGCTCTCCGTCTCTTAGTTTTTGGACATTATTTAACCCACAACCGATACCCTTTTTCCCCTGGACCGCATACGGGAAAAAGTTAATGCTTACACGACCGTACATACCACTATATATTTCAGTCTCATTAAGTATGGGCTGTAAGTTGATATCCACCACTTCCGGACGCTGCTTAGTGCTTGCAGTCATCACCCAATGGCCTTTGCACTCTTCACCGAATGGCATACCATCTGATGGACGGGTACCGTCTCCATCGTAAATAGGCACAGCGACAATTGGCGGTTTCACGCCATTCCATTTGTCCTTTATTCCCTGCTGGATAGCTGCCTGAATTGCTGCGTCAATTTTTTGCTTTGTCACAATGTCTGATTTCGGAATAAGCAATGTGACGCTGAACTTTTCCGGTTGACCAGGTTGGTTTGAATACGGTTTAACGAGATGTACATAGCTTAATCTCACTTCTCCTGTAACGACTTTTGTTGGCATTGTTTGGTTCGTTGGCATAAATCATTACTCCCTTCATTTATTAAAACTTTTTAATTACGATTTAAAATCCTCCGCAGCACTTTGACGCTTGATCGGTTCACGTGGATCACTTTCGAGGACGAGTGTCGGTTTTCCAGGAGGTGTAACAACAAAATCACTAAGTAATTTCTGGAATTCCTTTTTCCCGAGTAGTTTTTCAACGCTGGCCAATGTAATTGGTTTTCTTTCGTACAGTATTGCTTCATCGATTCCGTTCTCAATAAGTAATTTGAAAGCAGCATCCTGATCTGTAAATTCCCTGTTTGCTCTTCCGTGTACAGCCTTCCAACCGGGAACCTCATTGCCGGCAAGGCATTCCGCAAGGGCATATTCTTCAAGATCTTTTATCCAAGCTGCTAAGTCTCTGGCTCTTTTAAGTAGATTACCTACTTCAACGTTTGAGATTAAGGGTGGCATTTTTCCTTTACTGTCTTCCAGGCTTATATTAAAATCAGCTCTTGCCCGGCAAAGGGATCTTGCCCTGCAGAATCTGCAGTGTTCCCCTGTAACAAACTCACCCTCACCGTTAAAAGCTTTTTGAGCTATCGGTTTGATACTCTCCCCCCACATCAAAAGATCAACCAACGGAATTTCCCATTCTGAAATAGTATCAAGCCTTGGCTGAACGATAGCCATTTTTACTGTATTGATAGGATACAGGATTTTGTACGCCTCATATGCACCCAAGGCATATAGTTTCATCTGGGGGTTGTCCTCTGCAGAAACAGGAACACCTTTGCCATATTTAAAATCAATAACATATAGGGTTGTCCCGGAAATAATGATGCAGTCACCAGTACCGAAACCTTCCGGAACATAAGCGCTGAAATCCAGTTTCTTCTCAACCGTTATGTAAGGTGGTGAGGTAAAACTGTAAATGATACCGGACACATAATCCAGATAGGTGTCTGTATGGGTAAGCATTTCATCCTGGTATAATTCATGTTGCTGAAGCTTTTTTAAACGGGAATTAAACGCCCTCAGCGACATTTGTTCGATGAATGCTTTTTTAAACTTCAGCTCAGCAATATCATGGGCCAGATTTCCTTCGTCTGCGTAGTCTGACTTTCTTTCTGGCAAGGTTTCTTCAAGCCTCGCGGATGGCGTGCATACCAACCACCTGTGTGCTGCCGATGCGGATAGTAATGCGTGTTGGGGTATCTCGTTGATGAAATCCTGTTTACTTTCATTGCTCATATCTTCACCCCGTTTTGTCTGAGAGCTGTTGCGAACTCACCGTATCGCTCTTTAGGTAATTGATTCAGGGCGACCACACCAAAGCTGTTTAAGATTCCGTGAAGTACATTCATCTTACCTGCATCAATTAACTGTGTAGCAGCAACAGCTAATTGCTCCATGGTGTATGTTGGGGCCTGAGACGTTGGAACAACTGTTGGAGCTGCCGGCGATTGTACAGGTGCTGCAGATTGTTGGACAGGTGCAGTAGGAGTTGACATTACCGGTTGTTGAACAGTTATCTGCTGATACTGCTGGGGTTGTTGTATTGGAGTCTGAGATTGTATAAAGTTTTGGGGCTGTGACGGTGCCTGATTTTGCATTGTGGTTTGAGGCTGTATCGTGTTTTGAGGTTCTTCTGTTGTAGCTTCTTTGAAAGCATTAACAAAGTTTATGGCCGGAGTTTTTATTTCTTTTTCAAAATCAGCTAAAGTCTCCAGCATTGTTAATAACGCACCGCTTTTTACTGAATTTTTAGCTTCTGTTGCATTGAGTTCGATAATCATTTTCATATTCACAAATACCTCCCGATTGAGTTATAATGGGTTGTGTAATTTTTTGTTTTCCGGCTCATCGTAGTTTTATGAGCTGGATTTCTTTTTGATCTCTCATTTTTATGTCTGATAAAGTTGGTTGTTTTCTGAAGCTGCTAATACGAAGACGCTTTCTTTGATGTTTCCTGATGATGTAACTGATAGCCAACCCTGTAAATACACCTGCAAAGAATATTAACAATTTCAATATTTCACCCCTTTCTTTTTTGCCGGCATATTGGACAAAACCGGCTGGCATTCTTTTGTTTTTTAATTGCCGTTCGAAATTTCTGTCCCCCTTCCCAGGTTTTTACGACTTTAAATCCAATGCCTGCATTTTCGACAGCTTTTAATAGTTTAGAGCCATTTTTCTTTTTATGCCTGTCCACTCTTGCATCAAGATTATTCGTAAAGCCGATGTAATGCTGTGCATGTTTATACGGCTTGTCGAAATGAATTAAGTAAACCATTTTAAACCTCACTTACATATAGGAAGTCGTATTTACCGTTTTTATTCTCTTTAATTTCATTCACAAAAGAATCAAATGATTTTCCGAAAATGCATCTTACGAGAATATCAGTTGTTAATTCTTTTGCATCCTTTGAAATAACAACTGTTCCCTTAATTTTGTTGTTCACGTCACCACCCCTTACTTATGAGTTAGCACTATTCGCATCACATGCGACTGGCTGGCTAAAAAAAATAGATATTGCTTCATCAGTAGACAAATCAAGAATGCGCATTAATAGATTAGCTTCTTTTATAGTTATATTTTGACCCCCAGAATTAAGCTTACGATAAAATGTTGATTTATCAATACCTATTTTTACCGCCACTTTTTCAACGCTTAAACCTTTTTCAACTATTTTGCCTTTAAGCTTATTTATATTAATCATAAAAGCACCACCTTTTACATGAAGTTGCATATCATGCGACTAGCTTTATGATATCACCGCAGATAATAAAAGTCAACACAAAATTCGCATTTAACGCAAAAAGTTTAAATAATATTAAAGTTTTCGTTGCAAATTTGCGACAATAATATTATAATATTGTTTGAAATGAGGTGTTTATCATGTCTATAGGTGAACGAATTAAAGCTCGAAGGTTAGAACTTGGGCTATCAGTAGATGAAGTTGCTAAAAGACTAAATCGTGATAGAGCTACAGTGTATAGATATGAAAGTAATGAGATAGAAAATTTACCGATTTCTATACTTGAACCTTTAGCAGAAATTTTACAAACATCTCCTGCTTATTTAATGGGATGGGAGAAAAAAACATCCGAAAATCAGAATTTGAGTTTTAACTATTTTATAGAAAGGCTTATGTTTTTATTAGGTTATGAAGTAGTATATGATGACGAAGATGCAAATGTATGGCTTTTTGGAAATGAAGGGGTTTACGAAATTACAGAAGCTGCATTAGATGATTTAAGGAGTGGGGTAAAAGCATATTTAAGGTTTAAAATACAAGAATTAATGGGTGCATCTAGAAAAATAAGCAAAAATCAACCCCTAAAACACAGGAATGAAATACTAAACGCAGCTAATGAAATAAAAGGTTCTACTGAAGAAGATAAAAATCATGATGACGCCATTATGGACAGCGAGGATTTTTAAATTTGAGGAGTTGTCAATGTGACTTATGATAATTTATTAATTGAAGCTGAGACAAATGGTTTAATTGTAAAAGAGAAACCTTTAAAAGCGTATCGCGGTCGGATAAAAGGTAATAAAATAGCTATAAAACAAGATCTCAATACTAAAGAAAAAACTTGCGTTCTTGCGGAAGAACTCGGCCACCATTATACATCTGTTGGTAATATACTCGATCAATCTAAAGTAGAAAACCGAAAACAAGAACGAAAAGCGCGTGCATGGGCATATAATTTACTTATCCCATTAAATGCTTTTGTCGATGCATACAAAGCAGGTGTAACTAATCGATATGAATTAGCTGAATTCCTGGAAGTCCCGGAAGAGTTCTTACAGGAAGCGATAGACTATTACTCCAGTAAATATGGTATTTGCGTTAAGTTGGACAAGCATATCATTTATTTTAATCCTCTGGGAGTAATGGAAATTTTTTAGGAGGTATGCTATGAAAAAAGCTGCTGCATATGCCAGATACAGCACAGACCAGCAAACCGAAAATAGCATAGCTTTTCAACTTGAAAAAATACAAAAATATTGTGCTGAAAATGAACTATTATTAACTGCTATTTACAAGGATGAAGCAGAAACAGGTACTAATACAGATCGAGAAGAATTTATCGCTATGATTGAAGCTGCAAAACGCAGAGAGTTTGACTGTGTTGTTATTTACGATATCACTCGAGGCAGCCGTGATGTTGCAGATTGGTTTAATTTCCGTAAAGAGATGCACAGGCTTAATATTGAAGTAATTTCAGCCACTGAAAAGCTTGGAGATATATCAAACCCGAATGATTTTCTTATTGAGTTGATTACAGTCGGCATAGGCCAGCATCACGTTTTAACTACCAGGCAGAAATCTAGGGAAGGAGTTGCTGTTAAGGCAAAACAGGGTGCTTTTCTTGGAGGATACCCACCGTTTGGATATGATATTGTTAATTCAGAATACGTTATAAATGAACATGAGGCTCAAATAGTGCGAAAGATATTTGAGTTATACGCTGAAGGTGAAGGCTATAACACAATGTTAATGCTACCGCATAATGTCCAGCAATAGCTATTGTAACTTGTCCGGATGTTGACGGGTTTGGTGTCCGGATGTTGACGGGTTTGGTGTCCGGATGTGACCGAAATACACTGCCCCATCC
>Ga0134099_1001724_pt1 | contig 19798 bp, 18 predicted proteins | sample 10_taG_2_FD_105482 | JGI IMG/M metagenome (GOLD analysis project Ga0134099, IMG submission 105482) | Switchgrass degrading microbial communities from high solid loading bioreactors in New Hampshire, USA - 10_41_5_180_A2 metaG | ecosystem: Engineered > Bioreactor > Semi-continuous > Anaerobic >...
TCAGACGCTCTTTCCCATCTCCAATGTCAGGATACTTAATCACTGTTGACTGGCATATGGGATCAGTAAATTCTTCAAAAAAGCCCACCTCTCCCCAGCTCTCTCCTCCATCCCTGCTACAGGCAAAGGCAGTTCTCTTTTTGCTTCCATGATTTCTAATAAAGCACAAAAGATCTCCATTATCAAGTTCCACCACCTGGGATTCCGTAAGTTCAGCTTCCCTGATGCTGAGCGTCCTGGAGTCCAATTTGCCGCCCTCCCATGACCGACCGTCATTGGGAGACTTGCCCCTTTTCCATGTTATACCATGATCATCGCTATAAATCAAGCAGCATGACATTCTTGGATCACCATCATCCGGGTTGTTTGAATAGTATACTGGAAACACAATCCTGCCCTTATATTTGGGAGATGTAAGCTGGATACCTATTCCCGGTCCTGCCCCTATAAACCTCATCCAGGGTTCTTTTACCTGGGGGTTTAGATCAACTGGTTCCGACCATGTCAATCCGTCATCCTTGCTGTATACGGCTTGTAAAAATGAAGTCCTTGCCTCTAAAAGAGGTCCCTTGTAAAGATAAATGTTTCCTATTTTGTCTTTTCCTATGTAAACATTACCATCCTTATCAACTAGCCTGTCAGTCTTTTCTCCTGATGCATCAAATACTTCTCCCCCTTCCCTCAGGGTATAACTGTTACCCGATTCATCGTACAAAAGCCTGTAGCCGTCAGAGTCAAAACCGGTGCCAGGATTGGAATTCCATAGACCGATGCCTCCAGGCGTATGGCAGTATATCATCCATATGGTTCCGGTCTCCCTATCTTCCACCATTGAAGGATCAATAGCAGCGGACCCTTCCTTTCTTCCTCTGCCGGGATAATCCACAAGAAGCTGCATATCACCCCAGGTTTCTCCATTGTCGGTGCTGCGCCTTATAACTTTGTCAATATTGTTCGGGTTGTCTCCAGGCTCGTCCCTCCTGTCGTCTATCGCGGCTATAAGGGTTCCCCTTTTTGTAGAAATGATTGACGGTATTCAATAATTTGCCGAACCTCCCAAGCCCGGCTCAAAAACCGTTACAGGCTTAGTTTTCATAATGTTTGTCCTCCTATTGCATTATGACATTGCACCTGACCTGCCATAAAGCATAAAAGAATGTTCAATTTTCAGTCATGATACTATTATACATCATATTATGTCATCCGCACCATCAAAAAACTGCATAACCATAGTCAATAAAAGCTCTCATGGAAGATTCAGCCTTCTGCAGGAGCATATCTCTATAAAAATGTGTCATGGAATAACGGAATTTTACGGTCTGCATGCCGGTAACAATATTGTAAGAGCCACCCATGTTGCTGACAAGCAGTCTTGAAATAGGTGGCTGTAGAAAAGGAAATGCTTCAATCGTATTTATCTTGTTGGAGACCAGTCAATATCGTAAAATAAAAATCCTTTCAAAATGTTAACTGGAACTGGTTTTTCCAGGTCTATGCTCCATACTTCAACGGGCGGGAGATCCTCTCTGCACCCTGACATATAAACTATTTTCCTGCTGTCAGGCGACCATGTGACAGGAGTTGCATAGCAGCTTGCTATAGCCACGGTATCATCCCTAACCCCTTTCGCATCCGAAACTCTGATAAGGGAATAATATCTGCCATTGATAAACTGAGCTGAGCTGTATGCTATTTTGGTAGAATCAGGCGACCAGGACGGATAGAAGTTTTTTGCTTCCGGTCCTCCAGGTATTTTGCTTATCGCTCCTGTAGCCAGTTCTATTGTATATATTTCTGATATGCTTGCCCCAGGAGTAGTATAAAGAACAAAATCACCTTTGGGAGATAATCTGACATCATTTAATGGCCCATTGGTATTACTGGTTATGCGCCTTTCATTTCTGCCATCCATGTTAATCATATAAAGCTGGCTGACTCCTGAAAGATCTTTTGCTTCAAACAGCAGCTCACTGCCGTCGGGAAACCATTGAACATAGGAAGCACCGGTACGCTGAATTGTATAAAATGTTTGATTGGCAATATTATAAATCCTTATAACTCTGCCTGTGGAATAAACCAGCTTTTGACCATCCGGAGACCAGTCTGCAAATGCCGGAAAAGTTACCTGATCAATTCTTGCTATACGTCTTGTGGCAACATCAATAACCGATATTATTCCTCTGCCACTTATATATGCTATCCTTTCCTGATGCGGGGACCAGAAAATCCTTGAATTTCTGTCTCCCCTGTCAACAAGGATCTCATACCTGCTTTCAGTGACCGGATTTAAAATTTGTATGAAGCTGTTAACCCCATCATCTATAACAGATGCAATGAGTCCGGTTCCGCCTGCCGGCGGGTATGGGATTAAAAGCCTCATGCCGGGCATTATAACCGGTGTAAGGCCTGGGTTTTCAGCTATGATCAGATCAGGTCTTGGCTGTCCTTCTATGGTTACATTATACCTTGATGCTATGTTATACAGAGTATCTCCGGGGTTGACAACATAATAAGGCACACCCGACAAAACCACCAGTATTGTTCCTGGTACGATGACATTGGGCGGCTGGATGCCATTGTCCTGAATAATCCTGCCCATGGGTATTCCGTAGCTTTCCGATATTGAATATATGGAATCGCCTGGTCTTACAACATATGTATATACTCCTGGAGGCATGGACAACTGCTGTCCGGGATATATTGAATCCGGTGATGTAAGATTATTGGCTTCAATTAAAGACCGCAGAGGTATAAACCAACGTGCCGCTATGTTGCCTAAAGTGTCACCGGCACGAACCGTATAGAATATTTGCATATGACTTAATCTCTCCTCCACTAACATGCAACATATTCTATACTATGCAGAAATCCGGATAAAGTTTATTGATTAACCTGTCTTAACCCTTTGACTTTTTGCCTCTTCTCGCAAAAGCCACGGTAATCAACGCAAGTAAAGCATATATCAGCAGCACAACTGCCAGCGTTGCAAGTCTTTCAGCCATCGTACCGTCAGCCAGCAACACCGGGCCTAAACCGAAGAAAGTGACCAGCAGAAAAGCAATTAAGATAAGCCCATATACCAGGATTTTCATTCCACATCCATCCTCCGGCGTTATATAAGTTGGATTACCATCATGCTTTTATATTTTATCTTTGGGAAATATGTATTTAAATATGCCAAATTTCATTATATATTTCATGGATTTTTGTATTGGTAAAGGATGAGATGGTGCTACATACAGATTTGTTGTGGAAACAAAAAAGGCTTCTAGTGAAACTTAGAAGCCTTGGTGCCGAAGGTCGGACTCGAACCGACATGGTATTGCTACCGCTGGATTTTGAGTCCAGTGCGTCTGCCAATTTCACCACTTCGGCGTTATTAACCTGCCGCTTTTCTATATTAACATAAAGATAACAGGAAATCAACACTTTTTTTATAAATTTAATTGCAGTATTCAAGAAAAACTATATCAATATTGAACCGTTATCCATATCTGCAAAAACATTATGTTTTGGTTATTATCTTTATTATAGTGTCCAGATCAGTACCCATCCTGATATAATAAGTACCTGCTTTTATCTTTCTTGAAAGGTTTCTGCTGGTAATCGCAGTTATAAACTCTTTTTTGTTTTTTATAAGGCCAGAGCTCATTAGGGTTTCGGCAACCTCTGCCGTTGTATCGCCTCTTGCTATCAGGAACTCTATTTCATTACCGTTGGATTTCCATTTGGTTTTCTTCTCAGACCCTGATTTGCTAACGGTATCAGATGCTTCATCAGCTCCCATTGTTTCAGTACTTTGTGTTTTCTGCCCACCATCTTCCGATTCAGGCACATCCTTATTAGCATCAGACTTCTCTTCAGGCCGGTTTTGTTGGACAGTTGTTCCGCTTACGCTGTTATCATTGCCGTCATTATCATTTTTATTTATGTCATTGTCGTTTTTATTATTTTTGCCACTATCATTTTTACTGCCATCATTGCTGTTATTATCATTGCTGTTGACACTGCCGTCATTATTGATGCTGCTTTCATAACCGCCATTATTGCTTCTGCTATCAATGCCATTACTGTTGTTATTATTGTTGTCATTACCGATGTCATTATTGCTGTCATTTACTACATTTTCGTTTTTTGTTTCCTTTTTAATATCCTGTTTAATACCCTGCTTTTCACTTTCAACAGAACTTTCATTTTCAGTCCCATCAAGAAAAATATCGTCTGCTTCTATCATTCCCAGGGCTTCAGCCCTGGAGCGTATCTCATCGTCGCTTAGCTTTTCATTTGGCTGTGTGCCGGCCAGATATATCATACTTACTATGGAAGCAAAAATAATTCCTATTCCAACTCCTAATATCATGCTTTTTATATGAATGCGTCCCATATTTCCTCCTGAAGTAAACTCCGAAAACATTCTGCAGCATTTTAAACATGCTGCTCAAATGCTTTATCATTTGTTTATGTCAAGAATCAGTTCGATTTCACCACGACCTACACCAAGTCTTTTTGCTATCTCGGTAATACCAAGACCTTCCTTGGAGAGTTTGAGTACTTCTCTGCGCAAATCATTATTAATTGCAGGAATTCTGAATATTGAAGCTATTCCTTCCGCAGAAAAATCATTTTTGCCAATTGTATCTTCCTTGCTATGCCTGACTTTGTTACCCTGTTTTACATCGTCAATCGTCACATGCTCTCTGACAACTGTCTTGCCTGGCCCTGCTGACTCTTTTTCAGCGTTCAGCACAATAGGATCAGAAGCCTTTTTTACTTCACCGGCATATGCATTTGTCACATTATAGGCAAAGGTTCCTGTATTTTTGCCCATCATATTTTCCAATGCATGTTCCTTTGGCATTTCATGCTCTCTATCATCAGTCTTGTCAGAAACACTGCCAACTTCCCGATACTTGTTCTCTATCAGCGTAACCAGGTAGTCAGAACACCTGTTCATCTCCTGTATCATTATCTCCGCGTCATTCAGAGCTTCTTCCAGTTCTCTTTTCTTGCTTTCAACAATGCTGATATAGTCCATGGATTTCTTTCTATCGTACAGAATACCAATAAAAGCAACAAATATTAAAACAATCCCTGTGAAGATCAAACATATATAAAATTGATTCATTTTTCCCACCTTTGTTAGCCATGCAATTTTACCCGGAAGTCCAGGCAGTCTTAAAAACCCAGTTATCCTGATATGCCGGATAAATCAACTCTTCATATTCTGATATCTATCTTGCCGGTTTTGCTTACAACATAATCTTTATCATCTTTCTTATCAGGCTCATCATTATTTTTCAAATCTCTCCTGTCACTGTCTTTCTTGCTGCCTTTTCCGTTTCTTTCCTGTTTTTCCTTGATTTCTACTTTATACGCTTTTTCCTGGGAATGAACTTGCCTTGTATTTAGCTCAGACTTCTGCTGTACCAATTGTGATTGATGCTGCTGTACTGCTATCTGCTTATACAACTCTTCACTGCTCATCTTTGAAACTTCTGCTGTTCTTGGCAAAATGACCTGAAAATCGACAGGTTTGATGGACATTTGATTCACTTCCTTTTAAGTGGCAACATGTACCACATTAAATCCATGATAGTATCCCTACTTATCAATGGCACCCACTTTTATATCCGCACCGTCAAGATATATTGTGCAGTATTGAAGTGTCTCCATAAAGTTCTTGCTGGCAGAACCTATTGTAACCTTAACACCCGGATACAGAAAATTGTACACACGAATCTTTCCATTGGAAATACTTTGAATTTGGGCTTCAACTAAGGGAAGTTCATCTTTTAACTCGTTCAGTCTGCTTTGATAAAAAGCTCTGGTACGTAAGCTCTTATTGAGCATTTCCTGTTTTTCCGGGCTGAGTTGGCCCAGGGAAGCAAGCCTGTTTAACAACGAAATAGCTTGTTCAGTCTTTTTTAAATCTGTTTCAATTTGCTCCATTTCATCTTTGAGTGTCTTGTAACGTTCTTTCAGGGATGGGTCGGTTCCCACTTCCACGTCGGTAGCGGTTGCCATATACGAACCAATCACCTTGGCTGAAATCTCTTTTCCTACCTTGCACACACCGCCTACCAACAGTCCTTTTCTCCCGACCAGTTCCAGCGTGTTGCCACATATTACGTTGCTGTGCATGATGGCTTCCGCCTTAACGTTATTCTTTGCATTTATATTGCTGTTTTCTATATATCTGGCAATAATATCTCCCTGGCTTATAAGCATTCCTTTGCCAAGCCCCTGCATTCCCCTTTTGAGGATAATATCTCCCCCGGCTTTTATGACCGCGCCTTCAACTACGCCCCAAACCTCTACATTACCGCCGGCTTCTATGGAAAAACCGGATAATACATTGCCCTTGACAATGACATTACCCACAAAAGAAATATTACCGGTTGAATTGTCCACGTCTGCGGAAACCTCATAGGTGTAAAAGACATTTACTTTTCCATCTACGTAAGTTACTTGTCCGTCAATTTCAGATATAAGGCTGTTTCCATCAGCAGATATGCTCACATTTTTACCCTTTGGCAATACCGCAGGTTTACCCGGTTTGGGATTAACTGCATGTCCTGTCACCGTTTTTCCGGCGACACCTTCAGTTGGGGGGGTGAGTACGCATAGCACCTGGCCTTTTTTTACATTCTTTATTATGTTTAACTCTCTGAAATCTACCCTTCCGTCTTCAAGAATAGTAGGCTTGAACTTGTCCGATGTCTCAAAAAGAAACTCAACTTCCCCGTCTTTTCCGTTTTCGGGAGGTGTCCCTTCAGCAACGCACAGCATTTCATTATATATCGGGAATTCTGCTATCTTTTTGAGATAGTCCATTTTTACTCCATGGACCACAGAGTTTTTTTCCAAAAGTGCCTTTAAATCCTCAAAAGTGATCTGACGTCCGCCGTCAGGAGGAGTCAAAGTTATGTAAGCTTTCATTTGATCAGTCGTTATTGTCAAATGGGCTGATGCATCGATATTCTGTTCCTCCTGGGGAGGAGCAATGGGAACCGGAATCTTGTTTGCTTTCATTACTGCCATTTCAACCTTGTTTATATCATAGTTCTTTATTTTCTTTCTTTCCAGTTTACCCAATACTTCATCTAGTTCTACTTTCTTTCCTTTGTCTATTGGAGGATATACGACAAGATATACACCATTCTCGAAAAATCTGATCTCAAAAAAGCCATCATCAACATTCTTTTTCATTGACTTACTTTCTGAGCTAAACATCTAAACCTCCAAATTAATTAATATTCAATATTCAATCGTCTTCCAATGAAGCTTTGTATCGAGCAAGTTTCCCTTTAAGCCTGAGAATAGCCTTTGTGTGCAACTGAGATATTCTGGATTCCGACACATTCATTATTGCACTTATTTCCTTTAATGTCAATTCCTCAAAATAGTACAGGGAAATCACCGTTTTCTCCTTTTCAGGCAATTTATCAATCGCATTGCCAAGAATTTCGCTCAGTTCTGCCTTTTCGACATAGTTTTCCGGTATGTCTTCCCTGTTGGTGCTGGGTATGTCTATTCCTATTTCGTAATTTTGCTCTAAAAACTCTTCCAAGGATGTCATGGAAGACACATTTATATCATTCAGACGTTTATTTAGCTCATTCAAGGTAATGCCCAGCCTGTCAGCAACTTCCTCATCTGTAGCAGCGCGCCCGAGTTCATTTTCCAACTCTGTGTAAACTTTTTCAAGCTCTTTCCCTTTTTGCCGCAGAGATCTGGGAACCCAGTCCAATTCCCTCATGCTGTCAATAATTGATCCTCTTATCCTTAGAGAAGCATATGTTTCAAACTTAACTCCCTTATTAACATCATACTTTTCTATCGCATCTATCAAACCAAAAACACCATATCCTACCAGATCATCATACTCTACATTGGAACCGAAATAAATACTCAGCCTTCCTGCAATAAACTTTACCAGGTGCGAATACTCCAGAATCAGTTTTTCTCTGACAGACGGGTCTTTTGTACTGTTGTATTCTCTCCACAACTCCATTTGTTTTGCATTATTAGATGACATTAACATCCTCCATTACCCTCATTTTTCTTTTGTAATACCAATTGCTCCATGTCCGCCTGAGTTTACTTTTTTAGCTCACTTCTTATGGCTTTGCTGACATTTAAAGGTTGGAAATCATCCGCCGAAACATGGTTTGCAGCAGGTGAAGCCATATTTTTTGCCGCAGTGTTTTTGTTCTCGTTGGGTTTAGCATCATTCAGCTCTTCTTTTTTGTTACTTTCATCCTCTTTTTCTTCGGCTTCTTTGCTTTTGATCTCATCAATGGTTTTTTGTATTGTATTTCTTATCAGGACTCCTATTGCAAAAAACGCCATCATGGATATTGCCATTTTCAAGTATATCTCCTGCTGCTCTACTCCCCTCTCATAACATACTATACCTGCTATAATTGCCATAAGTAATCCCAATATAAATGGTATCCTTTGTATATAATCCATCACCTATTCCTCTCAATGTTCATGTATTAATTATGATATAAGCTTAAAATAATCTGAAATTTATCTGAACTCAACATATAACACAGGATTGCTCGTTTCAAACTTCATGGATCCTGCCGGAATAAAGGCAAACTTGCATTATCCTTTTATCTTCGTATGAAAAATCATATTTCTTTTGAACCATGACCTATCGTTTTTACCAACAGTATTCCACCATCTGAATACAGCTCAATCGTTCTTCCGAAATTTCCCCCTGTGTCCTCTGCCACTATGGGTATATTCAATTCTTTAAGACATTCTTTTGCTGCAATAACATTTCTTGTACCAATTCTAAGCATGTCTGAAGTTTCCGAGAAATTAAACATCTGAGCCCCCCCGGCAAGTTTTGCCACTATATTACCGCGCCTAGCACCCAGATTTTCCATCTCTTTCAGCAACTTTGCTATTGCTGTATCTGCAAATTTAGCCAAGTTGGAATTATTTCTTGCCTGTTGGCTTGATGGAAGCATTACATGAGCAAGACCAATAGTTTTTGTACAACTGTCATATAGAGCAATTCCTACACAAGATCCCAATCCCAATGTTGTCAGGATGTTAGGGTAACTTGCTGCCTTTAGATCTGCCATTCCTACTTTTATAAGAGTACCTTTCTCCATTAACTTATTACCCCTAATGATTTTAATAGGATGTCATATGATTCGACATCAGGTATAAGGAAAAAACTTCCAACTACTTTTTTATCATCCTCATTAAACTCAGTTTCTATATAGAGGACAGTATCACCCAGTTTTCCAAACTGTATCGCCGGGACACTTATAATTGCACCTGCCATGTCTATTGCCATATCCGGAACAGACGGCAAAATTCTTAATCCTGTCAATGAAGTCAACGCAGATAGATAGGAACTTGCAAGTATATTCCCGATTTCTTTAAGGGCAGAGATCTCTATCTCGCTGAACTCATCTGCCAACTCATCAACGGTACAAGATCTGCCCATAAGCATGTTTACCAGCATATGGGCTGAGTTCTTCTCCATAATGAACATCATGTTCCCGGTCAAGTCACCGGTCACTTTCAGTAAAATTCCAGCCACAATTACCTCTGCTCCGCCAAGTATTTCGGTCACATCTTTAAACTCAAGAACTTTTACTTTAGGTACATCCATATCTACTTTTTTGTTCAGCATCTTTGCCAGGGCAGTAGCAGCATTTCCCGACCCGATATTTGCAATTTCTCGGAACACGTCTATATGAAAGTTGTTTAGATCGTCAATACTCATCGCCATAAAGATACTCTCCCAGGAAAAATTTAATCCAGCATCATGATTTTGTCAGCATCAAGCAGTGAAACTATCCTGTCACCGGCTTTTCCGGCTCCCATGACATATCCGGCTGAACCCTCGCTGATAAAATTGGATGCGTTTTCCACAGAATTATCATCCAGATGCATCACTTCTGAAACCGAGTCCACGATCATTCCGGCATTAACTTCACCGCTTTTTACTATGATAATTCTTGTGTCTTCAGTATCTTCCACCGGAGGCAGTCCAAACCTCTTTCTCAGATCAATTACCGGTATGATGTCTCCCCTCAGGTTTATAACACCTCTGATATAATCCGGTGTATTGGGTACCCTCGTAGCCGGTAAAACCTGTTCAATAGTGGAAACCTTATTGATGTTTATTCCGTAATCTTCTTTATCCAGCTTAAATACAACAAACTGGTTAATATCCAAATTATTAGCTTTTTCCATTAAAGTAACCTCCTTGAAACTTTGGCACCGCGATACCGGTTAGTTATCCGCTCTGGTCTTTTATATCATTGAATTCACATCAAGAATCAATGCCACACTTCCGTCTCCCAGGATAGTAGCACCCGCCAGAAGCTTTATTCCGGAAAGAAGCTTTCCTAAAGATTTCTGCACAATCTCCTGCTGTCCTATAAGAGAATCCACAACCAGGCCTGACAGTTTTTCTCCCTTTTTTACGATGACCACTGTAAGATACTTTTTGCTTTTTTCATCACTAGTTACACCCAATACCTTGTTCAGCCATATCACAGGTATCAGATTGTTCCTCAGCAGGAACACTTCCTGGTTTTGAACTTGCTTGATCTCATCGACAGGAACTCTGACTATCTCTTTTATATTGTTGAGTGGTATAGCATACTTTTCATTCCCTACAACAATCATGAGCGCCTGGATTATTGCCAGAGTTAACGGAAGTCGTATTATGAATCTTGACCCTTTACCGGTTTCCGTTTCTACCTCTACGTTACCGCCCAGCGATTCTATTTTAGTTTTTACTACATCAAGCCCAACTCCTCTGCCTGAAAGATCAGTTACTTTATCTGCAGTACTGAAGCTGGGTCTGAACAAGTATTCTATAATTTCATTCTTTGACAGGCTGCCGGCAAGTTCTTTACTAACCATGCCTTTTTCTACAAGTTTTTTTCTTACTTTTTCGATATCTATTCCCCGGCCGTCATCTGCCACCTCAATCACAACATTGTTGCCATCCTGATATGCTTTCAGGCTTATCTGACCGGTTCTTGGCTTTCCTGCCTTTTCCCTCTCCTCCACCGGTTCAATGCCATGATCTGCAGAATTTCTAAGCAGATGAATCAGCGGATCACCAATTTCATCAATTACAGTTCTGTCCAGTTCAGTCTCTTCACCGGACATTACAAGATTTATGTCTTTCCCCAGTTCTCTGGAAATATCCCTTATCATCCTTGGGAATCTGTTGAATACCGATTCCACCGGTACCATCCTGACTTTCATGACTGCATCATGCAAATCTGTGGTTATTCTTTCCAGGGACTCCAGGGCTTCATGATATGCATTGGAATCTCTTTGGGAACCAATGTCTTCCAGCCGTGTTTTTTGAATGATTAACTCACTTACGAGGTTCATTAGCAGGTCCAGTCTGGTTATATCCACCCTCACTGTCTTTCCTGCCTTGTTAACCTTACTTGCTGTTCCGTTATCCCCGTGGGAAGTTCCTGACTTGACATTGTTACCCGGTTCCGGAGTTTTGGTTGTCACTTGAGCGCCTGTGGCAGCTTCTTTCAATTTCTCCACCGGTTTTGCTCCCACTTCGTTTATTATCACGGATTCCACTTCTGAAATCTGATTCAACTCTTTGTTGATCAATTCAGGGCTTTTATCGGTCAGGAACACCACTGAAAACTCGAAATCAAATTTTTCGTCTTCAATATCTTCTACACTGGGTACTGACTTTATCACTTCCCCGTTTCTTTCAAGAACCTGGAATATTATAAAGGCTCTTGCGGATTTCAGCATGCATCCTTTATTTAGCGCAATATCTATCTGAAGCGCTTTTAATCCATCATCCAATGCCTTGTTAATGACATTCTGCTCATACTGGTTTATTGCAATAAGCTTCTTGTCCTGTGATGATGAGCTGTCCGACGCTTTTTCAGATGCCTTTTCCGCTTTTGCCTTTCCTGAACCGCCGGAACCGTCATTTCCACCCAACGCATTCCTTAATTCTTCAATAATGTCTGTAAACTCATTATCTCCTTCACTTCCGGTATTTACTATATTATCAATGTAGTACCCCAAGGCATCCAGACATTTAAATAGGACATCGATCAAGTCTGAGGTAACTTTTATTTCTCTGTTACGGAGTGCCTGAAGCACGTTTTCCATGTCATGGGTAAGTACAGACATTTTATTAAAGCTCATTGTTCCGGCCATACCTTTCAGAGTATGGGCTGAGCGGAATATCTCATTGAGTATGCCAATGTCGTCAGTATTGTTTTCTAACTGTAGCATCTGATCATTAAGATTTTGCAAATGTTCTCTGGATTCATCAATAAAAATTTCCAAGTATTGGTTTGTATCCAATTTAAGCACCCCCTAGATACTTTATTATCTCATCGGCTATTTTCCCAAGGGGCAGTACGGTATCCACTGCTCCGGTCTGAACTGCTGCCCTTGGCATCCCATATACTGTACTGGATTTTTCATCCTGTGCTATTGTGTAGCAATTACATTTCTCTTTCAATACCTTTATTCCCTCACTACCATCCTTCCCCATACCTGTTAATATAATACCAATTATGTTATTCAACCTGGTATCTGACAAAGATTTCATCGTTACATCCACACAGGGTCTGTGACCATTGACAGGAGGCTCACTGGAAAGCCTTATTTTTATTTTGCCGTTTTCCAGCTTATCAAAGAGCATATGCCTGTCCCCTGGTGCTATATAAGCCCAGCCCGGTTTCAGTATGTCCCCGGCCTCAGCTTCTTTCACCGTAATATCACTCAGACTGTTCAACCTTTCTGCCAGTGATTTGGTAAAACCTGCAGGCATGTGTTGTACAATTACAAATGAAGCCGGTATGTCGGCAGGAATAAGAGGTAAAATTTCCTGCAAGGCCCTCGGACCGCCGGTGGATGTCCCTATGGCAACTACCGCCATAGTATTGGCTTCTTCTTTGTTTGCACTTACGTTAAGCATAATCATCAGGGCTCATATCAGTCCTTTTTCTATAAGTTTTCTTTGTTCTGAAAATATGAATTTTATAATCTTCTCCCTTTCTTTTTCATCAATGGTCTGAAACACAATGCCTGCTTCATACTTGTACTTTTCTGAATTAAGAGTTCTGTCAATCCTTATTACCTTTCCCTTGAAGCTGACTTTTTCATTCTCTTCCAACTCTACAATCATGTCCAGTATTGTACCTTTTTCAACCTTTTCCTCCAAAACAATGCAGAGGCCCCCACCACTTATATCCTTTGTCAAGGTTTTTAGCATTGGAGTTTCCTTTACATCTGTCTGATGTCCACTCTTTTTCTCTTTCACTTCTCGGTATTCTACCGGCAACATGCATTCGTACCTGTAGAACTGGCGTCTTTGAATTCTATTTAAACTACTCAAGGCTTTCATCTTGAGCATTGGAATTCCCTGAATATTCTTTCTTTCCAGAACTTCTGCCTTACAAACATATAAATCAGTTTCTTTTGTCCTCTTTTTTATTTGAAAAACATAAACATTAACCACGGAACCAACATTCAGAGGATAAACATTTCTTTCGTATATTGGAGCTCCTATAATAAAAACGTCATCATCCTCAACCCATTCTATTTTACTGGCAAGAGTCTTAACTTCCGATGGTTGATCGCTGTCTGATATCTTCAATTGTATATTTGTTCCTGCAAGTAAGTCTGTGAGTTTCATGTTACCTCCAAAACACTCAATCTTTTCGCTATATAATCTAACTGCCAAAAAAGCCTGCCAGCCTTTGCATGAAGCTTTTTATTCCGCTTTCCTGGTATCCGGATTCCCATGATCCACTTTCTGCAAGTCTGGAAGATATTTCCTTTATATTCCTTGCCGCCTGGCTTTTTGGATATGCCAGCACCAAAGGCTGTTGCTGCTTAACGGCTTTCGGCACTGCTTCATCTCTTAGTACATATCCCAGTGAATACAACTTCATAGAAAGAAACTTCTCTGCCACCAGGGAAATTTTATCAATTATCTGATTTGCTTCTTCAATGCTCTCTGCCCTGTTTATTATCAATTTTATAATTTTTTTATTGTTTCTTTTGGAAACCATCTTTATCAGGGCATAGGCATCAGTTATCGAAGTGGGCTCGGGAGTAACTACCAACAGCACTTCATCAGCTGCTATAGCAAGCTTCATTACACTGTCTGCAAGCCCGGCTCCTGTATCAATTATTATTATATCAAACGTTTCGTCCAGCATGGAGATGTTCTTAATAAAGCTGTCCATCTGTTCTTTCTCGAGCCTTATCAGTTCCTCGACTCCGGAGCCCCCGGATATAAACTTGATACCTTCCGGGCCATCGGATAAAACTTCGTCAATATTTCTCTCTCCCCTAATCACATCCACCAGGGAATATTTAGGTATTATTCCAAACAGCACATCAATATTAGCAAGGCCGAAATCCGCATCAATTATCAGCACCTTATACCCCAGTTTCCCCAGTGTGATAGCCATATTAACGGAAATATTCGTTTTTCCCACTCCACCTTTTCCACTGGTTACAGTTATCACTTTTGCTTTCCTTTTTCGGGGAGGTTCAATTTTGCTCTCTGGAATGTCCATTCTTTTTAATTTAAGTCCTTCAATTATTTTTCTCAGTTTCTCAGCTTGATCCATCACTTAACAATGCTCCCCAGCAACATTTTTGACAGCTTGTCGATATCAGCAACCTCTATATCGTCTGGTACGCTCTGTCCGTTGGTAATGAATGAAAGACCCATGTTTGAATGGAACTTCGCATTAAGTATAATGCCTGGTGAAAGAGCCTCATCCAGTTTTGTGAAAATAAGTTTATACTCTTTTAAAAAACTGTAACTATGTAAGATGTTCTTGCAAGTGTTTGCACCTGTTGTGGCACTCAGAAGCAGATATATTTCGTCGGCTTCCACGGCCTCAATAAAAGTCTTTAGTTCCTCAAAATGAGATTTGTTTCTATGGTTTCTGCCGGTAGTATCTATCAGTATGAGATCTTTATCAGAATAAGCAGCTATGTGTTCATGCATATCATTCACTGAGTAAGCAACCAAAAGAGGTACTCCCAATATCTCTGCATATGTCTTTAACTGTTCCACTGCAGCTATCCTGTACGTATCGGCAGTGATCAATCCTACATTCTTTTTCTTGGCTAATGAGTAATTGGCAGCCAGTTTTGCTATTGTTGTAGTTTTTCCTACACCAGTTGGGCCCACAAATACCACAACGGTAGGCTTTCCATCCTCTCTGAACTTAATGGTGCAAGGCTTGCCAAGAACACTTCTGATTGTATTTAATAATATGGCCGCTACTCTGTTTACATCGGAAGCATCCTGAATGTTTTCATTGGCCATATTGATTAATTTTCTGGCAATCTCAGGCTCTACCTCATTATCCACCAGGTTCTTGTAAAATATATCCAGTATGTTTGAGCTCTGCCTTTCATTTTCTGTCTGTATCGCATCATCTCCCATTTTATCAAACTGAAGATACTGGCAAATTTTGTTCAGAGAATTTTCAATATTATTTAATCTATTCTCTAAAAGTATGATTTTTTCCTCTTTTTTGTCAGCATTATTTTTGTAATTATTGTCATTTGCAGGACCCTGAAGGTTTTTGCCGTTCTTATCTGTGTCCTTTTTTGATGAATAATCTGAATCTATAGCTGCAAGCACTTCAATCATAGGTTTCGAAAAGATTCCTTTCAGGCCCCTTTTTCTAACCTTTCTTGTGTTCAGAATCATCGCTTCACTGCCAAGATCCATTTTCACTTTCAGCATTGCTTCCTGTGTGTTGTTTCCTATATATCGCCGTATTATCATTTTACACACTCACCGCCCCCACTGACTGTATCTCAACACCTGGATCTATCTCATTGTAGGATAATACTATGAGTCCGGGAATTACTTGTTCTGTCAAGCGTTTAAAATACAACCTTACTACCGGTGAAGCCAATACTATTGGTTGGTGCCCTAACCGAACCAGCTTTTCCACCTGTTTTGAAAGACTGCTTATTATTGAATTTGATACGGAAGGATCCATCGCAAGATAATTTCCGTGATCTGTTCTTTGCAAGGAATCCATCATAATCTGTTCCACGTTTGGATCCAATGTTATAACGCTGGCTTTTCCACCACTTATAAATTTCTTTGTTATAGCTCTTCCCAGGGCTTGTCTTACATACTCGGTAAGCATATCGGTGTCATGGGTAACCGGTGCATAATCCGCCAAAGTTTCCAGAATTGTCACCATATCTCTTATGGATACTCCTTCCTTCAGCAAATTAGCCAAAACCTTTTGTATTTCTCCAATGGTCATAAGCTTTGGTACCAATTCTTCCACTATTGCCGGATAGTTTTCCTTTACGCCGTCAATAATCTTTTGTACCTCCTGCCTTCCTGTCAGCTCATGGGCATGTCTTTTAATGACTTCCGTCAGGTGAGTCGCTATTATGGAGGGGGTGTCCACTACAGTGTAGCCATAGGCCTCAGCTTTATCTCTTTGACTTTCAGTTATCCATATGGCAGGAAGCCCAAAGGCAGGCTCTTTTGTCTTGATTCCGCTTATTTCCTCTTCAACCGTTCCCGGATTCATCGCCAGATAATAGTCTGTCATCACTTCACCTTCGGCCACTTCAACGCCCTTAATTTTTATAACATACTGATTGGGATTCAGTTGTATATTATCCCTCAGCCTTATTACCGGAACAATCATACCAAGCTCCAGAGCGAGCTGTCTTCTGATCATAACTACCCGGTCCAAAAGGTCGCCCCCTTGATTCACATCAGCCAGGGGTATAATGCTGTATCCGAACTCCAGCTCTATCGGATCCACCTGAAGCAGTGATACGACATTTTCCGGTTTACGAATGTCTTCTACCTCAGACTCCGTAACCTTTATTTCTTCCTGCTTATGCTCCTTTTCCTCTCTTTTCTTGAGTTTATATCCTGTAAAGGCAAGCACCGCAGCAATTATCAAAAAAGGCAGTGTCGGCAAAAACAAAGATAAAACAACACACACGGCAGCAGAAATAAACATAACTTTCCGGTTGCTGAGCAACTGCTTTGCAATGTCCTGGCTTATGTCTGTCCCGGAACCGGCTCTGGTCACAATCATGCTGGTGGCTGTGGAAATCATGACCGCCGGTATCTGGCTTACCAAACCATTTCCAATCGCCAGTATGATATAAGTATTGAGGGCTTCGGTAAGTTCCTCTCCTCTCACCACCATACCCATGATCAAGCCGCCGACAATATTCACAACTGTAACCAGTATGCTGGACACGGCATCGTTTTTAACAAATTTGCTGGCACCGTCCATGGCGCCGTAAAAATCCGCTTCCTTTTGAATCTCTTTACGTCTTTCCTTTGCTTCGGCTTCACTGATAAGGCCGGTATTAAGATCGGCATCTATGGCCATCTGCTTACCGGGCATAGCGTCCAGGGTAAACCTTGCGGTAACCTCTGCCACCCTTTCAGCGCCTTTTGTTATAACCATGAAGTTTACTATCAGTATTATAACAAATATGATGAAACCAATAACAACACTGGAAACATCCTGTCCTCCTCCGGTTACAAAAGTACCGAATCCATATATGATACTTCCGGCGCTCCCCTCTCCCAGAATGAGCTTTGCAGCAGTAACATTCAGGGACAACCTGTATAGGGTGGTAAAAACCAATAATGACGGAAAGGCTGAAAGCTCCAAAGCATCCTTTAAAAATAACGTATTCAGCAATAATATAAGAGTCAATGCTATGTTAATTACTATCAGCACATCAAGGACATTGCCCGGAATCGGTATAATCAGCATCAGAATAATTGCTACCAACGAAACCGGTACTGCAAAATTGCCAATTTTCATCTTATGTATTTAACCCCCAATTTTGTCAGTATTGTGAGAACATATCTTTTGCGCAACATCTTTTGTAAAAATGTCATCTTCTGTACTGAGGTTGTTTCAAGCTGTAAACAAACGCCAAAACCTCGGCAACAGCCTGATACAACTCCGGTGGTATGGATTGCCCGATTTCAACCGTTTCATAAAGAGTCTTTGCCAAAGGCTTATTTTCCACAATTTCCACATTATGCTCCCGGGCTGTTTCCTTTATCCTTTGTGCCAGATAATCCAGTCCTTTTGCTATAACAACGGGAGCATCGGATTCCTTTGAGTCATACCTTATCGCTACTGCAATATGGGTAGGGTTGGTGATTATTACATCCGCTTTAGGCACATCCTGCAACATCCTCCTCATGGATATCTGCCTTTGCTTTTGCTTTATTTTTGATTTTATTTCAGGATTGCCTTCTGTCATTTTATACTCTTCTTTTACTTCCTGCTTTGTCATTCTCAAACTCTTCTCATATTGCCGCCACTCGTATACATAATCTATTGCCCCCAGCACAAGGAGTGCTGCACATATTCTCAGTGCCAGATTTACAGAGGTAGACCCAATGTAAATCGCTGTACTCATAACATCCAGGTTAATGGTATTGACTATGTTCTGCTCTTCGCCTCTTATGTAGGTGTAAGCTATGTAACCTACTATTACCACTTTTATCAGTGACTTGAGCAGCCCTATCACGGATCTGAAGGAAAACATCCTTTTAAATCCGCTCACAGGATTGATCCTGCTAAATTTGATGCCAAGGGTTTCTGTCGTAAACAGAAACCCTACCTGTGCATATCCGGTTATAAGGGCGGTAGCCAATGCTATGGCGAGAAGCGGTCCAACCGCCCGCAGTAAAACTCCTGCCGTATCAAAAAAAAGCTTGGACAAAGCGTTTAACGAAAATAAATCTTCTATTTTCGGATATTCGGTTAAAATTCTCCTGGCATATCTCTCCAATTCAAAATATATATTGTTACCCAGAGCCTTAAGGCCGGAAAATAAGGAAATCATCATAATTGCATTTGAAAGCTCCCGGCTTTGAAAAACCTGTCCTTTTTTTCTTGCCTCACTTCTTCTCCTGGGCGTGGGTTTTTCTGTTTTTTCGTCGTTGGCAAAAAGCTGCAGATTTATTGCATGAAAGCCCTTTAAGCTACTGCAGAAATCCTGCCCGAAGTTCTTCCCATATATCGTTTTCATTTGTCAGGCACCAGATCCTTCAAAATATCCAATATATCACTGCTCATCAGTGATGTTAAGTTTTCGATCATAGATACAAAAGCCGGTAGTGTGAATATCAGCAATCCTATCCCGATCAGTAGTTTCAGCGGCATCCCCACAATAAAAACATTCATTTGCGGTATGGACTTTGATATAACCCCCAAGGCGACATCCACTATTAAAATTGCAGCAATAATCGGGGCACTTATCTTGAAGCTTATAACAAATGTATTTGCGAAGATTTTCAAAACATCCCCCAGCAATACATCGCTAAAGGCGGCCTTTCCCAGTGGAACAAATTCATAGCTGTCATAAAGTGCCTTTATTAGAGCATGATGTCCCTTGATTATCATAAAAACAAGCATACATAATATGTAATAGAAGTTGGATGTTACCGGTAACTGTATATTACTTACCGGGTCCAGTACACTGACTATTCCAAACCCAATTTGCATGTCAATTAACTGTCCTGCAAGATATATGGATGAAAATATCATATATGCAACATATCCGATGACAACTCCCACCAGGAACTCTTTTGCCACCAGCACCGCCAATGTTAAAATTCCGCCGCCTGTTTCCACTTTCTCCAGGGGAATTGTATTTGAAAGTATAACTGCATTAAAGAAAGCAAACCCGATTTTTACCTGGGTGGGCAGATTCCTTCTCCCAAATATTGGCGCCGTAACAAACAATCCTGTCA
>Ga0134099_1001739_pt1 | contig 19692 bp, 12 predicted proteins | sample 10_taG_2_FD_105482 | JGI IMG/M metagenome (GOLD analysis project Ga0134099, IMG submission 105482) | Switchgrass degrading microbial communities from high solid loading bioreactors in New Hampshire, USA - 10_41_5_180_A2 metaG | ecosystem: Engineered > Bioreactor > Semi-continuous > Anaerobic >...
ACATTGTCCAGCCCATAATCCGGCGGTTCTTCGACCGACATCCGTTTGGCGTTTAAGACAAAGCCTAATAGCATTCCGTTTTCTTCGTAATTGGACTTCTGGCTCCAGTTGATATGGCGTATAGAAAAATCTTGTTCCAGTTGTACAAAAAAAGTCAAAGTGCAGAATAGGGAGCAAGCCAATAAGGAGGTCAAGATTTTTGGGCCGACCCGGTATTTTTCTTTAGGCAAAAACAGATCGCCAAGCAATATGGCAGTAGCTACAATTATCACTATCAAAAAGAAACCGATTTCCGGTTTGCTTTGGCTTTCGAAACTTTGAACAATATTAAAGGCTTCTTTGCCAAGTCTTAAATCCCATGGGAGCAGCGGTTCGCCTCTTAGCATTAGTTTTTGACTGGAAACAAGGGCGGCAACAGAGAAGAGACATAGGAGCAAAGTACTGCAAGCAATATAAACTCTACGGGGGAGTATATAAAAAAGATTAATTAAACCGAAGAAGATTGCATAGTTCACTATAAACTGGTTCGGGTAAGATATGAACCAGTCTAAAACCCCGATAATACTCTCCCTCTGAATCAGTTCCGTTGCAAACAAAGCGCAGAAAGGTAAAAGTATTAACAGTTTTATATTGAACATCTCCGTAATTCCCCGAATTTAATTATTATTTCTTTGTTTCGGATATATCTTAATGGCTTCGTTATAAATAATGCAATTCCTGCAGGAAATTTAATCCAATCCTTCAAACTGCAAGTTATAATAATGGGCGTAGAGGCCGCCTCTGCGCAGCAGTTCCTGATGAGTGCCTCTTTCTTTAATACCTTCGTCTGTAATTACTATGATTTCATCGGAGTTTTTAATAGTACTTAATCTGTGCGCTATCACAATTGTGGTTCGGTTTTGGGACAGTTCTTCAAGGGATTTCTGGATATATCTTTCACTTTCATTGTCCAAAGCCGAGGTTGCTTCGTCGAGAATCAAGATCGGGGGATTCTTCAGGAATACCCGGGCAATGGACAGACGTTGTTTCTGCCCGCCGGAAAGTCTTACTCCGCGTTCCCCGACATAAGTATCGTAGCCGTCTTCCAAAGACATGATAAAGTCATGGATATTGGCTTTTTTGGCGGCTTCGATGATTTCCTCGTCCGTGGCATCCGGCTTGCCATAGGCGATATTGTCCCGGATGCTGCCACTGAACATATAGACGTCTTGTTGCACAATCCCAATGCAGTTTCTTAGAGATTTGAGGGTAACATCGCGAATATCTATTCCGTCAATGGTGATTGAGCCGGAGGTGACATCGTAAAAACGAGGCAGCAGAGAACATAAAGTTGTTTTCCCTCCGCCGGACGGACCAACCAGGGCTACAGTTTTACCTGCTTCAATTTTTATGCTAACATTGTCCAAGACATTATAATCGTTGTTATACCGGAAGGAAACGTTTTTATATTCGATTTCTCCTTTAACGTCCTTTAATTCTATGGCATCTGGTTTTTCCACAATGTCCGGCTCGGTATCGAGGATATCCATAAATCGTTTAAATCCGGCATAGCCTTTTTGGAATTGTTCCGTAAAATTAATAAGCACTTCGAGAGGATTGATAAAGATATTGATGTACAAGATATAGATTGCCAGTTCGGTAATTGCCAATGAGCCTTCGGCTATAAACAAACCGCCGGTTACAATTACAACTATATATAACAGTCCGGTAAAAAAGGAATTGAAGGCGTGATAGCTGCCCATCATTTTGTAGCTGCGAGCTTTCGAATCTAAAAATTCTTTGTTGCTTTTTGTGAACTTTTCCTTTTCCAATTCTTCGTTGGCAAAGGATTTTACCACTCTGATTCCGGCCAAACTGTCCTGCAGACTGGCGTTGACTTTGGCAATTTTAACTCTGTTGTCCATAAAGACGGCTTTCATTTTTAAATTCATGGAAACGCTGAAAATAAGCATTACAGCGGTGACCGCCAACAAAATAAGAGTCATTTTAATGTTTAATAACATTAACAGAGTAAATGAACCGACTATTTTTAAAATTGAAATAAAAATATTTTCGGGTCCGTGATGGGCTAATTCGGTGATATCGAATAAATCGTTCACCAGTCTGGACATCATTTCCCCGGTGTTATTTTTATCGTAATAAGAAAAGGACAGTTTCTGGAAATGGTTAAACAAGTCATTACGCATGTCAGCTTCCATGCGAGCTCCCATAATATGGCCCCAGGAAGTAATAAAATACTGACAAAAATATCTCACTATATACATTGTCAATAGGCCTATTCCAATATAGGGCAAAGATTCAAGAATGACTTCCGGTCCAAGATTAAACAGATTTTTACTCAAATAATTTAAAACCTGCGGAAAGGCTAAATCGATAATAGAGACAATTATAGCGCACAACATGTCGGTGTAAAAAAGGAATTTATATGGTTTATAGTACTGCCAAAATTCTCGCAAAAGTCGCATTGGAGCGATATCCCCCTTCCTCCACACTCAAAATACTATTATAACATTTCCTTTTTTTATGGCAAATTCCTCAAAATGCGGTGATATAAACATTAACTTGAAAAAAACACGAGAAAAATTCTAATTGCCTTGTTAAAAACAAAAATGTATAATAGAGATAAATTATAGAAAAAAAGGAGATTTATGGTATTAATGCTAAAAATGGCGAATATCATGATTTTTTAAGGAAAAACCAAGTTGCCAAATATTAGGCACTGGTTTTGTCGTATTTTTTGAGGGCGAGGGGATGTTCATGATCCATTTGGTAACGGACAGTTGTGCCGATATACCGGTTTATTTGCAGAAAAAATACAATATTACTGTTGTGCCGTTATCCATACGAGTCAACGGTAAAGAATACGTTGAAGGAGTGAATATTACTCCTTCAGAGTTTTATCGGGAAATGGAAATTGCTCCAGAATTGCCAAAGACATCTCAGCCTACTCCGGATCAATATGCCAAAACTTTTCAACGACTTGCCGAAACCGGGGAAGTTCTGTGTATGACAATCTCTTCAAAATTAAGCGGTTCTTATAATTCAGCCAATTTGGGTAAAGGTATTGCCGGGAAATCCAATGTGGCGGTCTTTGACACTTTGTCTTGTTCACTGGGTCAAGGTTTGCAAGTTTTAAAGGCTGCAGAAATGATCGGTTCAGGACATTCTCTGCCTGCAATATTGGATGAATTGGCTAAAATTCGCCCTGAAACGCATTTCGTTGCTTTGCTGGACACCTTGGAAAACTTAGTAAAGGGAGGTCGCCTTAATTATTTCCAAGGCTCTCTAGGCAGACTGCTTAATATAAAAATTATTTTACATATTAGAGAAGGTAGTTTGGAAGTTTTGGATAAAGTAAGGAGCCGAAATAAGGCTATAGAAAGATTTATAGAAATTATCGGAGAAAAGTGTTCCGATTTTTCCGCTCGAATCGTCGGAATTACCCATTGTAACAATTTAGCCACTGCCGAAGTAATAGCAGCCAGTATTAAAGAACGTTACAGCCCGCGGGACATTATTATCAGTGAAATGGGAGCGGCCGTTTCGACCTATGCCGGGCCGGGCGCAATAATCGTTTCTTTTTAAAGAAGTTAAATTTATAAATTAAAAATAATAAAACCAAATTAAGCTTGTTATCGTCAGATGAAATTTGCTTTGGCCGTCTAATGAAACAATGGGAATGCGAGGCAGCATTTTGGTAAAACTATTTAAAGCAAAATATTAGCAGTTAGGAGTAGGTTTAAAATGAAACAATTCAGAAAACCGGTTCAATATCTGGCGATAATGGCTTTTATTATGTTGTTTTTTCTGTCAATTGGCTGCAGTTCAACGCCAGGTCAAGATAATAAACAATCCCAATATACCAAAGACAAGATAATGGAAGCATTATCCGCTTCAAAGGAAGAAGTTTTTCATATAACATGGTCGCCGGATGAAAAAAGCGTAGTTTACATCCAGAAGGGTAGCGGCAACGACGGCCTGGATGAGGCTTATATCTGGAGAGTCGGTGAAGAGCAGCCTCGCTCGGTAAAGAAAGTAAGCCCTACAGTTCGTGGCCTGTCCTGGTCACCGGACAGCAGTTACTTTCTGATAAGTGAAAAACTCGGAGAAGGGACAGAGAGCGCAATTATTAATGCCGCGACTTTGCAGCAGGAAACTTACAAACCCCAAAGTATTTCCATACCGGTTTGGAGCCCGGACAGTAAAGCTTTGGCTTATGACCGGCAAGAAAATATTTATGGGCAAAGCTGGGGTTATCTGGAGATCTATACTTTAGGTGCCCAGGAAAGCGAGTATCTATGGAGAGCAAAGGATTATATCTATAAGGTGGAATCTTGGGAAGAGGACGGGGACATTGTTTATACCGAGATAGACCCGCAAGGCAAAGAAACCAGAAAGGCAACCCAAAATATCCGTCCGAGCATTGCCGGAGTGTGTCTTGGTGATAGCAGAGAGCAGGTAAAAGGGGTTTTGGGCACCAATTATAAGGAAACTCCTCCTAGTGAAGAGCCTGGTCATTTTCCTGAAAAGGTATACAGATGGGATTACGATACCTGCACAATCTATATTGGAGCCGAATCCGGCAATGTGTTGTATATTTCTACTGAGCACCCGAATGCTGAAACTAATTTAGGAATTAAAGTCGGCGATACAGCTGAAAAAGTATTTGCAACTTATCGATCGAAGTACATCGAACCTGAAAGTATTCACGGCGACAAATTGTATGGAGTGTTTAAAGTTGAGGGTGCTGCGGCTTTGTTTTTTGATTTCGACCTAAAGGGATTTGAAAGCCGAGAAAACATTAAGCCGGAACATAAAGTTACCAGAATAACCCTGACTTATCCGGAGATTATGGACGATTCATTCTAGGAGTCTACTTTCGAAATCTAAGATAAGCCAATATAAACTTTGATAGCGAGCCAGCTTAAGCTGGTTCGCTATTTTTTAGGTCAGATAATAAGTATTTAAAATAAATTTTTTTTAAAAATGTTTATAAAATGATATTGACAATTAAAATGATTCTAATATAATAATAAATGTAAATAAGATAAAAATTATTCGAGAGAGGGAGAGAGTGATATGAAGAAATTTGTATGCACAATATGTGGTTATGTTTATGAAGGGGATAATGCTCCGGAAAAATGTCCGCAATGTCAGGCTTCATCTGCTAAATTCACAGAAAAAGTGGAAGGAGCAAGACAATACGCCGACGAACATAGAATAGGTATTGCTCAGGGTGTGGATCCGGAGGTTATTGAGGGTTTGAGACAAAACTTCCTCGGTGAATGTACGGAAGTAGGCATGTATTTGGCTATGAGTCGCCAAGCCGACAGGGAAGGTTATCCGGAAATCGCCGAAGCTTATAAACGTTTTGCCTATGAAGAGGCTGAACATGCTGCCAAATTTGCTGAACTGTTAGGCGAAGTCGTATATGCGGATACCAAAAAAAATCTGGAATTAAGAGCTGAAGCGGAGTATTGTGCTACCCAAGGCAAAAAGGATTTGGCTACTCTGGCCAAAAAACTGAATCTTGATGCCATTCACGATACCGTTCACGAAATGTGTAAAGACGAAGCCCGTCACGGGAAAGCCTTTGAAGGACTTCTTAAAAGATATTTCGGAAACTAATATAGGAAAATAACACAATATCGGAAAATAATGCGAATTTTGGGATTGCCCTCGGCAGTTGGAAACAACTGTCGAGGGCTTTTAATTCTCTTGCAGCTTAACAGCAATTTACGATTCAATAATAAATTCAGAAATTTGGCAATTTATAAAGGATTTTTAAGTTTTTTTGTCTAATTGATATTTTGTCTAGTTATAATATAAGTCCTAATACCATAAACGTTGTATATTTTAAGGTGAATAGGAGGGGGTGGATAAATTTTGAAAAAGCTACTCCTTTTGGCAGCAGTGTTTGTATTTGGTTTCGGTCTAATGCTTTTAACCAAGCATCCTGCATTGGGGTTAGATGGCGCTGAATTCTGCGGAAGCTGTCATGTCATGGACGATCAGGTTGAAAGCTATTTGCACTCGGCACACCGTTTGGGAGCCAAATGCGGAGATTGCCATGTACCTCACAGTCTGGTACCGGGAGCTACATATAAGGCTTATACGGGAGTCAAAGATTTCATCGGCGTACTTAGAGATAAAGATCCTTTCGAAATAGAAACAAGTTCCCTTGGTCAGGAAATTATTCAAGAAAATTGCTTACGCTGTCACCAGGGTTTATTACATATGGTTGGAGATACGCAGAAAAGTGGGGGAAAATACTGTTTCGACTGCCATAGATCTACTCCACACCTGAAATAAAATAGAAGGAGTGAATATTAGTGAGAATATATTCGACCAAAAGATATTCAGGAATAATTGCTTTAGTAGCAGTTGTTGTCTTTGTTGTGGTTGGAGCAGTTATTTACCAATTTGTCTCAAACAACCAACAGCTCAAAACTGAGCGGCTTGGAAAAATTGCCCCGGATGAGGTTGATCCGGCAGTATGGGGACAATATTATCCTTTGCATTACCAAACTTATCTGCAAAACCAGGAAAATACGGAGAAACCCTCACATTTTGAGACCAAGCCCTATATGAAAGTTATGTATGCCGGATTAGGCTATGCCAATGAATTTAACGAACCCAGAGGGCATTTATACAGCTTGGAAGATATTCGGGCGATAGATCCTTCGAGATATAAGGTCGGAGCATCCTGTAACACTTGTAAATCGACCGAAATCCCCGGGCTGATCGAAAAGTACGGAGACGAGTACTATACCATGTCCTTTGAACAGATAAACTCTCAGTTGCAATATCCGATAGGTTGTTCGGACTGCCATAATCCGGAGACCATGGAACTGAGAATTACTCGGCCGGCCCTGATTGAAGCTTTCGAAAGGCAGGGCAAAGATATTACTAAAGCCACGAGACAGGAAATGCGTTCGCTGGTTTGCGCCCAGTGTCATGTTACTTACTATTTCCAACCCGGCACCAAGAAAGTAACTTTCCCCTGGGATAACGGTGTTAAAGCCGACCAAATATTAGAATACTTCGACCAGAAAGATTTCAGCGAATGGACCCATCCCGAATCTGGCACCGGCTTGATTAAGCCCCGACATGCCGAATACGAGGTATTCCTCGGCAGCACCCATGAATCTGCCGGAGTGGCCTGTGCCGATTGCCATATGCCTTATATGAAAATAGGCAATACCAAAGTTAGTTCCCATTACTGGACCAGCCCATTAAAGACTATTGAGCAGAGTTGCGGGGTTTGCCATAGGGAAGGCAGCGCTTGGCTGGAAAGCAGGGTAAAGGACATCCAGGAAAAGACCAAGGAAGTTCAGGATATTGCCGGAGAGGCTATGGTGGAAGCAATTGAACAACTGGCGCTAGCTTGCCAGACTGAAGGTGTCGATAAAGAATTGTTAGCTAAGGCTCAGGAAATGCATCGCAAGGGTCAGTGGTATCTGGATTATGTAATTGTTACAAACGGTTACGGTTTCCACAACCCAACCGAATCAATGAACAATCTTGGGAAAGCGATTGATTACGCCCATAAAGCGATACAACTGGCCAAAGAAGCCATGAACAAAGCAAAGTAATTTAACAAATGTATGCTTTGATCATTCCGCTGAAAAAGAAAACGTCGCCAACTACCAGCTCTAGGTAGTGGCGACGTTTTTAATATTATGTATGCAATATTGCAACCGGCAGAATATTTGCCCCGACCTTTAACGGAATGTAGAGTTGGCTCTTTCAATGTATGAAAAAACTGGGTAGAATAGACATTAGGAAAACATATTGTCCGTAATCAATAAAGAAAATCATAAAGGAAATTAAAAAGAAAGGACAAGGGAACTATGAAAATAACGGTTGTAGGTGCAGGAGCTACCGGAGGATACTTCGGCGCAAGGCTGGCAGAGAGCGGCCTGGATGTAACCTTTTTAGTCAGGGAGAAGCGCGCCGCGCAACTAAGAGAAAAGGGGCTTGTGGTCAAAAGTGTGGTCGGCGATCTGACCATAGCGGAGCCTAAGTTAGCAACTGACGCGGAGGATATACCTGCCTGCGATTTGGTTCTGCTGGCAGTAAAAAACTACCAATTAGCGCAAAGCCTACCCCAATTGAAGGTTTTAGTGCAACGGGGAGCCAAAGTACTTCCGTTTTTGAACGGAGTGGAGCATTTCGAAATTTTGGCCGATGCGCTTGGTAAAGAAAATGTCCTGGGCGGTGTCTGCAAAATCATTTCCACTTTAGACTCCGACGGAACTATTCATCATACCAGCAAAATTCATCAAATTCTCTTCGGAGAACTGGAACCTTCGCAAAAAGATTTCTGTTTACAGCTCGAACAGGTGTTGTCCAAGGCCAGTTTTAAGGTAAAATACACGGAAAATATCTTAAATGAAATCTGGAGCAAATACGCTTTTATCGTTGTTTTCTCCGGGGTTACATCTGCCGGAGATCTTACCACGGATCAAATTTATGCCCATGAGGCTACCAAGGATTTGTATCGTCGCTCGTTAGAAGAAATGAGCGGTCTAGCAGCTGCTTACGGGGTAGACTTAGGCGAAGATTTTGTAAGCCAAAATGTGGAAGGTTTATCGAAGTACCCGAAAGGTTCGACTTCTTCGATGCATCAGGACAAGCGCAAAGGGTTGCCTTTGGAAGTGGAGAGCCTTCAAGGTGCGGCGATTCGTTTGGCGAGTAACAAAGGCCTGGAGCTTCCGACCGTTCGGACGCTGTATGCTTTAATCAAACCTTATGAAATGGGACGCGAGGGGTAAAAAAGAATACTGTTCAAGAATATTGAAGTTGTATAAAATAGATGTATAATATAACTGTTGGGCTTGTAGCTCAGCTGGTTAGAGTACCGCGCTCACATCGCGGGGGTCGGAGGTTCGAATCCTCTCAAGCCCACCATATATGAAGTAAAGCTTCTCTTTGGAGAAGCTTTTTTATTTTTCTAAGCTCTCTCTGCAATAAAAAACACCGGCTAATCTTGATGGATTAGTCGGTGTTTTGATTATTACCAGATTATCCCTTCACTAAACGCAAAAACTCCCTCATAAAGCCCGGTAAATCAGGCCATGCATGACCAGAGACGATATTCCCATCCACATAGAGGGTTTCCTGAGGATATTTCGCCCCCAAACCTTCTACATCCGGACGGCAGGCTGTATAAGCGGTCATGGTACGTCCGGCGAAATATTTTTTATCTAACACACTTAATACCAGGACCCCATGGCAGATGGCGGCAACGGGTTTATTCGCCTCAAAGAAATGTTGGACAATCCGGGGGACATCTTCGTAGAGACGGATATATTCTGGAGCGCGACCGCCAGGAATGATGAGACCATCATATTCAGTGGGATCTACGTCGCTAAAAGCTATATGGGACTCCAGTAAATAGCTCGGTTTCTCAGTATAAGTATCCCAGCCTACGAAATCATGGACTACAGTATTTAACTTTTTCTTAGAAGGAGCTGCTATGACTGCCTCAAAGCCTTCTTCCAATACACGAAAATAGGGGTAATACACTTCTAGGGCCTCAACAGCATCGCCCGCAAGAATTAGAATTTTCTTAGACATATTCCCGCTCTCCTTTCGTATATTTTTATTTAATTTTAGCGATTATTCCAATTGACTTCAAGAATTATTTTCCAAAATAAAGAATTATTTACCAAAAATAATTAGCTCAACTTTCGTACCTTGATTGTGCGAAAAAGCCTTGATATAACTTGGTAATTCACTAACCCATTTTTCAGTTTGGTTATTGTATAATATAATTGTTTTAACCGGCAGTAAACGGATAGTTTGAAAACTTCTTAGGTTTTGGAGTGCGAACATGAGCTTAAGGATAGTATACGGAAGAGCGGGTTGCGGTAAAACCTTTTACTGTTTAAACGAAATAAAGGACAGAATTACCGGCGGGGCAGATCACCAGTTGGTGCTTCTGGTTCCGGAACAATATACTTTCCAAGCGGAAAGGGACTTAATAAAGATTCTGAATACCGGCGGAATTCTAGGAAACGAGGTCTTGAGTTTTCGACGTCTGGCTTACAGAATTTTCAACGAGGTAGGCGGAATAACCCTTCCTCATCTTCATTCTGCCGGAAAATCTATTATAATTTATAAAATACTCAGCAAAGCCAAAAATGATTTGAAGATTTTTGGCAAGACAGCCGACAGTCAGGGTTTTGTAGCGACAATATCCAATCTGCTTACGGAGTTTAAACGCTACAATTTAACTCCGGATGATTTAATACAAACTGCCGCCAAGCTGGCCGCTGATGATTTGCTGAAGGACAAGCTGGAAGAAATTGGCTATATCTATGCTGAATATGAAAAAAACATTCAAGAAAAATATCGGGATGCGGATGATGACTTGACTTTGGCGGCTCGCAAACTGGAAAGTACGGATTTTCTTACCGGTGCGGAAATATGGGTTGACGGTTTTGACGGTTTTACTCCTCAGGAATATAGAATACTTGCTGAATTGCTAAAGAGGGTAAAACGTTTAACCGTTTGTCTCTGTACGGACTCTCTGGAGCGAGAAGGCCTTTGGGATGAAACCGATGTCTTTGCTCCGGTAAAAAGAGCTTTTGGCAAATTAAAGGCTATCAGCGAAGAACTTGGAATAAAGATGGAACCGGCTGTTAATTTAAACCGGAATCCTTTGCCCCGTTTGCAAAACTCTGAGGAACTTGCTCATCTTGAACGGTACTTTTATACTTATCCATTCAAACCTTTCGGTGAAGAAACAAAGGATATTTCCTTGTATTCGGCTTTAAATGCTTTTACGGAAGTCGAGTCCATTGCCCGGGATATTATCAGATTGGTCAGGGACGAGGGACTGCGCTATCGGGATATAGCGGTGGTTACAAGGGATTTGGGCAGCTACGAGAGTCTGATCCAAGTGGTGTTTGACGAATACGAAATCCCTTATTTTTTGGACAGAAAAATGGAGCTTGTAAAACATCCATTGGTCAGAATGATCTTGGCAATGCTGGATATTTTCAACCACAATTGGACTTATGAAGCAGTTTTCGGCTATCTCAAAACCGGCCTTACCGGGATAGATGCTGACAGCATTGACCTATTGGAGAATTATGTTTTAGCTTGCGGCATCCGGGGCAATATTTGGACCAAAGAAGAGCCCTGGACCATGGATCCCGATTTTTTGCCCGATGATAAAAATAAAGAGTTTCTGGAACAGAGACTTAAGATCATCAACGATATTAGATACCGGGTTACGGCACCGCTTTTGGAATTTCGTCGTCAAACCAAGGGTAGGAAAACCGCGGCCGACTTTTGTACCGCTTTGTACGATTTTCTATGCACGCTCAAAGTCCCGGAACGAATAGAACGACAGATTCAGCAGTTTAGAACTAATGGACAACTGGCTTTGGCCAATGAATATTCGCAAGTTTGGAATATTGTAATGGAAGTCCTGGATCAAGTGGTCGAAGTGATGGGCGAAGAAAAAAGCAGTTTAGAAAAGTTTACCGAGATTTTTAAAATTGCTTTTGCTGAGTATCAAGTAGGCTTTATACCGGCTTCTTTGGACCAGGTTCTGGTCGGAAGCGTTGAACGTTCGAAGAGCCATCAGATTCAAGCTCTGTTTATTCTTGGGGTTAATGACGGCGTTTTCCCTTCCGCGAGTTTTGAAGAGGGAATTTTAAGTGACCAGGAACGCTTGGCTTTGAGGGCAAACGGGCTTGAACTTGCCAACGATACCCGAACTCAGGCTTTTGATGAGCAGTTTTTGGTCTATCGGGCCTTGACCACACCGGCCAAGTATCTACGTTTGAGCTGGCCAATTGCTGATCAGGAAGGTAGAAGCAAGCGGCCGTCAATTATTATTTCCCGGCTGCGCAAGATTTTCCCCGGGATTGCTGAATCGAGCGATATTCAAGAGATGGGGGCAACTGAAGATTGGCAAAAATTAGCGGCTAAACATCCGGCTTTCCGGGAGATGGTCGGAGCTTTGCGAGCCAAGGTTGAGGGCAAGCAAGTTTCACCTCTGTGGGAAAATGTCTATCTTTGGTTCCGACAGCAGCCCGCTTGGCAGGAAAGATGTGCCGGAGTTTCTGCGGCTTTTGCTTATAAGAATATTGCCGAACCGGTCAGTAAAGATAAAATTGCTTCTCTGTTCGGCAGTCCTGTTTATGCCAGTGTATCCAGGATTGAAAAGTATAATTCCTGCCCCTTTAGTTTTTACGTCCAGTACGGGTTGTCTGCCAAAGAACGGAAAGTTTACAGGCTTACTCCGCCCGATGTGGGCACGTTCTTGCATACGGTATTGGAACGCTTTTCCCAGTCCGTCGCCGGGCAGAATTTGTCCTGGCGGCAATTGGAACAGGATTGGTGTGCAGAGCAAATTGCCAACATCATAGACGATATGTTGGAAAAAATGCAGGGCTCCGGATTTGCCGGCAGTAAGCGCTACAGAACTTTGGCCAAACGGCTGCAAAGGGTTGCGACCCGGGCGGTGTGGCTCATTATAGAACACCTTAAAAACAGCAGTTTTGAGCCGGTAGGCTATGAAGTCGGATTCGGAGACGAGGCGGAACTGCCGGCTATAGTTCTCGAATTGGACTCCGGGGAGCAGATTAAGCTTACCGGTCGGGTGGACAGGATAGACGCTCTGAAAACTGAGGAAGGCACTTACTTGCGGATAATAGACTATAAATCGGGCAGTAAAGATTTTAAACTGGCTGACGCTTATTACGGCCTCCAAATTCAACTTCTTACTTATCTGGACGCGTTGGCCGAGAGTCCCGGTCTGGGCCTGGAAGGTCCTGTGCTGCCCGGCGGCGTGCTTTACTTTAAGATCGACGATCCGCTGATAAAGATGAAGAGCTCTCAGGAAGAAATTGAAAAAGCCATAATGAAAAAATTGAAGATGAAGGGTCTTCTGCTGGCTGACGTTAAACTGCTCAAACACATGGACAAGAATTTGGGGCGGACATCGTTAATTATTCCCGCTTCGCTGACCAAGGACAACCAGATCGGTAGAAATTCTTCCACCGCTTCCCTTGAACAGTTCGAACTCTTAAGAAAATATTTGCGCCGTTTGCTCAAAGGGATAGGCACGGAGATTTTAAAGGGCAATGTGGCCATTAAGCCCTATAAAAAGAAAAACAAGACCGCTTGCCAATATTGTAATTTCAAGGCAGTTTGTCAGTTCGACCCTTCTCTGCAGGAAAACTCTTACAGAATTCTCGCTGAGCCTAAGGATAAAGAAGTATGGGCGGCGCTGGCCGAGCAGATAGAAAGGGCCAATGGCCCGGAAAGGGAATAAGATGGGCGGAAAGGGATTAGGATTATGGGCGAAATAAGATGGTCTGAGGAACAAAAAGCGGCAATCGAAAATAGAGACTGTAATCTTCTGGTGGCGGCGGCTGCCGGAGCAGGCAAGACCGCCGTATTGGTTGAGCGGATTATCCGAATGATTATGAATAGAGAGCGTCCTGTGGATATCGACCGCTTACTGATCGTTACATTTACCAACGCTGCAGCCACAGAGATGAGGGAGAGGATTGCCTCGGCCCTTACTAAGGCTTTGGAGGAAAATCCCAATTCCCCGCGATTGCATAAACAACTGACTTTGTTAAATAAGGCCAGCATAACTACCATCCACTCTTTTTGTCTGGATGTGGTGCGCAACAATTTCCCTAAGCTGGATATTGATCCGAGTTTTCGGATTGCCGACCAAACCGAGGCCGATTTGTTAAAACTGGAAGTACTGCAGGAACTCTTCGACGAAATGTATGAGGAAGTGGCTGATAAGGCTTCCGACCCATTTTACGATCTTCTGGAATGTTACAGCGGCAACCGTGACGATCAAGAGTTACAGAGTATGGTCCTGACGGTGTACGATTTCATTCAGAGCACCCCTCAGCCTGAAAAATGGCTTAAGGATATGATTGAACTTTTTCAGCCCACGGCCTGGACGGATTTCAGCGAAACCGTCTGGGGGAAGGAGCTGATTAAGAAAGCAGAATTGGAACTTCAAGAATTTAAAGACTTGATGGATAAAGCACTGGCTGTTATTGCCAAGGAAGCGGGTCTGGAAAAGTATTATCCCGTTTTTGCCGATGAGGCAAACCGGCTGGAAGCTTTGTTGAAGGTTTGCCGTTCTCCATCTCCGAAGTGGGATGATCTTTATCAGGCAGTGCAGAATTTTGGTTTTGAAAATCTGCCCAGGGCTGGCAAAGATTGCAATCCGGAGCGAAAGGACTATGTTAAGGATATTCGGGACACCGTTAAGGCGGGAATAGCCAAGTTGGCGGAAAAAGTTTTTGCAGCCGATTCGGAGCAGGTTAAACAGGATTTGCAGATGCTCTATCCGTTGATAAAGTGTTTGGGCGAATTGGTTATTAAATTTGCCCAGAAATATCAGAGCAAAAAGAAAGAGAAAGCCCTTCTGGATTTCAATGACCTGGAACATTTTTGTTTGCATATTCTGACGGAGCGGGATGAGAGCGGAGAATTGCAACCTTCGCAGGTTGCTCTGGATTATCGGGAACGTTTCCAGGAGATTTTGGTCGATGAGTATCAAGACAGCAATGATGTCCAGGAGACTATTATTCGAATGATTTCTCGCTCGGACGTAGGCGAACCGAACGTCTTTATGGTCGGCGATGTCAAGCAGAGTATTTATAGATTCAGACAAGCCAACCCGGAATTGTTTCAAAAAAAATACGACGAATACGTTTCATACACTCCGGAAGCCGGTACCGTTAAAAACAGTTTTATCAAAATTCTTTTATATAAAAACTTTCGCAGTCGCCGAGAAATAATAGACGCGGTTAACTACCTGTTTCGCCAAATCATGTCTAGGACCGCGGGGGAATTGGATTATACGGAAAAGGAGGCTTTGAATTTTGGAGCCGATTTTCCTGAAACGGAAAGCTCGAAGGTTCTAGCCGGAGGAGAAGTTGAGCTCCATATCCTTGAGACTAAAAACGACGTTTCCTCTGCTAATTCAAACGAAACCGGAGCAAAGGAACCCGATCCAAACGACACTTTGCTTGAGGAAGATGACCTTCGGGCCGAATCGGAAGAAGAGCCGGAGTTGCTTGATAATATTCAGGCTGAAGCCAGACTGGTGGCCAACAGAATTAGACAACTGTTCAAGCAGGATGAACAAGGAAAAGTTTTTGTGGTTTATGATAAAGAGAGCAAAGGTTATCGTCCGCTGGAATACAGGGACATTGTAGTTCTATTGCGCACAACTCGGAACTGGGCCGATGTGTTCGCCGAGGAATTTAGCAATCAAGGGATACCTGTTTTTGCCGATACCGGTACCGGTTTTTTCAAAACGGTGGAAGTCCAGGTTATCCTTTCCCTTTTACAAGTTATAGACAATCCTTTACAGGATATTCCCTTGTTGGCCGTACTGCGTTCCCCGTTTGTAGGTTTTAACACTGACGAACTGGCAGAGCTAAGGCTGGCCCAGAGGAACGTCTCACTGTACGTAGCTCTGAAAACCCTGGCTCGGAGTTCGGAAAGCCAGGCGGCTTTGAAAGCCCGCAAATTCTTGGGGGACCTGCAAAGGTGGCGTGAAATCGCGCTTTATTTGCCGACGGATAAACTGCTGTGGCAACTCTATAAAGACACGGGTTATTACGGTATGGTCGCAGCTTTGCCGGCAGGGCAGCAACGGCAAGCCAATTTGCGAATTCTTTATGAAAGAGCTCGTCAATTTGAAGAAACGAGCTTTAAAGGATTATTTAATTTCATTTACTTTATAGATAAATTAAAAAGCAGCCATGGGGATATGGGCAGCGCCAAAATGCTCGGCGAAAAGGACAATGTGGTGCGGATCATGAGTGTCCACAAGAGCAAAGGCCTGGAGTTTCCGGTAGTGATCTTGGCCGGCTGCGGAAAGAAAATTAATTGGCAGGACATGAACAGGAATATTTTACTTCATCATAAATTAGGTTTCGGTCCGGAAGTGGTGAACTATCGTTTAAGGATGGCTTACCCTTCGCTGGCTAAACTGGCGATTCGCGAGAGGATCAGGATGGAAACCCTGTCCGAGGAAATGCGGATTTTGTACGTTGCTCTTACCCGGGCTAAGGAAAAATTAATCCTGACCGGGGCGGTAGCCGATATAGCCAAAGCTTGTCAAAAATGGACCAAGATTTCCGAGGGAGATAAGGAAAAATTACCGGTTTACCAGGTTCTTAACGCAAATAATTATCTGGACTGGATTGGGCCTGCCGTGCTAAGACACCGTTCCGTTAGGGAGTCCGCTGAATTAAAGAGCTTGTTACCGGCCGGTACGGTGCTGGATGATCCGTCCCGATGGAAAATCCAAATCCATTCGAAACAACAGCTTTTGGCTGAAGATGTATTGCCTGTCCCGGAACAATCCCCCGCGCTCGAAGTGGGAGAACCTGATCCGGTTTTATTTAACGAGGTGGAAAAAAGGATCAATTGGCAGTATCCGTTCACCGGAGTCACTAAACTCCCGACCAAAGTCACAGTCACCGAACTGAAGAGGAGGTTTGACTTAAGACCGGAGGGAGTGGAGCAGATACCGGAATATGTTCTGCCTTTGGTGAAGAAACCGCTCTTTTTGCAGCAGAAAAAAGGCTTGAGTGCCGCCGAAATAGGAACCGTAGTTCATTTTGTGATGCAGCATTTGGATTTCCACAACCCGGATTTGGAACTACAGCTTCGACAAATGGTGGAAAAGGATTTGCTTACCGATAACCAGGCTGAATACGTCAACCTGGACAAAATCAGGGCTTTTATTGATTCGCCGCTGGGCAAAAGAATTAGGAAAGCCGCGAAGGTCGAGCGGGAAGTCCCATTTAATATGGAGATAAGCTGCCAAGAAATCTTCCCGGAAAAGCAGGAACTTAGTTGTCCTGAGGAAGGCTCGGAAGAAAAGCTTTTGCTCCAGGGGGTAATTGATTGCTACTTTGAAGAAGGAGACGGACTTGTGCTGATCGATTATAAAACTGATTATGTTCCCGAAGGGGCGGAAGCCAGCATTAAGGAAAAATATAAAGCGCAGGTTACCTATTATGCCCGCGCTTTAGAAAAATTAACCGGAAAACCGGTTAAGGAGAAGTATATTTATTTGTTCCATAACGGAAAGATACTTTCTTTTTAAACTTTGAAAAAACTTTTATACTTACATGATAAACCCGAATTCAGGAATAATATTTTTAGGAATAGTGTACTCTTTCTTAAAAATATTGCCAAAGGGTTGATTAAGTTGGATAAAGAACGTTTGTTGGAGAGGTTAAATTGGTTTTACAGTCTGGAACTGAACCAGGTTGATCTTTATAAAGCCCAAAGTAAAGCTTTTCAGAAAGACTACACCGGCAGGGTGTTTGAGCGGTTGGCAGTAATAGAACAAGGACATGTGGATAATATAGGAGTTAAAATCAGGGAATTGGGCGCTGAACCGACCCGCTTGGGAGATGTGTTAGCTCCGCTGCTTGGCCAACTGGCCGGAAAGGTTATCGGAGCGACTAAGCTGGAAGAAGTATTAAAGATTAATACCATGATTGAATTTAAAGCCATGAAAGATTATAGGAAACTCATAGAAGATTTAAAGACCGGCAGTTATGGAAGTAAGGATCTTATCAGGTTGTTGCAGGATAATTACATCGATGAGAATTTGCATACCGAGTGGTTTAAAACGAAGCTTTCAGAGCTTCAGACCACCGAGTTTGCCTTGGATCCGTTTTTGCTTTAGTACCTAAGCCATTTCACCACTTCTTTGAAAGTGGCGTTTTTGCCGTACATCAATATGGCCACTTTAAACAGTTTGCCTGCCAATTTCATCATAATCCAGACAGTCAACAGAAGTATTGCGCCGCTTAATATTATTTCCCATAGAGCTATATGCTGGGACAGACTTAGCCGAGCAAGCATTATCCCCGGAGTGGTCAGCGGGAAATAAGTGCCGACCAGGGCAATAATTCCCGAAGGGTTAACTATAATAGGTCCGATTAAAAAAAACGGAAGCATCGGGATTAAAATGACAATGCTTTGGAAGCTACTGCCCGACTGCGCATCTTCCATTGTGGCTCCGATTGCCACGAAAAGCGCCGCGTAGAGCAGGTAGCCGGCGAGCGCAAAAAAGAGCATTGGCACCATCTCCGGCACCAGTAAATATTTTAAGACGGGAATCTTGAAATAAAGCTGAGCTGCCGGTATTCCAAAAAGCAGCCAAACTCCGACCTGAATCAGACCTAACACAAAATAGCCCAGAATTTTACCCTGCATTAATTCTTCCGCTTTAATCGACGACAGGATCAGTTCCACCATTTTATCTTTTTTCTCCTGGAGAGCGCTCTGGAAGATCATTGTGCCGGAAGTAAAGACAGCCAGGAATAAAACTCCTGCAAAAACGGCGGGTATTATCTTTTCCGGTATGGTCCGGCGATCGTCGTCAGTGGATATAGGAACAATATTTAACTGGTAGGGCTGATTAAGCAAGGCGATATCACTGTCCGTCAGACCAAAATTTTTCAACATTCGGCTTTTTATGGCCGTTTGTAAAATCTGATTCAGCGGAGAAAGGTTGCCTTGTCCCTCGCTGTCGGTATATACGGTTATTCTTCCTTCGGTCAAAGATTCTTGGTCAATGATTACGAAAGCTTGATTTTTGCCGCCCTGAATCGCGTTCTTAATTGTTTCCGGTTCGTCAGTGGTCCGGATTAAGTTGAACCGTCCGAGGTTTTGCAGATCTATCTCTTCAAACACGCCAAGCTCGTCCCTTAAATAAACGGTGAAATCCTGATCCGTTTCAAACTTGGCTAATAGCGTCGGTATCAAGCCAAATATTAACATGAGAAAAGGGGTTAAAAGAAGGGAGATTATAAAGGCTTTATTTTTTAAGTTTCGTTTTATTTCCCATTCGGCAACCTTTAAAGCGTTTTTCATTTGGAGAAGCCTCCTGTAATGGTATTGACGAAAATATCGTGTAACGAAATTCTTGTAATATTTAATTCTTTAATTTCAAGGTCAGGCGGCAATCTTTTGATGAAATCATTCGGAGAGATGTTCGGCTCCAAATGCAGAGTGCTTTTTAAGCCGTCCTGTTCCACCCGGATTACATGCGGGAGGTTAATCAGGTCTTGAATTCTATTGTTGCCGGTAAGTTCGCATTTGTAGCTGCCGTAACGGTCTTTGATCCTATCCAAATCATCGTAAAGCACTCTTTTACCTTTATTAATCATGAAAATCCTAGTGCACAGGGATTCCACCATATTCATCTGATGGGAAGACAACAGGATGCTGGTACCTTTGGCGGCAAGATTCTTTATTTCCTCGATAAAGATACTTTGGGTAACAGGGTCAAAGCCGGACAAAGGCTCATCCAAAACCAGAAACTCCGGCTCGTGAATTATAGAGGCTATGAACTGAACTTTTTGGGCCATTCCTTTGGAAAGTTCCTCGATTTTGGCCTTATCTTTGCCTTTTAGATCAAGCTTCGCAAAATATTCTTCAGCTTTTTGTCTAGCTTTGTCCAGAGGATAATTTTTCAGAGAAGCTATATAGAGCAATATGTCTATTATTCTGGCGTCTTTGTACAGACCTCGTTCTTCCGGCAGATATCCTAATTTCGAGGGATTTAGACCGCTGGTTCTATCCAGAAAATATTCAATCGAGCCGGAATCCGGATGAATTATTCCCAAGACGCAACGGATTATTGTTGATTTGCCG
>Ga0134099_1001740_pt1 | contig 19686 bp, 17 predicted proteins | sample 10_taG_2_FD_105482 | JGI IMG/M metagenome (GOLD analysis project Ga0134099, IMG submission 105482) | Switchgrass degrading microbial communities from high solid loading bioreactors in New Hampshire, USA - 10_41_5_180_A2 metaG | ecosystem: Engineered > Bioreactor > Semi-continuous > Anaerobic >...
GCATAAATTGTGTTTAGCGTCATGCAAGGTCATATCTAAGGTAAGTTAGCGTGTTAATGTGACATTTTCATTGAGTAAGTATCATTCATTTGTTATGACATTTTCCCTGACTATTGACATACCTTTTGCTAGAATTGTTATTATTCTGTGATATTGTCATAGTGAAATTATTTTGCAATAATGTCAGTATGAGAAAGGTTTCAGTATGCGTTAAATATTTAATATTTCGGTTAATAAATATTTCTTTTTTATAAATTTCTTACTAAATAACAAATAGCTCCCATTATTTTTCTTTTAAAAAATATAATGTAAAGAAACTAAAGATAAGATATTATGATTTTATCTTTAGTTTCTTTCATTGAATAAGCGGTCTTAAAAAGTTAAGAGTGAACCTATTTCTACAAAGTAGACTTCACTTTTTATTTCACACTTTTAGTATTAGTAAATAAATTATTAAAATGAAACACAGGCTAAGTTTGTTCAAAAACTCGGATAAATATCTATCGTTTGCCCGCCAGTCCCTGTATAATTATTTCCACTAGACCAGGCAGAATCGTTCAGCAATGCTTTAAATTGAAATTGCTGTCCCGAAGGAATTCTATCAATCTCGAACTCCCAAATATTTGATGATACACTTCTCATTTTTCTCCCAGTGTCCCACCATAATGGATAAGTATCTCCACGTAAGTAAATAGAATTTCCATATCCAGCATCATAATGCACTCTAACAATGGTTTTCGTAACTATTGGAGGGGCGTAATCTGAAACCGCTCCCGGAACAAGTATCATAGCATCTTTGCCTCCTAGCGTAACAGTTATTTGTTTACCAGTAATTCCACCAGATGTTACAGTTACTGTTTGCGAAGTATTTAATAAATTTTTCAAAACAGCGCCAACTGCAATTGTGCTTTCACTTCTCAAGGGAATTGTCCTGCTTGAAGAATCCCAGCCATTATTTAATATAGTGATAACTTCATTACCTGTTGTATCATTTCTTCTTGAATATGAATATACATAAGTATCATACCACATTTCTCTTTGAGTACCATTTCTCAAAGCATCATAATCTTTTCTTATTTGGGTTAGCCTTTTAATATGTTTAAACAAGACATTATTTTCATCAAATGATGGCATAAGCTCACGATTATACTGATTAGCTATTCCAGTATATTCAGTAGGTTTCCCTCCTCCATAACACGCCTGCTCAGTTCCATAATATACGTCTGGTATTCCTCTCACCGTAAATAAAAACGTCATACCAAGCATCAATTTCCTATAATTGTCATCTGCTAGACATAAAAAGCGATCTCTATCATGGTTATCCAAAAATGTCACCAATTTTTTTAGGATCCGCATATTTGTAATCCTGACTTAAAATATTTTTAATTTGCGAAAAATCAGCATCATGAGCAAAAACTTCCCGTGCACTAAAGAAAAGCGGAAAATCTAATACCCCCCATTCATAATTTTGAAAATCACTTACAAAATTAACATCTCCATTGAATACTTCGCCAAACGTCGGAACTCCAAGATAATTTTGAAACTCTTGTAAAAACCATTTAGGTTGCGAGCTAGCAGCATCTACCCTTACTGCATCGAATCCTATATCGTCTACCCACTTTTTATAAGCCGCTTCTAATGCAGTTTTAGCTTCAATATTTTCTTGCGCAATGTCATCCAAGCCACCCATATCATTGCTAACAAGTTGATTGTAATCATTATAGTCAAGTATATCTCCATTATGATGATACCAACTTGGATTATTGAAAGGTGGTGCCGGGCAATAGTTGAGAGGGTTATATTGAGTTGCATATGGTGCTAGATAATCTGCAGTATGATTTGAAACTGCATCAAGGATTACTTTTATACCATTTGCATGAGCAGTATTGACAAGCTCTTGCAGTTTGGCTTTGCTCCCAAAATGAGGGTCTGCGCTATTAAAATCATTCGTAAAATAGCCATGATATCCCGATTCGGTACCGTCTCTACTCAGTAATTCATTTTTCTGAGGAGGAGAAATCCATATAGCTGTTACTCCCAAGTCTTTTATATATGGAATTTTATTTATCAATCCTTGCCAATCACCGCCTTGGGTATATTTCAATTGGCCTGGCCTATATTCATAGTTAAGCGTACCATTGTTAGAAGAATCCCCGTCACTAAAACGATCTGTCATAACCATATAAACAATATCATTATTATCAAATTCCAGCATTTGTGCAGAGCTTATCCCGCTGCCCATTAAAGTTGTTAATAGAAGCATAAGGCTTAAACAAAATGCCAATAATTTCATTTTTTTCATCCTAATCATCCTCCAAAATACTTTAATACTTTTTCTTAGTCTCTAAATAATAAGGCGGCTTTTGCAACATTATATCCTTCAGCTTTACATTTTTATCCTTTTATTGCACCAGAGGAAAGACCAGATATAAAATAACGCTGCAAAAACAAATATATTATAACCACAGGTACCATCGACAGGCAGGTCATAGCGAATACATAGCCCCAATCAGTGCGATTATGCGCCTGAAAGAACTGTGTTATAGCAACCGGCAATGTTCTCATACTATCTATTTTCAATATGGTTTGAGACCAACCAAGTTCTTCGAAAGGGAAAAGGAAATTGAAGATACTGACTGCAGCTATAGAGGGCGATGCCATAGGAATTATTATCCTGAAAAATATTGTAAATACAGTACCACCATCCATATAGGTGGCTTCATCAAGTTCTTTAGGAATACCGTCAATATATCCCTTTATTAAAAAAGTCGAAAACGGTATTGACCAGGCAGTATAGAAAAGAATAACGCCCCATAAATTATTTACCAATTTCAAAGTAACAGCTAACTCAAATTCTGGAACAAGCATCGCTAAACCCGGTATAAGCATTATAGTAATAATTACTGTATAAAGAAAATCTCTACCCCAAAATTTAAATCTTGATATGCAATAGCCGAGCATAGAAGCTGCTAAAGCAGAAAATAATACTGATAGCGCTGCAACGATGAGTGTATTAGACATGTATTGGAAAAAATTCTGTCTTAGCAAAACATACCTATAATTTTCAAGTGTAAGCTGCGATAGTTTTGGAAATATTTGAGGAGGATATGAAAATGTCATGCTATTAGGCCTTAAAGAAGATGTTATCATATATATCATTGGTATAATCATAAAAAGTACACCTAAAGCAAGTATAATATATCGAATTATCAATGATTTTTGCAAACTATTTTTATCCATGCTACTTTGCCTCACTTATATTTCATTATCTGGCTTGATAAATTTAAATAGGACAACAGATATAATAGCAACAATTATAGCTACTATAACCGAAAGTGCCGAAGCATATCCCATTTTGCCCACAGCACTAAACGTTTGGTAATACATCCATGTCAATACCACTTCTGTCTGATGTGCCGGATTGCCGCCAGTTATAACCATTATAGGTGTATAAGTATTGAAAGCGCCTATAAAGAGCATCACTAGAGCAAAAAGAATGCTCCCTTTAATGTTAGGTAAAGTAATGTAAAAAAATTGTTTTACCGCCCCGCAGCCATCCATCGATGCGGCATCATAATATTCTATAGGTACGGCTTGCAATGCCGCCAAGAACACTACCATATTCCAGCCTATGCCTTTCCAGATACCCAATATAGTTGTAGCTGTCAAAGCAGTCCACCTATGGCTAAGCCAGCCAATTGGTTCATCGGTACATTTCAATATATCTGTTAACATGTAATTCAACAAGCCCTGATTACTAAAAATATACCTGAACAACAAAGCAACGACAACCCACGAGGTTATAACTGGCAAATAATAAAATAATCTAAATGTGACGCTAAATTTTTTTATTCCATTTATTAGGACAGCGACAAATAATCCTAAAACTATTTGACCAGGTACTGTTATAACTGCATAATACAGTGTATTAACCAAAGCAGTTTTTGCTATAGGATCCGAAAATACATCTATATAATTTCTAAGTCCGACAAAGCTTGATGTTTGCTTATAGCCAATTTTCCAATCGAAAAAGCTCATTACTATCATTTTTATTATCGGATAAAACGTAAATACACCCAAAATAACAAGCCCTGGCAGTAAAAGTACCCCTATCCTCCAATTGTTTTTCAAATTATTATCCATGAACTTTTGACCTTTCAACTAGCAATAATATTATTTATTTCTCCAATGGGCCTAATAGGCCCACTGGAGAAATGGTATTTACTTTTGCGCAAGCAATTTATCTATTTCTACCGCTGCCTCATCCAATGCTACTTTAACCGGTTTTTGACCTGTAATAGCTTCCGCAACCTTAGTTGTAATTATATTATCAATATCACTCCACTTTGGCGTTACAGGACGCGGGCGTGCAGTTTTTAATGCTTCAGAGAAAATAGGCATTAATGGCATGGCTTCTATAGTTGCCGAATCTGTAAGCGCCTCTTTATTAACAGGTATCTGACCTACTTTAGCCATCGCTACTTGTGCTTCTTTTCCTACCATAAATTTTATAAACTTCCAAGCTGCTTCTTGATGAGCCTTATCTGACGTCTTAAACATCATGAAATCTTCCCCGCCAAGTACTCCTATAGAGCCAGCTGTCCCAGCAGGCATTTGTGCTGCTCCAATATCAATATTGGCATCTTTTGCCATAGTAGCTCGCCACGGTCCATCAATTTCCATAGCATATACGCCAGCAGTCCATCCATCTGTATCGCCCAATGCTCCAGGATCTAACGATGGACCTGTTAAAGCCTTCGCTTTATATAAATCAGCTAACTTTTGAATGGTCGCTACTGCAATATCACTGTTTATATATCCAGTCGCTGTGCTATAATCCGGCGCAAGCAAATCGCCTCCATTGCTCCATATATACTGTGCTATATTCCATGCGCCAGTTCCAGCTTCAACAAATCCTATAACCTTTCCTTTGCTTAAAGCTTTCGCGTCATTCCACATCTCGTCCTGCGTTTTGGGCACCGAAAGCCCTGCCTCCTCAAATAATTTCTTGTTATAAAATAATATTTTGGTATTCGTATTTGCGGCAATACCATAGAACTTATCGCCCATCTTAGCAGAGCTATTTGGCGCTTCTAGTATTGAAGACGCAATCGTATTATAATCAGGCAATGCGCCCATCTCTGTAAGAACATTCAAGCTTTGAAATTGAGGAACAAACGCTATATCTCCTCTTAAAACATCTGGAAGCATTCCAGTTGTAGCACCTGCAACAACGTTACTTCTCAGCGCAGACCACTCTAAATATACGGGATTAACCTTTATGCTCGGATTTTGGCTTTCAAATTGGGCAATTAATTGATTTAAAACATCTATTTGTCCTGCACCCGCATCATAATTATGCCAAAACTGTATAGTAACCTGTTCATCTTTGCTATCTGCCTTCTGAGAATCATTGTTTGAAGTGGATTGCTTTGATGATGCTTGGTTGTCAGATGAAGAAGTGCTTTGCTGTGAGCAGCCAATAAGCATAACGAGCAATAAAATAATGCATAGCAGGAATGAAGTTGCTTTTTTATATTTGTTCATAATAAATTTTCCCCCATTTTATTTATTCTTTAAATAGTGTGCCGGCTACACTATTTAAAGTTCGATAATGTAAACATTATAATATTCAACCGTTACCATTTTATATAAAATAATCAATATTATCTTCGCTAAAAACCTGCATATATTTTATGCAACCGTTACCATAAATTTATTATAAAATTTATTTTATTCAAAGTCAAGTTTTTTATTTTTTTGCTGTGATTCATAATTTATATTGAAGTTTTATTATTCGGCTACATACTTTATAATCCTAAAGCTATATGCTGGTACAAGCACCTCACAGGCAGATTTATAGCCATACTCCTTACCATTATAATAAAAATCTTTATCCCTTACTTCGGTCGGCTTGTAAACAATATTTGTCATGATATCTTTAAAAAAAGCTGAATTAGAAGCATCTTCAAAAACAGGTATTTCTACAACTTCTTCATTTCCGCTATTATTAAACGCTACATATATATGTTCATCATTAAAATTCCTTGAAAATGCATATACGCTTCCGTCGCAATAAACAGTTTTATAATCCCCGTATTTTAATGGCGTTAGATCTTTATGTATCTTTATCACTTTTTTATAAAAATCTAATAATTCTTGGTTCATGCTTTCCCATTTTACTGTCGCCCTGCAATCTGGGTCATTGCTACCAGTAAGACCGGTTTCATCTCCATAATATATGGCAGGCATTCCGGCAAATGTCATTTGAAAGGCAACAGCCAATTTCATTTTATTAATATCACCTTTGCACAATTCCAGAAATCTTGCCGTATCATGGCTCCCTATTAAATTATATAAAATATTATTAACGATCGTAGGATACGACAAAAATACCTTTTGCATAATTCGATTGAATTCCAGCGCGTCTATCGAATTCAATGCAAAATAATCAACCACCGCATCTCTAAACAAATAATTCATCACAGAATCCATTTGATCCCCTCTAAGCATGTCCCTACCATTTTTCCAGGTTTCTGCTATGAGGATAGCATCTTCCTTCACATTTTTGATTGCTCTACGAAATTCTTGCCAAAATGTAAAATCTACCTCATCTGCCACATCCAATCTCCAGCCATCTATATTTGCAGCCCTAATCCAGTAAGTACCAACATCTAAAAAATAATCTCTTACTTCAGGGTTTTTAAAGCGAAACTTCGGCATCCATTTATAATAGCCCACACATTCATAATTAGGTGGATCTACAGAAACGGGATATCCGTTGATATAAAACCAGTCTTTAAACTTTGAATTTTCTCCATTTTTTAGCACATCTTGAAAAGGAGCAAAATAAAAACCGCAATGGTTAAAGACACCATCTAATATTACTTTTATATTATAATTATGGCATTTGTTCACAAGTTCTTTTAAGTCTGAAATATTGCCAAATGACGGATCTATTTCATAATAATCCGTCGTATCATATTTATGATTAGAAGGTGCTTTAAATATGGGGTTTAAATAAATAACATCTATACCTAAATCTCTCAAATAATCTAATTTTGCAATTACACCTTTTAAATCACCGCCAAAAAAATTATCCCTAGTTGGCCTGTCATTCCATTCGCTCACATCGTTTGGATCGTTAGATTTATCACCATTAAAAAATCTATCGGGAAAAATCTGATATATGACAGCTCCATTTGCCCAGTCAGGTACGGAAAAAACATCTTTTTCGTTCGTATATGAATATTCAAACGGCTTAGAAGGTTCTTTGTTCTCCAAACTATTTCTTCCAAAAAACATTTGCTCTTTCTTAGAACATGCTACAAAATAATATTTCAAATATCTTGCCGGCTCGGGAAATATAATATTGCATTCATAAATTTTTAAAGCGTCATCATTGCCTATACAGCTCATGTTCAACTCTTTTATGATATTTTCTCTGAAGCGATCCCAAAACACTATTCGGCAGTCAAGATGTTGTTTGCTTATACATTCAAGCCTAATATTTAAGCTATTCCTTGAGATAGGATAAATATACTCTCTGGATTCTGTATGAAATAACATCAAATCATTCATTTAGTCATATCCTCTTTACCGTAGATTCTCGTACTTCAATACGAGTAGATATCAGACTTTGTTGCTGTCTGGTTTCAGGATTATCAATAAGTCTAAAAAGGATATCCGCCGCTTGCACCCCAAGATCAAACACGTCTATATCCACCGTTGTAAGGGCTGGTTCCACTAACTCAGCAATAGGAAAGTTATCAAAACTTATGAGGCCGATATCTTGTGGTATATCAAGTCCATTGTCTTTTATAGCTTTCATAACTCCAACGCATATAATATTGTCACCGCAAATAACCGCTTCAGGAGGTTCTGATAAATGCATAAGTTCGTTCATCATATTAAAACCACTTTGTTTTGTGCTTTCCCCTTCTTTAACATAATTCTCCCTATACTCTATACCATTAATACGCAAAGCTTCTTTGTATCCTGATAGTCTATTTCTGTTAAATACCTCTTTTTGGCTGCCTCCAACAAAAGCTATTTTTTTGTAACCACATTCAAGTAAATGTTCAACTGCCTGTTGCGAGCCTTGTTTATTGTTGACATCTACCCAATTTACCGGTTCTTTAATATTATCCGGTTCACCTATCGTTACAAATGGAAACTTTATTTTTTTTAATTCTCTAACCATGCGTGGCTTCAAAATTGAGGAAGGCAATATTATTCCTTGCGTCCTTTTGCCGTTTATCAGCCAATTTACCATATCATTCCCATTTAAGGATGTTTGCAAGTTCGCAATAATTAAACACATATTTTTGCGATATACGACAGTTTCGATACCATGCATGATTTCGTAAAAAAACATATTGTCAAACGATTTGCTATCCTCAATATTAACTAATAGCGTAACGGTAAACGATTGCTGACTAGACAAACCTCGCGCCATGCTATTGGGAACATAATTGAGTTCTCTCATTACTTTTATTACTTTTTCTTTTGTTTCTTCCGATATTAAGGGATTATTATTTATAACGCGTGACACTGTAGATACTGATACGCCTGCAGCTTTTGCCACATCCTTAATGCTCGCCACCTTAAATGCCTCCATATTAACATTTTTATTAAATCGATTGCATTATATATAGGCTATATTATCTGGGTTTTTAAAATAATATTCATTATATATGCAACCGATACCATTAACTATTATATAAATTCTTTTAACCGAAGTCAATCTTTTTATCTGATTTCTGTAATTTGCGGTCTATAACAACCGCAGATGAAACATTGAAAAATTTGGTATGAAGGCCTATAATACATATAAGGGAAAGGAGGTACATAACAAATGGATAAAAAATCTAAATCTGCATTAGAAGAAGTTATTGCATTTGCTAAGGCAAAATTAGATGAGGGCAAGGCAGACGCAAAAGAAACTTTAGAGGATGAGAGCAAGCGCATAAAAGACATAATTGATTTTGCCAAATCTAAATTAAATGATGTAGACGACGATGCAAAAACTCAGCTCAATGATATAATCAAATACTCAGAATCGAAGCTCGACGAACTCAGCAAAGAAGCAGAAGCTAAAGCAAAAGAAGCAACTGATAAGGTAAAAAAGGAAGCAGATGAAAGCAAGATAGGTGATACTATTACCTCTGCTGCTAAATCCGTAGGCACTGCGATATCTAATTTAGCCAAAAGGTTAGGTAAAGAAACCAATAAAATTTCCGATATAATAAGCTTAAGAGCTGACATAAATAATCTGAATAATATGAAAAAAGGCAAATTAATGCAACTCGGTGAGCTTTTCTATAACGCTTATAAAGCAGAATACACAAGCGTTGAATTGCCGGCTGAAGCAAAAAGCCTTATAGACGATATAAAAAATATTGACGCTCAAATCGCATCCAAAAATGCTGAACTAGAAAAAATGCAGAAGAAAGAGAATCTGACGCCAGAAGAAATAAAGGAAATTGAAGAAGCTGAAGCGAAAGAGAAATAGCGTTAATAAATGAGAGTTTTACAAGGGGTGAACCATTATGGCAACTAAAAAGCAAATAGAAGCGGCTAAGGAAAATATCAAAAAGGCCCAAAAGGCATGGCAAGAAATGTCGCATGAGAAAAAAGCTGCAGCTCAGCCTGAGGGAAGAGATAGAAAAGATCCTGGCGAGGGACAGGAAGGCGATTATTTCCGTATCGTAGTAAGGCCAAAAAGCGAGTTCACCACCTTCCGCTATCATGATGTCGGTGACCCTGGCCATATTATCCGTTTAGCAGGTAAACGCCGTACTGGCACATGGGATACGCATGCTTGGTTGATTAGCAAAAGAGATGCTCATGTTGAGGGTGAATCGTTAATACCCGATACAAAAGATGCTCGCGAATTGTTCGAGTCTCTGGCTTCAAAGCCGAAGCATGTTGAAGGCGATATATTCGAATCGAAAGAAAGATCCTAATTTTGTTATGCAAGCAGGATAAACAACGTAAATAGCCTGCGATTGTTACATAATGCAATCGCAGGCTATTTTGTTTCAAACGCTTATAACCTTATATCCCGCCGCCGACTGAACCGTCCCATGTATCGACCTTGGTCTTTTTGATTTCTTCCTCGTCAAACCATCTAGTCGTCACGGTCTTGGTCTCGGTATAGAATCTGACGCCGTCTTTGCCCAGTACATGCAGGTCCCCTATGAATGACATCTTATGCCCGTTGAATGGGAATATTCCCACCGGCACAGGTATGCCGACATTTACGCCCACCATGCCGCCATGCGTCCTTCTGGCGAACTCGCGGGCATAATATCCGTTCTGGGTAAATATGACAGAGCCATTGGCAAATGGATTCCTGTTCATAAGCTCAATGCCTTCTTCGAAATTCTTCACCCTCTTTATACACAGCACCGGCCCGAATACTTCGCGCTCGCCTATGCTCATATCCTCGGTCACGTGGTCGAATATCGTAGGCCCTAGGTAATAGCCGCCTTCGTAACCCGGCACCACTACGTTTCTGCCGTCCAAGACGAGCTTAGCGCCCTCTTCTATGCCCTTTTCTATCCATTTTATAATTGAATCGCGGTGTTCCGCCGATACCACCGGCCCCATCTCGGTCGCCTTGTCGTATGCCGGACCTATCTTCAGCGCGCTGGCTTTTTCTTTCAATATTTCCACCAATTTATCGGCTATGCTCTCTTGGGCAACTATAACCGGCAGGGCCATGCATCTTTCGCCGGCGCATCCGAATGACGAATTCATGATGCCCGCCGCTGTCCTCTCAAGCGGCGCATCTTCGAGCACCAGGCCATGGTTCTTGGCTTCGCCTAATACCTGCACTCTCTTGCCATGGGCCGCCGCTGTCTCATATATGTGCTGTCCAACGGATGTGGACCCGACGAAGGATATGCCCTTTACGTCTGGGTGTTTGAGCAGTATCTCGGATTCATTCCTGCTGCATGTGATAACATTGAGCACGCCGTCGGGCAGGCCCGCCTCTTGCCACAGCTCGGCGCACCTCATGGCTGTCATGGGCACCATGGACGCCGCCTTTATTATCATGGTGTTGCCCGTGGCCAGACACAAGGGCACCATCCAGCCCATCGGTATCATGCCGGGGAAATTCCAGGGCGCTATGCCGGCAAATACGCCGACCGGTTCTCTGTACAGCGTGGTATCGTAGCCCTTTGATGTATCCATCAGCGATTCGCCCAGCATCAGCGTAGGTATGCTGCAGGCAAATTCCACAGGTTCCTTTATCTTGAGCACTTCGCCTTTGGCTTCTTCCCAGGCTTTACCGTTTTCATGGGCTATTATATCGGTTAGCTCGTCTATGTGGTCTTCGAGTATATCCCTGAACTTAAATATGATCTGCGCGCGCTTCATGACGGGCGTCTGCGACCATGTGACGAAGGCCTCTTTCGCTGCTTCCACCGCCATATTGACCTCGTCCGGGGTGCAGCAGGGCGTCTGCGCTATCACTTCGCCTGTACTTGGGTTGTGAACATCCATGTATTTTGTGGTCTTGGATTCTATCCATTTCCCGCCAATGAAAACTTTAAGTTTCTTTATATCGCTCATTTTTCTCCTCCGTCTGTGTTATTTCGCCGGCCAGATTACGGCGTCTTCGTTCATCACCCACAGATGTTCCGGTTCAAAAGTGGGCGTTATATATGGATTGCCTTCTAAGTGGTGTATCACCCAGATGTAGTACATGGCATAGCCCGGGGCTGATACCTGGGGATGGCTCGCGTCGTTTAATATTTCGACTGTATCATCATTTTTAACCTTCAGGACATTTTCGCCGAGATTGCAAAAACCAAATCCATTTTCAGGCTGGAATTTGTAATAGTATATTTCAGGCTGCGGATGATGATGCGGCGGGTAGCTGGACCATTTGCCAGGGTAATTTATCACTTCGCCCAGCACCATATTGGAATATGGCGCGTTGGAATAATCGAAAATAGTCCTGACTATGCGCGTCGCCATCTCGTTCATGGTGCCTTTGCCGCGTTCTTCGCTCTGACATTCTTTGTCCGTGTAAAGGTGCGGGTCAAACAGTGTATCGTTATTGGTCTGGGATATCGATAGCTCGGCTTCCGCGCTTTCGCATTTTATGGTTATGGCCGTGCCTGATGGCACGTGCAGGCACCACGGGTTCTGGTCGAAAAAGCTTTGCCTTTTAGCTATGGCTTTTTGGCTGCCCCATTGGAATTCCACATCGCCCTGTATCAGCAGAAACGCCCGCTCTTTTGGTGAGGCGTCCACAAATTCTTCGCCCTTTTTGAGCTTGAGTATACCAAAGTCCATGCCCGTTTGGTCGCCGCTCACTATGCTGTTGTAGCCGGGTTCAAACGGTTTGTCCCTTCTTATCAACAAATGTATCGTCTCCTTTTAAATGGTTATCATGAATCCCCTTATGGTTCCCAGTAGTCCTTCGTAGCCTTCTATGAAGGACTTGAGGGTCTTTTTTGTAGCTCCGAAGTATTCGAAATCCTCAGGCTTTATGCCTTCGGGCTCATATGCTCTGCGAAAGTCTTCAAATTTCGTATATAGCTCATCTATTATTTTTTTGTCCACTTCGTTATCTATTCTGGATACCACTTCTATATCGGACGCGTTAAACATCTTCTGCCATTTGTACGGTATGGTCAGCACTAAATCGCCGCCCATAAGCTCGCTCCACTGCAGATAGTTCCTGTATGCCGCGGCCAGCAGGCGCGTTCTGTAACCGCGCTCTTTGTATATTTTATATGCCTTTTTTATGGTGGCTATGCCAGCCCAGTCCAGATAGCCCGGCGTGGTGAGTATGGCTTCTCTGCTGGCCACGTCTTTTAGCCAGTCATCCAGCCTGCCCACCATTATGGTGCACACAGGCCGCATGTTGGATACATCCTTGCCTTCCTGCTCGCGGCGTTTCAAGCCGCGCTCCACTGCTTCGGCTACTGCCAGCGACTGTGGAAGCGTAAAGCATACCGTCGCGTTTATATTGACACCATTGTATGTCGCTTCTTCTATGGCCTCTACGCCAGTTTTTGTAACCGGTATTTTTACCTGCATGTTAGGTGCCAGTGTGTTGAAGTGTATAGCCTGTTTGGCCATCATCTCGGCATTTCTATAATATTTAGGGTTGGTTTGTATGGATATTCTGCCCTTTAGCCCTTTTTCCCTATCAAATACGGGTTTGAGCAGCTCGGCGCCTTTGACGGCCATTTCTTCTATCAGCTTCCAAGCCACGTCTTCTTCAGTGCCGGTCGGCATTTCTTGTATTATCTCTTTTATCCTGTCCTGCCACAGGTGCATTTCTTTTTTTAGCACCTCGGATACTATGACAGGGTTTGTAGTGGCTCCTACCGCTCCGTTTTCTATGGCATATGTCAGCTCTTCTACTGAGCATGAATCATTCCAATAATCTGTGGGCATTGTGCATGCCATTTTGTGCAATGGGCTTTTGTAGCCTTCTGTTGCCATTTGTATCACCTCTGTTTTTTTATTTTACAGCCCGGCCTTTTCGCGTATATATTCCCTCGCTTTTAGAGCGTATTCGAATGGGTTAGCTTTGGCCGGGTCCTGTTCTGCTTCTACTACCATCCACCCTTCATAATTCGCCTCTTCAAGCACTTTGAATATTGGCCCGAAGTCTATCATGCCGTCGCCCGGCACTGTGAACACGCCAGCCCTTACAGCGTCTAAAAAGCTCATATTTTCGCGCTTTACGCGGTCTAATACGTCTTTTCTGACGTCTTTGAGATGCACATGCTTTATCCTGCTGGCATATTTTTTAACTACTGCCACAGGGTCTTCGTCTGAGAATACGAGGTGGCCGGTATCATATAGCAGATATACCAGATTCGGGTCGGTCATGTCCATCAGCCGGTCTATTTCTTCCAGAGTCTGCACGCCGGTCCCCATGTGATGATGATAGGTCAGCGTCATACCTTTTTCCTGCGCGAGTTTGCCCAACTGGTTCAAACCGTCGGCCAGGCGTTTCCATTCTTCATCTGTGAATACGGGTTTGCCTGCAAATACGGGCACATCTTTTAGACCCTGTACGCTGTGGCCTTGTTCGGCTGCGCCTATTATTTTTGCTCCCAGTTCGTTGAGAAAATCCCTGTGCTTTATGAAGGCGTCCACTGTCTCTTGAAGGGGCTTTGTAGTAAGGTACGCGCTGAACCACGCGTTGCATACTTTAAGCCCCCTAAGCGACAGGGCCTTTTTTAGGGCTTGGGGGTCTTTGGGGTATTTGTTGCCTATCTCAGTGCCCTCGAATCCGGCCAGCGCCATCTCGCTTATGCATTGCTCGAATGTATTTTCAGCGCCCAGCTCGGGCATGTCGTCATTGGTCCATGCTATGGGCGCTATGCCCAGTTTTATCTTGTTCCTGTCCATTTTGTTCATCCCCGCCTTTAGTACTTTCTAGCCTGTTTGAGGTGTTCGTTTATTTCCTCGGTAGCCTTTGCTATTTCGGGTTTGCGCGCCACTTCGGCGTTGCCCACCCGCCACCACGATTCGTAGTCGTGAGTCATGGTCTTAGGCAGAACTTTTATGTCTATCAGCGTGGATACTGTCTGCTTTTTGGCATCTTCTATGGCGTATCTCAGTTCTTGCTCGGTCCTGACGCGGTATGTTTTGCAGCCGTAGCCTTCGGCGCATTTAGCGAAGTCTATGCTCATCAGCTCGCCGTCCAGCTTACCGGTCTGTTTGTTTCTCATGCGGAATTCAGTGCCAAAGCTGCCCATGCCATGCCCCATTTGCAGGTTGTTTATGCATCCGAATGAAGCGTTGTCAAACAGCACCACGTTTATCTTTTTGCGCTCTTGTATAGAGGTTATCAGTTCGGAGTGAAGCATCATGTATGAGCCATCGCCTACCATGGAGTATACTTCAACATCCGGCCTTGCCATTTTCACGCCCAGCGCGGCGTTTATTTCGTAGCCCATGCATGAGTAGCCGTATTCCATATGGTAGGTGTCAGGGGCCTTAGGCTTCCACATCCTTTGCATATCGCCGGGCAGGCTGCCCGATGAACCGACCACTATGGCGTTGTCGTCTATCATATCGTTCAATATAGCCAACACCCTGGTCTGGGTCAGATATGATCCGAATCTCTGGCCGAACTCTTCTATTACTTCATCTCTTTGGCCCGCTATTTCCGGCTTGAAGTCCTTGCCGTACTGCGCATTGGCAAGGCGGTCGAGTTCTTTGAGCCATTTGTCCCGAGCTTCTTTTATTTCAGTGGTGTAGGCTGCTTTATAGCCTGTTTTTTTGAGCTCTTCACATATGGCTTCCAGCGCTGCTTTAGCGTCGGCCACCATCCTTACCCCATCCATTTTATAGGCGTCAAATGGTGCTATGTTTATGTTCAGGAATACTACTTCGGGGTTCTGGAACTGCCATTTGGAGGACGTAGTAAAGTCTGTATAGCGCGTTCCTACGCCTATCACCAGGTCGGCTTCTTTTGCTATGGTATTAGCCGCAAGGTTGCCGGTAGCGCCTATGCCGCCCAGGTTGAGCTCATGGTCCCATGTTATTGCGCCTTTGCCCGCTTGCGTTTCGCCAAATGGTATGTTGAACGTCTCGGCGAATATCCTGAATGCGTCCTGGGCTTCAGAATATTTTACACCGCCGCCGCATATGAGTATGGGCTTCTTTTTGCTCATGATCAGTTTAACGGCGTCGTTTATCATTTCTTTTGTGACCGGTGTGCGATCTATGCGATGCACGCGTTTGGCCAGAAATTCGATTGGGAAATCATAGGCCTCGGCCTCAACATCCTGCGGCATGGCCAAGGTAACAGCTCCTGTATCGGCAGGGCTAGTCAGCACCCTCATGGCGTTTATTGCCGCGGTCATGAGCTGCTCGGGACGATTTATCCTGTCCCAGTATCTGCTCACTGCTTTGAACGCATCGTTTGTTGTTATGCCTATGTTATAGTATTGTTCCACCTGTTGCAATACCGGATCCGGCTGCCGCGTGGCGTATGTGTCGCCTGGAAGGAACAGCACCGGTATCCGATTGGCGGTGGCTGTGCCGGCCGCTGTCACCATATTGGCAGCGCCCGGCCCTATTGATGACGTGCAGGCGTATATCTGCCTACGGTGCATCTGCTTGGCATAGCCTATGGCTGCATGAGCCATGCCCTGCTCATTCTTGCCCTGGTGTACTATCAGCTCACCCGGGTCTTCCTCCAGCGCCTGGCCTATGCCCAGCACGTTGCCGTGGCCGAACAGCGTAAATACGCCTCTGACAAATTTCTGCTCCACTCCGTCAAATTCGATATACTGGTTGTCCAGAAATTTGACCAGTGCCTGCGCCGTGGTCATCCTTACGGTTTTCATAAAACCACCTCAGATATTTTAACCGGCCTGTTTTCTTCAAGCGATTTCTTAGCTGCCAATGCTATAAGCACAGGCTTTAGCCCATCTTCTCCAGTAACCGGAGTAGCGGTATCGTTTAGAACAGCGTTTACGAATTCTTTCATCTCTTCAATAAAGGAATCGTTGTATCTTTCAAGGAAGAAATATTTAGGCTTTTCGCTTATTATTCCATCAGCATTGCTTATAATTCGTGTAGACGGCGTATCATTTAGATCCTCAGCGCTCCCGTTAGACCCAAATACTTCAACGCGCTGGTCATAGCCATAAGTAGCCCTTCTGCTGTTATTTATAACGCCTATGGCCCCATTCTCAAACTTCAGCGTGATGACTGCCGTGTCTATATCACCTGCTTCGCCTATAGCAGGATCTACCAGCACTGCTCCTGCTGCATATACTTCTTCCACCTCACTGCCGGCAAGATATCTTGCCATGTCGAAGTCATGTATGGTCATGTCTAGGAATAGGCCGCCTGATGCTTTTACGTATTCTATTGGCGGCGGCGCAGGATCCCTCGAGGTTATCTGGATTATATGAGGCTGCCCTACCTTGCCTTCCGCCACAGCATCCCGCACGGCTTTATGGTTGTGGTCAAATCTCCTGTTAAAGCCTATCTGCAGCTTTACGCCAGCGGCTTTAACCGCATTCAATGCGGCTTTAACCCTGTCGGCCGACAAATCTATCGGTTTTTCACAAAAAATATGCTTGCCAGCTTTGGCCGCTTCAATTATAAAGTCTGCATGCGTATTTGTAGGCGAGCATATAAGCACGGCCTCAATCTCGGAATTATTCAGTATGTCTTTATAATCCTTTGTTACTGTCTTTATGCCGAGCCCCTCTGCCCAATCCTTAATTTGGTCCACGAATACATCGGCTATGGCCACCAGCTCCGCTTGGATAACATGATGCATGATGTTCTCCGCATGAAGCTTGCCTATCCTTCCGGCTCCGATGATACCTATTTTTAGTTTTTTACCCATGTTTCTTCCTCGCTTTCGATTAAACTCTTTTGATTATATCAAACGTTTGCATGAATATCAACGATTATATGTTTGTACTATTGTTTTTTAATGGTTCTATATCGTTTGCATTTAATTATGCATACACAATGCTTTGTGATAGAATAAAATCACATTATTCTAGGAGGATAAACATGAAATGAATTTGGCAAATGATATAAAAATAACTATAAGGGAAAATAAACCCGCTGCAAATTCCGAAGCGCCAAGGTTTTCGCTTTCATATGCACCAATAACACGCGATGTGGACATAGCCAAACTCAAGAAGCACAGCTTTGCTATACTTTCAGCTCTAAAAGGCAATGATAAAGATGCCGTGATAGAAATAGACAGCGCACTTTTAAATGTTCAAAAATCGCAAAGAGAAGATATAGCCCTCAATTTTGTGCGCGCTGTGCGCACCAAGCAGATAGAGTTCCGGTATGATAAAACGCCTGAAAAGGCTTCATTCTTTTCGCAGCTATTTAAGGCGAACTCGAGCACACCATCCTTTCATCACCATATATTAGCCTATATCGATTCAGATATTTGGAACAGCGATGACTTTTTCGATATGCTTCCAGTAGAAGGCGTGCGGTATTATATAACCCCTCCCGTCGAAGATAAGGGTAAAATACTAGATGACCTTCGTCAAGGATATATATTAGAAGATGAGAAGCTCGACGCTTTCGAGCTTATAATATTCGACTGTTGTGCTTTTGGCCAGATGGGACTTTATACAAAGCAACTTTCTCTAGATGAGATAAAGGAGCGCTTAAAGGATTTTCTTTAAACGCTCCTGCAAGTCTTTCTTATAACCAATCTAGGTTCTAATATCTTTTGTACCGGATTTTTATTAGCAGGCTCTTTTACTTTTTGAATCAAAATCTCGGCTGCCAGCTTGCCCATCTCTTCTTTAGGCTGAGCAACTGTAGTAAGGCTTATTTTATCAAAAGCCGAGAAACTTATATCATCTATACCCATAACTGATACATTCTCAGGTATCTTAAGGCCAAATTCTTCCACCGCTTGCATGACACCCAGTGCCAACACATCGTTACCAGCTAATATGGCAGTCGGTATATCATCGCTGTATATCAATAGTTCTTTCGTAAGCTCATAGCCGCTCATTGTTTTGAATTGGCCATGCCTTGGCGAATATTTAAGCGGTAGGCTGTATTTGCCTAAAGCATCCCTGTAACCGCTAAAACGCTGTCTATCGCTTCTGCTGTTTTCCAAACCGCCTATATAAGCGATATCTCTATGGCCGAGCTTTAGAAGATACTCCGTGGCCATATACCCGCATTTATAGTCATCTATAGCTACAAAATTACAAGTGAGGTCATCCGGCTTATAGCTCACAAACACGATAGGTTTATTGCCATCGCTGAAATCTTCAATAACATGGCTTATATCATCTGTTGCCGGGGCAATTATAATACCATCCACCATTTTGCTTTCCAAAGCCTTAAGATACCTGCTCTCCCGGTCTAATTGCCAATCGGTAGTGCAAAGCAGCATTGTATAGCCCTGCTTATAAACATAATCTTCAACGCCTTGCGCAACTTCAGGGAAAAATGGATTTGTTATGTCCGGTATTACAAGCCCTATAAAGCCCGTACTCTTTGTAACAAGACCCCTCGCTATAGTATTAGGGGTATATCCCATTTCTTTAGCTAGTTTTTTTATCTTTTGCTTGGTTTTCTCGCTTATATCGGGATGATCGGCAAGTGCCCGAGAAACCGTCGCATATGATACGTTCGCCGCTTTGGCTATGTCCTTTATCGTAACGCTCATTAATAAATTCCATCCAATTCAACAAGGTGAACTACATCGCCAATAAATTGGCGAGCTTCGGATTCCCGATGAAACGATGTCCATTCCATCGGTACATCTCCGGCGTGTCCAACACCACTACTGCTGGGTAGGTAACACACCTACTCTACACAGATACTTTTGAAATACGACACCTTGAATATTTTACGCAGCAAAGGATTACTTGCTGCAACTACCGAATATTCAGCTATCAATGTACAACGTTGTGTACTGTAGCTACTCTGCCATTTAGCGCAACATGTGGATATACGGTACACCATTCCACATAGCAAGCACCTGTGCACAGGCTGCAGGACTACAATATTATTATACAATGAACTATTTTATATTGGCAAGATGCACACGGTTCTCATCGGGAGTTTGACAGTTGTGGTTAAATAAAATACCTATAAAAGGCTAAATTATCATGTTTTTTTGTCAAATTATCAAAGTTTTATTTGCGTAATTTATCGTAATGTGATATAATAATAGCGGTA
>Ga0134099_1001745_pt1 | contig 19644 bp, 14 predicted proteins | sample 10_taG_2_FD_105482 | JGI IMG/M metagenome (GOLD analysis project Ga0134099, IMG submission 105482) | Switchgrass degrading microbial communities from high solid loading bioreactors in New Hampshire, USA - 10_41_5_180_A2 metaG | ecosystem: Engineered > Bioreactor > Semi-continuous > Anaerobic >...
CAGCCGTCCCTTCGCCAGGTCCAGCACCCGGTGGTGCACACCCCGGCCCGTGTCCTCCCCGATGTAGGCGTAGCGCCCGTCGGGCGAGAACCCCAGCACGGTCGCCTCGTTCCCCGGCAGCACGTGGGCCACCCGGGTGAGCTTCGCGGTATCCACCACATAGACGCCGTGACCCTCCCGCCGGCAGCCGGTCTCGCACTCCCAGCTCGCACCCCAGAGCAGCAGTCGGCTGCCGCCGGGCGCGAGGGCCAGGTTCGAAACGGGCAGGTCCAGCTTGCCGATCTCCCAGAGATCGCCGGTGTCGATGACGGTGAGGCCCAGGGGCGTCCCGCGCCCGACCGAGGGAGCTGCCGGGGTGTCGTGAAGCCCCTCCACCTCTTCCCGGAAGGCGGCGACGTAGAGCCGCTCACCGCCGGGGCTGAGGACGGCTTCGACAGACGTTCCGGGGAGCGCCTTCGCGGCAGCGACCCGGACCACCCCCAGACGCTCCAGCCAGGACACGCTGCGCAGCTCCGCCCGGCGGGCCAGCCGGCCCTCACGGAGGTCCACCACCGTGACCCGGTCGGGCGCGCCGTCCACCACGTAGAGCAGGCTCCGCGCCGGATCCCAGGCCAGGCCCGGCTGCGTGTACCGCTCCATCCCGTCCGCCGTGCGCCAGCGACCCGCGACCACCCCGGGCAGCGGGATCTCGGCCTCGATCGTCCCGTCGCTCAGGCGGATGAGCAGCACCCGGGAATCGCCGTCCGGCAGGTGCTCCGCCGTCACCGGCTGACCGAAGACGGCAGCACGCAGCCCGCCAGGAAGCAGGTGGAGCGCATGGGGCACGAAGCCCACGGGCAGCTTGGTCAGCACGCCCGATGCGTAGTCTGTCCGGCTGTGCCGGTGCAGCACGTAGGACGGCGGCACACCCTGGCCCGACATGATGTTCTCGATCCAGTAGAGCGCGGACCCGTCTGCGCTGAAGGAGAGGTAGCCCGCCCAGTCACGCTCCACCGACCGCCCAAGCGACACGGCCTGCTCCTTCCAGGTCTCCACGTCGACGAGGTGGAGCGCCGCGCCCTGTTCAGCGCCGGAGCAGCGGATGAAGGCGAGCGTCTGTCCGTCCGGGGCGAAGGCGTGCGGGGAGCACGTGTTAAAGCGGATCGGGCTGAACCCGGCGAGATCCGCCAGCGTCGCCGGATCGACCGGCCGCAGCGTCGTGAGCCGCGACCCCTCCGGAAGGGCCATCAGCAGCCGGGAAGGGCCCGCAAGCGTGCCGGCCGCCGCCTCCGGGGCAAGGCCTGGCTCCGGGGTCCCCGCCGCGGCGCAGCCCGCCAGGAGCAGGGCCAGCAGCAGGATGCCGGTGCGTCTCGGCATGGGCACCACCCTCCTCCCTCGCAAGGGCGAAGTCCGGTCAGACCGGTTTTATCATAGTATTTCGACTGTTGCAAGCCGTGTACCACAAAATGCCGAAGGGGCCGGACCTCGGTCCGACCCCACAACGTATGCGGTTCTCCGGCCCCTGCCCGGCTGCGCCCGGCGGTACGCTAATCGTCCCCTGCGGCGCTCAGCACCCGGCCGCGGGCGGCCATGAGCTCCGCCCACTCCGCCTCGGAAAGCGGCCGGTCAAACGAGCGCAGCTGCGCCAGCCGGAAGCCCAGCTCATCCGCCCACTGACGGATCTGCCGGATGGTGGGCAGGTTGAGGTCGGTGCCGAGCGATGTGTCCTGGAAGTGGTGCATGAGGCCCAGGATCATCGTCTCGACCATGCAGGCGTAGGCGAGCCCCCGCTCGAAGCCGAAGTTCCAGCCCAGGTCGGGCCGGCCGGGCACCTCCACCACCCCGCCGTCGATGACCAGCACGTCGGGGCGGGCCTCCCGCACGGCCCGGGAGACGTTGGGCGGGCGGGAGATATCGCAGACCGCGGCGCCGAACTTCAGGTTGGCGGGCGTCACCAGCTCCTCCGCGCTGGAGGTGGCGGTGAGCACCAGGTCCGCCTCGGGCAGGGCCGCGTCGATGTCCGTCGTGATCCGCAGCGCCCCGGCCTGCTCCAAAGCCAGTACCAGCGACTCGCAGGCTTCAGGCCCGGCGGCAGTACCCGTCCCGTCCGCGGCGGCTGCAGCCGGCAGGGGCCCCAGGCGCTGCAGCCGGTCGCCGATGCTGCCAGGCTCGAACAGGTGCCCCTCGCGAATGAGGTCCGCCAGGTGGGCCACGATGTCGCCGGCCACCTTCAGGAGCCGCCTGCGGCTGGCCTCGGGCCGGGCCGGGTTGCCGATCAGCATCAGCCGGCCCACGCCCTCGGCCAGCAGGATGGACGTAGCGCGGCCGATCGCGCCCGTGGCGCCCACTACCGCGATCGTCGCCTCGGGCAGCCGCGTCCCCAGCCGCTCCACCGCCAGGTACATCGCCTCCACGGCCGAGATGACGGTGTACGAGTTCCCGGTGGTGAGGGACACCCCGGGGTTCTTCAGGTGCAGGCCGCCGCGGGTGACCACCGAGGTGTAGGCCCCCAGTCCCACGAGCTGCGCGCCGCGCGCCTTGGCAATCTCCAGGGCGGCGCGCACCTCGGCGATCGCCTGGTCGTGGGGCATCGCCAGGAGCTGGTCGGCGGTGCGGGGCACCACCACGAAGTCGACAAAGACCCGGCGGCCGTTGGCCGCAGTCACGCGGGCCGAACCGGCCACGAAGGGCTCCAGCAGGTCGTTGAACCGGCCGGCCATCTCCGCGATCTCGGCCGTGCTGAAGACCTTGAAGGAGTCGTCCATCTCGGGGTAGTTGCGCCAGTCGACGGGATGGACCAGGAAGGCCACCCGGCCCTCCTCGGGGTCGCCGCTGGGCTCGGGCAGCGGCGCCGGCGCCGGGGCGGGCAGCGCCTGCGGCCGGGACTCGACCCCGAGCAGGTGTGACACCAGTTCGGCGGTGTTGCCCTCCGCGAGGGGGACCAGCATGCGCTCCACGGCGTCGATGGCCGCCTGGCACTGCTCCCGCGTGGCGATGAGCGGCGGCTCGATACGGATGACGGCCGACCCGTTCAGCGTCGGGGCCACCCGCAGTCCGCAGACGTTCAGGAGATAAGAGGAAAGGATCGGCGTCAGGTTCTCCTGTTCCGCCAGCACGCCGAGCAGGCAGGTGCGGCCGTAGGTCGAGCGGTCGACGCCGATCTCCAGCCCCAGCATGAAGCCCCGCCCCCGCACCCTCCGGAGCACGTGGGGGTACCGCTCCTGCAGCCGCTCCAACCCGGCCTTCAGGAAGGCGCCGTTCTCCGCCACCTGGCGGACCAGGGCCCGGTCATCGCGGGTGAGCAGCTCCAGCGAGCGCAGGCCCGCCCGGGCGGCCAGGGTGTTGCCGGCAAACGTCGAGGAGTGCTTCATGGCGAACTCCTCGGTGTAGACCTCCTCGGTGCAGAGCATCGCGCCGATGGGGATGAGGCCGCCGCCCAGGGCCTTGGCCAGCACCATGACGTCGGGCGTGACGCCCTCCTCCTCACATGCGAACAGCCGGCCGGTGCGGCCCAGGCCGGTCTGGATCTCGTCCAGGACGAAGAGCACGCCGTGCCGCCGGCACAGCTCCTTCGCCGCCTGCAGGTAGCCGGGCGGCGGCTCCACGATGCCGCCCTCGCCCTGAACCGGCTCCAGGATGAACGCGGCGAACTCCTCCCCGCGCTCGGCCAGGAGCTGCTCCAGGGCGGCGAGGTCACCGTAGGGCACCTTCGCAAAGCCCGGCACGGGCGCGCCGAAGGCGGCCTGGTAGGCCCAGCGGTTGGTCGCGGAGAGCGCGCCCAGGGTCTTGCCGTGGAAGGAGTTGTCGCAGGAGAGGATGCCCATGCGCCCGGTGGCCGCCCGCACGGCCTTGATGGCCGCCTCTACGGCCTCGGCCCCGGAGGTCGCGAAGGTGACGTAGCGGAGCCCCTCCGGTGCGAGCCGGATCAGGCGCTCCGCCAGCTCGCCCGCGGCCTGAAGGGCCGAGGGCTGAACGAACGAGGGCTCCCCGCCCGCCTCCACCTCGCGAAGCGCCGCCCAGATCTCGGGCGGGTTGAAACCGAAGGGCAGGGCGCCGTATGCCGCGACGAAGTCCAGATAGCGGCGACCTTCACTGTCGTAGAGGTAGCACCCCTCCCCCCGTACGAAGCGCTTGTCCATGTTGATGGCTTCCAGAAGCCGGCCAAGGTGCGGGTTGACGTACTCCGTAAACAGGTGCACGGGAAGTCCCCCTAGTCTCTTCTTTATCAAGCTTTCACCGCACGGATCGGTCGCAGGCCCCGGCAGATCCGACCCCGGCAGCGCCGCGGGCCTCTACGAACTGCTCCACCCGGGGGGTAAAGCCGACCCGGTCGAGCCAGTCCTCGTAGTCGGACGGGCTCATCCGCTCCGGGTCCTTCCCGGCCGCGGCGACGATGAGCCCCTCCATCAGGTTAGTGCCGAACGAGCGGCCGCCCAGGTTCGGCGTGGTGGTGACCAGCGTGGCGACCCCGGCCCGCCTCATCCACTCGATGTCGGCCGGGGTGACGGTGTTGGTGAGGATGGCCTTCCCCCGGAGCTGGTCAGGGGCGTACCGCCGGATATAGAGCCAGTCGCCGGCGATGAGGTCCGCCCACTGGTAGTACTCGGTGAACTTCGGCTCGTAGCTCTCCTGCTTCGCACCCGTGGGATAGAGCCAGGTGAACGGCAGCTGGGTGATGATGGGCAGCAGGACGCGGGCCAGCACGTGGATGGTGCGGAAGCTGCGGATGGGGATGGGGATGCCCAGCGCGAACATCAGGTCGCCGAAGACGATGTCGGCGCCCACGTCGACCAGGGCCTCGGCCATGCCGAAGCGGTCCACCGCGGCCGTCATGAGCACCCGCTTGCCGCGCAGGGGCATCACGTTCTGGTCGAACCAGTGCACCGCCCTGCGCTCGAGGGTGTTCTTCAGCCCCGAGCCGTCCACGATGGGCGTGCGGACGGCTGCGGCCGCGATGCGCCGCGCGTCCCGGAAGGCGTACCGCCGGCCGTTTGCGTGCACGTACAGGTCGATGCCGCCCATGCCGAAGGCGTCGACCTTTCCGTCCAGCTCACGGATGAGTGCGATGGCCTTGTCAATGGAGCCGTCGGTGCCGATTCGCTCCACCGTCACCTCCTCGCCCAGCACGGTAACGGTGGCGACGGAGTTCCGCCGGGACGAGCCCAGGCTGACGCTGACGATGCGTTTCACGGGACATGCCTCCCTCACGATCAGCCCTTTAGACTGCGAATCAAATTGCGGATTTTCTCGGGGCTGACGTACACATCTTCTGTCATGGGTGAGCGCCCGATCTCAATGCCGATCACGTGGGGGCCGACCAGCGCTTCCACCATCTTCAGCCGTTCATCCGATCCAATGAAGATTACTGCGTCGCACGCCCGTGCCCGGGCGATGAGCCGCATTACCTGGTTCAGCACCTCGACGCCGTTCTGGCTGCGGGCGAAGTCGAGCCGCTCCTTGTCAGACATGAGCAGGATGAAGTCCACGCCTTCCGCTTCGGCCATCTCGGTCAGTTCCGGGCCGTTCTGCACCGGAAAGCCGACCAGGGCGATCTTCTTGCCCTTGCGCATCTCCCCCACCGACTCCAGGCGGGAGATCAGCGTGCGGTCCACGCCGAGGATCTCGGCCACCTCCTGCTGCGAGAGGCCCTGCGCACGCAACTCGAGCATGCGGTCAACCATCCGGTAGATGCGCTCGGGGTTGATGACCTTATCACCGATCCGGACCAGCTGCACGGCCCGTCACCCCCTCGTGTGCACAAGAATGTGCTAGCGCCTATTGTACATTTTTGTGCACACACCGGCAAGCTATTCCCGGCATCTGCGGGAAGGGATGGCAAGGGGCCCTATCGAAGAAAGGTAAATGGTCTTAACTGAGTAAGCCTCTAAATGTGCGGGGGCAGAAAGGACGGATACCGGATGAAAGAGTTGCTCCAGTGGCCCAACTGGGCCATTCTGGCGATTCTCGTCGCTGTCTCGCTGAACCTGGTGGTTCACTATGTCATGCTGAAGCGGCTGGATGCGCTGTTTACCAAGTTCTGCGTGCCGCCGATCCCCTACCGCAACCGGGACGAACTGGAGGCGGCCTTCACGACCGGCGCGATCACCCGTGCGGAGTACGAGCACTTCAAGCAGAAGATCTCCTGATGAACCCACAAGTCACCTCGAAAACTCTGCGACCCCACCCCCGGCAGACACCGGGAGCGGGGTCGCTTTCGCGCGCCGGAGGCGCCGCGGGGTGACGGCGCCTCCGGATGTGCCTCCCCCGGGGGATGGGGGGGCGTAGGGCGATGGCCCCGCCTCGGCTGCGGGGTCTCCTTTCCATGTTACCCATTTCCTTCCTGCACTATGCGGCCGGCCCTGCCGGCTGCCCGCGCATATCGCCCCGGGTTCACCAACTGTTAACAGAAGGCTAACCGGACGCCAACCGCCGCGCAACGTCCGGGTGGTAGCATCGGGACCGAGCGACTCAGACGAAAGGAGACCATCACCACCATGAAGCGGATCCTGATGACCACCGCGGCCACGCTGGCCGCCCTCTCGCTGTTCACCGCCTGCGGCGGCCGGGCGCAGACCGGCACTCCCGCAGAGCTCTCGGGCACGATCACGATCGACGGCTCCTCCACCGTGGGGCCCATCTCCATCGCCGTGGCGGAAGAGTTCCGCAGGCTCCACCCGAAGGTCGACGTCCCCGTGGGCATCTCCGGGTCGTCCGCCGGCCTCGGCAAGTTCGTGAAGCGCGAGGTCGACATCGCCAACTCGTCCCGGCCGATCAAGGAAAAGGAGCTGGAGGAGGCCCGCAGGAACGGCATCGAACCCATCGAGCTGCCCGTGGCCTACGACGGCCTGTCGGTCGTGGTGAACAGCGAGAACGACTTCCTCACCTGCATCACCACCGAGCAGCTCAGCAGGATCTGGGGCCCCGGCTCCACCGTGTCCCGGTGGAGCGAGGTCGACCCGAGCTGGCCGGACGAGCCTATCAAGCTCTACGGCCCCGGCACCGCCTCCGGCACCTTCGAGTATTTCAACGAGGTCATCAACGGCAAGGGCGACGCCTCCCGGTCCGACTACACCGCCTCCGAGGACGACAACGTGCTGGTGCAGGGGGTGGCGGGCAACAAAAACGCGATGGGCTACTTCGGCTATGCCTACTACGCCGAGAACCGGGACCGCATGAAGGCCCTGGCCGTCGACGCCGGGAACGGCTGCGTCGAGCCCAACGACGAGACGATCGCCGCCGGCGCCTACCCCCTCTCCCGCCTCATCTATATCTACCCCTCCAGGCAGGCCCTGGAGCGGCCGGAGGTCCGGGCGTTCCTCGCTTTCTACATGGAGAACGCAGGGGATCTGGCCGCCCAGGTCGGCTACACGCCGCTGCCTGAACAGATGTACCAGGACAACCTGGCCAGGCTGAAGTAGGCGGGTGACGTCATGCCGACTGCACTGTCTGCCCCGGCCTCCCTGGCGCCGGACCGGCGCCGGGCGCGCCAGATCCGCAGGGAGCGGCTCATCGCCGCGCTGCTGCTCGCCGCCGGACTCGTCTCCCTCGTGACCACGGCGGGCATCGCCCTCGCCCTCCTCACCGAGACGGTGCACTTCTTCTCCCTGGTGTCCATCCGGGAGTTCCTGACCGACACGCGATGGGCTCCCACGTTCAACCCCGCACACTATGGCATCGCACCGCTGCTCGCCGGCACCGCCCTCATCGCCGGCGGCGCGGCGCTGGTGGCCGTCCCCCTCGGTCTGGGCAGCGCCATCTACCTGAGCGAGTACGCCCCCGACCGGGCGCGGCGCATCCTGAAGCCGCTGCTGGAACTGCTGGCGGGCATCCCCACCGTCGTGTACGGCTACTTCGCCCTCACCTTCGTTACGCCGCTGCTCAGGCGCATCGTCCCGGACCTGGAGGTCTTCAACGCCCTCTCGGCCTTCATCACGGTCGGGATCATGATCACCCCCATGATCTGCTCCCTGTCGGAGGACGCGATGCTGGCCGTCCCCCGCTCTCTCCGGGAGGCCGGGTTCGCCCTCGGGGCCACCCGGCTGGAGGTGGCCCTCAAGGTGGTGCTGCCGGCCGCCTTCTCCGGCGTCGTCTCCGCCGTCCTCCTGGCCGTCTCCCGGGCGGTCGGCGAAACGATGATCGTGGCGCTCGCGGCCGGCTCCACCCCGAAGCTCACCCTGAACCCGCTGGAGTCGATTCAGACAATGACCGGCTATATCGCCCAGGTGGCGCAGGGCGACCTGGAGGTCGGCTCGCCCGCCTACACCTCGATGTACGCCGTGGGCACGGCCCTCTTCGTCATGACTCTGGCGTCCAACCTGGCGGCCCGGGCGATCAGCCGGCGGTATCGGGAGGAGACCCGAGCATGAGAGACACCCGCAGGCGTCTGCGACGCCGGATGGATGCCGCGGCGCACGGGCTCTTCCTCCTCGCGATCGCCGTCGCCCTGGTCGTGCTGGCCATGTTGCTGGGGGACCTGCTCGCGACAGGGCTGCCCCGGCTGAGCTGGTCCTTCCTCACCAGCTACGCCTCCCGCGTCGCCGGTCGGGCGGGCATCGTGGCGCCGCTGGTGGGCTCCTTCTACGTCATGCTCCTGACGGCCGCCATCGCCCTGCCCGTCGGCGTGGGCGCCGCCATCTTCCTGGAGTTCTACGCCGAGGGCGACCGCCCGTCGCCTTTGCGGCGGGGCCTGACCCGCCTGCTGCAGCTCAACATCGACAACCTGGCGGGCGTGCCCTCCATCGTCTACGGCCTCTTCGGCCTGGCCTTCTTCGTGCGGTGGTTGCACCTGGGCCGGTCGGTCCTGGCCGCCGCGCTCACCCTGGCCCTCATGGTGCTGCCGGTGGTCATCGTGAGCACCCGGGAGGCGGTCCGCGCCGTTCCGGCCTCGCTGGTGCACGGCGCCTATGCCCTCGGCGCCAGCAAGACGCAGGTGGTCTTCACGGTCGTCCTGCCGGCCGCGCTGGGCGGCATCCTCACCGGCACCATCCTCTCTGTCTCCCGCGCCCTGGGCGAGTCGGCCCCCCTGCTGGCGGTGGGGGCCTGGATCTACGTCACCAGCCTGCCGCGGAGCCCCCTGGACAGCTTCACCGTGCTGCCGGTGCAGATCTACTACTGGTCCTCCATGCCGCAACGGGGCTTCCGGGAGGCGGCCTCGGCCGCCATCCTCGTGCTGCTGGCGCTCCTGCTCGGCCTGAACGGCATCGCGATCTGGCTGCGGAACCGGTACCAGAAGAAAGCGGAGTGGTAACATGGCTGCCGTCACGACGCACCCCGCCTCGCAGGGCCCCATCGCCCCGGACCGTGCGACGCCGACCCCTGTCGGGCAGGACCTCGCTGGGCACGGCGCCGCCGGGCAGGGCATGCAGGGCTTTGCCGTGCGGGACCTGAGCCTGTTCTACGGCAGACAACAGGCCCTGCATCAGATTCGCATGCAGATCCCGGAGCGGGCCGTGACCGCCATCATCGGCCCCTCGGGCTGCGGCAAGTCGACCTTCCTGCGCTGCCTCAACCGGATGAACGACCTGGTCCCCGGGGTGCGCATCTCGGGACACGTCAGCTTCCGCGGCCTCGACCTCTACAGGCCCGACGCTGACCCCATGGAGATCCGCTACCGCATCGGGATGATCTTCCAAAGGCCCAACCCGTTCTCCAGGTCGGTCTACGAGAACGTCGCTTTCGGGCCGCGCATCAACGGGTACGAGGGCGACCTGGACGAGATCGTGGAGTCCTCGCTCCGGCGGGCGGCGCTCTGGGACGAGGTGAAGGACCGGCTGCACACGCCCGCCCACTCCCTCTCCGGCGGCCAGCAGCAGCGGCTCTGCATCGCCCGGGCCCTGGCGGTGAGCCCCGAGGTCCTGCTGATGGACGAGCCCACCTCGGCCCTGGACCCCATTGCCACCGGCAAGATCGAAGAACGGATGGCCGACCTGAAGCGGGAGGTCACGATCGTGCTGGTCACCCACAGCATGCAGCAGGCCGCCCGGGTCTCCGATTACACGGCCTTCTTTCTGGACGGCCGCCTGGTGGAAATGAACCGGACGGAGCGGATCTTCTCCGCCCCGTCCGACAGGCGAACGGAAGACTATATCACGGGCCGGTTCGGCTGATCTACTGCCCGGCGTAGTAGAACCCGTCGTCGGGCAGCTGCCCGCCGATGATCTCCGGGTTCAGCTCCGCCAGCTTGGTGAAGTAGAACTCGACCGTCTCGCGGGCGTCGGTGGCCGTCATGAACCGGAACGGCGTGCGGTCCAGGGAGTTCTGGATCACGGGCGCCTTCAGCCCGCTGAGGTACGGCTCGCCCAGCGCCGCGGCGTCGGCAGGGTTCTCCTGGATCCACGTCACCGACTCCTGCAGGCCCTCCTGGATGGCCGCGATGACCTCCGGGTGCTGGTCGATCAGGTCGGTGACGGCGATCGTGCCGATCTGCGGGATGTAGGGCTCCCGGCCGGTCACCCTGCCCCACTCCTGCCGGAGCTCGAACAGCTCCCGCACCGGGACGTTGTTCTGCTTGCCCTGCAGGATGGCGGCGGTGGCCACGGGCTCGGGCAGCACGGCGGCGTCCGCCTTGCCGGCCATCAGCATCTGCAGGGCCTCAGGCGCCGCGGAGACGTACTGCAGGTCCATCTCCTCCTCCGGCACGCCGGCCAGCTTCGCGACGGTGCGGAAGATCAGGTCGGGCGAATCGCCCTTGAAGGGGATGTAGACCGTCCGGCCCCGCAGGTCCTCCCAGCCGTTGATGTCAGGGTCCGCCGTCAGCACCGAGAGGTGGCCCCACACGGTCACGTTGAGGAGCTTGACCGGCAGGCCCTTGTTGTACAGGTTGGCGGCCACGTAGGTGGGCACCGCGGCGACCTGCACCGCGCCCTTCACCATGTCGGCCCGAAGCTGGTCAAGGTTCTGGAACGCCTGGAAATCCACCTGGGGAACCAGGGAGGTCAGCCGCTCCTGCCCGGCCAGGTGGGCCAGCAGGATGGAGGGCGGGGCGGACGGCGCCTGCAGGCTGAGCTGCGTCAGCGGCTCCGCGGCCGGCTCGGATTCCTCTGCGGGCGGCTGCTCGGCAGCCGGCGGCGTCTGCGGCTCGTTGGCAGGCTCGTTGCCCGGTCCGGGCTTGGCGCAGCCGAACAGCAGTCCGACGGCGAGCAGGCAGGCGATCAGCCTGGGAAGGGTCGTGCGTGCGATGCGCATGGGGCATTCCTCCTAGTCAGGATAGGCAGCTGAGACTTGTGGCCAGATGGCGGCCACGGTTCTGTGGACGTAGGCGTCTGCATCGGTGCGCGGGGTGCGCCCAAGCGGCACCCGGGCGATGATGCGGCCCGGCGCCGGCGAGAGTGCGATCAGCGCGTCGCCCATGCGAACGGCCTCGGTGAGATCGTGGGTGACGAAAAGGGCGGCCACCTGCCGCTCAGCCAGCAGGTCCAGCAGCAGGCGCTGCATGTCGGCCCGCAGGCCGGGGTCCAGCGCCCCGAAGGGCTCGTCCAGCAGAAGCAGGTCGGGCTCGATCGCCAAGGCGCGGCCCAGGGCCACCCGCTGGCGCATGCCGCCGCTCAGTTCGTGGGGATACCTGTCCGCCGCGCCGCTGAGGCCCAGCCGCTCGATGAGGGCCGAAGCCACCCGACGCTGCTCGCCGGCGGAGGCGCCGGCCGCCTTCAGCCCGAAGGCGATGTTCTGCCACGCCGTCCGCCACGGCAGGAGACGCGGCTCCTGGAAGACGTACGCCAGGCGGCGGAACCGGTTCTCCACCCGGCCCCGGGTCGGGGCGATGAGGCCCGATGCGATCTGCAGAAGGGTAGTCTTCCCGCAGCCGGAGCGGCCCACAATCGCCAGGACCTGGCCCGGCTCCAGCCGCAGGTCGATGCCCTCCAGGACCGGGCCGCTGCCGAAGTCATGCCCGACCCCCGTCATGGTGAGCACTCAGCCCCCACCTCCTTCCCGGCCCCGCTGCCAGGGCTCCAGCCGGCGCTTCAGCGGCCGGAGCAGCAGGTGCTCCATCGCCAGCAGGAGGATGACCACCACCGCGATCCAGGCGAACATACCGGCCACGTTCAGGTTGACGCGCGCCATGCCGAGCCCGGCGCCCATCCCCGTGCGGCTGCCAGCCATCAGCTCGGCCAGGAGGGCCACCTTCCAGGCCAGGCCGAGCCCGGAGACCAGCGCGGGAAACAGGTAGGAGAGCAGGTGGGGCAGGTAGACATCGGTGACCAGCATCCGCCGCGGGGTGCGGAAAACCGTGGCCATCTCGACCAGGCCGCGGTCGACCGCCCGGGTGCCCTCCAGCGCGGCGGCGAAGATGATCGGCAGCACGGCCACCGTGATGGTGAAGACGGGCGCGGAGCTGTTGGCGTCGAACCAGAGCAGCGCCACGATGATGAGAGCCACCGGGGGGACGCCCTGGATGGCGGTGACCACCGGCGCCAGCGCCTGCCGGAGGGGCGGCAGGAGCCCGGCCACCAGCCCGCTCACGCCGCCCAGCAGGACGGCCAGGCCGAAGCCGGCCAGGGTCCGGACCGTGGTCACGCCCACCGCCGCAAACAGGACCCCCTCCCGCACCAGGCGGGCAAGCTCCCGGGCGACGTCGGCAGGCGACGGCACCGCCCAGGGCGGGTACTGGAGCGCGATCAGGTGCCAGGCGGCCAGGCTCAGGCCGATGCCGAGCAGCCCCCACACGAGGCCGGCGCTTCGCTTCACCGCACGGTCACCTCCCCGCCCCCGGCCCGGACCGTTACCCAGGTCCGAACAGGCCGCAGTTCCTTGCATGGCTCCGCACAAATTGTAGCGCACCGGGCCGCAAGGCTCCAGTGCGCCTTCCAAATCCAGCCATAAAGAGCAATGCGCGCATGCGCCGGAGGGGCGAGCGGGACTAGGGTGGCCGTCCGATCCCGTCAGACGGCCATCTCCCGCCAGCGTCCGCGCTCGAACCGATGCCAGAAGAGCAGCAGCCGTACCACCCAGTCGCACGCCGCGGCGATCCAGGCGCCGAACAGTCCCCATCCGAAGATGTCGATCATGAGGTAGGCCAGGGTCAGCCGCACGCCCCAGCTCCCCAGCAGGGTGAAGGCTGCCGCCGCCCGGGTGTCTCCGGCGCCCTGCAGCCCGCCGTTCAGGATGAGCACCAGACCCATGGGGATGTCGGCCAGGGCCGCGACCCGCAGGGCCATGGTGCCCAGCGCGATCACGTCCGGCTCCGTGGTGAAGATGCGCATGTAGACCCCGGGGATGAGCAGGTAGCTCGCGGCCACAGACAGCGTGAAGATGCCGCCCAGCCGCAGGCCCTCGAGCATGGCGAGGCGCGCCCGGTCCGGGTTGCGGGCCCCCAGCGACTGGCCGACGAGCGTCGCGCAGCTGGTGCCGAGGCCAAAAGCCACCAGCCAGATGATGTCCTCGATGACGTAGGCGATCTGCTGGGTGGCGATGGCGATGGTGCCCAGCCGGTTGATGAGGATGGCGTAGACGACCATCGACAGGGTGCTCGCCGTGCGCTCCAGCGCCGAGGGGTAGGCCGCCCGCAGGGTGCGCACGGCCAGCGCCGGGCTGAACCGCCACAGGGTGCGCCACCGGAGCGCCACGGGCCCCTGGCGGCGGAACAGCACGACGGCGAGCCCCGCCGAGCCGAAGAGGCGTGCGATCGACGTGGCCAGCGCCGCACCGGCCAGGCCGAGCGCGGGGAAGCCCAGGTGGCCGAAGATCAGCAGCCAGTCGAGCACAACGTTGAGGCCGTTGACACCGAGGGCCAGCAGCATCGGGATGCGGGTCTCGCCGGCGGCGCGGAGGGCCGCGGCCATGGTGATGAACCAGTAATGGCCGAGCAGCCCCGGCACGAGGAGCTTCAGGTAGAGCACGCCGTGGGGATGCACGTCCGGCGGCGCGCCCATCGCCGTCACGATCTGGGGCGCGCCGAAGTAGAGCCCGGCGCAGAGCAGCAGGGAGAGCAGGAGCCCCAGCCAGGCGGCGGTGCTGACGGCCCGCTCCACGCTCTCGTCGTCTCCCGCTCCGGTAAGGCGGGACACCAGAGCGATGACGCCGACGCCCATGGCGCCGGCCAGGCCGAACGTGAGCCAGAGCGGCTGGGTGACGACGCCCACGGCGGCCACGGCGTACGCGCCCACGCGGCCGACGAAGGCCATGTCGACCATCTGCGTCGTCAGGCCGAGCAGTTGCTCCGTGGCCGTCGGCCAGGCCAGGTTGATGAGATCACGCCGAACCTGCCGGCGCACGGGGCTCCCTCCTCTCTGCACAGAGAAACGACCACCGCGAAAACGGTGGTCATCGTCGGTGCGTTCTTGTAGGTTCTTCGACGCCCGGAGCCGCATGCCCTGCAAGGCCGGGAGACAAGCCGGCCCCCGGGCGGCGCGGGGCGCAGCCCGGGGGTCCGTGCGTGCCGGGTTACGGGTTGTTCCTGACCTGCTCGGCGCTGACCGAGAAAGTGACGGACTGGGCGCTCAGTCCCTGGAAGCTGTTGTTCGTATCGAGCGGCAGGCTCACCTCGAAGGTGAGGGTCAGGACGTCGCCCGGCTCCAGCTCAATGGGGATACCCTCAAAGGGCTTGCCGGCGGCGGCGAGGAAGTCGATCAGCCGCCCCGAAGCCACGGTCCCGCCGAACTCGTCGGTGACCCGCACGTAGAGCTGGCTGGCGAGGGTGGTGTCGGCGCCGTCGGGCATCGTGGCCTTGATCCTCGTCATGCGGGCCGCCAGGGTGCCCACGTTCTGAATCTCAAACCAGCGGGTTACGGTGTCGCCCGGCGCCCACTCGCCGGTGGGCTTCAGCCCCTGGTCACCGCCCAGGTAGAACATAGGTCCGTCTATGGTGTCGCCGCCGGCCCGCCGGCCGTCCAGCCTGAGGGTGCCAGCCTTGAGTTCCTGCCCCTCCGTGCTGACCTGATCCGTCAGCAGGGCCAGCGTGACGCCGCAGGCGCTAAACAGCGCGACCGCCGCGCACGTGGCCAGCCACAGGTGCAACTTCCGGATCTTCATGCCGTCACCCCCTTACTCCAGCGTGATGGTGATCTGCTTGCGGAGCTTGCGGTTCACGTAGATCTGGATGGTGACCGAGTCGCCCGCTTCGAGGCCGTACCGCTGCGGATCGAACGCCGCGAGGTAGACGTCGTCCTGGTAGGTCAGGCCGCCGCCGTTCATCACGAAGGTAGTGATGACGGCGCCGCTCTCGCCATCCAGGATCCGGACGGTCGCAGACGGGTTCTCGGTCGGGGTGCCGTCCACCAGCCACTGGAACTCGATGACGAACCCGGTCGCCGGCTGCGTCTCACCGAAGTCAGGCGGGAACGCGGCCTCCGACAGCTCGTCCACCACGTGGACGAAGGCCTCGTGAACGGTGATGTCGTAGTTGGCCAGCCGCCCGTGGGGATCATCGAAGTGGACGGTGATGCGGTAGCTGCCCGCCGGTGAGCCTGCGGTGGCGGAGGTGGCGTACCGGACCCGGACCAACTCCTCATCGCCGGCCACGAAGCCGGTCGCCGTGCCGGTCAGCTCAGGGTTCGGCGTACCGACCAGGCGGGTGACGGAGTCGGGCGTCACGACGAGCTCGGCCTTCCGGATCGGGATGACCAGGTCCGCGGAGGCAGGCGCCTCGGTGCTGCTGCCCTCAAACTGGGCCCGGAGGATGCAGTTCCCCGCCAGCAGCGGCGTCACCGTTGCGGTGCCGTTCTCCGTCGGGCCAACTTCGCAGATGTCCTGCGTCAGCGAGCCAATCTGTGCGGCCGCGTGCTTCGCGGTGACGGTGAACGGACCGTCGCCATAGGACACGTTCTCCGGCCAGTCGACGAAGCCGGTGTCGGCGGGGGCGGCGTTGATGCCCACGACCTGCGCCCGGCCGCCCTTGGCGTTCAGGTTGTGCAGCAGGAGGATGCCCTTGCTGCCGTTGGCCTCATAGCCGGAGGCGTTGTACACGACAGGCACGACGTAGCCCGGGAAGGCAACCCAGCTGGGCTGGCCCGGGTAGTAACCGCCCAGGGTGAAGTCCAGGCCCGGGTTGGCGAAGTCGTACTCGTACCACGGCGTCACGTCGATCACGCCGAAGCGGTAGTGCTCGGCCACCACGCGCCACCGGAACTTCGTCCGGGTGCTGTCCAGGCCCATGTCGGTCACCGCGACCGGGAAGATCATCACGTTGTTGTTGAACAGGCCCGTCTGGTCCTGATCGCCGAGGCCGTTGTTGTTCATGTAGCAGCCGTCAACGACGCACGCGAGCATGACGTCCGTGATCTCGTTCTGGAACGCAGCCCGGCTGTTGTAGACGTAGTAGATCTCGTCGGAGCCCTCGGGCACCACCTGGACCTCGTAGTAGACCTCCTGCGCCGGGGTGGACCAGTCGGCGTGGGCCGCGATGCCGAAGTAGAGCACGCTCCAATCCAGCGGCAGGCCGTAGTACATCATCGCCAGGGAGTCCGTGGTGACGCCGGCGTACTGGACCACGGCGGTGATGGCGCTGGGCCCGATGTCGGCCGCCTTGTCAAGGGTGTCCACCGTACCGACGTGCTGCAGTTCGAACGGGGTGACGAAGGAGACGTAATCATAGACGGTGTTGCCGGTATTAAGGGGGGTGCCGGACATGGTCAGCACGTCGATGGCGACGGGATCCGTGAAGGTGAGGCTCTCCTCGTTCATGCGGATGTCCGCCGCCGGACGGGCGGTGACGTGGACGGGCACCCGCAGGGTCGCCGTGGCTCCGGGAGCGCTGTTCAAGGGCTTCAACTTGATCACGCCGCTGTGTTCGGGCAGCCACGCGCGAGCGTAGCCGAACTGGGTCTCCTGGACCGTCGGGTCGTGGGTGGCCTTCATCTGTGAGGCGTCAGCGGTCAGCCGCACCCGGAAGGTGGCAGTGCCGCCGGCCGGCACTGTCACGTCGCCGTCGGGGAAGCTGTACTCCAGCCCCGGGATCTCGGCGAACAAGTCGACACTGGGCCGGTACGTCACGGTGCGGTTGGTGTGGTTGACGATCTTGACCCGCCGCTCAAAGGTCGCCTGGTCCACCACTTCGACGGCCCCGAAGGAGACGCTCACGGCGCCGGGATCATCGGCGCTGTACGCGACCACCCGGTTGTCGATGGCCTCGGCCACGTCCACCCGCCCGGCGCCGATGCGGGACTGGCCGTAGCGGTCGCCTTCCTGGCCGAGCTCCGCATAGAGATCATGGCCGGCCGTGTTCATGACGAGGGCCTTGATCTCCTCCACGGACCAGTCGGGGTTCTTCTCCCGGAGCAGGGCGAGCACGCCGGCGACATGCGGAGCCGCCATGGAGGTGCCGTTGAACGAGACGCCCTGGTTGCCGCTGCCGGCGCGGGCCGAGAAGATGGAGTAGCCGGGCGCCGCGACGTCAGGCTTCAGTGCGTTGCCCTTCCGGGGACCGCGGGAGCTGAAGTCCGCCAGGGTGTCATTCCGCTCGGGCGCGTTGATCTTTACGCGGCCGAGCCACTCGTTGCTCAGAGTGGCGACGACGCCCTCATCCAGGTTGTTCTTAATGGCGTCGGCAGCCGGCTTGACGGTCAGGATGCTGGGGATCGCGGCGTTGCCGGCGATGGCGGTGGTGAGGAAGGGACCGGGCTCCGCCATGATGATGCCGACGGCGCCCGCGGCAGCGGCGTTGTTGGCCCGGGCCGCCGAACCGCAGGGGAACGTCTCGTGGCCTTCCGGGATCCAGTCGACGAAGACGATCTGGCCATCCAGGGCGCCTGCAGGCCACGGGCTGCAGCCGGCCGGGTTGTCGGGGTCGTAGACGACCGGCGCCGTGACGGGATCGGTCATGGCGAGCCAGTCGAAGTTCTGGCCGACGGTGCCGCCGTACAGGCCGGCGACGTCCTCAGGGGCATCGATGCGGAAACCGTCCGCGACATCGACCGCGTCGACCTGTGCGGCGACGCTGATCGCATAGGTCGCGGTGCTCGGGCTGCCGGTGATGTAATAGACATCGCCGGAGTTGCCCGCCGAGATGGCCACCAGGACGCCCGCCAGGGCCGCGTTGTTGGCCGCCCGGGCACTCGGGTCGTCAGGACCGCCGAAGATGGAGCCCAGCGAGAGATTGGCCACATCCATCCGGTCGGAGTAGTCGCCGTCCCCGTTGGGGTCGACAACCCAGTCGAGGGCCTGGGCGACAAGGCCGGTGCTGCCGTCGCAACCGAAGACCCGCAGCGCATACAGCTCAGCGAGCGGCGCAACGCCGGGGCCGATGCGCATGGTATCCAGGGGAATCGACGCGTCATAGGGCCCCCGGTAGGTGGTCCCGTCCGCGTTCACACCGTAGCCGCCAATGGTGCCGGCCACATGGGTGCCATGGCCGCCGCCCAGCTCGACGCGGCAGTCCATCGGGTTGGGATCCGGCTTTGGGATCAGCCTGCTCGGGTCGTCGGAGCCGGCGTCATAGTCGTCTCCCGCGAAGTCCCATCCGCCGGCCACCTTCACGTTGGGGAAATACGGGTTCGGCTGTGTCGTGTCGAGCTCGTAGGCTTCCGGGGTACTGGGGCCGCCGAAATTCGTATGGATGTAATCAATGCCGGTGTCGATCACCGCGACCTTGATGCCTTCACCCAGGACGCCGAAGCTCTCCCAGACCTCAGGTCCGCCGATCGTCGGTACGGAACCCACGTGACCGCGCTCGTGGAGCTCCATGAGCGAGACGGACTTGACCCCCGGGATCTGTCGGATCATCTCCGCTCCGGCCTCGTCCGTACGCACCGCGATGCCGTTGAGGACGTTCTTGACCTGGTACAGGACCTGGACATTGCCCTTGGAACCCTTCAGGGAGCTGATCTGCTGGATGACCTTCTGCTGCGTCTGCTCGATGTTCTGGAGGTGCTCCCTCGTGGCGTTCGTCAGGCTCTGCGCCTTCAGGCCGCTGCGGCGCGCCTGAACCTGCATCTCCACCCCGGAGGGCGCCTCCAATTCAACGAAGTACTGGCGCACGCCCCTCGACCTGAGGAGGTCGGTTGTCACCACCCGTTCATACTCGGTCTTCGTGGTGGTGTGCTCGACCTTGGGCGCCAGCGGCGCTGCCAGCTCGGACAGCTCGGGCAGGTCCGACTGGTTCAGCAGGCTCAGCAGGCTCGGCGTGTTCGCCAGGGCCACGCCCGGAGTGACCGAGAACAGCACGGAAGCCGCCAGCGCACTGGACAGGAGTCTCTGGCCTACACCCATACAATACCCCCCCGTTTGCAGTGGACTAGGATCCCGCACAAGTGTATCCTGTCTATTCTCTCTTTTCAATCACCTGGCTGGTAAAATCACCCATGCGGGTGAGGCATATTCGTGTCCCGACTGCAGGGGGTAAGGACAGAAGCACAGGCGATAACGTCTGAGAAGGTGTTGTCCAAACTGTCCACGGCTAAGTGGGCAAGCCATGCTAACCCAAGCGAAGTAGTCCGTGGGTGATGGAACACAACAAAGCCGTGGACCGCCGCCCGATCGGCAGCGGTCCACGGCGCACGGTTCCGTGAGGAAGCCCCGGAAAAAACGAGACCACCGCACTGACTGCGGTGGCCTAAAATCAGCTCGGGCAGCGACCCCGAGGCGACACAGTCGCCGGGGGGTCGCTTACCGCTGAAACTTAGTTTGGGCAGCGACCTATTCTCCCCCTTTCGGAGTACCTTCGGCCCTGGAGGGCTTAACTTCCGTGTTCGGTATGGGAACGGGTGATCCCCTCCGGTATCGCCACCCAAAATC
>Ga0134099_1001749_pt1 | contig 19627 bp, 18 predicted proteins | sample 10_taG_2_FD_105482 | JGI IMG/M metagenome (GOLD analysis project Ga0134099, IMG submission 105482) | Switchgrass degrading microbial communities from high solid loading bioreactors in New Hampshire, USA - 10_41_5_180_A2 metaG | ecosystem: Engineered > Bioreactor > Semi-continuous > Anaerobic >...
TACCGGGCATTGTCCTGATGGAGAATGCCGCACGAAAGGTTACGGATGAAGCTGTCAAAATGCTGGGTTTCCCAAGGGGGAAACTGGTGGCTGTTATTGCAGGGAAGGGCAATAACGGGGGAGATGCCTTTGCGGTAGCAAGGCAGCTAAAAGGTGAAGGTTGTCATGTGAAAGCTTTTGTTACAGCGTTGAAAAAGGATATTACCGGAGATGCCGGCATCAATCTCAGTATCCTGGAAAAAATCGGGGAAAGTCCGGTTGAACTGGTGGATGAATCCCGCATGGAGGATTTGAAAAACACTTTGGAGAAAGCGGATCTTGTGGTGGACGGGTTATTGGGCACCGGACTGAAAGGTGAGGTGCGGGGTTTTATAAAAGAGGTAATCAATATAATAAATATGGCCCAGAAGCCTGTCCTCGCCATTGACATACCCTCCGGAGTATCCGGGGAAACCGGACAGGTGCTTGGATGCTGCATACAGGCGGACAAGACGGTGACTTTTGCCTTGCCGAAGCTGGGAATGCTTGTTCATCCCGGCCTGGATCATACAGGAGAACTGGTTGTAGCTGATATCGGAATTCCCTCAAAGGTTATCGAAGGCATGAAAATTGATACTTATATTACCGACAGTGCCCTGGTGGCTTCCATGATGCCCAGGAGATTTAAAAACAGCAATAAGGGTGATTATGGAAGAGTTCTCATAATAACGGGATCGGAAGGAATGACAGGCTCAGGCTGTCTTGCAGCAACGGCCGCCTTGCGTACCGGGGCGGGACTTGTATACGTGGGCGTGCCGGCCGGACTTGTTTCAATATATGATGCCCAGGTGATGGAATCGGTAACGATTCCCCTGGAGGATGAAAGGACCGGGAGACTTTCAAAAAGGTGTCTTTCCAGGATAGAGGCGGAAATAAAACGGATGGATGTCCTTGCTGTAGGTCCAGGCCTGGGAACAGGAGACGATATATTTGATATTGTCGCCAGGATGGTTGAAATGGCAGATGTGCCCCTGGTAGTGGACGCTGACGGGTTGAATGTTTTGTCCAGGGACGTTTCTGTTTTGAAAAACTTGAAAACCCAAATGGTTATAACTCCGCATCCCGGCGAGATGGCAAGGCTGTGCGGCATAAGCATAGGGGAAGTGCAGGATAACAGAATTGATGTGGCCCGGGAATTTGCAGAAAAATGGAAAGTCGTCACCGTGCTGAAGGGAGCCAGGACAATCATTGCACTGCCTGACGGAACCATTTATATAAATCCTACAGGCAATGCGGGAATGGCAACTGCCGGTTCAGGGGATGTGCTGACCGGAATAATAGCAAGCCTGATCGGTCAGGGTGTGACACCCTGGCATGCTGCCGTCGCAGGTACCTACCTGCATGGAATGGCGGGGGATAATGCGGCACAGGTCCGGGGTGAGCACGGTATGATTGCTGGGGATATAGTTAATGAGCTGCCTTACGCCATCAAATCATTGTTAAATTCAAACAATTGACAAGGAGCAAAGGGGAAACTACAATTAGGAGTTGATGGATTACAAACTGTCCGTATGCTTTATCGACTTTCATCTGTCATTTGCATTTGGGGGTATTATGGATTACAAATTTAACAGGGCATGGGCAGAAGTCAACCTTGACAATATAGCCCACAATGTCCGGGAGATAAAGAGGATTGTTGACAAGAAGACGGAGATAATGGGAGTGGTAAAGGCAGATGCCTATGGGCACGGTGTGATGGGTGTCGCCAAGACTCTCATAAACAACGGGGTTACCCGACTGGCTGTGTCAATGCTGGATGAAGCGATACAACTCAGAAATTATGGGATTGATGTGCCTATTTTAATCTTAAGCTACACGGATCCCATAAGGGCTGAGGAAATAGTGGAAAACAATGTAACTCAGACCGTGTTCAGCCAGGAACTTGCAAAGGCACTTTCAGATGCTGCCGTGAAGCTTAAAAAAAGGGTGAAAATCCATATCAAGATTGATACCGGCATGGGCCGGGTAGGATTTATGCCGGGCTACAGTGCCGTTAAGAATGTTGTGGAAATCAGCAAGCTCCCCGGCATTATAGTAGAAGGCCTGTTCACCCATTTTGCATCAGCCGATGAACGGGATAAAAGCTATACTTATATGCAATTTGAACGCTTTATGAGCATCTGCAATGAGTTGAGCCGCATAGGAGTTCATATACCGATAAAGCATGTTGCCAACAGCGCTGCCATTATAGATTTTCCGGAATCCCACCTGGATATGGTCAGGCCGGGTATTATACTGTATGGAATGTATCCTTCCGGGGATGTGAACAGGAGCAAGATAAATCTGAAACCTGCGATGTCTCTGAAAGCCAATGTCATACTGGTGAAGGAGGTTGAACCGGGGACGAGCATCAGTTACGGAAGGATCTTCACCACCAAACGAACAAGCAGGATAGCGACTATTCCCATAGGCTATGCTGACGGATTTACCAGGCTTCTGACAGGCAAGGCCAAAGTCTTGATCAACGGGGAGTTTGCTCCTGTGGTCGGGAAGATATGCATGGATCAATGCATGGTGGATGTGACGGATCTTGATTCAGAGGTACGTATGGGTGATGAAGTGGTGGTTTTGGGCAGACAGGGCGAGAATGAGATCACGGCGGAAGATTTGGCTTCAGCCATAGGTACCATTAATTATGAAGTGGTTTGCCTGATTGGCAAGAGGGTGCCGAGATTCTATATTGAAGACGGAAAGATTTCCGATGTACTGAATTACCTCATATGATTATGGGGTTGTTCAGGGTTTATCTGGCTCCATATATGATCTTCAGCAGAAGAAAGCCAACTGGACCCTTTGATTTGCCGGTACAGGTTCATGCCCGGCGGTTTAGAAGTTTTTAAATCCGGAGGCAATAATTACATGCTTGAAACCGGGCTTTTAATGCAATTTTAATTTGACCCTTGCATATATGAGGTTATATAATTATATATATTATAGTGGGAGCGGAGTCTGTTTTGATATTGTTATGAAAGATGAAGAAAACCGGTACCATGTTTCATATCAATATCCGTACATGCATTTTTGACCTTAAATTGGAAAGTATAATTATGAAGTTTGTAAGATCATGACTCATAGTAATTTCTATACTAAATAATAAAGCTGCCCGAATAGAAATGGGGGTATCATTTTGGCGGAACTGAAAAAAATATTGATTAGTCTTCCTGATAATTTGCTAAAGGAAGTTGACTATATTGTATCTACAGAAAAGATAAACAGGAGTGAATTTGTTCGGGAAGCGATGAAGCTTTATATTCGGGAGATACGAAAGATTGAGATGAGGGATAACATGAAAAACGGATATCAGGAAATGGCTGAGATAAATATTAAACTTGCAGAGATGTGTGTAGAAATTGACAATGAGCAACAGGAGAAATATGAGCAACAGCTTAGGGAGTTGGAAAGATAGTGGTAATAAAAAGAGGAGATATATTTTATGCAGACCTGAGCCCGGTGGTAGGGTCTGAACAGGGCGGCGTAAGGCCTGTACTTATCATCCAGAATGATGTGGGTAACAAGTACAGCCCTACTGTTATAGCTGCCGCAATAACATCGCAAATTAATAAGGCAAAGTTGCCGACGCATATTGAAATATCTGCCCAGGAGTATGGACTTACCAAGGATTCGGTAATTCTCCTGGAACAGATAAGGACCATAGATAAGCAACGATTGCGGGAGAAAATCGGACATCTGGACGATGAGCTGATGGAAAAGGTAAATGAGGCTATAAGTGTGAGTTTTGGTTTATCGGACATATAATGCAGTTATTTTTGTTATAAGTGCAGGGGGTACAAAAGAAAAATGTTCAGGAAGGCAAAAAAGACATATGTTGCAGCAGTGTTAGCCTTGCTGCTGAGTTTTGGATTATTACATATTGTACAAGCAGTTACAAGCCAGCCGGCAGAACCCGGTACCGAAGCAGACCCTTTGGTTACGCAGAGCTATGTTGATCAGAAACTTGAAGATGCTGTAAAAAAGATAAATCAGCTGAATCTAATAATTGAGGACCTGAACTCACAAATAGAAGATCTGAACTCACAGGTAAAAGATCTTTACACCCGTTTGAAAAAACAGGAAAAATACGCCACCTTTACGGTTATAGAGTTGAAAGCAGGGCAACGGCTGGTGGCCGGGGAAAGTTCCGAGATAATCGTGCGTTCAGGGAAAGCCGTTGCAGTATCGGGAGTAAACGGGGACGGACTTGCTGACATGACCAGTGATGTGAGCAGATCCCTGTATACGGGGGATGAGGTTCCGCTGAACCATCTCCTGCTGGTTTCCCGGGATGACGGGAGAGGGATAAAGGCAGTGAGTGATGGGGTTTTTATACTTTTTAAAGGTACTTATGAAATAAAGTAGGTTAAGAGACGGATTAACATGAAAAGGGACTATATGGATCAAGGAAAGGTTGAAGCCTTTCCTTGTTTTTAATACTTTTAACATCACATAATTATATTATTCTGCTTAACAATTGTAATTTTCCTTTTAACATAGTCAGTTGATCAAATCCTTATAGAGCAGAACTTATTATTGCGGAGATTTCACCAGCTTCAGCTTCATTGCCGTTACCAGCAGTATGAATTTTGGAAGCTTCATCATGCGTTTGAATCTCCATGGCTCATGGCAAAGCCTGTACAGCCATTCAAATCCGGCTTTGCGTATGTATTCCGGGGCAAGCTTTGCTTTTCCTGCAAACACATCGAGGGTACCGCCGCAACCTATGCACACTTTTGCTTTCAGCTTATGCCTGTTTTCATGTATCCATTTTTCCTGCTTTGGCGCACCAAGGGCTACCAGAAGGATGTCCGGCGCGGCAGCATTGATTTCCTCGATTATTCCGGGTTCTTCTTCCTTTGAAAAATAACCGTTACGGCACCCTACGATCTCAATGCCGGGATGGGCAGCCGATATATTGGCCGCTGCGGTTTCAGCAACACCGGGTTTGCTTCCGAAGAAAAAATACCTTGTTTTCCTGCCAATGTCCATTGAAAAGGATTCCTTTATCAAATCAATGCCGGAAACCTTTTCCGGCAGATCAAGTCCCAGAATACGGGAGGCAAGAATAACTCCCGCACCGTCAGCAACCAGCATGTCTGACTGGTTCAGTATACTTCTGAGATTTTCATCGCTGTAAGCTTCCATGACTATTTCAGCATTGGGTGTATATATGGAATGGACCCCGCTTTCATTAATGAAAGATTTAAGGTTTTCCACGGCCTGGGCCATTGTCACGCTGTCCACTTTCACACCCGCTATATTGACTGTTTTCCGCATATGTTTCATCCTCCGTTTGCCTTCACTTTATTCTTCCGTTATTAAGCGGAGCGTCCATGGGTATGGTTATAATCTTTCGGTATATTACTTGTTTTCTATAAGGCTTACTGCAATTTCCGCATTTTCCAATGCCTTTTTCTTAAGCTCGGCAGTTACGCCTGAAAGTTGTTCCCTTATATCTGCCTTGTTATTCCAGACCTGGTCAATAACCTGCCTGAGTTTCTCAAAACTCAATTCGCTTACATGCCCTGCCGATGCCTGATGGAAATACTGAAGAAATCCCTCTATTTTCGGGTCATAAATCAGGCCTACCACGGGTATGCCGAGGCTGGCGGCATATATAAGGGAATGAAGCCTCATGCCTATTAGCATTTCCATTCGGCCGATGACACCCAGCAGATGGGAAGCGTCATATTCTCCCTTTAAGACATAAGCTTTACCTGACATTTTTGAAGTTATTCTGTGTATAATCTCCATGTCCTTGGAATGCTGCATAGGGATAAACAGAGGCTTTACACCGTACTTTTCAATGAGATAGTCGGCAGCTTCCGCTATTACTCTTTCATCAAACTTAACCTGTTTTTCACATTTTCTCACCGAAATGCCAATTAAAGGCTCTTCTCCCGGTATGCCCTCCTCTGCGAAAATTTTATCCACCACGTTATCGGCCACCGGCTCAATGGTCAATGCAGGATCGGCGGTCACAACTATTTTTGGGCCCTGAATCTTCAAGTTGTTGAGCTCTTCGATGGAGAGATTCTCTCTTAAGGTGATAAAATCCACTTCGTTTAAGACTTTGCTGGTAAGCTTGCGGTTGATTTTTCTATTTATGGGGCCGATTCCGTTGGCATAAACCATGACTTTAAGACCCAGCCTCTTTGCCAGCCATGTGGTACTGAGATAATATATGATGGACCGGGTGCTGGTACCGTCCTGCATAAGATTGCCACCGCCGTTTATAAACAGTTTTGACTTCTTCATGACCCTGATGATCTTAAGCAGGTTTATGCGATTGACGGAGTCCACATTATACATTAGTTTTGTATCCTGCGGACTTTTGGACAATGCCACAATACGCACATCATTCTTGAGCTTCCTGATATTGCTTATTATGGCGGAAAGTATTGCCTCATCACCGCTGTTTCTGAAGCCATAATAGCCCGAAAGGATTATATCATACAAATAACCGTCTTTTCTTCTGGACAATATGGTGTTGTATATCTCTAACTGGGTGTTGCACATGCTTTCGAGAGAAAAAAGGGAACGGGCCTTTTTATAAATCCTTTCCCCCATTTCCGCCCTCTTGCTTTTATTTTCTGCCAGCTCCATTATATAGCCCGCCAGGGTCATATAATCCCCCGGAGTGAACAGATAGCCGTTTTCTCCGTTTTCTATGAGATCAGAAAGACCACCCACATCTGAGCTTATGGTGGCTTTTTTCAAGCGGACCCCTTCCAGTATTGTATAGGGAAAACTTTCACTGAGAGATGTCAACACATTGATATCTATGCAGCTCATAAACTCATCGGAATCGTTTATCCATCCGGCAAACAGGGCGGTGTCCGTGATTCCGAGGTTTTTGGCCTGCTGCTCCAGGGCTTTTCTTTCATCCCCGTCTCCGCCTATAATGAACTTGATCGAGGGGTTCTTTTTTTTAACTTCGGCAGCAGCTTTTAAAAATGTGCCTACATCCTTTACCGGGTCCAGCCGTACCAGTATGCCTACCAGAATATCATCCTTATTTATGTTAAGGTTGTATTTTTTTGCGAATTCCTCCCTGGAGTAATTCTTCACAGGCACATTGTAATCAATGCCGTTATATACCGTAAAAATGTTTTCCGGGTTGAAATTGCGTTTTATAAGCATTTCCCTGAACCTGTTGGATACGCCGATATAATAGTCTATAAACCTCAGGGCGATGGTATTGATAACTCCAAAGGAGTACTTTTTATAGACATTGTTAAGGTAATCCAATCGGTAATCGCTGTGCACCGTGGTAACGGTCGAAATCCTGGTGAAATACTTGATTATGGCTGCGAACATGTTGGCCTTGGCACCATGGGAATGAAGGATATCATACCTGCCTTCCCGCACTATGTTTAAGACTTTTTTGATATCCGCAAAGATGTTTCCGGATTTGACCACTTCCACATCGATACCCATTGAGCGTGCGTCGTCGGCAAAAGCTCCCGGACGCAGGCTTATCATTTTCACTTTAATATGTTCTCCGAGTTTGTTTACCAGTGAAAGGACGTGGGTTTTTGCTCCTCCCACATCACCTCCGCCGATTATGTGTAAAACTTTCATAGACATCTCCTTTGTGATATAAAGCCATTTATGTAAAAAATTCTAAACAGCCTATGGTGTATATATTATAGCACACTTTGCCGTACAAAAAGGATGATTTTTTACCGATTGGAGATTATAATGTAAAAGAGAATATTTTACCACCATCAATATAAATACAGAAAGATGGTTTGATTTCAGACAAATGAAACGGGCTGTTGCCGTTTTGAAGGAATTCAGTAAGGTATCAGGTGTGGGCTTCATTCATTTTGGTCTGTATGGCAACAGGCAACATGAATACATGAAAGTGCTGGTTGATATGAGCAAAAAGGAGAAAATGAAAAGAATTGTCAGGGAGTATTTTTGGATACTCCTGGGGACGTTTTTGACAGCGGTGTCCATAAACATGTTCATGGTGCCCTACAAAATAGCTCCCGGGGGTGTCAGCGGCATTGCTACGGTTATTTATTACCTCATTGGCGGTAAATTGTCAGTGGGCGTCATAATGCTGGCACTGAACGCGCCCCTGTTCCTTGTGGGAATCAAGTACATAGGCAAAAGGTTTATAGTGCGAACGCTGCTCGGGACCGTGCTTCTTTCAGCGGTAATAGACGGTACGGAACCGTTTGCACGCTATTTTGTAGAGAATTATCTGTCGGAAGCTCCGGCAGCGAGCTCCCCTGATCTGCTTCTCTATTCAATATTCGGCGGGTTTCTTATGGGGGTGGGACTGGGGCTGGTTTTTAAATCCGGAGCCACCACCGGCGGGACAGACCTGGCGGCAAGGATAGTTTACCACTTTATCCCTAATTATACCATGGGGCAGATCCTCCTGTTTATAGACACCAGCATAATAGTATTTGCTTCTGTTGTTTTTGGAAGTGTCATATTGGGGCTTTATGCCATTACGACACTGTTTATTTCCTCCAAAGTGATTGATGCCATCATAGAGGGGGTTAATTATGCCAAGGCGGTGCTTATAATTTCAGACAGATCTCAGGAGATATCGGACAGGATACTAAGCGATCTGGACCGTGGAGTGACTGCTTTGAAAGGTAAAGGCATGTACACCGGTAACGATAAGCAAGTTCTCCTGTGCATCGTTGAGAGAGGCCAGATTCCCAGGTTAAAGGAGATCGTAAGCAACATAGACAAAAGGGCATTTGTCATACTGACGGATATTCGCGAGGTTCTTGGGGAAGGCTTCAAGACCTATGACGGTCCGTGATTTTGCCCTTGTAATTATTGACAACACGTGGGTTTTCTGTTTTTGATATGTTATTGGCTTTTATGGCATGTTATAATTATAGACAATATGGCTAAAGACAGATGTCATTTTATAAAAACATTGAATACACAGTTCACGGAAACTTGAAGGAAAGGAATGATCACATGGCTTTATACAGCTTGAAAGATTTGCAGAGGAAAGCGGCGATAATCCGAAAGCATATAATTGATGAGGTATACAGCGCTGCTTCCGGTCATCCGGGAGGATCGCTTTCTTGTGCGGATATTCTGACAGTGCTATATTTTACTGAAATGAAAATCGATCCCCAAAATCCCCATTGGGAGGACAGGGACAGGTTTGTTTTGTCAAAGGGTCACTGTGCTCCGGCGTTATATGCAGCCCTTGCAGAAAGGGGGTTTTTCCCCGTGGAAGATCTGGTAAAATTCAGAAGCCACGACAGCTATCTTGAAGGGCATCCCAGCATGAAAAGCGTCCCGGGAGTTGATATGTCTACAGGATCCCTGGGACAGGGAATATCCGCCGCAGTGGGCATGGCTATGGCAGGTAAGCTGGACAGGAAAGACTACAGGGTATACGCTGTTTTGGGCGACGGTGAGTTGCAGGAAGGGCAGGTATGGGAGGCGTGCATGGCGGCAGCCCATTATAAGCTTGATAACCTTGCTGCGTTTCTTGACCACAATGGTTTGCAGATTGACGGAAATATTACCGATGTAATGTCCCCGGAACCTGTAACGGAAAAGTTCAAGGCCTTTGGCTGGAACGTCATAAATATAGACGGCAATGACATATCTCAGATAATGGATGCCTTAAGGGAAGCCAAAGAAGTCAAGGGAAAACCTACAATGATTGTTGCGGATACGACTAAAGGCAAGGGCGTATCTTTCATGGAAAACCAGGCAGGATGGCATGGTTCCGCGCCCAATAAAGAGCAGAGGGATCAGGCTATAGCCGAATTGGATGCATATATCGCAGAATTGGAGGTGGAATGACATGGCACAGAAGATTGCTACAAGAGAAGCATACGGCAATGCCCTGGCAGAGTTTGGCAGTGACAGCCGCATAGTGGTGCTGGATGCCGACCTGTCCAAATCTACCAAAACCGATACATTTAAAAAGAAATATCCTGAGAGATTCTTTAACATGGGTATAGCTGAAGGAAATATGATGGCTACAGCCGCAGGCATTTCAACATGCGGTAAGATAGTTTTTGCAAGCACCTTTGCCATATTTGCCTCTGAAAGAGGTTGTGAGCAAATTAGGAACTCCATATGCTATCCCGCTTTGAATGTGAAAATAGGAGCTTCCCATGCAGGTATTACCGTCGGGGAAGACGGAGCTTCCCACCAGTGCATAGAAGATATAGCCATCATGAGGGCTTTGCCCAATATGACGGTTATATGCCCTGCTGATGCGGTGGAAACAAGACATGCGGTCAAGGCAGCGATAGAGCACGACGGCCCTGTATATATAAGGCTGGGGCGTATGGCGGTTCCTGTGCTGTATGATGAAAGCAGCTTCAGGTTTGAACTCGGCAAGGGCATAGAAGTGGCTGAAGGTACTGATGTAACAATAATTGCCACGGGCATGATGGTGCATATTGCCATGGAGGCTGCTGAAATGCTCAGGCAGGAAGGTATCAGTGCCAGGGTGATAGATATTCATACCATTAAGCCTATAGATAGGGACTTGATCATAAAGGCTGCCCGGGAGACAGGCGCAATAGTAACGGCTGAAGAGCACACTGTAATGGGTGGCCTGGGCAGTGCGGTCGCCGAGGTTTTGGTGCAAAACTACCCTGTTCCTTTAAAAATGGTTGGGGTAGAAGATAAATTCGGTAAATCCGGCAAGCCTGACAGGCTGATGGAAATGTACGGACTTACTGCCGGCAATATTGTAGGCAAGGTTAAGGATGTAATCAGAATGAAGAAGTAATCTGCCTGTTGTGACGGCATTTTCCGGGAGTGCGTTCCAAAGGACTGGAGTTATGGAATTTATTGTATTGGAATAATAAAATTTGCTGGATTGTATTTGCTTAATTTATAGGATTCAAGTTATAATTTTCTGTGCATAACCAACAGTGAAAGGGAGTAAACGCGTAAAAAACGATACAGATTGCACTACATTCTGATTATTGGTCGGGAGTTTGCGTATTATGATAAGATTCAGCAGATTTGGTTCCTGTGGGATCATCACCAACTATTACTGCTCTTCAAAATGCCGGCACTGCGTATATGCCAGTTCGCCCCATTGGCCGAAAGATTACATGGAGGCCGAACTGGCGGATGAAATATTCAAGACATTAAGGAAGCACGGGTGCAGCAGTGCCCACATAGGAGGCGGAGAGCCGCTGCTTCAGCCTGACAGGCTTCTTCCCGTGCTGGATGCGGCGGCAAAAAACGATATCTGCATTGAGTACGTTGAAACGAACGCGTCATGGTACAAGGATGACGAACATGCAAAGGATATAATAGACATGCTGAAACGGCATCATGTGCATACGCTTTTGATTTCCATCGACCCGTTCCATAATGAATACATCCCGTTTCGCAAGGTAAAGGCACTTATTGCTGCCTGCAACTGTTATAATATGGACGTCTTTCCGTGGCAGATGGAGTTTTGGAATGACATAGCGGAAGCAGGTGATGATACTGTCGCCCACCCTCTCGAGGAATATGAGGAGCTTTTCGGTGAGGATTACATACTTGGTTTGGTGGGAAGATATGGCCTGAACCTGAAAGGAAGGGCGTTCCAGACATACAGGCGGTACCTTGAGGATTGCCATGTCTGGGAAATCCTTGACCGCTCCTCGCCGTGCAGAGAATTGCTGGGGATTTATCATTTCCATATCGATTTGTATGGCAATTATATACCTCCGTCCTGCGCCGGAATATCTTTGGACTTTAAAGACGCGGTAAACGGCGTGGATCCCGGTAAGTATGCTGTCTTTTGCACACTTGCCACAAAAGGGATCAGGGGCCTGTATGATTTTGCCGTGGAGCGTCATGGATTTAAGTCCAAGGATTATTACAAAGGCAAATGTGATCTCTGCCATGATATACGACAATACCTTGTGATGGAGAAAAAACTTGAGTTGCCGGACTTGCAGCCCATAGGACACTACTTGTATATATAGGTTAAAATGTGCCTGCATTATAAATTTGTGCAGGCACATTTTTATCAAGAAAATAACAATTCTATAATATGCATATTTCAAGATTTATATGTAACTGCGCAAAAGAGCGATGGCATCCGGTTCCGGATAAAACCAATCCTTTTTTATATAATTTTATAATTCATATTGACAAATATTGTTGTCTACTATATTATTGATAGTAGAGCGATACTCTATATTTTGAGAGGAGATGATCAGATATGCAGAACAGCTTGGAGATTAGCGTCAGGCACATAGCCGTTGTCATCCTGAAAGCGCAGACGTTTTGATGCCTGTTGATTTATTTTTGCTATTTAAAGTGTGTTATCAGCATAATATAGTGTATACTTATTACATGGGATCAATTTAGCCGTACATTGCCGGCATAACAAAGGACCGTGCAGCAATGGCAGGCAGCTAAAGGGTAATTTGAAGCAGTTTATAAAAATGTGAATTTTAAGATATCAAAAAACCAGGGGGAGGTTGATTTGCATGTATGATACCTACAAAGCTTATCCGTGGAGCAGGTGGATGAAATGGGGAGTAATTGGTCTCATAATACTGATTGTCTTGGGGATTTCAGGAAACACATATAACGGGCTTGTACAGGCGGAACAGAAAGTTAGGAGCTCCTGGAGCCAGGTTGAGAATGTAATGCAGTCCAGGGCAGATAAGATAAATAACCTTGTGGAGACGGTGAAAGGCTATATAAAGCATGAAGAAGAAGTCTTCGGAAAAGTAGCGGAGGCAAGGTCGGTACTGATGAGTAACAGCGATGATATTAAAGACAAGCTGAAAGCCGACAGCGAACTGACAAATGCCACCAGGGACATACTTGTGCTGGTGGAAAATTATCCTGAGCTTAAGGCCAGCGAACAGTTTATCTACCTGCAGGAAGCAATAGAGGGTGCTGAAAACAGGGTTTCAGTGGCAAGAAAGGATTTTATTGAAGCGGTTGAAGCTTATAATACAAAGGTGTCCAGATTCCCCGGCAATATATTTGCCAGACTTATGGGATTTAAGCCTATGGATTACTTTGAAGCGGATTCGAACGCCCATGAAGTGCCCAAGGTAGAATTCTAACATTGTATAATCCAAACCTATATATAAATGAATTTGAAAGGGGGAGGTGAGCCGTGAAGGAAATCCGAAAGGGTATATTACTTTTGCTAATACTCATTCTCGCTTTTTCGGTTCCTGCTTTTGCGGAAACGGAATACCCGTCACCTACCAGGGAATTTTTCGTCAATGATTTTGCGGATGTTTTAAGTGCGAGCACAGAAAGCAGGATAATTTCCCTGGGAAAGCAGCTGGAAGAAAAAACCGGTGCCCAGGTAGTCCTGGTTACTATAGATTCCCTGAACGGGCAGGATATTGACAGCTATGCCAATGAGCTGTTCAGAAAGTGGGGAATAGGTCAAAAGGATGAGAATAACGGAATATTGATATTGAACGCCGTGCAGGACCGCATGCTGAGGATAGAGGTGGGATACGGCCTGGAGGGTGCTATCCCGGATATAAGAGCAGCACGGATACGTATTGAGGAGATGAATCCCTACCTGAAAAACGGTGATTATGACAACGGGCTTTATAACGGGTATGTTGCCGTAGTAAAGGATGTGGCGAAAGAGTATGATGTCGATATCAGTTTTGACAAAGACCTGTCCCAGTCCCAGCGTTCTTCCGGAAGCGCGGGAACGTCCGGGGAAACCGGAAGAAGCAGCAATGATTTTGGACTAATGCTGGTTGTATTATTTCTGATTTTTGATGGTGTGTTTTTCCGGTTTAGAATTACCTCTACCCTTATGAGAATCATTTTTTGGAACAGTTATTACGGTGGTGGCCCCAGAGGGCGCAGAGGCGGCCGCGGAGGCTTCGGCGGAGGCGGCTTTGGTGGCGGAGGTTTCGGCGGCGGAAGCTTCGGAGGAGGTTCATCCGGCGGAGGCGGCTCATCCGGGGGAGGCGGAAGCAGCGGTGGTTACTAGTATTCCGTTTTTTATTCAATCGGGTGCTTCAAAACCGATTTTATTTGGAAAAGAGGTGGGTAAATGAGATATGTAATCAGACAGAAAATATTTTCCCTTGGAGACAGCTTTACGATAAAGGATGAGTTTGGAAACGATGTCTATATTGTCAGAAGCCAGATTCTGTCCTTTGGAAATAAACTGAGGATATTTGACCTTTCGGGCAATGAACTGTGCTATATTGAACAAAGGCTTTTCCGGCTCATGCCTGAATATAACATATATGTATCCGGACAATTGGTAGCCAATGTAAAAAAGAAGTTTTCCCTGTTCAAGCATAGCTTTGAAATCACAAGTCCGGGGGATCAGTATTATGTTGAAGGTAATTTTTTTGCCCATGAATTCAATGTATACAGGCATGGCAGGATAGTAGCCCGGATTTCAAAGAAATTTTTCTCCTTTTCCGATACCTATGGTATAGACATTGATGACAGCCAGGATCAAATAACCACATTGGCTCTGGCGATAGTAATAGACATGGTTTGTCATGAAGATGACTGAGGCTTAAATGCTTACGTCAGGACCGGCTGGACTGCAGACAACATGTTTTTCGAAGAATTCATTGGATATAGATACTATGGGATCTGGAACCATTCGTGACAGCAGTCATCCGGTTCAATCAGCCGAATTAAGGCAGATACTATATATGTTGGAGGAAGCGGATTTGCATAGGATAAAAGGTATATTGTTTGACAAGGACGGGACTATCCTGGATTTCAATTCCACATGGATTCCTGTGGCAAAAGTCTTTATTGAAGAGCTTTTGAGGAAATATGCCAACGGTAGGGAAAATGTTCTCCAAGAGGCTCTCATGAGATCTATCGGAATAACCGATGAAAAGATAGCACCCGAAAGCGTTTTTGCGGCAGGTACAACAGGAAATGTGGCAGATGAGTTTTACAGGATTTTAAACATCCGGGGGATAGATTGTGGAAGCATTGAGGAATTTAGAGAAAATGCTGTGGACATGTTTAACAGCATAATTGAAAAAGGCATTGTAAATCCTGTTCCTGCAGGACGGCTTGCCGAAATATTTACAGCACTAAGGAAAAGAGGTCTGCATATCGGCATTGCCACTGCCGATACTGAAATTTCAACCCGGGAATGCTTGAGAAAGCTTGGGGTGGAGAGCTTTTTTGAATTTGTCGGCAGCGATGACGGAATATACCAAAACAAGCCCCATCCTCATATACTTTTGGAATTTTGCAGGATATACGGGATAAAGCCTGAAGAGGTTGCTGTCGTTGGTGATACCATGACGGATATGGAATTTGCCAGACGGGGCAATGCCGGCCTGGTAATAGGCATTCTCGGGGGTGCCGGGGATCCGGACAGGATAAAGGCAAATGCGGACATAGTGTGTCACAGCATACAGGATATCATCAGTGATGATGGGACGCTTATCTGGGAAAAGCATGCAAAAGGTTAACCAATGCAGATTCAATGTGAGGGAATGTGGAAATGAACGTTAGTAAAGTGCCTTTAAATGAACTGGAAATGCGCATGGAGCGGTTCAGAGGAAAAATGGATGCAACCGAGCCGGAATGGCGGATGGTCGCAATTTTCAGCAAAGTAAACCTGTTTTATTTTACAGGAACCATGCAGGACGGCATGCTTCTGATACCCAGGGACGGGGATGCTGCATTGTGGGTACGTCGAAGTTATGAAAGAGCGGTAGATGAATCATTGTTTCCCATGATAATGCCTATGGGCAGTTTTCGTGACGCTGCTGCGGCGTATGGAGGAAAACTTCCCGAAGTGGTGCATTTGGAGACTGAAGTGGTGCCTTTGGCACTGTATCAGCGTTTTCAGAAATATTTTCCCTTTTCAGAGGTAAAGCCGGCCGATGCCCAAATTGCTGCGGTAAGGTCGGTAAAAAGCCCGTATGAGTTATCTTTTATGCAGCACTCCGGTGAAATCCACAGAAAGGTATTGGAGGAGCGGGTGCCTGAAATTCTCAGGGAAGGAATGAGTGAAGCCGAGCTTGCTGCGGAGCTTTTTGCCATAATGCTGGAAGAGGGGCATCATGGAGTTTCCCGCTTCAGGATGTTTGACACCGAGATGGGGCTGGGACAAATAGGATTTGGGGAAAGTTCCATTTACCCCACGTATTTCAACGGCCCGGGGGGAAGTTACGGCATGGGCCCGGCAGTGCCAATTGTGGGCAGCCGGGAACGCAAACTGAAGAAAGGTGATCTGGTGTTTGTTGATCTGGGTTGCGGAGTGGGTGGCTATCATACCGATAAAACCATGACATATATGTTTGGAGAAGCCCTTCCGGAGGAAGCCGTTGCTGTACACCGCAAATGTGTGGATATTCAGGACGAGATTGCAGCTATGCTGAAACCCGGAGAAATTCCGTCACAAATATATAGATCCGTTATGGGCAGGCTGGATTCCGAATTTTTAAGGAACTTTATGGGGTTTGGAAACAGGAGGGTCAAATTTCTGGGTCATGGAATAGGTCTGCATGTAGACGAACTCCCTGTTATAGCAGAGGGGTTTGATGAACCCCTGAAAGAAGGCATGGTTTTCGCCGTGGAACCTAAGAAAGGCATTGAAGGTATCGGAATGGTTGGTATTGAAAACACTTTCCTGGTTACTCCGGACGGAGGCCGTTGCATTACCGGAGATAATCCCGGGCTGATTCCGGTTTACTGATGGAGGTTGGACTTTTTTATGTTGAAAAGCGGTGTTTAATGTTTTATCTTTATTAGTAGGGTATTGTATATTTTGAGGAATGAAAAAAGAGACGGAGGGAGATTATGAGCATAGACAGCAGGTATTTCGGAAAGGCGCCGGACGGAAAGGAAGTGCAGCTCTACACCCTTGAAAACTCAAAGGGAATGAAAGTGGAGATAACGAACTTTGGAGGTATCATAGTTTCTATTTTTACCAGGGACAGGGAAGGAAAGCTTGCTGATGTGACACTGGGGTGCGACACTCCTGAAGACTATCTGAAGGAGGACAAGTATTTCGGGGCTTTGATTGGCAGGCATGCCAACAGGATCGAAGACGCAGTGTTTGAACTTAACGGTGTTGAGTACCGGTTGGCAAAGAATGACGGTGAAAATCATCTGCATGGCGGAAACATAGGTTTCGACAAAGTGGTGTGGGATGCAGAGGTGATTGAAACAGACGGAAAAGAGGGCCTGCAGCTCACATATCTCAGTAGGGACGGTGAGGAGAACTATCCCGGAAACCTGAAAGTTAAAGTTACGTACATACTTAATGAGGATAATGGATTGGAAATTCATTATCATGCTGTATCTGACAAGGATACGGTTGTCAATCTCACCAACCATGCATACTTTAATCTGTCAGGACATAATGCCGGCAGCATATCCGGGCATGAGCTTATGATAAATGCCGACAAGTTCACTGTGATAGACAATACAGGAATACCAACCGGTGAGATCAGGGGCGTGCAAGGCACTCCGATGGACTTCAGGACGCTTAAGCCCATCGGCCCGGGCTTTGACAGTGATGATGAACAGATAAAATGCGGCAAGGGGTATGATCACAACTGGGTGCTGAAAGTCAGCGGAAAAGAGCCTGAAAAGGCAGCGGAGCTCTATGATCCCGCCAGTGGCCGAGTGATGGAGGTTTATACCACCAAGCCCGGGATACAGTTCTATTCCGGCAATTTCCTTGACGGCAGAGGTTTCGGAAAGGGAGGGGCGGTGTATGAAAAAAGGAGCGGCTTATGCCTTGAAACCCAGTATTTCCCCAACGCAATGAAGCATAAACATTTTCCGTCCCCTGTGCTGAAAGCCGGAGAGGAATATAGGCATACTACGATTTACAAGTTTTCGGTAAGGTAATCATGCGGGCCATATTGTAGAACATGTAAATCAAGGATAACATCTGTATAGGGCAAAAATGAAATCAGTCAATAATGGATTTATTGATTGTGAATTCAAACTTGTTGTGAAAGCTAATTGGAGATAGCGTTTTGGAGAACTGAATTCATATCCATTCCATATTGTATATAGGGCTTAGCAGTGCCGGCTGCGAGGAGAAGGCGGCATGATAAAAGCTGATGACAGGGTTTTGTCATCAGCTTTTTAATTTGAGTTCATGACTTTTTAAATTGACTTCATGACTTCTATATACCGATAAAATTCCCGGTGCACAGTCAGCAATTAAAGTCCGCTCCTGCATTTGCCGCCTTGTTTCTTTTCCGATATTTTCTTTGCAGGCTCTTTGTTTTCCCCTATGTTATCGTTATAGAAAGCCGGATCTCCTACTGCTTCCTTTACTATATCCTTGTCTCTCATTTTCTTTTTCATTCTGTAAGACTCCTTTTCAGGTTATTTATATTTACTGGTACACAAATATTTTCTGCATATTTCGCACAAATATGAATCCGGTTTAATGAAAGGGAATGGTAATAATATCAACTTGCTCTGCATTCATACGTAATTTATAAAGCATATAAAACCAGAAAATATTGCTAAAAAAAATGAACCGATTACTCGTTTGCCGCGACTAGATAATTGAAAGCGATATAAAAAATAAACGGCATGATCAATAAAAATCATACGGTTTAATGTTATGTAAACCATGATATTGGAGTACAGGAATATATTACTCGAAGAAAAGAGGTGGTGCTGATGGTTTTTACCATGACTTCTGTACAGAACATGCTCTGATTGAGAAGTCCAGGAACGGAAACCATGAGGCCTTTGAAAGGCTTATGGGCAATCATCTGAAAATAATCTACAACTATATCTCTTCCCACATAAGCACCACCGAAGACATAAAAGATATAGTACAAGAAACGACGCTGGCTGCATGGAAAGCCATAAAAAAATATGACGGAAAAGCCGCTTTCAGGACATGAATAATAGGGATTACACAAAGAAAGATAGCCGACTACTACAGGGCACTGTATAAAAATACCAGTGTACCCCTTTCCGAAATTGAGGATTTTTGGACAGGAGAAAACGAATTTGACAGCATAATTGACAGCGTTGCCGTAGAAAAGTCCATGAAATCCCTTGGCAAAATCCAAAAGGAGATCATATTTCTGGTTTTCAATGCACAGCTGAGTCACGCGGAAATTTCCGAAATTATGCACATTCCGGTGGGAACAATCAAAAGCAGGATGTCAAACATCAAGGCAAGGCTTAGAAAACAACTGGACGATGGAGGGAAAGTATGAATGATTGTGAAAGAATATCGGATCTGATGCCGGATTATATAAAACGAAAGCTTACCCGGGAGCAAAACGGTGAGATAGTAAGCCACCTGGCGGTTTGCCCCGGGTGCAGGGGGGAAACGGCGGATCTGATCAGGATTATAAAACTTGAACAGGACAGAATGACAGATGTGCCGCAGGAAATCATGGATACAGCTTTCTTACTGATTCCCAAAGGTGGTAGTCTTCTTGATGACATTGTCAACCTAAATCCATACCCTGTGGTTTATGACCTAATTGATTATTCATTAACCGTGGTTAAGCAGGCAATGCAGCTTGCCCGGCAGGCAATATTAAAGACCAGCTAATTAAAGTCAAGAGCTTTTTTTGAAAAATAAAAGAATTTTTCAAAAAACACATGAGCTAAAAAAGGCATGACAACAAGACCACCCAGGTGAAGTAGA
>Ga0134099_1001764_pt1 | contig 19528 bp, 9 predicted proteins | sample 10_taG_2_FD_105482 | JGI IMG/M metagenome (GOLD analysis project Ga0134099, IMG submission 105482) | Switchgrass degrading microbial communities from high solid loading bioreactors in New Hampshire, USA - 10_41_5_180_A2 metaG | ecosystem: Engineered > Bioreactor > Semi-continuous > Anaerobic >...
ACACAGGGCAGAGGAGGTTAAGAGTTTCCAGTCCAACTGCGGGATTTTGATGGCCATTTCTGCGGGATCTCAGATGGCCGTTGACAGCGGGTACTCCCGTCGGTTTTCATCTGATCCGGTGTGGTCCGGTTTCTATCGCATACCCGTATAGATGGCAACAGGCCCTGCGTTCGATTCGTGTTTTGGCAACCCGGCACGTCTTGGAACCCCGAGGTGGCTCGCTTCTGTGTGATCCACTGGCTTCCGGATGGCTCGCCCCTAGGTTGTCAACCACAGTGCGCCCGTAGTTACCCCAGATGCTGGGCTTCGCCGGCCTTTCGTACCGGCTTGTCGCTGTCCGATAAAGAGACCAAAGGCGAGACGGAGATACCGCCTCGCCTTTGCGTCGACGTGTTATAGCTAGTTGTGCTCTTGGGGACTGCCATAGATGCTTGGAAGTGCCTCCAGAATGCGGTCGCGGACTTCATCCGGAACAAACGCGCTTTGGAACAGATAGCGTTCTCCACCCAGACGGGCGATACCGTGACCCTGACCTAACAAGTGTTCAGCCCCACCCTCATCAAGAATGATTTCAGAGTTATTCTTCTTGTCCACCCGGAGGGCAATCTTCGCTCCCAAGTTGGCTCGCAGAATGGGGCTTATGACCGTGTTATCCGGACGTTGAGTAGACAAGATCAGGTGAATGCCGGCAGCACGAGCCTTACCCGCCAACCGCTGGAAGCTATCGTTGACAGTCCTCTTGAAGTCGTCATCCAGCATCCAGTCCGCCACTTCATCAAAGATGACCACTATTCTCGGCAGGACCTTGACGCCAGGGAGTGCGTTGTACTTCTCGATATCGTTGACCTCCCACTCGCCCATCAGGCCATACCTTCGATCCATCTCGTTAGTCAACATGCTTAGGACGTCCATGGCCTCATTCTTGTAGCGGACGATGGGATGCCGATGCAAGTGAGGAGCGTGCCTGTACCGTGGGAACTCTACCTGCTTGGGGTCGATAAGCACAAGCTGCAGATACTTGGGATCGTTTGTTAACAGTAGGTCCAGGATCATCATCCCAAGAAGCTGGCTCTTGCCGCTGTTCGACATACCTCCAATCAACGCGTGAGAGTCGGCACCGCTAAAGTCGTAGTAAAGCAGAGTGCCGTTGTCTTCTCGTTGGCCAAGTAGAACCTTTGTGTTCACACCTGGCGCCGTAACAATCCGATCCTCTAGGCACCTAAGGTAGCTAACCACCCCGCGCTGAGTCCTTCGGAACGAAAGGGCTAAGTATCCAGGTTCTGCCTCGACTTGGATTAGGCTAAGCGCCGTAACTGTCTTGAACTGATCCCTCAGCCTTTCTATCTTAGCCGTGTCTACACCGATCTGACCCTCGATACGGATCCGAAACGCGTTCGGGGTGACCGATGATGGGCCCATCCTCACGCGGATTCCAAAGTTGGGCAAGAAACCCTTTACTTTTTGCTCAACGAACTGCAGCTCTTGAAGTAACGACTCTTGGTCCTCGGTTCGTTGGATAGGGTCCGCGATGTCTGACAGAAGGGCCGCTATTTCAGGCTTGGCCCAGCCAAAGCGTGTGCTCTCAGCCTGAGCAGACATGTTCTGGTCACCTGAGCTTGCACTACCCACGATGCTTCGCGTGAAGACTGGTGTTGTACTCCCACTGTCTCCATCATGGTCACCATTACTGTGACCGGTGACAAAGTGTCCCGTTACTGGGTGTCTGGGTAGTTCAATCTGAGCGACGGGCGGGGAGAAACCACCGATGTCCAAAGAATAATCCTTGTCGGTCATCCATCTCAGGAGTGATTTTGTTTCCCGGGCACCGAAGACGGCCCGCCAGACGTTGTCGAGCTCTGAGATGCTTTCCCACCTAGTGGTCTCGTCTTCCATCACGAACACATGGGAGTAACCTTCGAGAGCAAACCGGGCCCTACCTTGACGCAACAGCCACGCTACCTTTTCCGGATCGGTAGAGTAATGGCATTTCGTACCACTGTCGATGACGATGTTAGCCAAGGAGTGCAGCCAAGCCCCCCTGTCAATGGCTGGATGTGAGCCCGAGAGCGCATGAAGTTTCCGACAGGTTGCTAGTAGCTGGGCCTCTGAACGTTTCGCTTCAACTGCGAGGGCGTTTGAGCTGCCGAGGAACTTCGCTTCCGACACTATCACCCTGAGCTGCAGCGAGTCGTCCTCGAGCCTCGGTACCAAACACAGCAAGTCTGCAAGGCCTTTGGATGGTCGTGCAATGTCTCCAGCTAGCTTAGCGTCATGGGCGAAGAGGGTCCCGTAATCGTCAAGGTAAACGAAGATGGCCTGGTCCCGCTCCTCGTCAGGCAACCGCAGGCTCAGTAGAGCCCGGGATAGTACGGCGCCAACGAGCTCGTTGGTGAAGTAGCCCCGCCCGGCCGCAGTAAGAAGTAGGTTTCCAGAGAGTTCGTTGGCGTAGTCGATGATGGTGTCGATTACTCGGGCTGACTCTTCTAATCCTGAAGGCAGAAGCCCGAACCCTCGGAGTTTCTTCTCGAGGTGTGCTCGCACCACATAGGGTTCTTGAATGGAGGAGATGGTTAGATTCCTTTCCCCACGGCTCGGGCGGTAACGGATCACCTTAACGCCCAGATGGCGTAGCTGATCGCGATCCAACAGTGGATCGTAGTTGACTACCCATTTGGCTACGCTGTGAGTCTCCTGCAGCACACCTGCCACGGTGGGTGCTACGTAGTTCACCTGTCTTACTGGTAGCATGTCCTGATGATTGCTCTCTGGATTACAGCAAGCTGCCACTACACGGTAATAGGAAGCGACTGGGTTAGGGTTGAACGGACTGCAGAGGTACGCTGAGGTTCGCAGCTGACGAGGATCGCATGGGTGCTTTCGTGTCCATCGAGCTGGAAAGTGATCAGTAAGCTGGATCGGTGTGTCAATAGTGACTGACGGCTGATGCCAGCGGACCTCAGCTGCAGAACTAACTCGATCCATGAGGAAAGCGATGTCAACGTCTCCCGGGCGGGTACCTCCTGCCCAGTCGGGCGTAGTGACGGCCGTCACGCCAATCCGAGACACGAAGGTGTCGTCCGCAGCAGAGGAGTCCTCTGAGTGGAGGCTGTTGATAAACACCCTGTATTGCTCCTGTAAGCGCTGTCTGCTTTCGTCCCGTAAGAGGAGACCACAGCGGACTCCGAGCAACTCCCTATCGGATCCCAGCTCCTTAGCAACAGCTTCCGTGAATCGTTCGCACTTCACGGAGTGCAAGAGGACACGCACGTTACCTCGCTCGTGAGGATGGAGGACCACGAAGTCTCGGACAACACCGGTTAGCAACTCCGCCGCCACTTGTGCTTCAGCGTCGCTATTGCTGTCCACAAAGCGGGTTGCGTCATCATCTGCGGGGCCAAATATGCTGTAATCTGCGAGTGTACTCCGCACCGTCAAGAGTCGCCCGTCGTCGACGAGTATTTCCGGATAATAAGGATGGTTCAGATCCTCATCCAGGGCTCTTAGGAACAGAGCCTCGTCAATAGCGCGCTGATCTGTGGTCAATAGGTTGACTAACAAGTCCTTGATTTGATGCGCCTTGACAAATAGACTGACCAGTCTCAGGGGGTGCAATGGGCTCACGAGACCCACGCGCTCGCGTGACCCTACGAACGCAACTCCGGCGAGGGACAACGGACCAAGGACTAGGTGTGCGAACCGCTCTCCGAGGTTCATCTGAACAAGCTCATCCAGAACAGCACCATAGCGTTCAGCAAACTCCCGCCAGTCGGACCATGCTAACCCGCTATCCAGGAAATGGCCAAAGGCATCTCTGAGGAGAGCTTCAAGTTCATCTACCAACTCAATGACCTTAGCTGCCTCATCTGCTGTTAGAACGCTACCTTGAAGCTGAAGAGTAGCACGGATGACCTGTTCTCGAATGTCAACACACTCTGTCCCCGTGGCTGCAACCAAACGACCAGGACCACGGTCACCTGTTATCTCAACACACCGAGGCTCATTCAACGCGACTGGAGGCACGGTGCCCTTTGAGGACGCTATGGCACGAGGAAGCTCGTAGTATCGTAAGGGATTGGGAGCATGGAGCTCAAGGTCTTTGCACAGTCCAGCTAGGAATGAGTCATACGGGAACACCCAAGTGAAGGACCTGCGAGTGCCAGACACTACTCGTTCTTCACCATCGACTGTCTTGACTAGATAGGCCAAGAACGGAAGCCGGTTTTTAGCGCTCGTCCCTCGCTCCTCTGTAGCAAACTCTTTGAACGCGAGGTAGACATCAAGGTCCATGAGCTCTCGCTTTTCTTTATCGGCGTAGTCTTGTTCGTATCGCAGTACTCGCTCCAAGGGATCGAGCCTGATGATGATGTTGGGTGCGAGAAGCTGAGGCAGCCCACGGTACCTGGTCGCGAAGTACTTCACTGCCGTATAGCTAGTCCTCTCCAAGAGGTCCTTGGAGCTGATATGGTCGAACTCTACTACCATAGAGAAAGGTCCGTGTTCATCATTCGGAACACGGTCAAGCAGATCAAAGGCCATCTTGGCTACAGCCAAGATGAAGTCTGTCTCCTCAAACTCTTTCGGCATAAGCGCTTTTTCCCACTTGGCGGCTAGCTTTCGGTTACTGCCAATGTCCTTGCGGTACTTCTCATAGAAGTCAAGGAGTTCATCTCGCTCTTCTTCGATGATGCCGGGACGCCTGTCAAGTTCTTGCAATAGACTGATCTCGGACTCCAGCAGTTCAGAAGTAAGCTGGGCCTGGAGGTGATTCAAAGTGGCCTGACCGAGGCGAACACGTTCTGTCCGCGGGCGGGAGAACACAAGGTCGACCTTGTCCCCCTTCCAATCCAGCTGAATGGCTTTTTGTCTAGCTACCTCGTTCGTGATAGGTGCGCGGATGAAATCCCGAAGCACTCTGACATGGAGCTCGCCAATATCTGTTTCGTGTGTCTGCAGGTTTTTTTCAAGATCCTCAGGATCTAGTAGACGGCCTTGTGGGTCGCGCTTGAACGCGTAGTCGCGGCCGGCTACAACAGCCCGGTTTATGGCTTTTCGCCACTTAGTGGGAGAAGGCCGCTCCAACTGGATTGAACGGAAAGCGTCCCGGAAGCGGAAAGCACCTAATTCTGGAAGCGCCTCTCCCATGGCATACTTGGTTACCTCTCCGGACTTGCGTAGCTCATAGACTCGCAACATGTATCCTACGATTTCTTCGAGGCTCGGGCGGGCGACATCTACCATCAGACGAAGGAACTGCTTGACTCCGTCAAGCTCATTTCCGAAAACAACATCCACATCCGGGATTAGGTGGACCAGCGAATCAATGTCAGATCGGACGTCGTCAGGGTCGCGCACATCAACAGCCTCCTGCGACTCCCTCTCTTCACCAAGGGCGTCTGCGGGAAGCAAGACTGTAAGCTTATGCCTACGATTGCGATATAATGTGAATCGTTCCTGACTGCTGTCCAGGAAGAGATTCGCAGGTAGATCAAGGTCGCCTCTGTAGGCAGAGTCGACCTTGATAATTGCATCTGGATGTTGATCCCGAAGTAGGGTGCAAACCTCCTTCACAACAAGGGGACTGAACCCGGGAAACGCGATGCAGCGGGTAGCTTCAATGGATGGGGCTGAAGTTGCGAGCCTCACTAGGTAGCTGGCGATAAGCCGAGCGGTCGCTTCTTGAAGGCAGTTGTGCACGCTATCCCTCCTCTCGGTAACGATTGACCACGTATGCACATGCATCCGAGAGCCGGTGCATCAGTCCGAGCCGAGTCAGACGTGCCTGAAACCGGCGGTTGTTGAGATCGAAATCAGTCAAGTCACCACCGAGGCCGCTATCCTGGGCATGCCCTTTTGCAATAATGAAACCATACCGGCGGTAAAGCACATCGAGGAACTCGTCGTAGTCCATTCTGCGAGAAACATTTGCCAAGACCATGGTTCTGAGAAAACCATCCGTCGGGGCATATCGATATGCATTAGTCCCCGCACGTGAGGAAAGCCCGCAGGAGCGTGCATATTCATGGTGGACTCGGCCGAGATGCTGACGATGACGCTTCTTGACAGCCTTTTCGAAGGCACTCCACAGTTCGGGCGCGCTTATGGCTCTACGGGCATCGGGTTTCTTTCTAATAGCCATCCACCAACGGTTTTCGAGTAGCAGTTCGAGTTGCTGCCTGTCGTTACGAGATATCGCGTCGTCAACTTCATCTAGTCTGCGAATCCGGCTGAGAGCGGTCTGAATACGTCTCATCGGCAGCTCGTTGTTGAGTTGAAACGAGTTTCGTGCCAAACGCCGCGTGACGTCTGCGCGCTCAGACTGAATCTCAAGTACATAGGTTACTGGTGGAAAAGTACTAGGACGATCTTCAAGCCCTTCTGCCGCAATAACGAGAACGTAGTGGAGGAGGTGGAAAGCTATTAGGCGCGCGAGGTAAGGCATTACATCATACTCTGGCAGCCCTGCGTTCAGCAAAGTCTTTACATCCTCACCGAAGATCCCGAAGACTCGGTGAGACTCATATGGCAGATAGCCGAGAGGCTGTTCCGCATGAGAAGAACGAGTATCGAGATCCGTGTTGTGGGCTAGGCTTGCTATTGCTTTTTTCCATCGAACCGAGTGAGTGGCTTTATCAAAGAACACCGTTCGCAAGCCTTCCCATATCTGATCTCCGCAGCCGCTGCGAGTAAGCATCAAGTATGCGATCTCACCGCTGCGGCCAAAAAAACGCCTGTCGGCGCTCAGGGTTTCGTTCAAGTCTTCGAAAAGGCTCTCAGGGCAATAGGGAAACAAGAACTTCGAGGTCCACCGTTTGTTAGATTCGAACTCAATTGCGCCTCTTCTTAGCGTCTCAACAAGCTCTACATATGTTCGATAACTGGGGAAGCGATCCTTTAGGTAACTGAAGTCAACACTTGTAACGCCTTGGTACGATGACCAAGTCTGACGAAGGGCCTCCAACTGAAAAGTCCAGGCCTTCTGATTATCCCACCCATGCTCTACTGGTGTCCGCAGCGTGGGGTTGTTGAAGAGGATGGTTCGCAGCACAAGACTCCTTCGATAAGAAGTCTTCAGAACCTCTTCGACTGTCTTTCCAGCTCGAAACGGTTCTCTGTGACTCCTTAATAGCGAGTCAACTACATTGAGGAGTTCCAACAAGATGAGTTCCGGAGTCGGCTGGTCATAGATTCTGTGGCCCCAGATAGCTTCGTCTAACCAGATCTCGACCGTCCGGTACGGACTGCGATGGTTAAAATCGCATGAAAGCTCTGGACTAAACATTACCGTGATACCTCCGGAAGCTCGACGGTGGTGATGGAAACCCTGCCGTCTGATTGAGTGGACACAACTTGAATGGGAATCGATTCCAACTCATCAGACGGTATTAGCCTTGCAAAACTACGTATTATCTGAGCTTTGAATGCCAAAATGTCTTCGTATAGCTCAGCGGAGAAGCTTCCGGGAAGCGCTCCATCGGCAACACGAGTGAGGAACTCATATCTTGCCAAGGTCAACTCCCGTCTAGCTAAGACTCTCCCAGTATACTTCACGAGTATGAATGGCATCCTTAGGTTACGATCCCAGTCTAAGAACACACCGGTATGACTAAGCGAGTCGTTAGGCAGTCTGTAGACAAGCACATCCGAGATGCGGGCCTGAGATGTCGTGCCCGAGGTCGTCAGCAGCAGGCAGTCTGTTTGCTCCAGTAGGGCACCAACGAACACACGGTTCAAGCCACACACGAGTTTATCGATGTACTTCCCCTGAACTCTGTTCCCTCGTTCCAGGACTCTAATAATGTTATCTCGATACTCACGGGATGAATGATAAACAGTCAGCTCGTTGTGATTGTATTCGTCCACAAGATCATCTGGAAGCTCGAAGTAGAGACGTCGCCGCTGGGCAGTGAGCTGCTGCAAGAAGAGGTGGTCGCTCTCTCCCGGCTCATCCTCCCGATACCGTTCACGCAAGTATCTGAAAGCCTCGGTCTCACCGTAATACTGATCGCTGCTGATCAGGTGCCGGTAGTCTCGTGTCATCGACGCATCAAGGTCTCCATAGACTAGGATGTTGTCAATACGATTGCTTACTTCCTTTCCTACTCCTAGGGAAGACAAGACCGAGAACGGACTGACCTTCGGCCCTCTGGGGAGATTTTCGCCGAATATGTTTTGAAAGTAAGCTGTGCAGATAGGATCCTGTTCCTGCGCAGCAAGTACCTGGTCACAGCTGCTGATAGCTGGAACAGGGCCCTTTACGCGCGAGTTACCGACTAGCGCGTTTGCGACGAGCATTAGGAGATGCCTCATGGTAAGGTGCTCGTTGTTAAACTCACAAAGCTCCACTAGTTCTTGTAGCCGCTTCTGTACAACCGGTCGCAGAAGGCGCTCTCTGTTCGCAAAGACTGGGCAACCCCGTCTCGAGACAGGATCACGGGCGGAGCAGTCTTCGCAAATGCTCCATGCTTGGTGCTCAAGTACTGCCTCTAGAACCTTCGCTAGGTTGCCAGATGACGAAGAGAGCGAAAGATCGAAGACTGCCAAGTTCACCTTGCCAGAATGACACCGCCCCTCCATAAGCATATCTGTAAGCTCATTGTGAAGCTTCATTAGCCATTGCCTGTCTGACTGCTCCTCGAGAACCTGTTGGCAGAAGTCTGGGAGTTCGTTCCAATTGGTCTTTCGAGTTAGAACACCTTCGTTAGCAGCAATCAAGAAGACCTCATCATGCTTCGATTCGTCATCGAACAGCAAGGCAGACAACTGTGCGAGTATGTCAGCCTGTCGTCGTTCGCCCAATTCGGTGAAGTCTTTGACTATGATCAACTTCTTACCCGATGGCAATCGCACAGTAACTACTGGATTTCCCCAGTCCCTTGCCCACTGAACGTTTAGTTGTTGATAAACTTTACGACAAATGTTTGTTTTTCCATCTCCTGCTGTTCCGCTCAGAATCACGTTACAAGGTTCATCACGCAGCAACAACTCCATCACTTCTGGAAGAATCGTTGGGGGTATCTCCAGGGGCTGTACACCGATCCGCTTTGCGGCTGTTTGCACACTTTCGTCAAACGCTGCTTCGTTAGCAGACGAAGGACAGTATTGGGCTAGCAACGTAACCAAGGGGTTCATGCGAATCATCGAACCACCACCATAGAGCATTGATGCACAGAAAGACGACAGGAGAGCGAATAGCCACTACATTACATGCTATTTATTCGAGACGGATCAACACATGTTCCTGCAGAGGCGGCTAAAGCAGGTCCATGAAGGAGGAAGAAAACGCCTGACTGGAGAACAATAGTCTCCAGGAATCCATCGAGCTGACGCATGGAAAAGAAAGGGTAGCTGAGCTAATGCTTCTAGAACTTGATGCATGGGGATTTAGCGGCCACGAGACTTTTCCGTTTAGGTACAGTTGGTTGAAGAAAGGCGTCGACGCGGTGAGCCACGACCCTGAGGTGTTCAATCGAGAAGACGCGTTGGTAAAGCTAGGCGTTGGCAAGAACATGGTTCGTTCGATCAGACACTGGTGTTTGACGGCTGGCCTTCTGAGAGAAGAGCGGGCCAGCGGTTCTCGCCGTCTCGCGGTGAGCTGGCTTGGTCACTACTTGTTTGGAGAAGACGGAAGGGACCCCTATCTCGAGGATCCCGCTACCCTTTGGTTACTGCACTGGCAGATTTCGACCAACTACCGAAGAGCAACAACCTGGTATTGGGTGTTCAGTTTTTGGCATCAGTCCGAGTTTCGCAAGGAGTGGCTCGTACAGCGGTTGATGGAAGTAGTTAAGATGCAGGGATGGCAGCGCATTTCTCCTAGCTCGATTAGCAGGGATGTTGATTGCTTCGTGCGAACGTACGTTCCTGCCCATGCTTCAAAGGTACTTGGCCTTGAAGATACTCTTGATTGCCCGTTGGTCGAACTGGGACTGATTCAGGAACTGCCCGGCCGCAGGACGTACAAGCTAGTCCGAGGCGACAAGCCTACTTTGCCTGATCCCATTTTCGCATATGCAGTAGTAGATTACTGGCAGCGTGTCGCACCAAGATCGAGCTCGTTATCCTTTGAAGAACTGGCCCACGGGGCTGGTTCTCCCGGTCGAGCTTTCTTGCTAGACGAGAACAGCCTGGTGGAACGTCTGGAGCGGTTCGACCACATCACATTCGGCCGCTTTGTATATCGAGAATCGGCTGGTATCAAGCAGATATTGCGAATTGGAGATATTTTGAACCTATTCGATCTGCTTCGCCTCTACTACGAGTGTACGGAGGACTAATACCGTGAGTAAGCGGCGTCTAGCTGAACTGGTTCACATCTCACCTGTGTTCAGTCGTTCTGTGAACATTGAAAAAGACGTTGAGCGGATGGCAACTAGTGACCTGGATTACCAGGTTACTCCTCTTTTTCGTCAGATGCTTCGCCGGGTGGTCGAAGGTATAAACTCACCCGGTGGCAATCGTGCCTGGACTGTCCTTGGGCCGTATGGTACGGGTAAGTCAGCCGCGATGTTGGCTATGGTACGGTTGCTCGGTGGAATCCCCGATGAAAAGCTGAGGAATCAGATCAAGAAGCAAGATCCGGATCTGGAGCCAGCGTTGAATGCCCTTCTTCAGAAAACCGGGGTGTTTACGCCACTCTTGCTGACCGGCCACCGCGGACCACTCACTCCTGCTGTATGGGAGACGATCAGACGAGCCGCGGAGACAATATCAGATTTGAGCGATGAGTACCGTGAGGCGGTTAATTGCTGCGACCCTGAAGATAGCAGAGGCGTAACTAGTCTACTAGTTCAACTTGCTCAGACCCGACCATGCTTGTTGATCATTGACGAACTGGGCAAGTTCTTGGAGTATGCAGCGCAGCACCCTGACAGAACCGACATCTACCTTCTCCAACTCCTGGCAGAAGCGGCTGCACGCACTGTTACCAACCCTCTAGTAGTTGTTACAGTCCTTCACCAAGCTGCCGACCGATACGGGAACTACCTAATGCAGAGCCAGCGTCAAGAACTAGCAAAAGTACAGGGCCGTTTCGAGGAGATCTCGTTTCAACAGCCAGCTGAGCAAATGCTGCGTCTAGTCGCCGCAGCTATAGAACTATCGGGAACCGAAGACGAAATAACCGGACTACGCAGTGTTGCCCGCGATATCGCTTCTAGCCTTTGGAGGCTAGGGATCGCGCCCTTTGCAGTGCGAGAAAGCGAGTTTGTTAACCTGCTCACCTCGTGTGCCCCTTTACATCCCATCACAGCCCTTTTATTGGGTCCTCTGTTTCGGAAGCTAGCCCAGAGCGAGAGGTCGCTTTTTGCTTTCTTGACGTCGAGTGAACCCTTTGGCTTCCAATGGTTCCTGTCGCAGACAAGTGATACGCAGCAACTGTATCCGCCCGATCGACTGTTCGACTACATCGCAAGCGCATGTGGAACGAGCTTGTTCTCCAGTCAGCAAGGTCGCAAGTGGGCTATTGCGGATGCTGCGCTTGAACGGCTGTGCGATCCGTCGGAGACGGAGATAAGGCTCATCAAACTTATTGGGCTAATGGGTGCAGTTGGAGACTTAGCTTCGCTGCGGCCGAATAGTTCAGTTATCCATCTGGCTTTGCAGGTTGAAGACGCAGACCAGGCAATAGAATCACTGACGAAAAAGTCCGTAATAGTATACAGGAAGTTCCTGGATGCTTATCGCCTTTGGGAAGGAAGTGATCTGGATCTCGATGCCCTGCTTATAGAGGCGGGAAAACATGTGGCAGACACGACTCCACTGAGTGAACTGCTCGCGGACTCACTCAGCCTCCGTCCACAAGTCGCTCGCCGCCATTCGCACCTTACGGGTACTCTCCGCTTTTTCGATGTGTGTTACACTACTCTTACAGGACTCTCCCGTGAAGTCGCTTCCCCCCTGGACGATAGCGATGGTCGTATCGTCTACTTGCTATTGGAAGAGAGCGACTATACGGGAGCGATAGAAGAAGCGATACTCGCCCTACCGCCAGACCAACTCAGCAGGACTGTGATCGTCCCGCTTCGTGTGCCCCGTTTAGTGAAGGCAGCTGCTTTGGAACTTAAACGCCTTATGTGGGTGAGGCATGAGACGCCTGAGTTGGCCAGCGACGAGGTTGCGCGCCGTGAGTTGGATTCCCGCATCTTCGAGACGAGACAGCTGCTGCAACGGGAGTTGGGTGCAGTCCTTCATCCGCGTGTTGGGCACCTAGCGGTCTGGCGCAAAGGCAGAGAAGAGAAGGTCCATGGTTGGCACGCTCTTAACAGGCTGCTTTCGGATATTTGCGACGAAGTTTATCATGAAGCGCCTATCATCCATAATGAACTAATCAACCGCCGCCATCCGTCTTCGAACGCCGTCGCTGCAAGGCGCGAGCTACTTGAGCGGATGATCGTGGCCCAGCACGAACAGCAGTTGGGTATTTCTGGATATCCTCCTCATCTGAGCATGTACCTCTCCGTACTACGTGAAACGGGTCTCCACCGGCAGTTGCCGGACGGCACCTGGGCCTTTTGTGAACCGGATTCTGACAGTACGATGGCCTCGGTTTGGAAGGCCATGAAGAGATTCCTGGAAGGCACTAGGACGCGGCGCATGAGTCTCAAGACGTTGTGGGATACACTGTGCTCGCCGCCTTACGGGCTAACAAATGGCGTGATACCTATTCTACTCTGCGCCCTGCTTCTCGAGCAGCAGCTAGATGTTGCGCTATATGAGGATGGTAGCTTTGTGCCAGAGCTTGAGGTTGCCGTGATGGAACGACTGTCGAAGAATCCAGAGCGGTTCGAGGTGCGGTACTGCCCTATTGACGGGCTTCGAGGACAGGTGTTCTATCACTTGCGGCGCGCTGGGCTTACAAACAGCGTTGGTCAACACTTGCTTGCAGTGGTCAAGCCTTTGGTTCAGTTTGCAGCAAGGCTACCGGAGTACAGCAAGAACACTAAGTCGATTAGCGCTTCTGCTCAGGCTGTAAGGTATCATCTTCTGACTGCCCGAGAGCCAGAGGTGCTTCTGTTTGAAAGCCTTCCACAAGCCCTTGGGTTTCCAACATTCATGCGTTCGGAGGGTATTAGTGCGCACCTAGCAGAGCAATACGCACTCGCGCTGCGTCAGGCCGTTCAGGAAATAGGCAGGGCGTACTCGAACTTGCTTGACTATATTAGCCTAACTATCTCTGACGCTTTTCTTGTTTCTGGTTTCCCTGCCGAGTATCGTCCTGTCCTCCAGGAACGAGCCAACCGCATTCCGAGCAACTTGCCTGATCTGCGTTTGAAAGGTTTGGCATTTCGCCTGTCCGATGCGGGTCTGGAGGACCGTGCCTGGCTAGAGTCCGTCGGCACATTTGTTGTGGGTAAGCCACCTGGATCTTGGAGTGATGAAGATCGCGAGCGATTCGGGGTGGAGCTGCATCAAATCGCGCGAAGGTTCATGTCGATGGAGGCCCTTACTCTCCAACTCCAGAAGAGCGGGGCCTTGACGTCTAGCGAGGCGGGACGTATTAGCCTCACTACTACGAACGGTAGTAGCCGAGAGTGTTTCTTTGTTGTGCGGACTGAGCTAAAGCCCAAGGTTATGGATGTTACCCAGAAGGTCTTGGCGGTGTTAGAACCGTTAAGGGAGTTGCAGGGTGAGGCGTTTCAACTCGCTGTACTCGCGGAAGTCATCAACCAGATCGTTCGAGATGAAGCCAACCCGTGATTCTGCGTCCGGAGGAGGTAACTCTTGTGGCCGAGCGAGTGCGGCATATACTCTGCCTGTCTGGGGGCAAGGACAGTACTGCCCTGGCCATCTACATGCGAGACCGTGTTCCAGACATGGAGTACGTCTTCGCAGACACTCAGAAAGAACTGCCGGAAACCTACGAATACCTTACGCGGCTTGAGGCGTACTTGGGCAAGCAGATCGTCAGACTCAACGTCGAACGCGGGTTTGACCACTGGCTGGAGATGTACTCGGGGTATCTTCCTTCTTCACGCATGCGCTGGTGCACTCGGCAACTTAAGATCAAACCCTTTGAGGACTATGTCGGTGATGATCCAGTTATCTCGTATGTTGCTCTACGAGCCGATGAAGACAGAGTAGGTTATCTTTCGACGAAACCCAACATCAGGACAGTGTACCCTTTTAGGGAAGATGGGATTACGAAGGCAGACGTGTTCCGGATTCTCGAGGAGTCGGGATTGGGTCTGCCCGAGTACTACAAGTGGAGAAGCCGTTCTGGGTGCTACTTCTGTTTCTTCCAAAGGAAGATAGAGTGGGTTGGGCTGCTACAACATCACCCGGATCTCTTCGAGAAGGCTAAGGCCTACGAGAAGATCGATCCTGTCACAGGGCAGAGGTTCACTTGGTCAGAGTCTGAGAGTCTTGAAGAACTGTCTCGCCCGGAAAGAGTGGCGGAGATCATCCGCCAGCATACACAGTCGCAGTGTAAACGGAGCCCTAACAGGCCCCTCCTGGATATCCTATCTGACGACAGCAGCGATGAGGGAGAGCTTCCTTGCCTTGTCTGCCAGTTGTAGGCAACGCTGGATCCGTGTCCAGTGGTGGTGCATCTTCTTGTCCCTGGACAGGTCGCTAGCTTTCGATCACAACTGCTTTCCATCTCTGTGAGGAACTGCGGATGGAGACGTAGACCAGGTCTTGTCATTAGCCTTCCGGCAATTGGTTCCTGTCGGCCCGAAGCACAAGCTCTACTCTCCCAACAGTCTAGCGCGAGTGGTGAACTCGTGTCGCCCACTGGCGCTATGCCAAAGGCTGTTATCTCACAGGGAGCCACAGCGTGCCGGTGATCGATGAGCCACGAGTTGAGCATGTCGCCAAACAGCGTATCCTTCAACCTCAGGTAGGCTGACAAGTATGGTTAGGCGCCCGAGATCACATCCCTGCCCACACCACACACAAAGCCCGGCGGCATCACACCGCCGGGCTCACGATTACTTGTACTGCCCCACGATCTGCTCCCACACCGCCGGATCCATCGACCAATCCCGGTTCACGATCCCCTCTTCCGGATACCCCGCAACCCTCGCCTCGTACGGCACCGAGTTCGGGTCCTCGTACACGATCCCCGTCACCAGCTCCTCCGTCTCCATCAGCTTCTTCATCGCTGCGAAGCGGTCGTGCCGGTCGTAGGTCGGGTCCTCGTCCAGGTTGGTCAGGTTCGCCTTGAAGAAGTCGAACGTGTTCAGCCGGTTGAACGTCACGCAGGGCGAGTAGGTGCTCACCAGGGCGAAGCCCGGGTGCTGGATGGCCCGCTTGATGATCTCCACCAACTGCTTCTGGTTGGCCGAGAAGCCGCTGGCCACGAAGCCGCAGCCCGAGGCGATGGCCAGCTGGAGCTGGCTCACCGGCTTTTCGATGTTGCCGGCCGGGGTGGACTTGGTGGTGAACCCGGGCTCGGAGGTGGGGGAGGTCTGGCCCTTGGTCAGGCCGTAGATCATGTTGTCCATCACGATATAGGTGATGTTCACGTTGCGGCGCAGGGCGTGCATGTAGTGCCCCATGCCGATGGCGAAGCCGTCGCCGTCGCCGCCGGCGGCGATGACGGTAAGCTCGCGGTTGGCCAGCTTCAGCCCCTGGGCCGCGGCCAGCGCACGGCCGTGGACGACGTGCAGGTTGTACGAGTTGATATAGTTACCGATCTTGCCCGAGCAGCCGATGCCCGAGACCACCGCGGCCTTCTCCGGCTCGATCCCCAGCTCCATCAGGGCCTTCTGCAGGGCCGCCAGCACGCCGAAGTCGCCGCAGCCCGGGCACCACCAGGACTTCTCGGCAGTCCGGTAATCCGCCATGGTCAACGCCATTTCGCTTACGCCTCCTTCGCCGCCAGCACGATGGTCGGGTCCTCGGTGGGCCGCACGCCCTGGCCGCCGCCGGTCACCAGGTACCGGGCCTCGCCGGCCAGCACCGCACGGGCGCCGTCCACGATGTCCTTCACGGTGAACAGGGTGCCGTCGTACTTCAGCAGGCTGGCGACCTTGTCCTTGTCGTAGCCGGCGCCCTTCAGCATGAAGGCGAACTGCCCGGTGGCGTTGGACTCCACCACCAGCGCCGTGGCGTCGCCCACATACCTGGCGATCTCGGGCACGGGCACCGGGTAGATCAGCCGGATCTGCAGCACGCCGACCTTCTTGCCGGTCAGCTCCTCGATGATCGGCTGGGCCTCCTTCACCGCGCCCAGGGTGGTGCCGAAGGCCAGCAGCACCAGGTCGGCGTTCGGGCTGCCGAAGTAGCGCACCGCCTCGGTGTCCACCTTGGTGATGCGGCGCAGGCGGCGGTTCATCATATAGACGCGGTTGGCGGGGTTCTCGGTGACCTTGCCCATCGGGCCGTGCTCGGCGCCGGTGGCCAGGAACTGGCCGTTCTTCATGCCGGGCAGCGAGCGGGGCGACACGCCGTTCTCGTTCACCTGCTTGCTGTACCGCTCGAACACGTCGCGCCCCAGGGCCGCCAGCTCCTGCGGGTCGGCGATGGGCCCGCGGTCGATCTTGGGCAGGTTGTTGAGGTCGACCGCCGACGGCTCCACCGTCTGCTGGAAGAGGGCCAGGGCCAGATCAGAGGCGATGAGCACCGGGCAGTGGTAGTTGTCCGCCAGGTTGAAGGCCTCGGCCGTGAGCGGGATGAGCTCCTCGACCGAGCCCGGGGCCAGCACGATGCGCGGGCCCTCGCCGTGGCCGCCGTAGGCCAGGGCCAGGAGGTCGGACTGCTCCTGCTTGGTCGGCATGCCCGTGGAGGGACCGCCCCGCTGGGTGTCGACCACCACGACCGGGGTCTCGGTCATGGATGCGAGGCCGATGGCCTCCTGCATCAGCGAGATGCCGGGACCGGAGGTCGCCGTCATCGCCCGGGCCCCGCCGAAGCCGGCGCCCACGCAGGCGACGATCGAGCCGAGCTCGTCCTCCATCTGGACGGCGACGCCGCCCACCTTCGGGAAGGCCTTCACCAGGTTCTCGGCGATCTCGGAGGCCGGCGTGATCGGATACGAGAACATCAGACGGCAGCCGCCGGCGAGGGCGCCGAGGGCGGCCGCATCGTTGCCGGTCATCAGCAGCTTCTCCTGCCCGTCGGGCTTGGCCAGGTTCAGCCGCAGATCGGGCCAGTTGTCGACCACGTGCTGGTAGCCCTGCTCCATGGCCTGGTGGATGAGCCCCACGAACTCCTCGCCCCGGTTGCCCCAGCGGCGCTGCGCGTAGGCCTTGAAGCCGTCGAGCGGCAGGCCCAGGAAGGCGGCGGAGGCGCCCAGGACGATGTTGTTCTTCATCAGCGTGTTGCCGAGCGCCAGGGCCATCTTGTTGAACGGCATGGTCAGCAGCCTGGCGTCGATGCCCTCGGGCAGCTGGGGCTCGAAGGCCTCGTCGGCCAGCACGATCGCACCGGGGTAAACGTTGCGGGCGCACAAGTTGATGGACTCCTGATCCAGCACCACCAGCAGGTTCACGCCGGCGGCCGGCGCCAGGACGCGCTCGACCGACAGGCGGGTGGTGAAGTCGGTGTGTCCGCCTTTGATGCGGGAGGCAAAGGTCTTGTACGCATACACGTAGTACCCGGCCCGGCTGGCAACCGTGTTGAACACCTCGGCCGTGGAGTCAAGGCCGGAGCCCTGCTCACCGCCGATCTGCCAGCAAACCTCCTTAAGCAACCTGTTCCCCTCCTCAAAACTCCATCTTCTTGGCGCAGGCACGACGCCTGCACCGACTGGATGGTTGCCGTTGACATTAGGTCGCTTGTGTTCCACTTCCAACTATACGACTTGTTAGGGTATGATGAACATGCATATTTGACATACTGCAAATGCCCCCGGTGCATCAGGTGCCGGGGCCTGCAAGGAGGCCACGTCTGTGTTGCTGCAGCATCTTGTCACATTTTGCCGCGTCGTGGAGACCGGCGGCTTCGCACGGGCCGGGGCCCTGGTCGGACTGAGCCAGCCGGCGGTGACCCGCCACGTGGCCGCGCTCGAGGCCGAGCTTGGCACGGAGCTCCTGGACCGTTCGGGCCGGCAGGTTCTCCTGACGCCGGCGGGCCGGCTGGTCTACGAGCGGGCCCGGCGCATCGTGACGGCCGTGGGTGCGCTGAAGGAGGAGGTGGCGGACCTGGATCATCCCGGGCGCGGGCGCATCGCCATCGGCGCGGTGACCACGGTCGGGCTCAGGCTGCTGCCACCCATTCTGGCCGCGTTCAAGAAAGAGCATCCCGGGATTCGCGTACATGTGAAGGCGGACCGCACCCAGGAGACGATCGAGCGGCTGCTGGAGGGCGAGATCGAGCTCGCGATCCTGCCGACGCCGGTGACGCATCCGCGGCTGCAGTCCGTGCCCCTCATGGAGGATCCGGTGGTGCTGGTCTGCGCGCCGGAGCGGCGGTCCGAGCTGCCCGATCCGCTTCCCCTGGAGCAGCTGGGCGAGATCGATCTCATCTCGTTCCAGGCTCCGTCCCGCTTCCGCACGTTTGTGGACGCGATGCTGGAACAGGCCGGGGTCTACCCGAATGTGACCATGGAGTTCGACTCGCACGAGGCCGTCACGCTCATGGTCGAGGCCGGCTTCGGCTGTGCGCTGGTGCCCGCCTCCGCGGTGGAGCGTGAGCTGGCCCTGGGCACTCTGGTGAAGGTGGAGGTGGACCGGATGCCGCGCATGGCCCGCACGACCAGCCTCGCCTACCGGCATCCGAACCCTGGCTGGAATCCGGCCACCGAGTTGCTGTTCCGGATGATCGTCGACTTCTTCAAACAGGGTAGAGAATAAGGAGGAATTGGACGACTTACGGCTAATTGATAGTACCTACTCCTAACTACCACTACGGTAGCGTTCATGGTCTAGTTTGCATTTGCCCTGCTGCCAGAGAAAGGTTCTTGTTATAATAGGCGTTGGTCTCATACATCTCGCTTGGGGCGCCAAGAAGGAGGCTGGTCCCCCCTTGGTTCAGCGACTGTCGAGCATGCGGCTGATCGTGCGGCTGGAGATTGAGAACACGGGATCGATTTTCTCGTACGTTGCGACGGCGATCGGAGCCAGCGGTGGCGATATCGTGGCGGTGGACCTCATCCAGTCCCGCCGCGATGTGGTCGTGCGCGACATCACCATCCAGGTGGAAAACCGGGCGCACGGCGACCGCATCGTCCAGGCACTGGCCGCGCTGCCCGGCGTGAAGGTGGTCAACGTCTCCGACCGGGTGTTCCTGGCGCACCTCGGCGGCAAGATCGAAGTCGTGCCCCGGGTTCAGGTGAAGACCCGCGATGACCTCTCCGTCGTGTACACCCCGGGCGTGGCCGACGTCTGTCGGGCCATCGCCGAAGATCCGTCCAAGGCCTTCACCCTGACGATCAAGCGCAACACGGTGGCGGTGGTCACCGACGGCACGGCTGTGCTGGGGCTGGGCGACATCGGGCCGGCCGCGGCCATGCCGGTGATGGAAGGCAAGGCGATGCTCTTCAAGCAGTTCGCCGGCGTCGACGCCTTCCCGATCTGCCTGGACACGAAGGATCCCGAGGAGATCATCCGCATCGTGAAGACCCTGGCCCCGACCTTCGGGGGCA
>Ga0134099_1001769_pt1 | contig 19482 bp, 18 predicted proteins | sample 10_taG_2_FD_105482 | JGI IMG/M metagenome (GOLD analysis project Ga0134099, IMG submission 105482) | Switchgrass degrading microbial communities from high solid loading bioreactors in New Hampshire, USA - 10_41_5_180_A2 metaG | ecosystem: Engineered > Bioreactor > Semi-continuous > Anaerobic >...
GTCGAGGTCCTTCAGCACGTCCTCGCCGACGTTGGGGATGTCGCGGGTGATCTCCTCGGGCCCCAGCTTGGTGTCGCGGGCCTCGCACTCGTGCTCCTCGATGTGGATCGAGGTGAAGATGTCCTCGCGCACGAGCCGCTCGTTGATGATGATCGCGTCCTCGTAGTTGTAGCCCTCGTAGCACATGTAGGCGACCAGCACGTTGCGGCCCAGGGCCAACTCGCCCTGGTCGGTGGACGGCCCGTCCGCGATCACGTCCCCCTTGCGCACCCGGTCGCCGGCGCGCACGATCGGCTTCTGGTTCATGCAGGTCCCCTGGTTGGACCGGGTGAACTTGGTCAGCTTGTACTTCTTGACCTGCATGTCGTCGTATTGCACGACGATCTCCGATGCGGTCGCCCGCAGCACAATGCCGTCGTTCTCCGCGATCACGCAGACGCCGGAGTCCCAGGCCGAACGGTACTCCATGCCGGTGCCGACGTACGGGGCCTCCGTGCGCAGCAGAGGCACGGCCTGCCGCTGCATGTTGGAGCCCATGAGGGCGCGCGAGGCGTCATCGTTCTCGAGGAAGGGGATGAGCGCCGTCGCGATGGACACGACCTGCTTCGGCGAGACGTCCATGTAGTCCACCTGGTTGGGCGGAACCTGCAGGATCTCGTCCCTGTAGCGGCAGGTGACGCGCTCCCGCGCGAAGGTGCCGTCCTCGTTCAGCGGCTCGTTGGCCTGAGCGATGATGTTCTCGTCTTCCTCGTCGGCGGTGAGGTAGTGGATCTCGTCGGTCACCCGGCCGGTCTCCTGGTCCACCTTGCGGTACGGCGTCTCGATGAAACCGTACTCGTTGATGCGGGCGAAGGTCGCCAGGGCGCCGATCAGGCCGATGTTCGGACCTTCAGGCGTCTCAATGGGGCACATGCGCCCGTAGTGGGACGTGTGCACATCGCGCACCTCGTAGCCGGCCCGCTCCCGGGAGAGACCGCCGGGGCCCAGGGCCGACAGACGGCGCTTGTTGGTCAGCTCGGCCAGCGGGTTGGTCTGGTCCATGAACTGCGAGAGCTGCGAGGAGCCGAAGAACTCCTTGACCGCCGCGACCACCGGCCGGATGTTGATCAGGGCCTGCGGGGTGATGATGTCGACATCCTGGATGGTCATGCGCTCCTTGACCACCCGCTCCATGCGGGCGAGGCCGATGCGGAACTGGTTCTGCAGCAGCTCGCCGACGGAGCGCACGCGGCGGTTGCCCAGGTGGTCGATGTCGTCGACGCTGCCAAGGCCCTTGAAGAGGGTGACCATGTAGTTGATGACGGAGACGATGTCCTGCCGCTCGATGGTCTTGACCTTGATGTCCGGCTTGCCGTTGGCAACCACCCGCACGATGCCGCCGTCGCGCAGCCGCACGTTGAGCGCGATGACGCCGGCCTCGTCGATCTTCTCGGCCAGCCGCTTGTCGATCTGCACCCCGGCCTCGGCCAGGATCTCGCCGGTCTCGGGATGGACGACCCGGTCCACGGTGGTCGTGCCGACGATGCGCCGCTTCAGGGCCAGCTTTTTGTTCAGGCGGTACCGGCCCACGTTGAGCAGGTCGTAGCGCTTCGGCTCGAAGAAGAGCGTCTCGAGCAGCTGACGTGCGTTGTCGGCCGCGGGCGGCTCGCCCGGCCGCAGCCGCTTGTAGATCTCGATCAGCGCCTCATCCTCGGACTCCGTGCCGTCCTTCTCCAGGGTGCGGCGGATGTACTCCGAGTCACCCACGGCGTCGATGATCTCCTGGTCGGAACTGTAGCCGAGGGCGCGCAGTAAAATGGTCGCGGGAAGCTTGCGGGTCCGGTCGACGCGCACGTAGAGCACGTCGTTGGCGTCGGACTCGAACTCCAGCCAGGCTCCCCGGTTGGGGATCATGGTGGCGAAGTACAGCTTCTTGCCCGAGGGGTCGATCTGCTCGGAGAAGTAGACCCCGGGCGAGCGGACAAGCTGCGAGACAATAACGCGCTCGGCACCGTTGATAATGAAAGTGCCGGTAGGTGTCATGAGCGGGAAGTCGCCCATGAAAACCTCCTGCTCCTTCACCTCGCCGGTCTCCTTGTTGATGAGACGGACCCGGACGCGCAGCGGAGCGGCATAGGTGACGTCCCGCTCCTTGCACTCCTCGATCGAGTACTTCGGTTCGCCCAAGCTGTAATCGATGAACTCCAGAACCAGGTTGCCCGTGAAGTCCTGAATGGGCGAGATGTCCCTGAACATCTCCTGCAGGCCCTCGCGCAGGAACCACTGATAGGAGTTGCGCTGGAGCTCGATCAGGTTCGGCATCTCCAAAACCTCATCGATCCTGGCGAAGCTCAGCCGCTGTCTCCTGCCAGCTTGCACGATCTTCGGCATGCGGTCTAGGCCTCCTCACTGCTGTTGGTGGCCATCAAGAAGCTCCCCGTCTGGAAGTGCCCACCGCGGAAGCGCTCGATGTATCATCAACTCTCCCGCCGATTTCAACTCACCGGCAGGAGAAACCATAACCCAGTACGAAAAAGAAAAAGGCACTTGCTCACCGCCGGCCGCCCATGGGCGGCGTTTCCAGGACGCCATTCTTTATTCGTATCCCGGAAACCGCGGTTTATGCATGTATCTGGCGAACTTTCCGCCCGCTGTCGCAAGGGGCGAAGTTCGCCATTCCGTCCCGTCCACACTTTGATGGCAAGTTATCATGCTACCACGACAGGGAAGGCCTGTCAAGGGAAATCCAATCTACGGGCAGGACCGCCAGGTTCTGCCCGCTGTTATTTCTCAGCAAAGCAGATGAGGGTTGGAGCCGCGCACCGGGGGGCGCTGACTCCAACCCTCCTTTCCGGAACCAGACTCGACTTACTTGACCTCGACCTCGGCGCCGGCCTCCTTGAGCTTGGCGGCCACGGCGTCGGCATCGGCCTTGGAGACCTTCTCCTTGACGGGCTTGGGAGCGCCGTCGACCAGGTCCTTGGCCTCCTTCAGGCCCAGGCCGGTCAGCTCGCGCACGACCTTGATGACGGCGATCTTGTTGGCGCCGGCGGACTTCAGGATGACGTCGAACTCGGTCTTCTCCTCAGCAGCCGGGGAAGCGGCGGCAGCAGCGGGGGCCGCAGCGGCGACGGCCACCGGAGCGGCGGCGGTCACGCCAAAGGTCTCCTCGAACAGCTCCTTCAGTTCCTTCAGCTCCAGGGCGGTCATGCCCTTGATAATCTCGATAACCTCAGCAGCCTTGGACATGTGGGGAACCTCCTTAAACTTGCATCAAGATGTGATTTCGAACTACGCCTCGGAACCCTCCAGCTGGCGGATGCGCGCGTCGAGGGCGTAAGCGAAGCTGGACAGAAGCCCGTTGATGGCCCCGGCCACCCCCTGCAGCGGCGCCTGGATGCCACCCAGAACCATGGACAGCAGCGCCTCGCGGCTGGGCAGGTCGGCCAGCTCCTTCACGCCGGCCGCGTCGATGACCTTCCCTTCGAGGACGCCGGCCTTCATGACGAACTTCGGGTCGCGGTCCTTCGCGAAGAACTCGCGGATCTTCTTCGCACCCGAAGCCTCGTCCTGGTACGAGAACGCCAGGGTTGTCGTGCCCTTCAGGTACGGCTCGAGCCCCTCGATGCCCATTTCCCTGGCGGCGATGCCAATCAGGGTGTTCTTGGCCACCTTCAGCTCGACCCCGGCTTCCCTCAGCTCCCGGCGAAGCTTGGTCACCTGCGCGACGGTCAGCCCCAGGTTGTCGGCGAGCACGACGCTCTTGGCCTTGCTGAACGCCTCCTTGAGGGCGGCCACCGCCTGCTGCTTCTCGGGACGGATGGTGTGCACGGTGTGTTCACCCCCTTACCGGAACATGAAGAAAGACCTCCGACCATAGCCAGTCGGAGGTCTGAGTTTCCCATATCAATGACCCAGACGCGCGCGCCACGGGGGACGCGACTTCCGACCTCGGCGGGCTGGCGAAACGCCACTTAGGCCTGAACGGCACCTGCTGTCTACGGTCGATATGGAGTTCATGCACATCGACGAGTATACCCGCGCGGTATGCCGGCGTCAAGGGTTATTCGCAGCGCACGCGCCATTATGCCCGCTCGCGCTCCAGCATCTCTTCCAGACGAATCTTCTCCTGGAGCAGGATGCGCCGCTCGGCCGGCGAGGCCTTCAGCCACCGGTCCACCAGGCTCTCCAGCCGCTGCCGGATCTCGCGCTCTTCCATCGGGCCCGTTCACCTCCTGCCGCCGCTACTGTAAGGCAATTTTGGATATAGCGCCGCCTTTGCTGTGGTTCATAGTATCTCCAAGATGTCACACTTGCAATACACTATCGACCTTATTTGCCATAGACCCGGCAGGAACAGCCTAAGGGGTCCGCCCGGTGGGCGGACCCCCTGAGTGACTATAGCTTTACTTCTCCACCGCAGTGGCGGTGAGCCGGGCCGGGTTGACCTTGATGCCCGGGCCCATGGTCGCCGAGATGGTGACCGACTTCATGTACTGGCCCTTCGCCGCGGCCGGCCTGGCCCGGAGCAGGGCGTCGGTTAGCGCCCGGAAGTTGGCGGCGAGCCGCTCGACGTCGAAGGACGCCTTGCCGATGGGCGCAGCGACGATGCCGGCCTTGTCGGTGCGGTACTCGACCTTACCGGCCTTGATCTCCTTGATGGCGTTGGCCACGTCGAAGGTCACCGTTCCGGTCTTCGGGTTGGGCATGAGGCCGCGGGGACCCAGGATGCGGCCCAGGCGGCCCACGAGGCTCATCATGTCAGGCGTGGCCACGGCGACATCGAAGTCGAGCCAACCCTCCTGGATCTTGGCCACGACGTCCTCCGCACCGACGATGTCGGCACCGGCCGCTTCGGCCTCCTTCGCCTTCTCGCCCTTGGCGAAGACCAGCACCCGCACCTCCTTGCCGGTTCCGCCAGGCAGCACGACGGCGCCGCGGATCTGCTGGTCCGAATGGCGGACGTCGACGCCCAGGCGATAGGCGACCTCGATGGTCTCGTCGAACTTGGCCGTGGCGGTCTTCTTCACCAGCTCCAGGGCCTCGATCGGATCATACAGCTTCGTGCGGTCAACCAGCTCCGCCGCACTGCGATACTTCTTGCCATGCTTCGGCATTGCGTTCTTCCTCCTTGTGGTTAGACGGCGATTCGGCTGCTTTCGGGAAGCAGCCTCCCACAAGCCAAGGCCATGCTCTGCTAGGCGTCAACGCCCATGGACCGGGCGGTGCCGCGCACCATGCTCTTGGCAGCCTCCAGATCGTTGGCGTTCAGGTCGGGCATCTTGATCTTGGCGATCTCCTCGACCTGGGCATCGGTCAGCTTGCCGACCTTCTGCTTGTTCGGCGCTCCGGAGGCGGTCTCAATGCCTAGCGCCTTCTTGATGAGAACGGCGGTGGGCGGGGTCTTGAGGATGAAGGTGAAGGACCGGTCCTCGTAGACCGTGATCTCGACGGGGATCACGAGACCGGCCTGATCCTTGGTCCGCTCGTTGTACTCCTTGCAGAACGCCATGATGTTGACGCCGTGCTGGCCCAGGGCCGGGCCGACGGGCGGCGCCGGGGTCGCTTTGCCCGCTGGCAGCGCCAGCTTGATCACCGCTGTGACCTTCTTCGCCACGATGACTCCTCCTTAGAAGATGTGGTACGGCGGGCGCCGCTCGGGACGCCCTCCCACTGCGGACCGGAGCCCGCACACCAAAGGGTCGCGCAGCATGCGCGACCGCCTTGATCCTAACACAAAGCGGGGGCGATGGGAATCAGCCAGCTCAGAGTTCCTCGATCTGGCTGAAGTCCACTTCTACCGGGGTTTCGCGGCCGAACATCGTGACCAGCACGCGCGCCTTGCCCTTCTCGGGGAAGAGTTCCTTAATGACGCCGGTGTGGTCCTTGAACGGCCCGGCAATCACGCGCACGGGCTGGTCGATCTCGTAGTCGACCACCACGTTGGCGGGCCGGTCCTCCTCACTCCGGCCGAGGATGGCCTCGACCTCCTCCTTGGTGAGGGGAATCGGCTTGTTGCCCGACCCGACAAAGCCCGTGACGCCCGGGGTGTTGCGCACGACGTACCAGGAGTCGTCGCTCATCACCATCTCGACGAGCACGTACCCCGGGAAGACCTTGCGCTTCACTTTCTTCTGTTTGCCGTCCTTGATCTCGATCTCGTCCTCCATGGGAACCAGGACGCGGAAGATCTTCTCCTGCATCTCCATGGACTCGACACGCTTCTCCAGGTTGGTCTTCACCTTGTTCTCGTACCCGGAGTAAGTGTGGACGACATACCAGTTTCTCTGTTCCATGAGCCAGGGAGCCGGAATGCCCCCAACACCTGCCTTTGCGTAGCTTGCGGGCCTAGCTGAAGAGCAGTCTCATCAGCCAATCCAGCCCCAGGTCCCAGAGGAAAAGGAACCCGGCGACCAGTGCGACCATGGCCACCACGACCGCAGTGGCCTTGACGACGCGCTCCCGGGTGGGCCAGACCACCTTCCGGAGTTCGCCGACCACGTCGCGCAGGTACGTTCGAATCCCCTCAAAGAAGGCTTTGATGCGTTCCATGATCACGACCACCCTCGAGTAGAAAGTGCCCCAACACAAATAAAACCTGGCAACACGACCAGTGTACAAGATTGTAACACGGCCGCAGCACGCTTGTAAAGCGCGCAAGCGCAGTTTGGCCGGGGTTCGCGGGCCCGCGTAGCACGGAAGAACCGCCGTACCGGTCACCGGTGCGGCGGTTCATATGGCAGGGGCGGCAGGACTCGAACCCGCAACCTACGGTTTTGGAGACCGTTGCTCTACCAGTTGAGCTACACCCCTGTAAGGCCGATCGCGCACGGCGTCGGCACTGTGCCCGGGACTAGCGGGTCTCGCGATGGAGGGTGTGGTGCCCACAGGTCGGGCAGAACTTCCGGAGTTCGATACGGCCCGAGTCGTTCTTCTTATTCTTGTAGGTAGAGTAGTTCCGATTCTTGCAGTCCGTGCAGGCCATCGTGATAATGACCCGAGCGCTTGCCTTCGCCACGTTGCGCCACCTCCATTCCGCGAGGCACTCACCATGCCCATATAAGTTACCACGGAGACGGCTCCATGTCAACAGTTGGGCACCGGCCAGGCCGCAAGGGGCCAGCAGGACCGGAGAGGTTGCCCTCCCCGGTCCTGCGCTGTCTGGTTGCGGGGGAGGGATTTGAACCCTCGACCTCCGGGTTATGAGCCCGACGAGCTACCTGGCTGCTCCACCCCGCGGTGTCCTCGACCGGAACATCTGTAATTCTAGCCGATCAGGCCGGCAGTGTCAAGTCAACGACCGTTTGCCATTATCACCCAAGGCCGGCGGTGCAATTGCAGGTCGGGGCGCCGCCGGTCCGATGAGGACTTGAGCAGGTGTGCGGAAAGTGCGAACATAATTGTAAAGGCCCGAACCATCACCATCGCCGAAGGGAGAGCGGCGACGCGATGCACCCGCCTCATCCCATGCCCACCGAGCGCCAGACGGCGCTCTTCATAAACGGAAACGAGCTGATTCGAATACAGACCACCCCGGTCGACCTCGAGGACTGGGCTGTGGGCTTCCTGTACAGCGAGGCCATCATCGACTCCCCGGCCGACCTGCGGAGCGTGCGAGTGGACACGGACCGGCCCGCGGTGTACGCGGTCGTTGATCCGGCGCGCCTGCCTGACGCCGGCCTCCTCGCGGCCCGCTACGGGCGCACCGGTGCGGGTCCGGCCGCCGCCTTCCGCGCCGGCGCCGGGCACCGCCGCCTGCTGCCGGTCACCCACGGGCTTACCGTCTCCCGCGCCCGGCTGGCCGCGTGGATGCGCCGGTTGCAGGAAGCGACGCCCCTCTACGCAGCCACCGGTGGAATGCACGCCGCCGGCGTGGCGCACCTCCCCAGCGACGCCCTGCTCGTGCGGGAGGACATCGGCCGGCACAACGCCGTCGACAAGGCCCTGGGTGCGGCGCTGCGCGCCGGCTGGCCGGCGGAGGAGACCGTGCTGCTGGCGACCGGCCGCATCTCGTACGAGATGTGCTGCAAGGTCGCCCGGGCCGGCATCGGCGTCGCGGCCTCGCTCTCCGCAGCCACGGACCAGGCGATCAACCTGGCCGGGGAGCTCGGCATTGACCTGGCCGGCTACGCGAAGGGTCCCGAGCGCATGGTGGTATACACCGCCGGTGCGCGTATTCGCTGACGGTGGAAGGAGGTGCGCGCGATGCAGGCGCGCTGGCCCCGCCGATTCCGAAGCCGCATCCTGATCCTTGTGGCGGCCGCCTCGCTGGTGCCCGCCGCCTTGCTCCTGGGGATCAGCCTCTACCTCAACGGTCTGGTGCAGCGGCAGATGCACCGTGAGGTCGATGAGGCGCTGAACCTCGCCATCAACCTCGAGCAGGCCCTGATCGACGCGAGCCTCACCCGCATGCGCGACCGGGCCGTGTCACTGGCCGCCCACCCCGGCGTGGTGGCCGCCCTCACGGCCGGGACCGATCCCGGCCCCATCCTCGACGACTTCCAGCGTGCGCTCCCCGGGGCGGACCTGATCTCGCTGGTCGGCCCCGACGCCCGGGTGATCGCCCGCGCCGGGTCCCGGTCGGCGGGCGAGCAACTCCGCTACGGCGGCCTGGTGGATCTGGTCCTCACCTCAGGGGCGCCGGCCCACTCGGCGGTCGTGATCACCGCCGACGAGCTTGCCGGCGAGCCCGTGGGGGTCCAGGCGCAGGTGCGCATGCCCGTTCTCGAGACCCCGGGCTCGTCGGATCCCCGCACCGGCCAGCTGCTGGGAGACGCGCTCGCCCTGGTGGGCGCCGCCCCGGTGGTGGACGCGGGCGGCCGCGTGCTGGGCGCCGTGCTGGTGAGCGACATCCTGAACAACGACCACAGCATCGTCGACGAGGTCCTGCAGCGCTCGACTCACGGCCTCCGGGTGGACGCCTCCATCGCGCTGGACGGCATCCGGGTCACCACGACCGTGCCGGCGGTGGGCGGCGGCCGGCGGGCCGTGGGCACCCTCTACTCCGACCTGGTGATGAACCGGCTCCGCGCGGGGCAGGAGTACCGGGGACGGGCCCTGGTCGGCGGGTGGCAGTGGCAGCGCACGATCTACGTGCCCCTGCGGGATCCCTCCGGCCAGGTCATCGCCGCGCCGTTCGTCGGCATCCCCGAGGCCGCTTTTGCCCAGCTCGCCCGGACGACGTCTCTCTCCACCGGCGTGGCGCTGATCCTCGCCGCCCTGTCGGTCGCCGGGCCGCTGCTGGTCGCCCATCGCTTCGCCGACCGGCTGCGGCAGCGGGATGAGGGCCTGGCCGGCCTGGCCGGGGAGATTCAGGCCGCGGGCGAGGCCCTGGCGCGCGATGGTCGGCAGGCGACGGCGACCGCCGCGGACGCCCGGGCCGCCGCCGAGGAGGTCGTGCTGTCCACGGAACAGGTGACCCAAAACACCGGCCAGGCCCGGGAGCGCATGCGGGACCTCGAGGTCACCCTGGCGCGCGTCAACGCCGGAACCGAGGAGCAGACCCGCACGCTCCGGCATGCCGGGCGCATCGTGGCCCTGGTGAGCCAGGCCGTGCAGGAGTCCCGCTCCTCCTTCGATGCGGTGCTGGACGCGCTGCGGGGGGTCATGGCCGCGGCCCAGCAGGGCCGACAGGATGTGCTGCGCGCCGGCGCCGCCCTTGAGCTCCTGCGGCTGGAGGCCGAGCCCTCCGAGCCCGCGGACAGCACGCCCCGGCCCGACCGACTGAGCGACGACCTGCAGCAGGCCCAGCGGGCGGTAGCCGAATGCGACGCCGCGCTGCAGCAGATCGTCGCCCGCATCGACGAGGCGACCGAGCGGCTCTGGGCCCTCGCCGCCATCATGAACGAGAGCGGGGCCCGGTCCGGCGCCGTGACCCAGCAGATGTCCGACCTGACCCAGGTGGCCGAGGAGACCGCCGAACGGCTGCGGGCCACGACCGAGGCCTCCCGCCAGGTGATCAGCGCCGTGGAGGCGGTGGCCGATGGCATCGGCTCCGGCGTGGCGCTCGCACGGCGCGCCAAAGCCCGCGTGGACGCGGCGGCGGAGGCCCAGCAGCGCCTCGACGCCCTGGCCCAGCGCATCCGGCAGCTTGCGCAACAGCTGGCCGCGGCCGCGGGCCGGCTCCCGGAGTGACGCCGTCCGCACCGGTGCCTGATCCGGAGGCTCACCCCCCACGGCGTCGCGTCCGGTCTTCCAACCGCAGGACAAGAACACAGGGCCCGGTCCTCCTCCGACCGGGCCCCTTCCTTTATGATGCCGCTTTCAGATCCAGCCGTTCCGGGACGCGACCATCGCCGCCTCCACCCGGTTCTTCACGCCCATGCGCCGCAGGGCCTCCGCCAGGTAACCCTTCACGGTCTTCTCGCTGAGGAACATCCGCTCCGCGATCTCCCGGTTGGTGTACCCCTGGGCCACCAGCCTGATGATGGCCAGCTGCTGCCGGTTCAGGGGAATCCGATCCTCCTCCCTGTCCGGCTGCGGCGACCGCATCTGCTGCATCAGGTGGCCCACCACCTTCGGGTCCATGGCCACCTCGCCCCGCGCCACCGCCCGGATCGACCGCTTGAGGTCCATGCCGAGCACGTCCTTGACCACATACCCGCGCGCGCCCGCACGCACCGCCGCCAGCACCAGGTCCGCATCGCTGAACGTCGTCAGCATCAGCACGGCCACCTCGGGCATCTCCTCCTGGAGCTGACGGCAGACCTCAACGCCGTCCACGTCCGGCAGACGGGCGTCCAGCACCACCACATCCGGGCGCAGGTTCCGCGCCAGGGCAATGGCCTCATGCCCTCCTGCCGCCTCGCCCACCACCTCCATGTCCTCCTCCCGCGAGAGCAGCGACTTCAGGCCCTCGCGCAGCAGCTCATGGTCATCGACGACCAGGATCCGTATGGACATGCTCGGTCACCCCCCTACAGCGGGATCGAGGCCCTGACCAGCAAGCCGCCTTCTTCGCCGTTCACCAACTCCAGCCGGCCCCCCAGCCTGGCCACCCGCTCACGCATACCCCTAATCCCGAACCTTCCCGGTTTCTCAATATCAGTGCTATTCTTTATCCCCTCGCCGTTATCCTGCACGACCAGCGTCACAGCCGCCGGCTCATAGCGAAGCGCCACAATAATGGCGCTCCCCCCGCTGTGCCGGCGCGCATTCGTCAGGGCCTCCTGCCCCACCTTGAACAGGGCGTCCTCCACCTCGGACGGCAGGGCCCGGGGGGTGCCGGCGACGGTCAGCCGCGTGGTGAATCCGTCGCGCTCCGCATCGCACAGCAGCCGGCGCAGGCCGCCCTGCAGCCCGCCCTCGGCCAGCTCCGGAGCCCGCAGGGCGAAGATCGCCTCGCGGGTCTGGGCGGCCGCCTCCGCCGCGAGCCCCTTCAGCCGCTCCAGCTCCTCCCGCAGCGGATCGGCTGGGTCCAGGTCCCCGAGCAGCCAGTCCAGCTTCAGGGCCAGCAGGTAGGCGGTCTGGGCGGCCCGATCGTGCAGGTCCTGTGCGATCCGGTTCCGCTCACTGAGCAGAAGGTGCCGCTCCTCCGCCGCGTTCAGCTCGACCCGCAGCTCGGCGAGCCGCTCGGTCTGGCTCCGGTAACGTTCCAGCGCCTCCCGCGCCCGGTGTGCCGCCCGTTCGGCCTTCTGGGCCAGCCGCGCCCGCTCCTGCGCCGCCTCCAGGAGCTTGCCGGCCAGGGCAGCCAGGAGCCGGAACCCCTCCCCGTCGCCGCCCCCGTCCACCGCCAGCTCCAGGCCTCCGGCCAGGGACAAGCTCACCTCGCCGTACAGGGCGGCGCCGTCGGGAAAGCGGGCCAGCCATTCCGGCCGGTCGGTCCGCCTCACCCCCGCGGCCGCCGCGCCCAGCGCCTCCACGGCTGCACGGGCGACGGCCCCGGCCAGCTCCGGCTCCGAACCCGCGGCGGGGAGCGCCTCGATCGCCGCGACCAGCCGCCTCGTCAGCACTCACCCACACCCCCCTCTAGGTTCAAAGGCACGCGATGCATCGGAGCCAACTACTCACGAACATGGACCGAACGGTACTTCGAACAGTACCGAACGGACAGGAAAGAGCCGCCCTGCGGCTCGTTCACTTTTGTTTACAACGGATATAACATGTATTCCGATAACGTATCGCTGTCCGGCACTCCGTATCCCCGAGGCAGCCCGGAAAGGGGGATGACGCCATCTCCGCCATCGTTTCCGCACGCCCGGCCGTGCAGGCCCCGGCAGAACGGCGGACCGCGCTCTTCGTGAACGGGCAGTTGTGGGTCGCGGTGCCGACCACCCCGCAGGACCTCGCCGACTGGGCGATGGGCCGGCTCTGCGGCGACGGGCTGATCACCGGTCCGGACGGGATCCTGCGCCTCGCCGTCGACGAAGCGGCGGCGTGCGTGCACGCGGACCTGGTGCGAGTGCGCGAGCCTTCACCACTCATGCCGGTGGCGCAGGGGCCCCTGGTCACCGCTTCCCAGCTCGTGCACTGGATGAAGGCGATGCTCCGGCAGGCGTCGCTCTACCGGGCCACCGGTGGTATGCACGTGGCCATGGCCGTGCGGGCCGACACGAACGAGCAGATCGTCCGCGAGGACATCGGCCGCCACCAGGCCGTGGACAAGGTACTCGGCGCGGCCCTGCTGGCCGGCTGGCCCCCGGCTCAGGTGGTGGTGCTCACGTCCGGCCGCATCTCCGCCGAGATGTGCGCCCGGGTCGCCCGCTTCGGCGCGCCGGTCTGCGCCTCCCGCACCGCCGCCACTGATCAGGCCTGGGCACTGGCGACCGAGCTGGGTATGGAACTTGTGGGATATGTCAGGACAGCAGCCAGTCTCATTGTGTACACAACCGGTAACCGCGTGGCAAGGAGGATCGAGGCATGAACCTGAACCGCCGTGCGTTCCTCAAGCTCTCCGGTGTGTCGGCGGCTGGCGCCGCCGTGCTGCTCTTCGCCGGGGAGCGGGAGGCCCTGGCGCGGGACCTCAGGGAGTCGCGCATCGCCAGGGCGAAAGAGGTTCCCAGCGTCTGCCCGCACTGCTCCGTGGGCTGCGGCCTGATCGGCTACGTGCGGGAGGGGCAGCTGGTCCAGCTCGAGGGCAACCCCGACAGCCCGATCAGCGAGGGCTCCCTCTGCCCCAAGGGCGCGGCCAGCATGCAGTTCGCCTACGACGGCGTGGGCCGTCCCAACCCGCTCCGGCAACTCACCGCCAAGATCCGCCGGCCCGGCTCCGATCGCTGGGAGGAGATCGGCATCGAGGAGGCCCTCGACCGCATTGCGCAGCGCATCAAGGAGACCCGCGACGCGGGCTTCGTCGAGCGGAACGCCGAGGGCCTGGTGGTCAACCGGGCGGAGTCCATCGCCCACATCGGTTCGGCCTGTATCGACAACGAGGAGTGCTACCTGATCACCAAGCTGATGCGGGCCCTGGGCGTGGTGTACCTCGAGCACCACGCGCGGATATGACACTCCTCCACCGTGCCCGGTCTGGGCACCTCATTCGGCCGCGGCGCCATGACCACGGCGCTGTGGGACGTCGCCAACGCTGACGTCGTCATCTTCATGGGCTCCAACGCCGCCGAGAACCACCCCATCGCCTTCAAGTGGTTCCTGCGGGCCAAGCAGAAAGGGGCGACCGTCATCTGCGTCGACCCCCGGTACAACCGCACGGCCTCCAAGGCCGACTGGTGGATTCCGTTCCGCTCGGGTACCGACACGGCCGTGCTGGGCGGCCTGATCAACTACGCCATCACGCACGACAAGATCCACCGGGAGTACGTCCTGAAGTACACTAACGCGTCCTTCCTGGTCCACCCCGATTTCCGATTCGACGACGGGCTCTTCTCCGGCTGGGATCCCGACACCCGGAAGTACGACCAGTCCACCTGGGCCTTCCAGACGGGCCCGGACGGCCAGCCGCTGGCGGATCCGACGCTGGAGCACCCCCAGTGCGTCTACCAGCACATCAAGCGGATCTACGCCGAGTACACCCCCGAGAAGGTCTCGGAGATCAGCGGCATCTCCGTGGAGGACTTCGTCAAGTTCGCCGAGACGGTGTGCTCGACGGGCGTCGCCGGGAAGTCGGCCGTCTTCGTCTACGCCATGGGCTGGACCCAGCATACGAAAGGCGTGCAGAACATCCGGACGGCCACCATCCTGCAGATGCTGCTGGGCAACATCGGCGTGGCCGGCGGCGGCATCGCGGCCCTGCGGGGCCACGCCAACGTGCAGGGGGCCACCGACCTGGCGGTGCTCTACCACGACCTGCCCGGCTATCTCGGCCAGCCCAATGAGGGCCACAAGTCGCTGCAGGACTTCCTGGCCAAGACCACGACGAAGAACAGCTACTGGGAGAACAAGCCCAAGTTCGTGGTCTCGCTGCTGAAGGCCTGGTGGGGTGAGCACGCCACGGCCGAGAACGACTACTGCTTCGACTACCTGCCCAAGATGGCCGCCACCGAGACCTACAGCCACTACGACATCTTCCAGTCCATCCTCGACGGTCGGGTGAAGGGCCTCGTGGTCGTGGGCCAGAACCCGGCGGTGGGCTCGGCCAACGCCCGCAAGGTGCAGGCCGCCCTCGCGAAGCTGGACTGGCTGGTGGTCTCGGACCTCTTCCTGAACGAGACCTCCGAGTTCTGGAAGCTGGAGGGCATGAACCCCGCGGAGATCCAGACCGAGGTCATCATGCTCCCTGCGGCCGGCCCGCTGGAGAAGGAGGGCTCCTTCACCAACACCCACCGGCTGATCCAGTGGAAGCACAAGATGATCGAGCCCATGGGCGACGCCCACTCCGACGGCTGGTACATCGTGCAGATCGGCAAGCGGCTGAAGAAGCTCTACGCCGATTCGGCCGCTGCCAAGGACCTGCCGATCAGGCACCTGGTCTGGGACTACGACGACCCCGACAACCCCGACGAGTTCGACCACATCAAGGTCCTGAAGGAGATCAACGGCTACGACACCACCACCGGGGCGCCGGTCTCCGGCTTCGGGGCGCTGAAGGATGACGGCACCACCGCCTGCGGCTGCTGGATCTACGCCGGCGTCTACCCCGAGGAGGGCGTGAACAAGGCGGACGCCCGGCTGCGGGCCGCGCCCAACCGGCCCGACGGCTGGACCGAGGCGAAGGCCGACGGCTCCGCGGACTACCTGCACCTGGGCTGGGGCTTCGCCTGGCCGGCCAACCGGCGGATCATCTACAACCGGGCCGCGGCCGACCCCGCGGGCCGGCCCTGGTCGAAGGTGCCGCTGGTCTGGTGGGACGCGGCCGAGGGCAAGTGGGCCGGCGTCGACGTGCCCGACATGCTGCCCGTCGCCCCCGACCAGGTGCACGCCCTGGGCGTGCGCGGCGACTCGCCCTTCATCATGAAGCCCTGGGGCCTCGGGGCCATCTGGGGGCCGCTGCCCGACGGCCCGCTCCCGGTGCACTACGAGCCCAGTGAGTCGCCCACGCCGAACCTGCTCTACCGCAGGCAGGGCACCATCCCCACCATGAAGACCTACGGCTCCGAGTTCGACGTCTGGGGCGACCCCGGGCGGTTCCCCTACGTCGCAACCACCTACCGCCTGACCGAGCACCTCACCTCCGGCGTCATGACCCGGACCCTGCCGTACCTAGCCGAGGCCTTCCCCCGCCACTTCTGCGAGATCCCGCGGGAGCTGGCCCAGCGGGAGGGCATCCGGAACGGCGACTGGGTCGAGGTGGAGAGCGCCCGCGGCAAGGTGCGGGTGCAGGCCATGGTCACCAACCGGCTCAGGCCGCTCCGGATCGGCGGCCGGGAGACCTTCCTGATCGGCCTGCCCATCCACTGGGGCACGAACTCCGGCCACGTGCAGGGCGACATCACCAACACCCTGACGCCCCAGGCGGTGGACGTCAACGTCCAGATCCAGGAGTCCAAGGTCTTCCTGGCCAACCTGCGCAAGGTCTCGGGAGGGGGGGAGTAGCCGATGGGTCGCGCAGCAACCTGGGATGCGTGGCGGCCCGATCCGTCCGACACCCGGCAGCACGTCGCCATGCTGGTCGACACGTCGGAGTGCATCGGGTGCAAGGGCTGCGAGGTGGCCTGCAAGCAGTGGAACCAGAACGAGGTCCGCATCAGTCAGGATCCGGGCACGTACCAGAGCCACCCGGCGCTGGATGCCCAGACCTGGACGGTCATCCGGTTCTTCGAGACCGACGAGGAGAACGGGATGTCCAAGTGGCTCATGCAGAAGCACAGCTGCATGCACTGCACCGAGGCGGGCTGCGTCACCGCCTGCCCGACCGACGCCCTCCAGTACGGCGACTACGGCGTGGTGACGCTGAACCGGGAGGCGTGCATCGGCTGCGGCTACTGCGAGCCGGCCTGCCCGTTTGACGCCATCCACGTCGACCGGACGGCCTGGGGCCAGCGGGCACAGAAGGCGGGCAAGTGCACCTTCTGCCTCGACCGCATCGCCAACGGCATGCAGCCGGCCTGCGTCGCCACCTGCCCCACCGACTGCATCAAGTACGGCAACCGCGAGGCCCTGATCGCCTGGGGTCGGGAGCGGGTGGCCCAGCTTCAGGCCATGGGGTACAAGAACGCAAACCTCTACGGCGCAGACGAGATGCGCGGGCTCCACCACCTCTACGTGCTGCTGGAGCCGCCCGAGGCCTACGGCCTGCCGGTGGCCCCGCAGCTTTCGCCCATCCTGCACCTGTGGAAGTACGGCCTGCAACCCGTCGGCAAGGCGGTGCTGGGCCTGGGCCTCTTCGGCCTCGTGGTCAACTGGTTTGCCGCCCGGCGGGTTTTCAAGAACGGCCTCTCGCCGCACGAAGCCGCCGAGTCCATGCACGACTAGAGGGGAGGGATCGCACGTGGCGCGCGCAAGGGGCAGCATCAAGAAGTTCTCCAAGGTCCAGGTGGTGTTCCACTGGCTCTACAGCGGCTCGTGGATCGTCCTCGCCCTGACGGGCATGACCTTCCTGTGGCGCGGGGATCCCGCGGAGCCGGCTGCCGGCCTCGGCCCCCTGCTGCAGGGCGGCGTCGGGCAGACCCTCCGGCTGGTGCACCGGATCGCCGCCGTCGGGCTCATGACCTCCCCGCTGGTCTGGCTGCTGGGAGACCCGAGGTCCGTCTGGCCCGACCTGAAGGAGCTCTTCTCCTTCGGCAAGAACGACCTCAAGTACATGCTCGTCGCACCGCTGTACTACACCACCGGCAAAGGCCACCTGCCGCCGCAGGGCAAGTTCAACGGGGGCCACAAGGTCAACTTCTACGTGGTGTTCCTCACCTACTTCACCTTCATCGGCTCCGGCCTGGTCATGTGGTTCGGCCGGGGCGCCGTGAGCGACCAGGCCTTCCACACCGCCCATCTCATCCATTCGTTCAGCTTCTGGCTGGGGTCGGGCCTGTTCCTCCTCCATTTCTACCTGACCGCCGTTCACCCGTTCACCCGGCGCTCGCTCTCCGCCATGGTGAGCGGCTGGATGGAGCTCCAGTACGCCAGAATGGACCACGGCGAATGGGTGGAACGGGAGATCCGGAGCGGAACGGCCCAGATCCGGGACGCCGACCACGTCGCCGCGGCGCGCTGACTGCCGCAGTCAGGCGGCCACGGCTGCGCCCTGCGCCGCCTCCAGCGCCCGCTGGGGGCGGTTTCGCCTTACCGCAGGGCCGTACCCGATCGGGAGGGAGTAGATCATGCAATCGCTGGAGTTTCTGCGCGCCTGGCGCGAGCGGGTGCGCGCCCTGGAGGAGCAGCTGCCCGGGCCTGCGCGCCTGCCAGCGGCGGCCGAGGCCGAGGCGGCCCTCAGTCGGGGCGAGCCGCTGATCAGCCTGGTGGAGCCGCCCATCGACCCTGACCGCTTCGCCGCCCTGCTGGCCGATCTGGCCGCCCTCTACGCGGAGAGCCGGGCGGAAGCACGCGCCCTGGCCGCCGGCCTGGCGGAACTGCCGCCGGAGGGGCGGCGGGACCTGGCGCAGGCCCTGCTGCGCGACGGTGACTCCGCAGCCTGGGCGGCCCGCCTGGGGGCGGACGACGACCTGCTCCTCACCCTGGGCTGCCTGGCCCTGCAGCCTTTCATGGCCCGCTTCGCCCGGGCGGTGCGGGAGATCGCCCCCCTGCAGGGGTGGCGGCGCATCCAGTGCCCGGTGTGCGACGCAGCGCCCGACCTGTGCCGCATCGACCCCGACAACATCCGGTACCTGCACTGCCCGCAGTGCGACACGCAGTGGGAGCACCACCGGCTGACCTGCGCCGTCTGCGGCACGGACGACGTGCGCCAGGTGAGCATCCTGACCCTGGCCGGGTTGGAGCCCTGGCGGGTGGAGGTCTGCGACCGGTGCGGCGGGTACATCAAGACGCTGGACCAGCGGCACGGCGGGCACCTGGCCATGCCCCGCGTCGACCTCTACCTGGAGGACGCCCGCACCCTGCAGCTGGACCTGCTGGCCGAGCAGGAAGGGTACCGGCGGGGAGGGCGGGCCCAGTGACGCACCTCCTCACCGAGCGGCTGCAGGAGGGGCGCGAGGACCTCGCCGCCTACCGGGCGCGCGGCGGTTACAGAGGGCTCATGGAGGCGAGGGAAAAGGGCGGCGCCTGGGCCCTGGAGCAGGTGGCACAGGCGGGCCTCAGGGGCCGGGGCGGCAGCGGTGACGGCCGCCCCATCGGCCTGAAGTGGCGGCGCGTCGCGACGGCCACTGCGCCCGAGCGGCACGTGGTCGCCAACGGCGCCGAGTCGCAGGCCGTCAGCCGGAAGGACCGGTACCTGCTCGCCTGCTTCCCCCACCGGGTGCTGGAGGGGCTGCTGATCGCCGCGCACGCCGTCGGTGCCCGGCAAACCTGGCTCTACGTGAGGGGTGACTCGCCCGAGGCCCTCGCCGGCGCCCGCGAAGCCGTGGCAGAGGCGAACGCAGCCGGCCTCCTGGCCGGGGTGACGGTGACGGTGCAGCCCTCGGCGCCCACCGCGGTGTCGGGCGAGGAGACCGCCATCCTGGACGCCCTGGAAGGGCTGGAGGGCTATCCCCAGCCCAAGCCGCCGCGGCCCGAGGAGATCGGCCTCCGGGGGCGGCCGACCCTGGTGCAGAACGTGGAAAGCCTGGCGGCCGTCGCCGCGCTCTTCCGCCTGGGTCCCGACCGCATCCGCTCCGCAGGCACCCGTACCTGCCCCGGCACGGCCCTCTTCACCGTCACCGGCGCCGTGGACCGTCCGGGCGTGTACGAGGTGCCGTACGGCACGCCGCTGGCGGATCTGCTGAAGCTGGCCGGGGCGCCGGCGCGGGAGGAGATCCTGGCCGTGCTGCCCGGCGGCCTGGGCTCGGGGCCGCTCAGGCCCGACGAACTGGACGTGCCGCTCACCTATGAGGACCTGGTGGCCCTGGGCAGCTCCATGGGGAACTCGGCGGTGATCGTGTTCCGCAGGGACGGCGCCACGCTGCCCGCCCTGGTGCGCGAGAACGTGGCGCTCCTCGGAAGGGGCTCCTGCGGCCAGTGCCGCGGCTGCAAGGAGGGGCACGAGAGCCTGCTGCGCGCCCTGAAGGCGGGCGACCGGGCCGA
>Ga0134099_1001779_pt1 | contig 19425 bp, 18 predicted proteins | sample 10_taG_2_FD_105482 | JGI IMG/M metagenome (GOLD analysis project Ga0134099, IMG submission 105482) | Switchgrass degrading microbial communities from high solid loading bioreactors in New Hampshire, USA - 10_41_5_180_A2 metaG | ecosystem: Engineered > Bioreactor > Semi-continuous > Anaerobic >...
CTATGTTTACAGGTATGAGGGTAAAATCAATGACCTTGAAAATGCCGTTATTCTGTTTTGTTGGAGCAAACCCGATTTATCCGATAAACCAGCATTTATACTAAGTACGGATGTTAGCCTTACTACCTCCGAAATTCTTTTATATTACCAGAACCGCTGGGACATAGAAGTGAGTTATCGGTATCAAAAAAACTCACTTGGATTTGATGAATACCAGGTTGAATCCTTAACTTCAATAAAGCGATTCTGGAGCATGGTCTTTATGGCTTATACTTTTCTAGAGCTTTTCAGGGTTTCAAACAAGAAAACCTTAAAGCTTGATAATTTGGGAGATACCATAGGGTATTTCCGCAAACAATGCTTGGTTTCAACTGTCAAGTATGCATATACTTGTGCAGTAAAAGGGGTAACTGTCGATACTGCCTTTACCAAATTAGGGTTAGTTGCATAAACATTTACAATTTACTGCACGACACTAATTAATATTATATAATTACTTATTATCACTCTATTATTTCTCATTACTGCAACATGGCAAGATCATCAAAAATTAAGCACTGATTGAGTATTGCGCTTATCATAGTTGACATTGCGGAGAACACAGGAAAGGAGCGTGTTTGATGTTATGGAAAAGATAAGAAGGCAACTGTCTTCAAGTCCTTGACTCTTTAGAAGATGTACTCATGGGAAAATCTGTTTGTCCTGATCTGGCTGGCCCGTTTTGCATATAAGAATGAAAAAATGGCATTTGAAGTATTAAAGTGCCCAAGACGCAGTATATTTGTGAAATAACGGGTTGAAAATAATGTTTCTTTAATTTTGGTTGAAAAAACTTTATAAAAAAAAGAGGGATCAAAATGAAAAAGAAAAACGGTCAAAAAGTTCTGTCTTTGTTTTTGGTTTTCACGCTCATGATGAGTGTGGTGATTACCGGTCTTATACCGGCATATGCGGCGGAGGAGGTTCAGGAAGCCACTAGGCTACCGGGGGTGTAAGCGGAGAGATTATCGCCTTTGGGGAACTGTTTCCGGAAATCGCAGTGCAGAATATTCCTCTTGGCACGGATATATCCGGGTTGGAATTACCAAACATACTGACAGCGACAGTGCGGCTTGGCGTGGTTGAAGAAAATCCCGGGCAGGATGAAAATACTAAGCAGGCTGAAAATGCTGAACAGGATATGGAAATTCCGGTTTCAGATTCCGGACAAGCTTCCGGTGATTTGGACCCTGCATTGATCAGCAATGAAGAGGATGAGCCGGAACAGGAGGATTCTTCCGAAGCAATAACAATGGAAATCCCTGTACCGGTAACATAGAACTCTGTACCGGAATACGACGGAAATACCGTTGGTCTATACACTTTCACCGGCGAGATTTCAGGATTTATCCTTGGTACCGAACCGCCGGCCATCACCGTGACGGTATATGAAAATGAGCCGGCAGGTGTCATCACAGCTTTTGAGGAACTTGAGAAGGATATCCGCTGGCAGAATACCAGGGAACCGATGTTCCCTGAGAAAGTAAAGGGTACAGTGGAAAGCAGAACAGCAGACATTCCCGTGACCTGGGAGGCTGACCACAATTACGATGCAGGCTCGCCCGAATCAGGGCTTTATGTATTCACCGCAAAGGTGAGCGAGGGATATATCCTTGCCCAGGGCGTGGAAGCTCCCCGCATAACGGTATACATACCCCAGGCAGGGAAAATGATGCTGTATATGTCCGGTTCTGACACTCAGAATGACCCTCTCGTCATTACCACAGCGGCCCAGTTGGCGGAAATTGCCGCCCTGGTCAACCAGGGCATGCTGGAAAGCTTTGTATTTAATGGCAGCAATGCTGCATTGAAGTTGGGAAATGATATCGACCTTTCATCATATGGCATGAACCGGAACAGCGGTAAAGGGTGGATTCCAATAGGAACCTCTGTCAATCCTTTCAAAGGTCACTTCGATGGAAACGGCAGAACAATTACCGGATTGTATATCAATGACAGTGCTCTTTCATATGCAGGATTGTTCGGAGCAGTAAGTGGCGGCAACATCCAGGCTTTGGCTCTGGAAGACGTATATATCAGTGGCAATAATTATACTGGGGGAATAGCATGGGGAGTTTTTGGAAACAGTGTTGTTCAAAACTGCTATACTACCGGCTCTGTTAACGGCAGCCATAGTGGCGGTTTGGCAGGAAACGTTGATGAAAACAGCGTTATAAAAAACTGCTACAGCGGCGCTTCGGTCATCGGCACCTCCAAAGCAGGCGGTGTGGCCGGTTTTGTTGAAAACGGCGCTATAGAAAGCTGCTATTCCATCGGTGAGGTAAAGTGCAGCGATAGCACGGGCAAAACCGTTGACATGCCGGTACATATAGAAATGGAAGACAGGACCGATCCTTACTTCCCAGACAAGGGAACGGAAGAGAGCCCTTTCCTAATTTCTAAAGCTGAACAGCTTGCCAAGCTGGCGGATCTGGTGAATGGCAATACGGGGTCTTACAAAAGAGCTCATTATAAATTGATAGCCGACATTAACCTTTCCGGATATGGAGCCGTCTATAACAATGGCAAGGGATGGACTCCGATTGGAAAATATGGAGCATTTTTTTATGGGCGCTTTGACAACGGCGGATATACAATCATCGGGGTGTATATTAATGATGAAACCTTGAATTATACCGGTCTGTTTGGCTACGTATATAATGGAGGAACTGTTGAAAATCTCCGCCTGGTGGATGTAAACATCACAGCCAATAGCGACTATGTCGGCGGTGTGGCGGGTCTTTTATTCTTGGGCACTGTACAAAACTGCTATGTAACCGGAAATATAAATGGCAAAAATATAAATGATAAATGGTAACAGGTATAAATACATCGGCGGTGTGGTGGGTTATATACAGCAATATTCTACGGTATAAAACTGTTACTCAGCCGTTAACGTAATAGATGGTGAATCAGAAGTCGGTGGGATCGTAGGAAGTGCTTCTAGCCAAAGCATAGTGCAGGGATGTTATTCAACCTGCACAGTCAGTGGTAATTCAAAGGTTGGCGGGATAATAGGGAATTTAACGGCATCAACTGTGAAGAACTGCGCTGCCTTAAATGATAAAGTCAGTGCATCAAAAGATTATGGACGTGTGGCAGGGTCCAAATCGAGTACTGCAACATTAAACGGGAATGTAGGTTTTGAGTGGATACTGGATAAAGATGGGGAAAAACTTTCCGATGACGTTGAGCCTACAGGGCAACATGGCGCAAAAAAGAGTGCTGAGGATTTGCAGATGATTGAAAATTTCCCCGAGGCTTTTCACAATAAACCCTGGACTTTAGCTTAGGAGAAGCTCCTGAAGATGGTTATCTTCTGTATATAGCATTACATGGTGGTGGGAATGTCCCAAAAGAAATCAATGATGAGCAGTGGGAGCACATGAAAGTCTATTACCGGAACAGCGTTCAAAACGGCGTTTATGTTGCAGTGAGAGGGGTGAGGGACACCTGGAACACCCATTTCAATGATGAGTCGTATCCCCTTTATGATAGGCTCATAGAGAACATGATCCTGTTTGCGGATGTAAATCCAAACCGTGTATACCTTTTGGGCTTTTCCGCCGGTGGTGACGGAGTGTATCAGATTGCTCCACGAATGGCTGACCGTTTCGCGGCAGCCAATATGTCTGCCGGGCATCCCAATGGCATATCCATGAAGAATGTCCGCAATCTCCCGTTTGCCATTCAGGTTGGGGAGAAAGACACTGCGTATGAAAGGAACATACAGGCTGCTGTATATGACAGCATATTGTCGGATTTGGAGAAAGAAGAAAGTTATTATCATCAGGCTTTCATTCACTATAACAAGCCTCACAATTTTTATGATAATCACGCAATGAGATTTAAACAGAAAGTAATAGCCGATACTGAAGCATGGATGACGGAGAACAACCGCATGACCTTTGAGACTAACACAAATGCCGTGGATTGGGTCTCGAGATTCGAGCGCAATCCATACCCCGATAAAATTGTGTGGGATCTGAGTACCCGAGCTTCTTTGAGAGATGTACACTCTTTCTATTGGCTTCGCCTGAACAACCCGGAAGAGGAAACCAAGGGTGAGATAAAGGCTCGCCTGGATGCCGAAACGAACAGCGAGCAAAGTCAAAAAAATCATTGATATGTTTCCATGAACAAAAAGTTTAGAACAGCCGAGATATGAATTTAACGGCTTAAGCCATGCGGAGTGTATGGCGTAGGTGTTATTTTATAGCGTATAATTATGTAATATACTAGGTGATGAAATTTGATAAATAACTGGGGCATAAGAAGAAATCAAGTGGTTTGTTAATTTGAAAATATCATTAAACAGCAACGGGGTGTATTATGAATTTATACGATAAAGTCAGTACGGGGTTGAAAGGCTTTGATCAGGTAATAGATCACCTGCGGTTTGGAGATAACGTAGTATGGCAGGTGGATTCTCTTTCAGGATATAAGAAAATGGTTAATCATTTTGCAGAAACTGCAAGAACAGAAAACATGGGCTTGATTTATATCCGTTTTGCCAATCATGAACCCATGCTGGATGCCAGCCAGGGTACTAAGACCTATCATATTGATGCAAGCAAAGGATTTGAAAGTTTTACCACTGAAATACACAATATTATTACGGAGGAAGGCAAAAGGGTACTCTATGTTTTTGACTGCCTTACCGATTTATTGGAATACTGGCATTCGGATTTAATGATCGGTAATTTTTTCAAGGCTACCTGTCCATATTTATATGAGCTGGATACGGTTGCGTATTTCGCCATCAGGCGAAATTTCCATACTTATAGTACCATTGCCGGTATTCGTGAAACGACCCAGCTTCTGCTGGATTTATATCAAATAAATGATAAAACCTATATTCATCCCCTCAAGGTGTGGCAGCGCTATTCACCCACCATGTTTTTTCCGCATCTCATTCAAGGCCAGGAAGCTGTCTGCATAACGTCCAGTTTTGATGCTTCTGAGCTTTTTAACAGCATTAATCGTGGTGAAATAAGGCTGGATTATTGGAATGCCATTTTTAACAATGCTAAAAAAGTGTTGAACTTTCCTCCTGAGCAGCAGGAAACGGTAAAGAAGCAACTGATGAAAATGCTTATAGGTAATGATTATTCCCGAATGTTTCAGTTGTGTGACCGGTATTTCACATTGAAAGACATTCTCGCCATTGCATCCAGGGAAATCGGTACTGGTTTTATCGGAGGTAAAAGCGTTGGAATGCTTCTGGCGAGAAAAATATTGGAGGTTGAAAGTGGTGATCGTTTTACACCATTTTTGGAACCTCATGATTCCTTTTACATCGGTTCTGATGTCTTTTACACCTATATCGTCCAAAATGGCTGGTGGAAACTCCGTACCATGCAAAAAACGCCCGAAGGCTATTATAAGTATGCAGCGGAACTTAAGGAAAAGCTTTTGCATGGATCTTTCCCCAAGGATATTCAGGAGCAATTTGTTCAAATGCTGGAGTACTTCGGTCAGTCTCCCATTATTATACGTTCCAGCTCCCTGCTGGAAGATAACTTTGGGAACGCATTTGCCGGTAAATATGAGAGTGTTTTCTGTGTGAACCAGGGGACACCCCAGGAGCGCTATGAAGCCTTTGAACAGGCTGTGCGCACTGTTTATGCAAGTACCATGAACGAAGATGCGCTGAACTATCGAATGAATCGGGGACTGGCAATGCAGGATGAGCAAATGGCCATATTGGTGCAGCGTGTATCGGGGGATCGGTATGGAGACTACTTTTTCCCCCATGTAGCAGGGGTAGGGAATTCCACTAACCTGTATGTCTGGGATGAAAGCATTGATATGAATGCAGGGATGCTCCGCCTTGTGTTTGGTTTGGGTACCAGGGCAGTGGATCGGACCGACGGGGATTATGTGAAGATAGTATGCCTTGACAACCCCCTGCGAATTCCTCCGATGAATTATGAACATCAGAAGAAATTCTTCCAGCATCGACTGGATCTTCTTTCGTTTACGGAAAATAACCTCGAAAGCAAAGATTTGGATGAAGTTTTATCCCTTGATTTAAAAACAGACAAGAGATTGTTTGCAAGTCCTGATTATGCTACCCAGGCCCGCATGCGTGAACTGGGATATACGGATCAGAAAACACCTTATCTGCTGGATTTTAAAAAACTTTTTACAGATACGAAGTTTGCCGCCGTAATGAGAGAAATGCTGGCCCTGCTGTCAAAAGCATACGATTATCCGGTTGATATTGAATTTACAGCTAATTTTAACAAGGATAACGGCTTTAAGATTAATCTCTTGCAATGCCGCCCGCTGCAAACCAAAGGCCTGGGTAAGACGGTAAAGATTCCGGAATTGAGGGATGAGAAGGATTGCTTCTTCTCAAGTAAAGGTAACTTCATGGGTGGAAGTATACGCCTGTCCATCGACTATGTTGTATTTATCAGTGCGAATGCATACTTGAAACTAAGTGAACGGGAAAAATATGAGGTAGCCAGGCAAATAGGCCTGATTAACAGAGAAATGAAAGGGAAAAACGCCATGCTGGTGGGCCCGGGCAGGTGGGGGAGCACTACACCGTCCCTTGGGATTCCAGTGCACTTTACGGAATTGTGCAATATGAAAGTTCTTTGCGAGTACTCTTCAAAAAAAGAAGGTTTTATGCCGGAATTGTCCTATGGCAGCCATTTCTTCCAGGACATTGTTGAGTCGGAAATCTTTTATGTGGCCATTTTTGACGGATACCAGGATGTGGTTTTTAACCCTGACTGTATCTTGCGGGAAGAAAACTTACTTACTTCTTTCCTGCCGGAAAGTGGCCAGTTTAAAGATGTGATCCATATTGCAAGCACCAGAGGTATGGAGATATATTCTGACATTGTAACACAAAAGCTGCTATGCAGGTAAAACCTGATATATAAAATGTGGCTTTTGATTTATCGGGCATGGATGATAAAGACATATCTGCTGCTGAAGAAGCAAGCCGCATAAGTATTGACCGGCTATGTTCCACTGCGTACCAAAACTGAGAGGCGCCGAAAATGATTAAGACAGGTATATATGAGTGTTTGGATATCAGATAGATTATGAAGAGAGATTTAGGTTAATAAGGGAAGCGGGTTTTGACAGTGTATTTCTATAGCAGGAAAACAGGCTGAGACAGGCGGGGGTATTGGACCAGAATATTGATAAATATTCAGAAATGATATGCAGAAGTTGAACAGTGTACCTATCACCGGCTTTCAGCTGAATTGCTCATGCTCGGTCACGGTTGGAAGATTGAAGTGAACTTATGTGAAGTAGCTGAGATAAGGGCTAATGTGCGAAGAACCAAAAGAGTAAGGATATCATTTCATTATTTGTCAAATGGCTGTATAATACATTTACAAGACAAATAAACTGGTGAGGAGATTTGATACTTTGAAAAGTAAAATAACTGTTGTTCTGTTGGTAGTTTTGGGAGTGGCAGTACTGCTGTTTGCAGGGATGTCGTACTTCATAGGCTTACAGGTGTTTAACGGTTCCACCCAGTTGGTCACCAATGAAAACACCGTTGATGTTCCCGACAACTTCTGGGAAGAACACGATATGGATTATATGGAGTTTTGTGATAAGTATAGGATTGAGAAAGTGGAATTAATTTCCTCATTTGATGGGCATATAATACCCGGAGATTACATATATGCACAACAGTCAGAAGGAAACAGGAATAATAAAACTGTAGTCATGGTACATGGCCTGGGCGGAAACAGGTACACCACCTACCCATATGCAGAGATGTTCCTGGAGAAAGGGTACAATGTTCTGACGTATGATCAGAGAAGCACTAATGAAAACACAGCCCAATACACAACGTTCGGCTATTGGGAAAAACACGATTTAATAGATTGCATAGATTATGTGCTGGAAAATGCTTCAGGGCAGACAGTCGGCGTATGGGGACAGTCTTATGGTGGAGCAACTGTCGGTTTAGCAATGGGTTATAAAGATGCATACAAGAAAGTGGATTTTGCAATTTTGGATTGTCCCATAAGCAATATGGAATGGATGATTAACGATGAAATGAAAAACATGAAGTATTGTCAATAAATTAAAGCTCGGGTTTTTCTATAAAGATGCGGACGTAAGCGCCTCCATGAGAAATGTAGACATCCCCGTATTAATAATTAACAGTAAAGCAGATACGCTGACCCCATATTTTATGGGGAGGGACATTTTTGACAGCATCAGGGGAAACAATAAGCAAATATGGACAGTAGAAGACAGCGAACATGCAATGGTGTGGATTGACCACAATCAGGAGTATAGGGATAAAGTGGCCGAGTTGTTAAATAGTATTGAAAAATAATTGTCATGGGTTGTCATGGGGACGGTTCTCTTGACAATATGCTTATTGCATCAAGGATAACCATGTTCATTTTGGCATAAAAAGTTTTCCGGAAAAACAATAGGGGTTATTGAAAAATGTGGTAAAATTTAAATATACATGCTAACTCATAAAACTTTTGTTTTACGGGGTAGTAATAAAGCGTAAGTACGTTTCGGGCAGTAAGCAGATATAAGAATTGATTGTGCAATATTCTGCTTTGCAGTATAGGGTTAAGAAATGATTACAATAAAACAAGCTTCAAAGGATGATATACCTGTTATAGAAGATATATTGCTTGATGTGGTGAATTGGCTCGACAGCACCGGCAATTCACTATGGACAAAAGAGCAGGTTTCATGGCATGGGTTGTCGCGGCATTATTCGGCAGAAAACTTCTATTTAGCATATTTGGACGGAGAAGCAGTCGGCTGTATGGCACTTGTCGATTACGACCCGATAATCTGGCCGGACATACAGAAAGGTGAATCTTTGTTTATACACAAACTTGCCGTAAAACGATCAGGCGTTGGTAAAGGGGTTTCCAAATCTTTAATCCATTTTGCAAAAAATGAATGCAAAAGAAGGAATATTAAATCTATTCGACTGGATTGCCATCAATTTCGCGATAAAGTCAGAAAGCTTTATGAAAACGAAGGCTTTGTCTGCGTCGATGAAAGGCGCCTATGGGATAAATACCCCACGGCGTTTTATGTATGTAAAGTGGAGTGAGATATCTGAATCAGACAAGGCCCATAAAAAAAGGACCAATTGGGCACAAAACAGGGTTGACGATTGCAGAAAGCACAAACTTATGATTTTCTGCCGTTTACGTAACATTACCGACTTGAAATGTCATTTGTAATGTGAATTTTCATAAAAGATTAAACATATATGCCTGAAACCATTATGGCCTTGAAACATCTGAATGCTTTCAGTGCCCTTTTGGAACCTGAGTCAGCTATATCCCGGCCAAAACCCAGTCTTGTGAGCCCAAAGCGTTTTTATTTGAACTTGAAAAAGAAAGCTTTGGGCTTTGCTGACAGGGTATGGAACAATGTTTCATGCATACTGTCAGGCAGCAAAAAGCAGGGACGGCCTGGATGAAGTACCAGGTATATCATAGAGGCGCTGGAACTAATGGTATCGCTGAAGCGCTGACGGAAATCCTAAGTAAACATTCGAACAATAATGTAGTCATAGGTACGCACAGTACCGCACTAAGCACCATCTTGCATTACTATGATCCATCATGCGGGTGTGAAGGATTTAAAAGGATTTGGGATAGAATGTTCTGTTTATAAAACGATATATTTTGTCATAATATTCCCTTTCAACAGGGTCATGATGCTTATATAGACTGTAGATTGCTCTGCCTCCGTCAAACCATGCACAGGCAGATTCTGTCATATATCCGAATTCAATTCCGCCTTCCAGGTATCGATCAAATCTTTTAAGCCGTTCATCTTTTACATCAATAGGTTCGTCCAATGAAGCATATAATTCCATTTCTATCCCCGCACCGCGCTGCCTGGCAGCATGTGCAGCTTTATCTACATCGGTTATATTCCTATAGAACATATAATTGGGCTGAAGGAAAGCACAGTCAAAATAATAATTCTGGTAATCGTCCAGCAGATGGACGTTGTATGAACTCCAGAACGGAATCCAGAAAAACTTCATATTTCTTTTTTGCAGCTCTTTATGTAACTCCTTGAGAAGCCAGTGATCATCAATGTCCCAGCTTCTATATACTGTTTCAAAAGTCCAGTAAAAGCCGAGGAGGTTTAAGTTGCTGTATTTCTGCCGGTTAAACCGATTGATAATTTCATCCACAAACCATACACAAGCTGCCAGTCGCTGTCTTGTTGCCTGATCAAGGTTCTGACCTTTCGTGCTGAAATTCAGTTTTTGCCCGCCAACTTCTCCGAATTGTGTCTGAAGAGGGCCAGGGTATGGTATGGTAATAACCAGGTTGACCTTATGCTTTCTTTTGCCAAGCTTGCTCTCAGCCTCAGCAATGGCAGTATCCAATGCATGGGCAAAAATATTGGGTTCAAAGTACCACTCCATAATCGCAAGCCAATCTTCCCTGTTTCCTGGGTTAGGCGCCGGAACTGCGTAGAAGTTGCCTTCTCCGCACATAGTAGTTCCAATATTAATGTCAGAATAAAGGAAACCTCCCCTTGGGGATTTAAAATGCCAAAAAGTAAAGGTATCAAACATCCAGTCATCAGGATTGCCGTCTGGGTTCAAGTGCGTCACATAGCAGGAAAAATCCTCTTTCTTCCAAGCCTGGTCGGTATTTCCCCCTATTAATATCATGTGCCTCAGATAATTGAAATCTTCCCTGTCAGGTTTAAAATACGCCATATTTCCTCACCTCACATATCATTATATCATACTGTTTTGTATTAATGCTAAACAAATGTAAACGGATGACAGGGATAAGAATAACTGGTATACCAAAAAGCTTGGCATTCCGGCACTAAAATATTTTTTCCATTGCCCGGGATTTATCACAAAATCAGCAACATTTTAGCCACCGGGTGGGTTTGCATTGAATTTCAACAGCAAATTATACGGTAATCTATCCCACTCCCTGATACGGGACAAATGACCGATATTCCGTGCTGTATTATAAAGCTTTGCCGCTCTACCAGTTAGACAAAGCATGTTTCAAGGCATATGAGGAAAAAAGGTGTGGCTGCCGCTTTTGGCGGAAAGTATGGATTTTCGAGTGTTGAAATGCTTTTGTTTTATATTTTTGGAAACGGGCTACCTAAACTGTTGCTCAGATTTTATTTCCAAAAATGACAAAACAGAAAAAGAACACTTGTTCTTTTAAGCCAAATATGATACAATGTTGGTAAAAATATGAAATCCAGGTTCTTCCGACCTATGAGCGATCCCTGAAAATATAATAAAACAATGGGTTGGAGAGAATAAAGGGGGTTATAGGCACGATGGATAAAGGATGGTCAGAGAAAAATAAGCAGGTCCGGATTCTTCTTGGAAAAGAAACCACATATAAGCAAGGAATAGAATTGCTCATAGACTTCCGGAAAGAGATGTTTGAGCAGATTTCACAGATTGTGAACGGATATCCTGTTGAAGCATTTTGTCAGATGCCTTTTGCAAATGCGAAAGGTTATCACAGTAAGACTCTGTCCTATTCTATCTGGCACATTTTCCGGATTGAGGATATTGTGGCGCATACGTTAATTGCGGGGGACGAGCAGATATTTGTGACCGGAGGCTACCAGAAGAAAATCGGCTCGCCCATAGTAACAACCGGCAATGAGTTACAGGGACAGGAGATTGCAGAATTTTCAAAGAAACTCGATATCAGGGCTTTATATGAATATGCCAGGGAAGTCATGCTTTCTACCAATTCAATTCTTTCAAACTTGGAATATTCCCAGATGAAGAAAAGGTATTCGGATGCGGATAAGGAAAGGCTTGCACAATCCGGTTGTATCAGTCATGATGCGAATGCTTTCTGGCTTATCGATTACTGGTGCGGTAAGGATACTCTTGGCCTGATTAAAATGCCTTTCAGCAGGCATTGGATCATGCATATCGAGGCGATGCGGAGAATTAAAAATAAATTGTGCAAAATTGCCCGCAAGGGTGTGGATCCTGTAGCTTACTGCGGTATGTCCTGTAACCACTGCTTCCTGGGTGAATGGTGCGGGTCCTGCAGGACGAAGTATAATGTCTGTTCCTATGCAACACTGTTCGAGGACAGGAAATGTCCCAACGCAGTTTGCTGCATGGACAAGAACATAGATGGATGCTATGAATGTTCAGAACTGGAAGAATGTACAAAAGGATTCTATACTCCTGAAAATAACGGGGCAGCTCCTGCCAAGGCGCAGGCCATGTTTATAAGGAAATACGGGAAGAAAGCTTTTCTTGAGGTGCTTGATAGATTTCATGAGAAGTTTGATTTTGCCAAGACCAAGGAAATCCTGGGGCAGGATATGTATGAAGGATTGAAGATACTGGAGAATGAACGTATCAATTGACAGAAGGAAGTGCAATATCCATGGAAAGGCGAAAGTATATAGGAAGAGTGAATGAAAACTACATAAAATCATATTCACCTGACCAGGGATATACTGGATACCTCGTACATGGAATCGTTGTGCTCACGGCTGCGATTATTGCTTGGATGAGTATTCTGACGAGGTTGATATATCAACCAAATCCAGTGAAAGCAGGATTGGTAAAAAAGGTGGAGATTATCCATACGGCAGCTGTAGATGCTGCATAGAGAAAAAGGCGGCAGATGTCAAGGAAATCCTCATATAACAGATGAATTGATGTTTAGAGACTATCTGAGGGTAAACCTGGAAAGCTTTAAGGAATATGAACAAGTAAAGCTTGAGGCTTCTCTTAAATATCGTTATTCACCAAGAGATTATGCTGATGCAAAACATAATACCATAATTAGAATAATGGAAAGGGCGCGCAAACATTATGCTAACGGCGGAGGAGGAGTGTAAATGTTGGTAGTTTTATCATTGCAAGGTTGCAGGTAAAACTACTTTTTTATTTTGGGAGACTTGGATAATAAAGAGTATATTGAACAACTAAGGGAGGTTATATACGGGAATATTTTCAAGGAAGTGAAGCAGAAAGACAGTATGCCGGATATTATATAAGGTTTTTCCAAAATCCGGTGAGTGATACAGGAAAATATGAAGAGATGATTTCGGCTTTATTTCATCATCGTACGCATGGATCCTTGCATCTTGTCCCCGGGTTCAGATAAAAGATGAATATTCGATACCACGTTAATGCATAAAACATGATTCATGTCGAAAAAAGCATGTTTCATGCAGCTTATGGTTTGTACGGGAAGATTGCTGATATATTAACATGAAAGCAAAGGATTTCTTTCGCTCAGCAAACAGGATTTGAACAGGAGGACAATTCTATGAAAAAACGACTTATAAGCATCCTTATCACCCTGTGCATGGTATTGACGCTGCTGCCGTGCACAGTAAGCGCAGAGGAGAGCTTCGACAGCTTTGCGGCCAGGATGCGCAGCGAGTATGACGTGATTATCGCCTGTGAGCGCGATAAGCCCCTTACTGCTATGGAACAGGGATATATTGAACAGGCTCTCATTGCCTGGGGTAAGGAGTTTATCGTGATAATGTCGAGAGCCCTGGGTAAATATGGTTATGAGGATAAACCCGGTAAAACTCGCATGAACATTATTGTCAGTAATTCAGATGATGCAGGAAAAGAGGCCGGCATAGCCGGTATGGCATCCGGTAACATCATTTATTTATACGATGTTGGATGGGATAACGTGACCCTCCTTCACGAGCTGGCCCATATGGTGGTGCATGCTTGTGAATATGTGGGCGACAACAGCAGCAATGATAGTAAAGATATCCGCAATGAGTTTGAGGCAGTCATGAGGAAGGCAAACAGCGAGGCCAAAAGTACAACCGGTGATTATGGCTCTGCGTGGCAATGGGAAGCAGACACGTCATTCTATGCCTGGAGTTACGGTAAAACCAGCCCCCATGAGGACATAGCCACGCTAATGAGCCGCACCATGGACTCAGAATGGGTGGAAAAAGTGAAAAACGGGGAAATGCCGGTCATTACGAAAAAGCTTCAGGCTTATCGCGAGTTTTATGAGAAGTATCTGACCGGTGGAATTGTACCGTGTTTCCTTATCGACAACATTCTGGGACCTTCCAGCAATCGCCCGGCTGACCCTAAGAGCGCAGACTTCAAAAGTCTGCCTAAAACATCAATGAATGCGGGTGAGACTTTCAAATTTGAGGTGGGTACCTGCTATCCTCTCACGGTTGCCGGATCTTTTAAGATTGCCAGCTTAAGAACTGAAGACCCTAAAGTAATCAAGGTGGACAATGAAACCGGCTCTATGACCGCTGTATCTGAAGGGACTACGCTGGTGACCTGCTGGATGGAGACGGAAACTAAGGTTAAATATGGTAGAGTTTTTGAGATTACAGTAATAGGGTCCGCCCTCCCTACGGGTTTCAGGTTCGACTTTCCCACAACAGTGCATGTAGGTGATAAAGTCAAGCTTACCGCCACATTACTTCCCGAGGGCTCCGTAATTCCTTCATCGTATTACTGGGGCTTTGCACCTACTAACGTACTCATAATAAAGGACGGTGAGTGTGTCGCCCTAAAGCCTGGTAAAGCAACAATCTATCTTTTTGTGAGCTATACAAACATAAAAGTACCTGTGGAAATTACTGTGCTGCCTGCTGAGGTTACAGGGATTACCTTGAACGAGACTGAGGTTGCCAAGCCGGCTGGCAGTACATTACAGCTAAAACCAACTCTGAGTCCTGCCGGTGCTACCGGAACAGTGACCTATTCTTCCTCCGACGAGAATGTAGCCACTGTCAACGATAAGGGACTGGTCACAGCTAAAAAAGCGGGTACCGCAATCATCACGGCCCAGGTGGGGACCTACACAGCCACCTGTAAAGTTACCGTTACAGCGCCTACCCTTGTCGGCATCAGGCTGACCCCCAACCAAGCGGGAATCAAAGTAGGTCAGACTTTGCAGTTAGCAACTACATTCTTGCCCGAAGGGGCTGTGGGTGGTGATGTGAGCTATACATCCTCAAACCCGGATGTGGCTACCGTTAGCAACACAGGTCTGGTCACTGGTATAAAGGCGGGTACGGTTACAATCACTGTTAAGTCAGGCAAGTTTAGTTCCACTAATAAAATCACCGTATCCAACATCGAACCCACTGGCATTACTTTGGACAAAAGTACTGCTACAGTGGAACCCGGCAAGACTGTCCAGCTAAAAGCTACCGTGATCCCCCAAGGGGCTGCAGGCACAGTGAGCTTTACTTCCTCCAACACCAGCGTGGCTACTGTAAGCAGCACAGGTCTGGTCACCGGTGTAAAGGCTGGCACGGCAACCATAACAGCAAAGGTGGGAAAATATAGCGCTACCTGTACAGTTAAGGTACTTGATGATGGTAAAAAGGATACAGATGAAGCTGATAACAAAAATCTCAAAGCAGGGGTTAATGTTTTGTCATACCCCACGAAAAAGAACTATGAGATTGGTGAGGGCTTTGACAAGGCAGGACTGGATGTGGTGTATTATGCCAATGGCAAACAAACAAATATTAATGATAAAATCACCTTCTACACCTCAAAGACAGTGGAGCTGACACAGGGCCGTCCGTTTACGACTGCTGGAAATAAGGTAGTCGAATTACGGTATGAGGGCAAAAAGGTGGCGGAATATACCATTACCGTGACTGAAAAGCAAGTGAAAGCAAAGCATCCGTTTACGGATGTTAAAAGCGGAGCATACTATGAGAATCCAGTCATTTGGGCATTGAATAACGGAATCACTACCGGTACCTCAGCAACAACCTTTGCTCCAAATGAAACATGCACAAGAGGCCAGGTCGTTACTTTCCTTTGGCGTGCTAATGGCAGTCCCAAGCCGACTTCTAGTAAAAACCCATTCACTGACGTGAAATCTACTGACTATTTTTACAAGGCAGTGCTTTGGGCAGTGGAAAAAGGCATAACCAACGGTACAAGCGCCACTACATTTAGTCCGAATGAAAAGTGTACCAGCGGTCAAGTGGTGACTTTCTTATGGCGCTCAAACGGTAAGCCCCAGGCTAACGGAACAAGCAGTCTTGCTGTACAGCATAGCGGGAAGTTCTACACCGACGCAGTGGCATGGGCGGACAGCATGGGATTGCTCTCCGGCATAGCTTTTGATCCGAACCAGAATTCTCCCCGGGCTGACATTGTCACTTATCTCTATCGCAATGCAGGAAGCCCTGCCATTCAATAGAAAAAGACAATACATACACTGTAATTGAAACAGGCAAGTGACATGACAAGGGAACGAGCTTGTTGAAACGTAAACACCTCTATGGTATATGATATACCATAGAGGTGTTTTTCATGTCAGGAGTACCAAGTATAAAAATAAAGTATATGAATGGTAATATCAAAGGAAGCTTATACGCATTTGCTATTTTGCATTACAAATCAACCTTAAGGTCATAACGTACCGGATCATTTCAAGAAACACCATATAAATCTGCTAAAGCTTCACATTTAAGGATATCAGGCAAAGAGTCTCCATTTTCCCATTTTGCAACAGATTGACGGCTGACGCCGATTTTTTCTGCTACTTCTTCTTGCGATAAACCATGACGATTTCTTAAATAGCGGAGATTAACAGCAATATTACTTTTTGGATTATTCATACTTTTCATACCTCCTAAACATATGATACATCATAAATTGAAAAAATAAACCAACTAGAGTTCACAAGTTATGTTAATTTTGGTTGCGTACAAAAGAAACTCTAGAAGCTATATTAGCGTCAAATAAAGAAAGCGTAGTCCATATTGTAGGGATATAAAAGTTTGAATAGAGAAAGATTGAAAAGTTATATAAGTGCAACCAAGTGATATTTTCAGACAGATGCAGTTTGGTATCAGCAATATAGCAATTAAGGAAAAGAAAATTAAGCTTTTTTCCTGTATTATATAATTACCGTACGGTATATCTCCATGAAAGGAGAGGCATATGGAACAAGAAATACTCAAAGCATGTAAATTTATTGATGAGCATCTGATTGATGAATTTACTCTTGATGAAATTGCGCGTTTTGTCGGATATTCATCATACCATTTTGCACGAAAGTTCAAAGAAGTTATGGGCAAAACTGTAATGGAGTATGTCAGAGAAAAGCGTATTTTTGCAGCGGCCAATGAGATAAAAGCCGGAGCAAATATCTGTGATACTGCTATGAAGTACGGCTTTGATACTCATGCAGGCTTTACTAAGGCTTTTTCAAATATCTATGGTTGTACTCCTGCCCGGTGCGTACAGCATGCGCAAAAATCGTATATGAAAGGAATGGTCAGTATGGAAAATTCTAAAATCATAATCAGACCTGTCTGTAAAGATGATGTCCAAGACTTATGGGAAAATGTATACAGTGCAATGACTCCACGACAAATAACGGAGGAAAAAATACTTCCAGCAATAGAAAGGCTGAGAAAGGGAGAAGGGGTTGAACTAGTCGCACAAGTTGATGGCAGAGTAGTTATGTCGTTGCCGATGGTAAAACCGTTCTGGATTCCATTAGGTGTGCTGTTTGACAATAATTATGTTCTGACAAACGGAATTGAAGATGAGATTATGAAACAATTGCTTGAAGAAATGAAAAACCAATGCAGGATGCTTAATATTTCAACCCTTATTTCTCCGCAGGTGGAAGGGAGCGAAAGTGCAAAAGCTTTTATACATTTCGGTTTTACTAAAGCCTGGAAATCTGGGGGATGGGTATACTTGGCAATGTCTATATAGTCTTAATTAATGATAGTTTTACTAATTTGATATCAAATAGCTCTTTTAAATGTTACCTTTCATTATCTTTAATAAAGCTGCAGAAAATGACCGCCAGTCAAATAAGAAACAATGGCGGTTATTTTTTTATTTTCTAAAGTCATCCTTATAAAATCTTTATAATTGCCTGTTAGATTATTATTCGCACTAGAGGATTATTAACTTAATGAAAGGATGAGTTAAATGTCAAAATTGATACTTGAAACAAGAGGGCTGAACAAATACTATGGAGAGCAGCTTGCTGTAAAGGATGTTTCACTAAAAATCCCAAGGGGTTCAATCTATGGATTGCTTGGCCCGAATGGAGCAGGAAAAACCACTACTTTAAAAATGCTTACGGGGCTATTATACCCTTCAAGCGGAGAAATCATTGTTTTTAATGAGCCTTGGCAACGTAAACATCTGGAACGGATTGGAGCGTTAATTGAATCTCCTTCTTTATATGGCAATCTAACTGCGGTTGAAAACCTTCTTGTCCACTCAAAATTGATGGGACTTCCCAAAGAAAGAATTTATGAAGTGCTTGAAATAGTGGACTTAAAAAATACAGGCAAAAAGTTGGTGTCAAAGTTTTCGATGGGTATGAAGCAAAGGCTTGGTATAGCAGTTGCCCTTTTAGGACATCCGGAATTATTGATACTTGATGAGCCTACAAATGGCCTTGATCCTATAGGCATACAGGAACTGAGGGAATTAATCCGTTCTTTCCCACAAAGAGGCATTACTGTAATTCTGTCAAGCCATATATTGACGGAAGTATCACAGCTTGTTGACCATATCGGTATAATAAGCGACGGTGAGCTTAAATATCAGGATAAAATGACCCATGATGAAGATCTTGAGAAATTGTTCATGAAAGTTGTAAGGGGGGCTAAATAATGATTAATATATTAAAATCCGAGGGTCTTAAGTATAGGCGGACTTTCACCAGACGAATCATATTACTTTCACCTCTGTTTTTTATCATAATAGCATTAGTGCAAACATTATACATGCCTGATGATTTTGTACGGCCGTGGCAGCTTCTTCTGAGCATGATATACAACTGGTGGCCGGTAATTTTCATTCCTCTCGGTATAGCTTTATTTGCCACATTAGTAGCCTTGCAGGAGAAGAAAGCGGGGAATTACCGCAACTTAAGAGTTCATAATATTTCTCCGGCTGTTATCTGGACAGGTAAAGTTATATTAATGGCATGCCATACGCTGCTTGCGACACTTGTTCTTATTGCTGCAACAATAATTTCGGGACTTTTTACAGCAGGAGGAGAAATCCCATGGGTAAAGATTTTTGCGGGTGGGTTTACCTTATGGCTGACATCCCTTGCCGTAATACCACTTCAGCTATGGGCGGCAACATGGAAAGGCACATTTCTTAGCATGGCCATGGGACTCGTTGGACTCATAGCCGGGGTCATAGCAGCACCAGAAAACTATTGGGTATGTGTTCCATGGAGCTGGCCCTCAAGGCTTATGTGTCCTATAATAGGCGTACACCCGAATGGCGTTCTCTTGGAAGCATCAGATCCTCTGAGCAGTGCTTCGGTGATTCCGACAGGGATAGCTTTGTCAATTGCTGCTTTTATAATCTTTACTATTGTTACAGCAGTGTGGTTTAATAAAAGGGAG
>Ga0134099_1001783_pt1 | contig 19368 bp, 19 predicted proteins | sample 10_taG_2_FD_105482 | JGI IMG/M metagenome (GOLD analysis project Ga0134099, IMG submission 105482) | Switchgrass degrading microbial communities from high solid loading bioreactors in New Hampshire, USA - 10_41_5_180_A2 metaG | ecosystem: Engineered > Bioreactor > Semi-continuous > Anaerobic >...
CATCTCTTACAGCCGTCTGATGAACGGCCTGAAGGTATCCGGCATCGAGATCAACAGGAAAATGCTTTCCGAAATGGCGATCAACGATCCCGCAGCTTTTGCGCAGCTGGCGGAGAAAGCGAAAAAAGCTGTAAAATAAGTTCCGAATCGACATTTTCTTTTGACAAAATAAGCCCCTTCGTCGGCACTATAATCTTTAGATAGATTACAGCGGCGAGGGGGTTTTTCCATGTGGTGATTTACGCGGAATACCTTTTTCTGGAGAATGCGCTTTCGGGAGGGTTAATTCTGCTGATTACCGGAAAAATTTCCGGTATACGCTGTCATATCGGGCGGTTGGCGATCGGAAGCATACTTTGCGGGATCTATTCGTTTATACTGTTTTGGGATACGCTGTCACCCCTGGCCGCATTTCTTCTGAAAATTGGGTTTTCAGCCGCCGTGGTTCAAATCGTGTTTCGGACGGCAAAGCTGCGCCCGTTCCTGCGAATCACGCTGGTTTTTTATCTGGTCAGCTTTGCCATGGGCGGCATTGTCATCGGCCTGATGTATTTTACCGGTGTGATGGGGGTTACGCGGAACACGTCGGTTTACCTGGGAATCGGAGGGTATCTGTACGTTCTGCTCGGATGCGTTGCGACCTGGCTTATTTTCGGCTTTTTTGCCGATTTCATCCGGGGCCGGCTGATCAGGGAGAGAACCTATACCGATGTGGAGATCACGATGGATGGGAAGTCCGTAGCCTTGAGAGGCATGGTTGATACCGGGAATTTCCTGAACGATCCCCTTACGGGAAAGCCCGTCATGATCATATCCGCGGACGCTGCAAAGCGGTTTCTTCCGGAGGATATCGTCAGGGAAGCTGTCAGGTGGGAGAAATCTCCGACTCCTCCGGATGCGCTGATGAACAGCGCTTACGCAAATCGCATCAGGATGATCCCTTTCCATTCCATCGGGGAGGAAAGGGGGTGGCTGGTGGGAATACGGCCGGACGATGTCCGGATTGTAGTACATAAAGAGAAAAGCAGCGGCGCTGTTACTGCAAAAGAAGGCGCGATCCTCGCGATCTTTAAAGGCAAGTTTTCCGGAGGACAGGCGGGAGAGGACTGCTCAATTCTATTGCACCCAAGTATGATAGAAGGGGGAATCGCCGACGATGTTTAAGGCTTTAATGGAACTTACGATTCAGAACGGGAGAAAGCTGAGATTGTCGGTCCTTAAGATCAGGAACAGACTGATCCTGATCCTAAAGGGATTTAAACCGGATGAGATTTTTTACATAGGAGGAAGCGACGTACTGCCTCCGCCTCTTTCGCCGGAGGAGGAGAAGATCCTTCTGGAGCAGCTGGCTTTAAACAACGAGGATGCAAAAACGATATTGATAGAAAGAAACCTGAGATTGGTGGTATATATCGCCAAGAAGTTCGAAAACGCCGGGGTCAATGTGGAGGACCTGATATCCATCGGGGCCATCGGTTTGATCAAGGCGGTAAATACCTTCAATCTGGATAAAAATATCAAGCTGGCGACCTATGCTTCACGGTGCATTGAAAACGAGATCCTGATGTACCTGCGAAGGAGCAGCAGGACAAAAGGGGAGGTTTCCTTCGACGAGCCGCTGAACATCGACTGGGACGGCAACGAGCTGCTGCTTTCGGATATTCTTGGCACGGACAACGACATCGTTTACAACCATATCGAGGAAGAGGTAAACCGGAACCTTCTTGTATATGCGCTGAAGAAGCTTTCGGCCCGCGAGAAGCAGATCATGGAGATGCGGTTCGGCCTTGTAAGCGGGCGGGAGATGACGCAGAAAGAGGTGGCCGATAAAATGGGAATCTCCCAGTCATATATTTCCAGGCTGGAGAAAAAGATCATCGGCAGGCTTCGAAAAGAGATTAAAAAGCTTGGATAGAAAAAATATTTTCGGCGGATACCGGCTCGTACGGCTCGCTTTGAAGGCGGGTCGGCGAATTTCCGAAAGGAATCATAAAACTCCGATTTGCGGATTTCAACTGCATAAAAAAAAGGCCGCAGGTTAAGAATAAGGGATAGCATCGGCTACACGCTAATGTGCTGCTTAGGGGGGCAAAACAAGAAGCGGAGGTCTTATTATGGCCAGCAAAGTTGAAATCTGCGGCGTGAACACATCTAAGTTGCCGGTCTATAAAGACGCTGAAATGAAGCGGATGATCGATCAGATCAAAGGGGGAGATAATGAAGTCAGAGACGAATTCATAAGAGGAAATCTTCGATTGGTTTTAAGCGTGATACAGCGTTTCAGCAACAGGGGAGAAAATCCCGACGATCTGTTCCAGGTGGGATGCATCGGACTGATAAAGGCCTTGGACAATTTTGACACGTCCCATAACGTCAGATTTTCCACCTATGCGGTTCCGATGATCGTCGGAGAGATCCGAAGGTATCTCCGTGACAACAATTCGATACGGGTGAGCCGTTCCCTCCGGGATACCGCCTACAAGGCGCTTCAATCAAAGGAGAAGCTTTCCAGGGAACTGCAGCGGGAGCCGACGATTATGGAGATTGCTGCGGATCTCGAACTGCCCCGGGAGGAAGTCGTACTGGCCCTGGATTCCATACAGGACCCCATCTCCCTGTTTGAACCGGTCTTTCACGACGAGGGCGATGCCATTTATGTGATGGACCAGGTCAGGGACACGAGAAATACCGATGAAAAGTGGATGGAGAACATCTCGCTCAGGGAGGCGCTGAAAAAGCTGACCAGCAGGGAAAAGCACATCCTGACCATGCGGTTTTTCGAGGGCAAGACCCAGATGGAGGTGGCGGACGAGATCGGAATCAGCCAGGCGCAGGTCAGCAGGCTGGAAAAGAACGCGTTGAAGTATATGAGAAAATATGTCTGACTGCAAGAAGAATACGATGAGATATTACGATAAGATAATTCGATGAGATACAATCCGGGAGCGCGAAAGCGCTCCCGTTTTTTCGCGCTCTTGTACGCCGCCGCGAATGAAAAAGTTTGTCCGAAGGGGGCATACTTTTTATTGCCGGAACATAAATAATAGATGTGAAAGTATTTCCTGCCGCCGGCAAAGGCGCAACGAAAAGGATAAAGGGGGAACATGCGGAATGATCAGCACACAGGACTTGAGGAACAAGGAAGTCATCAATATCTATGACGGGAAAAGCCTGGGCTTTGTCTATGATATTGAAATCAATCTGGAGAAGGGGGTCATAGAAGGCATTATTGTCCCCGCGCAAAAAAGCTTTTTCAGCTTTTTCGGATGGAGAGACGATGATTATGTGATAAAATGGAAGGATATCAAGCGGATCGGCGACGATGTGATTCTGGTCGACGTTGCCGGGGTTCTTGAATTGGACGACGATGACAGAAACCGCATGACGCGGCCGGCCGGGCCAGGCGGTTTTGACAGGGACAGGTGGCGAGATCCCGAGTAAATCAAGGCTCATTGCCGCTCGGAGCAGCCGAGGGACGATAAAATTTCTTGCATAAGATACAAGATATAGGTAAAATAAATCCATGAACGTATAGCAATTGTATCTAGTAATGATCGTATCTTGTAATGGAGGAAATAAGATGAGATGCCCATTTTGTGAGAATCCGGATACCAGGGTGATTGATTCGAGGCCGACAGAAGAGGGACATGCCATCAGACGCAGGCGTGAATGCGACAGTTGCAGCAAACGTTTCACCACATACGAAAAGGTCGAAGAGATGAACTTCATGGTCATCAAGAAAGACGGAAGTCGTGAACCCTTTGATCGGAACAAAGTATTGAACGGTATCATCAAAGCTTGCGAAAAACGGCCTGTAGCCATTACGGATATCGAGAAAATTGTGGACGATATCGAACGCGGGCTCAACAATATGATGGAGAAGGAAGTGGAAAGCAAGCTGATCGGGGAGGTCATCATGGAGCATCTCAAGAATTTGGACGAGGTCGCCTATGTACGGTTTGCATCCGTCTACCGCCAGTTTAAGGACGTGAATACTTTCATTGCCGAGATTGAGAAATTGCTGGGAAAGGACAAGACGAATGAGAAATAAGATAAGGATTGCCATCGACGGACCCTCCGGAGCGGGCAAGAGCACAATTGCAAAACGTATCGCAACGCTGCTTGGAATTGACTACATCGATACAGGCGCAATGTATCGGGCTGTCGGATACAAGCTCCTGCAAAACGGGATTAGTCTCGAGGACACCGAAGCGGTAAAGCGTATGCTTGCGCAGACGGAAATCGATTTCACCGGCGGAAACATCGTTCTGGACGGTGAAATCGTAAACGACAGGATCAGAACGCCCGAAGTGTCCAAAATGGCGTCGGACTGTTCCGCTTTGCCGGAGGTCAGGGAAAAACTAGTAGCGCTGCAAAAGAAAATGGGACAGGAAAAAAGCGTTGTGATGGACGGCCGGGATATCGGCACCAACGTCCTGCCGGACGCGGAATATAAATTCTTTATGACAGCCTCGGCCGCCGAGAGGGCGAAGAGAAGATGGCTGGAGCTGAAAGAAAAGGGAGTTATGGCGGACCTTGCACAGGTGGAGGCGGACATCCTCCAAAGGGATCATAATGACTCTACCAGGAAGCTGAATCCGCTGAAAAAGGCGGAAGACGCCATTGAACTGGATACCACGGGCTTAACAGTGGAAGAAGTAACGCAAAAAATCTTGGAGGTAGTGCAATGGCAACCGTAAGGCCATTCCGCGCGATCAGGCCGGCGAAGGAATATGCAGAACGGGTGGTTTCCCTTCCCTATGACGTGATGAACAGGGAGGAAGCGGCAAAGATGGCCGAAGGGAATCCATACAGCTTTCTGCATATCTGCAGGGCGGAAATCGATCTTCCCGAGGTGGAAGATCCTTATTCGGAGCAGGTCTACGCGAAGGCTAAGAAAAACATCGATGATTATTTGGCGAATGGGGTTCTCATCCGCGACGATGAGCCCATGCTCTACATTTATAGACAGGTAATGGAAGGCCGCGCCCAGACGGGAATCGTGGGCTGCGTTTCCATCGACGAATACCTGAACGATACCATTAAAAAGCACGAATTCACGCGGGTGGAAAAGGAGATGGACCGCATCAACCATTTCGACGCGTGCAATGCCAATACGGAACCGATCTTCCTGACTTATCGGGAAAACAAAAGGCTGCGTACGCTTATTGAAGGATGGATGTGCGCTCATGCTCCGGAGTACGATTTTATAACGAAGGACGGGATCGGCCACACCCTTTGGAAGATCGCCGACCGGGGCGTCATCGATTCGCTCATATCCCTTTTTCGCGAGATCGATTGCTTCTATATCGCCGACGGGCATCACCGCTCCGCTTCCGCCGTCAAAGTGGGTCTGAAGCGCCGGAAAGAGCATCCCGGTTATACGGGGGATGAAGAATTCAATTTCTTCATGGCGGTCATATTTCCGGACTCCGATTTGAAGATATATGATTACAACCGCGTTGTGAAGGATCTGAACGGGCTGTCCGACGCTGAGTTCCTCGACAGGATATCGGAACGGTTCCTTGTCGAGCCGGTTGAGAAGGGGCCGTATCGTCCGGAAGCGAAACATACCTTCGGCATGTATCTTTCGGGCCGGTGGTACAAGCTCACCGCAAAGCCGGAAATCGTCTGTGACGAGGATGTCATCCAGTGCCTGGACGTTTCCATCCTCCAGGAAAATCTGCTGCAGCCGGTACTGGGCATACAGGATCCCCGGACTGACAAGCGGATCGATTTCGTGGGAGGAATTCGGGGACTTGCCGAGCTTGAACGCCGGGTGGCTCTGGATATGGCCGTGGCCTTTGCCCTTTATCCGGTATCCATCTCGGAGCTCCTGGCCGTTGCCGACAAGGGCATGATCATGCCGCCGAAGTCCACGTGGTTTGAACCGAAGCTTGGCAGCGGGCTCTTCATGCATGAACTTTAATTTAATATGTAATATGGATTGGTGCCATGTTTATTCGCAGAATTCCGAGCCGTTACACGCTCAGACAGCGTATTTTCACCTGAGCCGTCAATCAAAAACCTTACTCGTAAAATTTGAAAGCATGGAAATTCCTCAAAAAGATTCTGCTCATAAAGCCTGGCCCCAATCCAATTCGAATAAGCGCGGCGAAGATTCCTCCTGAAATCATTTGTATCGCCGCTGCCTGTGCTGATGAGAAAGTATAAAAACCCTCGGCCTATGTTAAAAATAGTGCCGGAGGGTTTTTTGCATGAGAAGAAGGCTTTATGTGCTCTTTATCGGATTCATCCTTTTGCTTGCCTTATTGGCGGCTAGACTCACGCAGATTCAGATCCTGGAAAGCGAAAGATTCGCCTCTGTAAACGCGAAACAGCAGCGGATTATACTGGATGGCGAGGACACCAGGGGGACGATTTTCGATCGGAACGGCAACCGCCTGACGGGGGCGGATGAGAGCTTCATATATATTATTAAAAAGGAAGTCATGGACGCTACGGCGGCCAGGATTTTCCAGTTAATTGACGCCGATAAGGTCGAGAATGAAAGCAAACGCTATTATGTTTACCGCAGTACCCTGTTCAGTGAAGAAGCGGCTTACGTCCTGAAGCGGGATTACGACGCGTTCATAATCAAAGGCGCAGCCCGGTATGAGGAGGAGCAGCCGGCCGTTCATATTATCGGACATATCAACGAGACCGATGGAACCGGCGCCTCCGGCCTTGAAAAGGCGTTTAACGAAATACTGTCCAAGAAGCGGAAGGAGGTTTACGCTTCAGTGGACGGCAGGCGGATGATCATTCCGGGGCTTGGTATTTTCAGTACTGTAGAGAATCCTGATTGCGGCATCATCACGACCCTTGACCTGAAGATCCAGAAGAAAGCCGAACAGGTGCTTAAGGATTCCGGTCGGAGCGGCGCCATCATCGTTGTGGACCCAAGAAACGGGGAAGTCCTGGCAAGCGCCAGCACTCCGTCCTATGATCCTTCCCGCGTGGAAGAATATCTGGACAGCAATAATGAAGAGCTGATCAACAAGGTGACACAAAGCCTTTACCCGCCCGGCTCCATTTTCAAAATCATTGTCGCCGCGGCTGCGCTGGAATCGGGTGCGGTAAACGAGGAATCCGTGTTTTTCTGCAAGGGATATGAAGAGATCAACGGGGTCAGGATCAACTGTTTGAAAGAGGAGGGCCACGGGGAGATCAGTCTCCGGGATGCCTTTTCCAAATCCTGCAATTCCGCATTTATACAAATCGGGCAACTGACCGGAGGGGAGGAGATCCTGAAGATGGCGGAAGCCTTCGGCCTGGGGGAAAAAGCATTCCGGGGAACGATTGAAGAAAAAACCGGCCTGCTGCCGGGAATACAGGACATTCAGGGCGCCGGTATCGGCAATCTGTCCATAGGACAGGGAAAGCTGCTGGTGACACCGGCTCAGGCGGCCAGAATCACGGCGATCATCGCTTCGGGAGGAACCGATTATGGCCTGTCCCTGGTGAAGGGGACCACGGAAGGCGGAGAGACCAAATATTTCAAAAGAATGCTTCCGAGGCGGGTTATCAGCAAAAAGACCGCGGAACTGATCACGTCCTGGATGATCGAAACCGTGGACCGCGGTACGGCGAATAATCTGAAGGATGTGGGGGTAACGGTCGCAGGGAAGACCGGTTCCGCTGAAGCGGCCTATCGAGGGGAGATGGTGGTACACGGCTGGTTCACCGGTTTCTTCCCTGCTCTTGAACCCCAATATGTAATTACCGTTTTTGTGGAGGCCGGAGGCTCCGGAAGAAGCTCGGCGGTTCCCCTGTTCCGTCAGATGGCGGAGTACCTCCATTGAAGCGCGGCCTACAGCTCATATTCCTCCGAAAAGACTTCCTTTAATTTTAATATCGCTTTTTTTTCGATTCTTGAAACGTAGGAACGGGAAATACCAAGCTCCTTGGCCACCTCCCTCTGCGTTTTAGCGTTTTCTCCTGCAAGTCCGAACCGTTTAATTATCACCATCCTTTCTCTGTCCTTCAGGAGACGAAAAATAGCGTCATGTAATTTTTTTACCTGCATTTTGTTATCGATATCGTCGATGATGGCGTCGGTATCCGTGCCTAGGATGTCGTTAAAATTGATCTCGTTGCCGTCCTTATCCGTACCGACGGGATCGTTGAGCGATATTTCGATCTTTGTCTTTTTCGTTGTTCTGATGTTCATAAGAATTTCATTTTCGATGCATTTTGCCGCGTAGGTCGCCAGACGAACGCTTTTGTTTCTGTTGTAGGTATTGACGGATTTAATGAGGCCTATGGTCCCGATGGAGATCAGATCATCGGGATTTTTTCCCGTATTGGCATATTTTTTTGCGATATGTGCCACCAGCCTCAAATTACGCTCCACAAGGATATTCTTCGCTTCTTTGTCTCCTTGTTCATAGCGGGCAAGATAATATGCTTCTTCTTTGTCGGTCAACGGTTGGGGGAAGGAATTCCCCATAGAGACGTAAGAGGACAGCAAGAGGAATGGATCCGACAACAGCAGGGATGCGAGGATCAGCGATATGCTCATACAAGAAAGCCCCTTTCCGTGCAAATGTGTTAGATTATATGCACGAAAAAGGGCAATAGTGCCTGTCAGGCTGAAAAGGGGACAGCGCAACCTGTCTTTTTATGCGAGGTCGATCTCGGGCCAGTTCGCTTTCAATTCGGCTTGAATTCGCTCCCAGGGAAAACCGATGACGTTGTCATAATTACCGATGATATGGGAGACGTGCTTTCCCCAGGCGCCCTGGATCGCGTAACTGCCTGCCTTGTCCCAGGGTTCCGGGGTGTTTAGGTAATTGATGATTTCTTCATCGCTGTAGTCCTTGAAAAAAACCTCGGTGACGTCGCAGAATACCGACCGTTTCGGCCCGCCGGGACGCAACAGCGCGACTCCCGTGGCGACATAATGTCTGGTGTTGCGGAGCAGCTTCAATGTGTTCAGCGCGTCGATTTCATCTATGGGTTTGCCGATGATCCCGTTCTTATATACAATGGTGTCCGCCGCGATGATCACGGTTTTGGAATCAATCCGAACCTGCGGAACTGCAGTATTTTGATCGCATGCCCTTATCCCGCCTTGTCCCGTTAACAGCTGCGATTCAACATCCAGCGCTTTCTTCAATGCGAGAAACATGACGGTCTGTTCCATGGTCATTTCAAAGGGACAGTTTTCGTCTGAGGACGAGGGCATGATAATCGGATCGATTCCGTTTTTTCTCATTATTTCGATTCTTCTTGGCGAGGAAGATGCTAAGATAATCCGGCTTTTCATTCCATTAACCTTTCATTTGAGCTTTGATTAACTCGTGTGTACTACCCGCATGAACTCATTATAACGCATAAGGTTAAATTTTTCGACCATGGAATTTTCATGCCGCTTTTTCTCGTTGCTTGCCGACATGAAAAGACTGTCTGAGCATGTCAGCAGCAGACAGTCTTGATTTGGCTGCCGTTCCCCTGCTATTAGGGGTGTCAGCCTCGGTTACCAGCTGGCTTTTTCAAAGGACTGGCAGTCGGTACACTGCACGTCGCTGGGATGCCTTTCGTGAGTGCCGACCTGAATCTGGCTCAGTGCACAGTATTCTCCATTATCACAATGATATTTGCAGGAATCTACGGTACATTTTATACTGTGATTCCTGTTGCTTCTGTCCACCATATCTGCCTCAACCTCCTGTTCATCTTAGTATCATTAGTAGTATGTCTCGACAAAAAGATAATATATGAGGTAATATTTTTATATTTAACATGCTTACAAAAATAATAATATATGGATGATTTACATTATGGAGGAAATTCCGATGATTTTTTTCTCATTACCATTGTATTAATCCTGCCTAAATGATAAAATAATAAATACTTATGGGAATGAGTAAAACGGGGCATTTGACGCCGTGCGCGCCAATTTGTGGAACGGAGATAAGGAGGATCAGTTCAGCTTTATAGCTAAGGGGGAAAAATGAATCACGTAAGAAATGCAACCATGATGCGGAACCTTCCTGTGGATGAACGGCCAAGGGAGAAGCTCGTACAATATGGCGCGGAGGCCTTGTCCAATTCGGAGCTTCTTTCCATTCTGATCGGAACGGGAACAAAGGATGTATCCGCAATCGCGCTTGCAAATCGAGTTTTGGCGCTCGAGGAAGAGGGGATCTCTTATTTAACCAATTGCCATCCGGAAGAGCTTTCGTGCATACCCGGAATTGGGATGGCAAAATCCTGTCAGATCATCGCGGCCATAGAACTCGGCAAACGAATTGCTACAAAGCCGAAAGGAAAAAGGATCAACGTCAAATCTCCGGAAGAAGTTGCCTCACTGTTCATCGAGGAAATGAGATACTTGAAAAAAGAGTATTTCAAGGCATTGCTTCTGAACACCAAAAATGAAATCATCAAGATCGAGAATATCTCCATCGGAAACCTAAACAGCTCAGTGGTTCATCCCAGAGAGGTGTTTTGCACTGCCATCAAGAAAAGCGCATGTTCGCTGATCGTCGTACATAACCATCCCAGCGGGAATCCCATGCCGAGCCAGACGGACATCGATATCACAAGAAGGCTGGTGGATGCAGGCGAACTTCTCGGAATCAAGGTGCTGGATCATTTGATCATAGGCGACGGGACCTATGTCAGCATGAAGGAGCAAATGTTGTTGTAAATGCATAGTTGAAATACACAAAGACAATAATTGGTGAAAACGATAAGGAGAATAGAGATGTGCTTTTTCACAAAGGATGTTGGAATTGACCTTGGTACAGCGAACACATTGATTTACATAAAGAATAAGGGCATTGTCCTGAACGAACCGTCCGTCATCGCGGTGGATGCGCATACAAGAGCCGTGATAGCCACCGGAAGAGAAGCAAAGGATATGATCGGCAAAAACCCGGACAACATCAGGGTGATCAGGCCGCTTCAGGACGGAGTCATCTCCGATTTTGAAATGACCGCGAACATGCTTAAGATATACCTTAAGAGGGTCATGCCGGAAACTTCATTTTTTACCAGGGTAAGGATCGTTGTGGGCGTTCCGACCGGCGTCACTGAGGTGGAAAAGCGGGCTGTCGAAGAAGTCATCCGCCAGATGGGCGCAAAGGAAGTTTATATCCTGGAGGAACCCATGGCGGCCGCCATCGGGACAGGCCTTAAAGTGGACGACGCCATGGGCTGCATGATTGCCGATCTCGGCGGCGGCACTTCCGACATCGCCATCATCGCTTCGGGCGGAATTGTGACCAGCACATCCCTCCGGCATGCCGGAGACAAGCTCAACGAAGCCATCGTCGCCTATATGAGAAAACAGTACGATCTGCTGATCGGCGACAAGACAGCGGAAGAAATCAAGATAAAGATCGGATGCGCTTATATCGACAAATCGGACCCCGACAGCATCAAGGAGATGGAGGCGAGAGGCAGGGATATCATTACCGGACTGCCTAAGACCGTCACCATCACATCGGTGGATGCGATGAAAGCGCTTGAGGAGCCCATCAAGGTCATCATCGACGGGATTAAAAGCACGCTGGAAAAAACGCCGCCGGAGATCGCGGCGGATATCGTCAGCAACGGATTGATGCTGTCCGGAGGCAGCGGCCTGATCCGGGGGCTGGACGATTTGATCGAGTCCTCCACGGGGCTTAAGGTGACGATTGCCGAAAACGCGCTGGAAGCCGTGGCAGAAGGCACCGGCAAGAGCCTGTCGAATATTAGGAAACTCCAGAAATATGCAGGAAGAGGCACGAAAAGGAGATTATGAACTGGCTGAGAGAACACAAGACTTTTACGGTGATCCTGTCGGTATTCCTTGTATTGATTATCGTCGTCACAATATCCTACCGGAATATCGGCAACAGTACTGTTCTGGGTCGTAGCGCGGACCGGGTGGTCTCCTTGGTGCAGTGGCCTTTTTCAGCTGCGGCTAACGGGATAAAGTCAGGATTAAGGGGCATTCTGCAATTCAGGAGCGTGCTTGCGGAAAACGAGGAATTGAAAGACCGGATCGCGGAACTGAATCGTGAAATCATACAGATCAGGTTATCGCAAGCGGAACTTGATGAACTCAGAACGCTCTCCAACGTGCTGGGCTATGAAGACGTGACGCCGCATTATACCTATGTGACTGCGGACGTTATCGCCATGGACGGCTCCAACTGGTTCAATCTTTTTACCATCAACGCGGGGTCGGAAGCCGGAATCGAAAAGGACTCGGTTGTCATCAACGGCGACGGCCTGATCGGCAGGGTTTTGGAATCCGGTACCGGCTGGGCCAAGGTGATTTCCATCATCGATGAACAAAACTCAGTCAGTTTTAAAGTGTTCAGGGATCTCAAGCTTTTGGGGATCCTCTCCGGAGACGGAAAGGGAAGCCTTAAGGGCTATATGATCGATCCGGAAGCCGCGGTTATCGAAGGGGATATTCTCATCACGTCCGGTATGGGAATGTACCCGGAAGGGATTCCCATCGGCAAGGTGACAAAGGTTGAATGGAACAACGACACCCTTCTGAAGACGTTAAGCATTGAACCCAGCGCTTATTTTAAAAATCTGCAGAAGGTTACCGTACTTGTTAAGAAATAGCGTTCCTCAGCCGGAATGGTTATCAATCGGGAGGAAGTTTTGCGATACAGAACCTCATTGATCGTTTTTCTTGCGGCGTTCATCCTGCAGTCCACGGTGATGAACCATTTCAGGGTATTTGGGATGTCCCCCAACCTGATACTTTGCTTGGTTGTCATTTTTTCATTTTTATATGAGGGGTACCACGGCTATGTTCACGGAATCGCTTTCGGTTTTTTAAGCGATATCTGTTTTGCTCCGGTTATCGGAGTCGCATCCGTTTCCAACTTTGCCGTGGCGCTGATCTGTGTCGGATTGAAACGGTATCTTTATAAAGACAGCAGGATTTCCATACTGATCGTATCGATCCTGGGTACTGTTGTCTACGCGCTTTTATATTGGAGCATATACAGGATGCTTGGTTTCCGGGCCGACTTTCTTTATGTCATGAAAAAAGAGGTCGTGCTGCTGTTCTACCATATCCTTGTCGCATTGATTCTCTATCAGATCGTGATCAGAGACGTTATCAGGCACCGCAACGACAGGTACATGTATCGCGGGAATCTGCAGGAAGCAAGGAGCTTGAACCGGCAATGAAGTGGCTGAAATCAAGAAACAATCAAATACTTGCGGTAGTCATGACCATGATGGCGGTCCTGGGAATTCGTCTTTTCTTCCTGACTGTCGTGGAAGGAAGCGCATGGGCTGAAGAGGCTAAAAATATAAGCGTAAGAAGCATCAATACCTCCGCGCCCAGGGGGCAAATCCTGGATCGGTACGGCAGAGTCCTTGCCGGCAACGTGCCAAGCTTCACGGTCCAGTTCAGCGCGGGAGACTTGTCGAACGAGGAAATCAACAGGGTCTCACTGGATCTCATTCACATACTGGAGGCAAACGGGGATCAATATAATGATAATTTCCCGATCATCATTGAAAACGGGAGATTCGAGTATACCTTCCAGAAGGATATCGAGGAATGGCTTGCGTCCCAGGCGATGCCGGTGGACTATTCGGCGGAGCAGGCTTTCGACGAGATAAGAAGGCGTCAGAATATTGACGAAGGCCTTGACAAGTATGCCGCCCAGGAGGAACTCCAGACGGTATACAACATTTTCCCGCCGATTTCCGTAAAACACATGAAATATACGAAAGAGCTGGATAAAGAGAGCTTTTTGGGCCGGTATTATCTGGACATCCATCTGACTGCCGAGGAAGCGTTCAGAGCGCTCCGTGACAAATTCAAGATTTCTCCCGAGATCAGCGACACGGAAGCAAGAAAGATCATGGTTATCAGAAACGAGCTGTCGTCACAGGGCTACCGGAAATATATGCCGGCCAAAATTGCCAGCGGCGTATCCAACAGGACCATCGTGATCATAGAGGAGAAAAGCTCGGATCTTCCTGGCGTGGAAGTGGTGGCGGAACCCATAAGGTATTATCCCAACGGAACAACCGCCGCTCATGTTCTGGGATATCTGGGAAAGATTTCGGAGAGCGAGAAGGCGGAGTACGTTGAAAAGGGTTATAAGCCTACCGACATGGTCGGGAAAGAAGGAATCGAGAAGTCCTTTGAGTCCTATCTGAAAGGGAAGGACGGCACAAAAAATGTGGAAGTCAATGCCTTGGGCGAGCTCGTTCGCGTCATCAGCGAAGTGGAGCCCCAAAAAGGAAAAGACGTCTACCTTACCATAGACCTGGAACTGCAGAAGACGGCGGAAGCTGCTCTGCAGCAGGCGCTGACGGAAATCCAAAAGGCAGGCACCTTCAAAAGCCAATACGGCGACTTTAAATACGGAACGGCATATAAAAATGCCAATGTCGGGGCCGTAGTCGCAATTGAGGTTGAAACCGGCGACGTCCTTGCGATGGCAAGCCATCCGGCTTTCGACCCTAATCTGTTTGCAACAGGTATAAGCAAGGAGGACTGGAAAGCCCTTCAGGGAGAAAACCTGAGGGATCCGCTTTCGCCGCTGCCATTGTTCAATGTGGCGGCGAGAACGGCCGTGCAGCCCGGCTCCACCTTTAAAATGGTCACGGCTACAGCCGCGCTGGAAAGCGGCCTCGATCCTTACCGCAGACTGAGAGACGGAGGCTATGTGCAGATCGGAAACCGGACGTACGGCTGCCTGATCTGGAACACTAGGCGGGGAAATCACGGATATGTCAATCTCGCGGAAGCGATTGAAGTATCCTGCAACTACTATTTCTTTGACATCGCCACCGGCCGTGATTTTTACAGAAGAACTTCCCTTGGGCTTGACGAGCCCGTAGGCATAGAAAAAATTTCATTCTATGCTCAGCAGTACGGCCTTGGTCATCCGACGGGGATCGAAATACCGGAGACCGTGGTCCCGGTTCCGAGCCAGGAAAGAAAGCTTGCGCAGATAAAAGCCATGCTGAAGAATGTCCTAATCGGAAGAGCGGAGATGTATTTTGAGCAGTCGATCATCGACGATAAGGAAAAACTCAATGAAAACATCGCCACCATCGTCGACTGGACGGATGAGAACCCTCCGAGGAGCGAAATTATAAAAAGGCTGGGGGGGCTTGGCATCAAGCCGGATTTGGTCGAAACCGTTGCGGATCTATGCAAATTCACATATTTCAATCAGGCGGCATTGACGACGGGAGACGAGCTCAATATCGCAATCGGCCAGGGGGAAAACGCATACACCCCTCTTCAGATGGCAAACTACATTGCGACAATCGGCAACGGCGGCGTCCATAACCGGGTAAGCCTGATCAAGGCCATCGAAGGAGAAGGTCCGTATGAAAAGGAACCCGGAAAAATGGTCGAGTTGAAAAATAAAAAGAATCTGGATTATATCATTGAAGGCATGAAGCGGGTAGCAAAGGGACCGGCCGGCAGCCTTCGGGGAACCTTTTTGAACTTTCCCGTCGACGTGGCCGCCAAGTCCGGTACCGCACAGAGAGCCGGGAAGATCAATCCGCCCGACGAGGTTGAATATATCAAGCAGTACTTGCCGAGAATCAACAGCAGCCTCGCCTGGGAACAGGTTGAAGCGGAAATGTACCGGCTAATGAAGCAGTATCCGGATATCTATACCACGAAGAATTATGCGGTGCGGCAGGCCGTGATCAATCTGAGCGGAGGCAAAGTCACCGCGGCCAAAATAGACGCTTTTAAGGCGGAATATGATCCTTTCGCCTGGGTCCTTGCCATGGCTCCCGCCGACGATCCTAAAATAGCGGTGGCGGTGCTATTGTTCCAGGGCGGAACCGCAGGCTATGCGGCTCCGGTGGCCCGGGAAGTGATCGGAAAATATCTCCAGTTGGATAAAATATACCAGGATTACAGCATCGATACGAAAATGACGCAGTAAGACACTCGAGCATGTCTCTCGGAAATCGGCCCTTTTTAAGACTGCTGCGCAGAAAAAAGGGTTTACGCTTTCCTTCAAGACATGTTGCGCCCGGATAGAATAAACCGGCTGAGTGATAACGTATTACAGAAAATTTACCGCAAGGAGAATGGAATGGGGAAGGTTATTTTAATCGCTTCAGGAAAGGGCGGCGTCGGCAAGACGTTTTTTACGGCCAATGCCGGGGCTAAGCTTGCCCAGGAAGGCTATAAGGTTGTTCTCATCGACATGAACATGGGGCTTCGCAGCCTTGACATCTGCCTGGGTCTGGAGAACCGGGTCGTCTACGATGTTGTCGACGTGCTTACCGGCACGTGCAGGATCCGGCAGGCGCTGATCAAGGACAAAAGATTTCCGGAGCTTTATCTGATGGCCGCTTCGCAGAACGCACAGAAGGCGGAGATTACCCCTCTCCATATGAAGGTTCTATGCAGGAAGCTGAAAAAGAATTTTGATTATATCCTGATCGATTCGCCGGCGGGAATCGGCGAGGAACTGGCCGTAGCCGCCGCGGGAGCGGATGCGGCGGTGATTCTCACCGTACCGGAATACGCGGCGATAAGGGACGCCGATGCGCTGGATCAGGTTCTTCTCGGTTTGGGAATCAAAAAACGGACCTATGTCATCAACAAGGTCATCGCGAATCTGATCAGTTCCGGCCTGGTGCCCAGCATCGAAGAAATCGCGGAAACCCTCAGGCCGCCGATGGCGGGACTTATCCAATACGACGAAAACATACATATCGCATCCAATAACGGAGTCCCGATCGTGTACAAAGAGGGAACTTATATCGAAGAAAACTTCAAAAAAATCATGGAGCGCATCATCGAAGCATTTCAATAAGACAGTCGAAATATGTAAAATTTTGTCTTTTATTAATTCTATGATATTATATGGCAACAAATTAAAATATTAACGTAGATATTTAAATGGATGGCAGCGTAGTTTTCTTTTAACCGGCAAGTCAGGCGAATAGCGTTTCCCAACGTTTATCGGGGTGGAATAAGTTGATCGGTCAGAAAAATGTTGATTTATCCGCTGCTCTTGAAAAAATCTTAAAAAGCTATGAGTGCTATTTTGATATTGAACGGGACTACAGGATATTCGATGTGACCGTTCCTGCCTTTGCACGTTTTTATGTAAGAAACGAAAGGTATGTTTTGACAAAGAGGGCTAAGCTTTGGAGCACCGAAGCTTATGAGTACCTCTTTTTCTTTTGCGAAAAAGTCCTTTCGCCCGGGCGTTGGGAAGAAATCCGGGAACTCATGATGCGTTGCGAGAAGGTTCTGGTGAAACCTCACAGGGACCATATGTACAGTTATATCAGCGCCGTCATCCTGTGTGAAAGCCTGGACCCTGCCGCGGAAAAGGCTGTCCGGTCCTTTCGTTTTCAGAAAAGCTATTGCTTTTCCTTTCATGGCTGGATGACCGCCCGTGCGGCAGCGGTCTGCCTGACTGACGGCCGGATCGTCTGCAATCGGCCGGGAAAGGATATCCTAAAACATTTAAAGAAGGTTATTAATCAGGAGATTTCCTGTTAATAAAATATTTATTTAGGAGGTGTTAATTTCATGAGTGCACTACTGATTCTAGTTGTTTCATGCGCGCTTTTCGTCATTGCTTATATTTTCTATGGCGCATGGCTGGCAAAACAATGGGGTGTGGATGTTAACAGAAAGACGCCCGCCCACACGATGACGGACGGAGTGGATTATGTGCCCGCCAGGGCTCCGGTCCTCTTGGGCCACCATTTTGCTTCGATTGCGGGAGCCGGCCCGATCAACGGACCGATCCTGGCCGCGGTCTTCGGTTGGGTCCCGGTGCTGCTGTGGGTCGTTGTCGGCGGCATATTCTTCGGCGCCGTCCATGATTTCGCATCGCTTTTTGCCTCGATCCGCCACGGCGGTCGTTCCATCGGCCAGGTCATTCTGGCCAACATCGGCAAACAAGGCAAAAAGTTATTCCTGATCTTTGCGTGGCTGACTCTGATGCTGGTTGTGGCGGCCTTCGCCGATATCGTAGCCAGCACCTTCAACGGATTTACAGCTGAAGGACAACCCAATCCCGCAAACGGCTCCACTGCCATGGCTTCGGTATTATTCCTCGTGCTTTCGGTATTATTCGGATTTTCTGTGTATCGGAGAAATGCGCCGCTCGGAGTCGCGTCGGCAATCGGCGTCGCTTTGCTTGTCTGCTGCATTGCGATTGGCATTGCTTTCCCGATTTACCTGACGAAAACAGCCTGGCTGGGGCTCATTTTCATTTACATTTATGTGGCTTCGATCACGCCCGTATGGATCCTGCTTCAGCCCAGGGACTACCTCAATTCGTTCCTCCTCTACGGAACGATCATTGCCGCGGTGATCGGGATTCTATTCACGAACCCCACGATGAATCTTCCGGCGTTCACCGGATTCAATGTGGGCGGCTCGTGGCTTTTCCCGATGCTGTTCATCACGGTGGCCTGTGGTGCGATTTCCGGATTCCACAGCCTGGTGGGTTCGGGTACCACTGCGAAGCAGCTTAACAATGAAAAAGACGCCAGGATCATCGGCTACGGCGGGATGCTCATCGAATGCGTTCTGGCCGTGATATCCCTGATCGCCGTGGGCGCTCTCTTTGCCAACGGAGCCATGCCCCAGGGGACTCCGCCCATTATCTTTGCCAATGGTATCGCCCAGTTCACGGCAGTCCTTGGCGTTCCTTCCAATATTGCCTTTACGGTGGTTACTCTGGCGATCTCCGCCTTTGCCCTGACCTCCCTCGATACGGCAACCCGTCTTGCCAGATACATATTCCAGGAATACTTCACCGGAGACGAGGGGGCTGCAAAAGAAGTCACCGGAGCCCGCAAGCTGCTGACGAACACCCATTTCGCGACACTGATTTGCGTGGTCTGCGGCGGACTGCTTGCGGTGGGCGGCTATCAGAATATCTGGCCGCTCTTCGGATCGGCGAACCAGCTGCTGGCCGGCCTTGCTCTCCTGGCTGCGGCCGTATGGCTTGGAAATATCGGCAAAAACAACAAGATGTTCTACATTCCGATGCTGTTCATGCTGGTCGCTACACTTACAGCCCTTGCCCTGACCTTCAATAAGAATCTTGGCCTGCTCGCTGCGGGAACGGGAGTCATCTACAAAGAAGGGCTTCAGTGTCTGTTTGCAGCGCTGCTCTTCATCCTTGCCGTCGTCCTGAGCATCCAGGGCTTCAAGGTCCTCTTCGGGAAGAAGAAGGCGCAGGCGGAAGAGGCTGCCTGATCCTCTTATCCAGTTCAACTTTGTATTGCTCAAGGGTATAAAATGAAATCAAAAGAGGCTGTCTCAAAATGAGAGACGGCCTCTCTCAATTTAATCCAAATAACTAAATCATCCCCATGACAGTTTAGATGAAAAGTCAGATAATCGTTGAAATTTGAATGAAAAAAGGTAAA
>Ga0134099_1001784_pt1 | contig 19361 bp, 15 predicted proteins | sample 10_taG_2_FD_105482 | JGI IMG/M metagenome (GOLD analysis project Ga0134099, IMG submission 105482) | Switchgrass degrading microbial communities from high solid loading bioreactors in New Hampshire, USA - 10_41_5_180_A2 metaG | ecosystem: Engineered > Bioreactor > Semi-continuous > Anaerobic >...
CACCGTGAGCGGAAACAGCATGCCGAGGATGAAGAAGTTGTAGGTGAGCCGGCTGCCCGCGAAGGAGTACCGGGCCAGGACGAACGCCGCCATGCTCGAGACCAGGACGGTCACCACCACAGTGGCCACGGTGACCACCACGGAGTTGCCCATCTGGCGCCAGAAGCTGGGGCTGGACAGGATCCCGCCGTAGTTGGACCAGATAAACGGGTTCGGAAGGCCGAAGGGGTCGAGCATGAGCTGGCCGTTGGTCTTGAAGCCGTTGATGGCCGTGCTGACCAGCGGGATGAGCACGAAGAGCGCCACGATGGAGGCGACGAGCACCCGGACGACGAGCGAAGCGTCGACCCTCTGCTGTCGCTGGCCTGTCTGCTTGTGCACCGCGCCTTGCCTCCTTTCGTGTCAGTCCGCGACCCGGGCGGCCGAGATGTCGCGCTTCATGACGAACTTCTGGTACAGCAGCGAGAAGGTGAGGCAAATGACGAAGAGCACGACCGCCACCGCGCTGCCGTAGCCGAGGTTGAAGCGCTGGAAGCCGTACTTGTAGAGGTACGTCACCATCGTCTCCGTGGCGTTGACCGGACCACCGGTGGTCATGACCCAGATGAGGTCGAAGAACTGCAGCGAGCCCACCACCGAAAGGTAGATGGTCAGCCGGATGGTGCTGCCCAGAAGCGGCAGCGTCACATACCGGGTCGCCTGCCATCCGTTGCAGCCGTCGATGAGGGCGGCCTCCTCCAGTTCCACCGGGATGTTCTGCAGACCCGCCATGTAGAGCACCAGGTGGTAGCCGAAGTACTTCCAGGTGATCGCCACGAAGATGGCGTACAGCGCCACCTTGGGGTCGCTCAGCCACGACTGGGGCGGCACGCCGATGAGGTTGAAGAAGGCGTTGACCAGACCGGAGCGGGGGTTGTAGATCGCCCGCCACATGACGGCGGTGGCCACGTCCGCCAGCACGTAGGGCAGGAAGAACACGGTGCGGAAGAAGGTCTTGCCCGGGAGCTTGCGGCCCACGAGCAGCGCCAGGGCCAGCGCCATGGGCAGCTGGAGCAAGAGCGAAAGACCCGCGATGATCAGGTTATGGCCGACCGCGGCGCGGAAGATGGGGTCGGCGAGGACCCTGCGGTAGTTCGCGAACCCCACCCACTTGGTCAGCGGGCCCAGGCCGTTCCAGTCGTAGGCGGAGTAGTGGGCCGCCTGAACGATGGGATACAGCACGAACATGGTGTACAGCACCAGGGCGGGAGCAAGGAACAGCAGAATGGTCAGCACCCGACCCCAATTGATGGGCCGGCGGGCCGCAGCCGTGGCGGTCACCGTCCCCGCGGAACCAGTAGGAATCGTCAGTGGCATGCACCATCACCTGCCTGGACACTGCTCGAGTGGTGCCGTGGTATGACGGATGCAGCAGCGGAGATGATCCCGCCTCTCTCCGCTGCTGCACGTCGCTTAAGTCTCAGCCCGCGTTACTGCACTTCGGCAGCATACGCAGCCTCGATGGCCTGCGCGGCTTCCTCGGGCGTCATCGTGCCGGCAAAGAGCTGCTGCACGTAGTCGTTCACCGCCTGGCCCGCGGCGGGCGGCAGGAACTGGTCGTAGTACACCTGCAGGTACTTGGCCTGGGCCTTGGTTCGGACGAGCTCCTGCAGCTGCGGCGCAGCGATGTACTGTTCGGCGCCCTTGGTCACCGGGACGATGTGGTTGCCCTCAACCAGCGGCTTCAGGTTTTCCGCCTTGGTGAGGAAGCGGAGGAAGTCCACGGCCTCGGGCGGAGCGTTTACACCAACGGCGATGCAGTCGCCGCCGCCCAGCGCATCCGTGGGATCGCCGGCGCCGCCCTCCACCGCCGGGAAGGGGAACCAGCCGATCTTGTCGCCAGGGCCAACGCCGTCGGCAGCGTAGTCCTTGAACTGGTAGAACGCCCAGTGGCCCTGCAGCACCATGGCCGCCAGCTCGTTCGCCACGTTCGTGGCCTCGTCCGCCTGGTTGGCGCTGAGGAAGCCATCCTGGAAGGGCTGCTTGGCCACCAGTTCCTGCAGCTTCCGGCCGGCCTCCACGAAGGGCTCGTCGGCGAAGGAGCCACCGTTCCTGGTGTAGGCCTTCTCAAAAGCCTCCTTGCCGCCCATGCGCAGCGCCAGGTACTCCCAGTAGAAGGCACCCTGCCACTTGTCGCCCTCGCCGAGGGAGATGGGCGTGATGCCCGCGGCCTTCAGCTTGTCGATGGCCTCAAGGAACTCCGTCCAGGTCTTGGGCGGCTCGTTGATGCCCGCCTTGGCGAACAGTTCCTTGTTGTACCAGAAGCCGACCATGCCGATGTTCACCGGCACGCCGTAGTACTTGCCGTCGACGGCCATCATGTCGGCGTTGGCGATGGAATCAATCCAGCCGTCCTTCTGCAGTTCGGCGGTGATGTCCTTCACCAGGCCGGCTTCAACATACTCCCGCAGGCCGCCGCCGCCCCAGCTGTTGAACAGATCGGGCGGGTTGTTGGACTGCATGGCAGTGGCGATCTTCTGTTTGAACGCTTCGTTTTCGAGAACCGTGATCTCGATCTTCACATTGGGATGCTCTTTCATGTAGGCCTCTGCGATGGCGTTCCACTTCTGCTCGGGTCCGCCGGTCCACAGATGCCACCAGGTAATCGTGACCTGATCCCCGGAGCCGCTCTCAGAGCCAGAACTGGTTTGCGTGGTGGTTGAGGTGCCGCCAGTGCTGGGAGCCGGAGTTTGAGTGGACTGTCCGCCCTGGCCGCCGCAGCCTGCCACGAGGCTGACGATGGTCAGGATGGCCAGCAGGGTCGGTACCAGTCGCCGGATCCTCGAAACCATGGAGTGCACCCCCATCTCGTGAGTTCTTACTCTGATGGTTGTTGTGTCTCACACACCGGCCGGCTTCCGCGCGGGAACGGAACCGGCCAGAGACAGGCGAGCGTCGGGTTACGGCATCAGCGCCGGGCGTACAGGTCGACGATGCGGCGCTCGTACGCCTCGTCCAGGCCCAGGGCCTTGAACACGGCCGTGTACGCAGCCACGGCGTCGGCCCGCTCGTGGGCGGCTGCCAGCTCCTCGTCGCTGATCTTCTCGGCGATGTCGCTGATGAACTGCCACTGCAGCACGCTCCGCCGGACGGCCGCCACCGGATCCTCGGTGTACGGGAAGAGGTCCAGGCCCAGCCACTCGCCGTTCGCGCCGTACTTCACCTGCTGCAGCACCTTGGCCAGCTCCACGGTCTGCCAGAAGAAGCTGGCGCCGACCATGTTGTCGTCGTCGAAGGCACCCCAGCCTGAGTTGCCGTGCTGGTGGCCCAGCAGGCCCTCCCGGGCCAGCAGGGCGGCGTACTCAGGCAGCGGCTCGTTGTTCATGATCAGGTGCTGCCAGTCCATGTTGATCTTCAGGTTGCGGGTGTCGGTGCCCATCTCGGCGATCTTCTTCACGATGAACATCGCCGAGGCGACGTTCCGCATCAGGATCTGCATGGCCGGCTCGCTGTTCTTGTGCTCCAGGAGGTAGATCACGTTCTTCTTGTTAGCGTGCTCCACCGTCTCCTGGATGCCCTCCAGGAACCAGCCCCAGGTGGTGGCATAGTCGCGCTGGAAGGAGTAGTTGTAGCCCTCATTGCCCGGCCAGTAGATGAACCGCGCGCCCACCTCGGCCGCCATGTCGATGGCCCGCTTCATGTGGGCCACTGCCTCACGCCGCTTGCCGGGATCGGGGTTGATCAGCGCGCCCAGCTGGAACCGCGGGTTCGGCACCAGGCCGTAGCAGATGGTGGCAATGCGGTGGTCGCGTCCCAGCACCGTCCGGATCTGCTCCAGGTTCCGCTCGTCAATCTCGGTCTCGTAATGGAACTCGTAACCCTTCACCAGGGGGCCGAGCCCGTCCACCGCCCGCTTCAGTCGCTCCACGACGTCGAGGTCGGCCACCTCAGGATGGTAGCCGCCCGGCATGAAGCGCGTCGGAGAGATACCGAAAGCCCAGATGCCCACACTGGTATTCCACGTGTACGTCATGTCCCGACATCCTTTCTGGCGATGAACTACTGCAGGCCTAAACTTCGTTCGACGGTCCACCAAACTATCCATGGTAAAGAATACTCCACGCGAAGGAGAGTTCCTCCTGCCAGAGATGTACTTTTTCTCATATTTCCGAGGGAGTCTCTTCCGGGCTACCGGGCCTGGTCCAGCCAGAGCACGGCCGTGACGAGGCGCGGGTAAAGCCTGCTGCCACGGTCGGTGCCGGTGTTACTCCACACCTGGTCGGTGGCGGCCTGCATGGCGCACCCCTCCGTCTGCCAGGAGGCATGGACCCGGTCCCATTCCTCCGACCGGTCACCGAAGTCGAAGCCCAGCACCCGCTCCGCCACATACTGGCAGAGGATGATCTTGCTCACCCAGGTGTTCTCACTGGTAGAGGAGAGCTTCCAGCCGCCCGAGGTGGCGTCGATGCAGACGCCGGGGCGCAGCACCGTCGCCAGGTGCGTCTTCAGGGCGGAGATCAGGCGGCCGAACCGGCCGTTGGGGCTGACGGCGTCATCGTCACCCAGCATGAAGGGGTAGATCAGCCCCTCGATGGCCGGGATGATCCGGGAGGTGTTCCCGCCCTCGAACACGGCCGGGATGTACCCCTCCTCCGGGATGAACTTGGAGGCCACGGTGGCCGCCGCCCGGGCAGCCTGGTCCTCGGCCTTCGCCGCCTCCGCGGCCAGCCCCAGGCGCCGGAAGACGCGGCCCAGGCAGACGTAGGCCGCCCAGGTCTTCATGGCCAGGTAGAGATTGTTCCGGCTCTGCCCCAGGCTCGCGTCGAGGCTGTCATAGGTGGTGATCTCGCTGCTGTTGCCGCACCGGTCGCTGTCGGCGTCCATGATGCCGTCGCCGTTTCGGTCCCGCGCCACGAGGCTTGCCAGGCAGTCCCGGAAGACCGGCGCCGCCTCCCGCAGCCAGCCCTCATCGCCCGAGAGCAGGCCGTACAGGGAACCGGTGAGAATCCAGTTGTCCAGCTGCTCGTGGCTCATGTAGCTGAAGCAGCCTTTGATGTTGGTCCGCTCGTAGGAAGAATGGCCCGGCGGGGTGAAATGATTGGCAACGCCCATGTCGTGCGTGAAGGCGATTCCGCCGGGGTAGAGGTTCCCCTCCCGGTCCTTCACCTTGTCGGTGTAGGAGTACCGGGCGACGAACAGGTCCAGGTTGTTGCGTACGGTCCAGGGATGGTACCGGAGCTCCCAGTAGACCTGGTCGACCGTCAGGTCGAAGGTGTTCATCATCTGGTACTCGCCCTCGTTCACCACCCAGATCAGCCGGCCCTGCTCGTCCATGAGCAGTTCGGTGTTGGCCAGGTAGCTGTGAGTGAAGTGGGCCAGCATGAACTTCCGGTACCGGTTGAGAGGTGCACGCTCCAGCTCTTCGTCCCGCTCCCGGGCCAGGGCCAGGTAGCGCTCGCGGTGCTCCAGCACGTACGCCGCCACCTCCTCCACGCTCCGGAAGAGCGCGGTGTAGGCGAACCGGGCTGGAATGCCGGTGGTGACGATCCCGCCCTGGTAAGTGGCCAGCGCCAGGGTGTAGGTGCGCTTCTCGCCCGCGGGGACGGTGAAGACCAGCCCGCCCTGCGTGCCCAGCCGGTTGATGATCGGCTCGCCGTAGAAGGCCGGCTCGACGATGTCCCAGTGGAGCAGTTCCTGCGCCTCGGGCGTGGGCAGGCAGGCCACCGCCACGGACGTGCCCGTGCCCGCTCCCAGCAGGGCGCCGGACGTCACGTCGGAGAGCACGCGCCGCATCCCGTCCATGGCGAAGATCAGGCGGGCCGGCTCGTCTGACGACCGGTTGTCGAGCGTGATCTCGGCCAGGATCGCCGGAGCGAGGTGGAAGCGCCGCTCGGCCTCGTCCAGCGTCTCCAGGGGCGGAACCGGCCCGAAGGGGGTCACCAGCCGGAAGGTGAGGTCGCCGGCCTGCCACGTGTCGCCCGCCCAGGTCATGGTGCGGGTGATCTCCCGGGGCTGGAAGGGCAGAACGTTCATCTGATTGGCGTCGTGCCGCGGGTCGGTGCCCACGAACGCGGCGGCGCCCTTTCCACGGCCGGAGCCGCTGAAGAACGGCAGCAGGCGGCCCAGCTGTCCCGGACGGGCGTAGCCGATGTAGACGTTCCAGTCGGGCGGGTGGACATCGCTCAGCGCAAAACCGCCGCCCCGACCGTAGAAACCCAGGCAGAACGACGCGTAGGCCCCCCACGGGCTGTGGTGCGCATAGAACGAGCTGGACTGCACGCGTACAACCTCCTTCTCCTTACGAAAATCGCGGGGATAACTTTGTTTGAGTGGTAGCCAAACTCTCTGGGTTGAAGTATTATAAACCTGTCTCCATTTTCCCTGCCGCGACGGCGAAAATGGGGAATCCGTCCTACGGACATGGCGGAAAGGGCTTCCAAACGTAAGGAGGTGACCCTTTTCGTGGTGAGAACAGGCGATTCGGCGATGGTCAAGCAGCTCAACAAGTCGATCGTCCTTAACTGCATTCGTCGCTCCTCTCCGATCTCGCGCACGAGTATTTCGCGCATGACCGGGCTGAACAAGTCCACGGTGTCTGTCTTGACGGCCGAGTTGCTGACGGAAGGCCAGATTGTCGAGCTGGGCACAGGCCACTCGACGGGCGGGCGCCGCCCCAAGTTGCTCAGCTTCAACGGCCGGGTCGGCCTGGCCCTCGGTATCGAGGTCGGGGTCACCTTCCTGCGCGGCGTGCTCTGCGACCTGACGGGCAACATCCTGGCCTCTCACCAGATGCCCATGCCCCCCGGGCGGTCGGTGGAGGCCGCCCTGTCGGCGCTGGTGCAGATGGCGCAGCAGCTCATGAAGCAGGCCCCCAAGACGCCCATGGGGGTCCTGGGGCTCGGCGTGGGCGTGCCCGGCGTGGTGGACCGGGACCAGGGCACCGTACTGCTGGCGCCCAACCTGGGCTGGCGTGACCTGCAGCTCCGGACGCTGCTGCAGCAGAGCCTCGGCCTGCCTGTCTTCCTCGAAAACGAGGCGAACGCCGCCGCCCTGGGCGAGAAGTGGTTCGGAGCAGGCAGCGGCGTTCCCAACATGCTCTACGTCAGCGTCGGCACCGGCATCGGCACCGGCGTGATCTTGGGCGGCCAGCTCTTCCGAGGCGGGCACGGCCTGGCCGGCGAGGCCGGCCACATGGTGCTGGAGGCCGGCGGCCCCCCCTGCAACTGCGGCAACCGGGGCTGCTGGGAGCTTTACGCTTCCGAGGCGGCCCTGCTCCGCCGGCTGCGGGACGTGTCGCAGGATGCCGAGACCATCTACCAGCTCGCCTCCCGGGGCGATCCCAGGGTGGTGACCGCCATCAGCGCCGTGGGCGAGTATCTCGGCATCGGGCTGGTCAGCCTGGTGAACATCTTCGACCCGGACCTCGTGGTCATCGGCGGCCCGATGGCGCGCTGCGGCAAGTGGCTCATCAACCCGGCGGAGCGGGTGCTCTCCGAACGGCTGATGCTCCGCCGCGCCCGCAACCTGCACATCACCGTGGGCACCCTGGGCGAGAACTCCTGCGCCCTGGGCGCTGCCTCGATCCTCGTGGAGGCGCACTTCAGTTCCGGTGGAATGGTCGTATAAGGCTTGTGGCACAAAGACGGAAGGGGTCGCGACTCGGGTCGCGACCCCTGTTGCTTGCACCCGTTGCCTGTGCGAACCGCCGCGCCTGATCAGTCGTCCCCCGCCGGGCTGAGGACCCGGGACCGCGCGGCCATCAGCTCGGCCCACTCGGCCTCCGAGAGCGGCCGGTCGAAGGAGCGCAGCTGCGCCAGGCGGAAGCCCAGCTCGCCGGCCCAGTGCCGGAGCTGGCGGATCATGGGCAGGTTGAGGTCAGTGCCCAGCGAGGTGTCCTCGTAGTGGTGCATCAGGCCCAGGATCATCGTCTCGGCCATGCAGGCGTAGGCGAGGCCCCGCTCGAAGCCGAAGTACCAGCCCAGATCGGGCCGGCCGGGCACCTCCACCACCCCGCCGTCGATCACCAGCACGTCGGGGCGGGCGTCCTTCACGGCCCGGGAGACATTGGGCGGGCGAGAGATGTCGCAGACGGCGGCACCGAACTTGAGGTTGGCCGGCGTCACCAGGTCCTCGGCGCTGGAGGTGGCGGTGACCACCAGGTCGGCCGATGGGAGTGCGGCGTCAATCTCCGTGGTGATCGCCAGCGCCCCCGCCTCCTCCAGTCGCCCGGCGAGGCCCTGCCACGCCTCCGGCGCCGCCCCCTCCTCCGGCAGCGGGCCCAGGGCAATCAGCCGGTGGCCGATGGTGCCCGGAGCGAACCGGTGCCCCTCCCGCGCCAAGCCGGCCAGGTGGGCGATGGCGTCGCCCGCCACCTTGAGCAGCCGCCGCCGGCTGGCATCGGGGTGACTCGGGTTGCCGATGAGCACCAGCCGCCCCACCCCCTCGGCCAGCAGGATCGCGGTGGCCCGCCCGATGGAGCCGGTGGCCCCGACCACGGCGATCGTCGCCTCGGGCAGCCGGGTGCCCAGCCGCTCCACGGCCATGTAGACGGCCTCCACGGCCGAGACGACGGTGTACGAGTTGCCCGTGGTGAGGGGTACGCCGACGTCCTTCAGGGAGAGGCCGCCGCGGGTCACCACCGAGGTGTAGGCCCCGAGGCCCACCAGCCGGGCGCCGCGCTTCTTCGCGATCTCCAGGGCGGCACGCACCTGGGCCACCGCCTCCGCGCGGGGCAGGGCCATCAGCTGCTCCGCGGTGCGGGGGACCACCACGAAGTCGATGAAGACCCGGCGGCCGTTCTGGCCCCGCACGCGGGCAGATCCGGCCACGAAGGGCTCCAGCAGATCGTTGAAGCGCTCGGACAGCCGGGCGAGCTCATCGGTGGAGAACACCTTGAACGACTCGTCCATCTCCGGGTAGTTGCGCAGATCCACCGGGTGGACGAGGAACGCCACCCGCCCCTCGGCGGGGTCGCCGTCGGGCTCGGGCAGCGGCCGCGGTGCGGGGGCCGGCAGCACCTGCGGCCGGGACTCAATCCCCAGCAGGTGGGAGACCAGCTCGGCGGTGTTCCCGGCCGCCAACGGGACGAGCATGCGCTCCACCGCGTCGATGGCCGCCTGGCACTGCTCCCGGGTGGCGATGAGCGGCGGCTCGATGCGGATGACCGCGGAGCCGTTCAGCGTGGGGGCCACCCGCAGGCCGCAGACGTTCAGCAGGTAGGAGGAGAGCACCGGCGTCAGCGCCTCCTGCTCCGCCAGCACCCCGAGCAGGCAGGTGCGGCCGTAGGTGGTGCGGCCGACGCCGATCTCGAGGCCCAGCATGTACCCCCGCCCCCGCACCCGCCTCAGGACGTGCGGGTACCGCTCCTGCAGCCGCTCCAGGCCGGATTTCAGGAAGGCGCCGTTCTCGGCCACCTGCCGGATCAGAGCCTGGTCGTCCCGGGTGAGCAACTCGAGGGAGCGCAGGCCGGCCCGGCAGGCGAGGGTATTGCCGGCAAACGTGGAGGAGTGCTTCATGGCGAACTCCTCGGTGTAGACCTCCTCCGTGCAGAGCATAGCCCCGATGGGGAAGAGGCCGCCGCCCAGGGCCTTGGCCAGCACCATCACGTCGGGGGTCACCCCCTCCTCCTCGCAGGCGAAGAGGCGGCCCGTGCGGCCCAGGCCGGTCTGGATCTCGTCGAGGACGAAGAGGACGCCGTGCTCCCGGCAGAGCTCCCGCGCAGCCCGCAGGTAGCCGGGCGGGGGCTCCACGATGCCCCCTTCCCCCTGGATCGGTTCGACGATGAAGGCGGCAAACTCCTCGCCCCGCTCCCGGAGCAGCCGTTCCAGGGCCTCCAGGTCGCCGTAGGGCACCCGGACGAAGCCGGGCACCGGCGCCCCGAACGCCTTCTGGTACGACGTGCGGTTGGTGGCGGACAGCGCGCCCAGGGTCTTGCCGTGAAAGGAGTTGTCGCAGGAGATGATGCCCATCCGCCCGGTGGCGGCCCGCGCCGCCTTGATCGCGGCCTCCACCGCCTCTGCGCCCGAGTTGGCGAAGGTGACATAGCGCAGCCCGGCGGGTGCGATGCTCACCAGCCGCCGGGCCAGTTCCCCCGCCGCCTGCAGGGCCGATGGCTGGACGAAGGAAGGTTCCAGGCTCGCCTCCACCTCGCGGAGCGCCGCCCAGATCTCGGGCGGGTTGAAGCCAAAGGGCAGGGCGCCGTAGGCGGCCACGAAGTCCAGGTAGCGCCGGCCCTCGGCGTCGTAAAGGTAACAGCCCTCACCGCGGACGAAGCGCTTGTCCATGTTGAGCGTCTCGAGCAGCCGGCCGAGGTGAGGGTTCACGTACTCGGTAAACAGGTGCAACGGGGACCCCTCCCAGTTCTCTCTTTGCGCTCAGTCCCCGACTGCACCGCGGGGGCTTGCGGCACTGAAGTGTTCGACCCGGGGCGTGAAGCCGATCCGGTCCAGCCACTCCTCGTAGTCGGCCGGCCTCAGCTCCTCCGGCTTCCGGCCCGCCATGGCCACGATCAGCCCTTCCATCACGTTGGTGCCGAAGGAGCGGCCGCACAGGTTCGGCGTGGTGGTCACCAGCGTGGCCACCCCCGCCTGCTTCATCCACTCCACGTCGGCCGGGGTTACAGTGTTGGTGAGGATGGTCTTGCCCGGCAGCCGGTCAGGCGCGTGGCGCCGGATGTAGAGCCAGTCGCCGGCGATCACGTCCGCCCACTGGTAGTACTCCTCGAAGCGGGGCTGGTAGCTCTCCTGCTTCGAACCGGTGGGGTAGAGCCACGTGAAGGGCAACTGGGTAATCACGGGCAGCAGCACCCGTGCTGCCATCTGCAGGGTCTCGATGCGCCGGATCGGAATCGACATCCCGAGCCCGAACATCACGTCGCCGTAGACTACGTCAGCGCCCACCGCATCCAGCGCCTCGGCCATGCCGAACCGGTCCACGCCGGCGGTCATGAGCACCCGCTTGCCCCGGAGAGGCATCAGATGCCGGTCCACCCACTCCACCGCCCTGCGCTCCAGGGTGTTCTTGAGACCGGAGCCGTCCACGATGGGCGAACGGGTGGCCGCAGCAGCGATCCGGCGGGCGTCCCGGAAGGCGTAACGCCGGCCGCCGGCGTGCAGGTACATGTCGATGCCGCCCATGCCGAACGCGTCCACCTGGCCGTCCAGCTCCCGGATGAGGGCGATCGCCCTCTCCATGGAACCATCGGTGCCGATGCGCTCCACCGTCACCTCCTCGTCGAGGATGGTGACCGCCGCCTTGGAGTTCCGCCTGGAGGAGCCCAGGCTCACGCTGACGATGCGCTTCACAACCACGTCCTCCTCGCACTCAGCCCTTGACGCTGCGGATCAGGTCGCGCACCTCGTCAGGGCTCACGTATACGTCGTGCGTCATGGGCGAACGCCCGATCTCGATGCCGATCACCTGCGGGCCCACCAGCGCCTCCACCATCTTCAGCCGCTGGTCTGACCCGATGAAGATGACGGCGTCACAGGCCCGCGCCCTGGCGATCCACCGCATCACCTGGTTCAGCACCTCGATGCCGTTCTGATTGCGGGCGAAGTCCACCCGCTCCCGGTCGGACATGAGCAGGACGAAGTCGACCCCCTCCGCCCGTGCCACGTCGGCCAGTTCGGGGCCGTTCTTCACGGGGAAGCCGACCAGAGCGATCTTTTTGCCCTTCCGCATCTCCCCCAGCGATTCCAGCCGGGAGATCAGGGTGCGGTCGACCTCCAGGATGTCGGCCACCTCCTGCTGGGAATGGCCCTGCGCCCGCAGTTCGAGGATGCGGTCGACCATGCGGTGGATCCGCTCGGGGCTCACCACCTTGTCGCCGATGCGAATGAGCTGCACGCCCCGGTCACCTCCCGTTGTGCACAAGAATGTGCCAGCGCCTATTGTACATTTTTGTGCACAGCCCCGCAAGCTATTCCTGGAAACGGGGAAGGATGAAAGGAACCATTGTCGAAGTAAATCGACAAAGCGATACCATATCGACCCCGGCGTCTTGGTGTGCGAACAGAAAGGACGATTCGCAATGAACCCCGCAACGTGGCCCACCTGGATGGCATGGGTGATCATCGCTGGCATCTTGCTCAACCTGGCGGTCAACATCTGCCTCCTGGTCAAGGTCAACGGCCTGCATGCGAAAGTCTGCAAGCCGCCTCTCCCCTACCACAACCGCGAAGAACTGGATGAGGCGTTCCGGCTCGGCACCCTCGACCGGGACCACTACGAACGGTACAAGGCCAGACTGACACACATGCAGAATCAACAGTGGTGACCCTGGACGCGCGCAGGACCCCGCCCCCGAACAGGCGTCGGAGGCGGGGTCCTGCGCGTGGAAGCCCATGTCACAGGCCGCTTCGGCTGATCTACTCCCCGGCGTAGTAGAACTCGTCGTCGGGCAGCTGGCCGCCGATGATGTCGGGATTCAGTTCGGCCAGCTTGGTGAAGTAAAACTCCACCGCCTCCCGGGCCTCGGTCGCCGTCTCGAACCGGAACGGCGTCCGGTCCAGCGAGTTCTGGATCACCGGCACCTTCAGCCCGTTGAGGTAAGGTTCGCCCAGGGCCGCGGCGTCGGCGGGGTTCTCCTGGATCCACTGCACCGACTCCTGCAGCCCCTCCTGGATGGCGGCGATGACGTCGGGGTGCTGCTCGATCAGCTCGGTGACGGCGATGGTGCCGATCTGCGGGATGAAGGGCTCCCGGCCGGTCACGCGGCCCCACTCCTGCCGGAGCTCGAACAGTTCCCGCACCGGGACGTTGTTCTGCTTGCCCTGCAGGATCGCGGCAGTGGCCACGGGCTCGGGCAGCACGGCGGCGTCTGCCTTGCCGGCCATGAGCATCTGCAGCGCCTCAGGGGCGGCGGAGACGTACTGCAAGTCCATCTCCTCCTCCGGCACGCCGGCCAGCTTGGCGACTGTACGGAAGATCAGGTCGGGCGAGTCGTTCTTGAAGGGGATGTAGACCGTCTTGCCGCGCAGGTCCTCCCAGCCCTGGATGTCCGGGTTGGCCGTCAGCACCGAGAGGTGGCCCCACACGGTCACGTTGAGGAGCTTCACGGGCAGCCCCTTGTTGTACAGGTTGGCGGCCACGTAGGTGGGCACGGCCGCGACCTGCACCTGGCCCTTCACCATGTCCGCCCGGAGCTGGTCCAGGTTGGCGAATGCCTGGAAATTCACCTCGTTCACCAGGCTGGTGAGCCGCTCCTGCGTGGCCAGGTGGGCCAGCAGAATCGAGGGCGGGGCGGACGGCGCCTGCATCTGCAACTGTGCGAGGGGTTCGGCGGGTTCGGCGGACTCGCCGGGTTCGGTGGGCTCTTCGGCCTGCGGGGCCTCGGTCTGCGCGCCGGGCTGCTCCGAGCCGGGCGACTCCGTGTTGGGAGCGGGACGGGCGCAGCCGAAGAGCAGGCCGAGGGCGAGCAAGCAGACCAGCAGCCTGGGCAATACCGCGCTGTGTCGACGCATGGGACAAGCCTCCTAGTCGGGAAATGCTCTGGAGACACGCGGCCAGATGGCGGCCACGGTCCTGTGGACGTAAGTCTCGGCGTCGGTGCGGGGCGTGCGGCCCAGCTCCAGCCGGGCGATGATCCGGCCGGGGGCCGGGGAGAGGGCGATCAGCGTGTCGCCCATCCGCACCGCTTCCGTGAGGTCGTGGGTTACGAAGAGGGCGGCCAGCCGGCGCTCCTCCAGCAGATCCAGCACGAGCCGCTGCATGCCGGCCCTGAGGCCGGGGTCCAGGGCGGCGAAGGGCTCGTCCAGGAGCAGGAGGTCGGGCTCAATGGCCAGGGCCCGGCCGAGGGCCACCCGCTGGCGCATCCCGCCGCTCAGCTCGTGGGGGTACTTGTCGGCAGCGCCCTCCAGGCCCAGCCGCTCCATCAGGGCGGATGCCACTCGCCGCTGCTCGGCCGCCGGCCGGCCGGCGGCCTTCAGCCCGAAGGCGATGTTCTGCCAGGCGGTGCGCCACGGCAGGAGCCGTGGCTCCTGGAAGACGTACGCGGGCCGCCGGAAGCGGTTCTCCACGCGCCCCCGGGTGGGGGTGATGAGGCCGGCGGCGATGTGCAGAAGGGTGGTCTTGCCGCAGCCGGAGCGCCCCACCACGGCCAGGATCTGGCCCGGCTCCAGGGTGAGGTCGATGTCGGTCAGCGCCGGCACGCCGGCGTAATCGTGGCCGACCCCGGTGAGGGTGAGCATCAGCCGCCACCCCCTTCCCCGCCCCGCCGCCAGGGTTCCAGGCGGCGCTTGAGCGGACGGAGCAGCAGGTTCTCCATGGCCAGCAGCAGGATCACCACCACGGCGATCCAGGCGAACATGCCGGCGACGTTCAGGTTCACCCGGGCCGTCCCCAGCCCCGCGCCCATGCCGGTACGGCTGCCGGCCATCAGCTCGGCCAGGAGGGCCACCTTCCAGGCCAGGCCGAGGCCCGACAGAAGCGCCGGGAACAGGTAGCCCAGCAGGTGGGGCAGGTAGATCTCGGTCACCAGCATGCGCCGCGGCGCACGGAAGACCGTGGCCATCTCGATCAGGTTGCGGTCGACGGCGCCCGCACCCTCCACCGCTGCAGCGAAGATGATGGGCAGCACGGCCACGGCGATGGTGAAGATGGGCGCCGAACTGTTCGCGTCAAACCAGAGCAGGGCGACGATGATGAGGGCCACCGGGGGCACCCCCTGGATCGCCGTGACCACCGGCGCCAGGGCCTGCCGGAGCGGCGGCAGGAGGCCCGAGAGGAGGCCGGCGCCGCCGCCCAGCAGGACGGCGATGCCGAAGCCGGCGAGCGTCCGGCCGGTGGTGACGGCCACGGCGCGCCAGAGTGCGCCGGTCTGCCCCAGGCGCACGAGCTCGCGGGCCACGTCCAGCGGCGTGGGCACGGCCCAGGGCGGGTACTGCAGTGCGATCAGGTGCCAGAGCACCAGGGCGGTTGCGATGCCCAAGAGGCTCCACAGCCTCCGCCGGATCCGCCTCACCGGTCATCCCCCTCCCCCGTCGCGCCCCGCGGTCGGTCAGCTCAGAAGAAGAGGTCCCGCTCACCGGCCTTGATGCGCGCCAGCCGCCGCTCGGTCTCGGCGCGCATCTTCGCGCTCGGGATCTGCGCCAGGTTCGCGGACTCAGTGCGCTGGCCGACTGCGCGGGTCTCCTCCGTGGCGTAGTCCTCCAGGTACTCCTGGAAAGTCAAGATGGCGTTGGGCTGGCAGAGATTCTGAATCTGGCCGGTCTTGGCCAGCGCCATGAACCGGTCGCCGGTCCGCCCCTGGCGGTAGCAGGCGGTGCAGTAGCTGGGCAGGTAGCCGAGCTCGCAGAGCCAGCGGATGACCTCGTCGGGCGACCGGTGGTCGCCCTGGATGAACTGGGAGGTCGCCGCCCGCTCGCCCCGGGTGAGCCGGCTGTACCCGCCGATGCCCACGCTGGAGCCGGCGCTCATCTGGGAGATGCCGAGCCGGAGCACCTGCTCCCGCACCTCGGGCGTCTCCCGGGTGGAGATGATCATGCCCGTATAGGGAACGGCCATTCGCAGGATCGCCACCAGCTTCAGGAACTGGTCGTCGGAGACCAGGTGGGGGAAGGTGGTAAGGTCCACGCCCGGGGCCGGCTGCAGCCGGGGCACCGAGATGGTGTGCGGCCCCACGCCGAACCGCTCCTCCAGGTGGCGCACGTGCAGGAGCAGGGCCAGGACCTCATACCGGTAGTCGTAGAGACCGAAGAGCACGCCGGCGCCCACGTCGTCGATGCCGGCCTCCTGCGCCCGGTCGAGGGCGGTGGTGTGCCAGTCGTAGTTGTGCTTCGGACCCTGAGGGTGCATCTGCGCGTAGGTGGGCCGGTGGTAGGTCTCCTGGAAGAGCTGGTACGTGCCGATATGCGCGGCCTTCAGCCTGCGGTAGTCTTCCACCGTGGTGGCGGCGATGTTGACGTTGATGCGCCGGATGTTGCCGTTGCCTTCCCGGACGCTGTAGATCGTGTTGATACAGTCCACGATATAGTCGATGTCGCAGTTCACGGGATCCTCGCCGGCCTCCAGGAGCACCCGCTTGTGGCCCATGCGCAGAAGCGCCCGGGTCTCCTCCGCCACCTCTTCCTGGGTGAGGCGGCGGCGCACCTCCTGCTCGTTGGCGCGGCGGAAGGCGCAGTAGCGACAGTTGTTCACGCACAGGTTGCTGACGTAGAGGGGCGCGAACAGCACGATGCGGTTGCCGTAGATCTTCTGCTTGATCTCATAGGCAGTGCGGAACATCTCCTGCAGATGCTCCGGGTCCTCCACCATCAGCAGGTCGGCGACCTCCTCCAGGTCCAGACCCTTGGCGAGGGCCGCCTTGTCGAGGATCTGCCGCAGGCGGACAGCCGACGGGGCAGAGGCCGAGCCCAGCAGGCGCTCGAGCACCGCGTCGTCAATGAAAGTGGCTTTCTCAGCAGCGACAGGCATGGGCAAGACTCCTTTCAGGCGGTCCACCGGGGGGAGTGCCCCGGGCCGGTGGCCACGAAACGACCTTCGCCAAGAATGAGGGCAGCCACGCAGGGGGCGCACTGCTCGGGCTCCTCCCGCAGGCAGATCTTGTTCGGGTAGAGCTGGTAATGGATGCGGTACTTGCCGGGGGTGACGTTGGGCATGATCACGTTCGCCCCGCACGCCAGGGCAAGCTGCCGCCCCCGGGGGTGAATCGAGCCCAGGGCCGTGGTGGCGGGCACGTGGGCGTCCTGGATGGTGAGCCGAACGCAGGCGACCGCGTTCAGGGTCTGGTCAACCGTGCCGGCGGCGGCATCCTCCAGCGGCGTATGGGGGGCCGGGATGAACGGCCCGATGCCAGCCATCTCCACATTCAGTTTCTTGAGCAGCAGGATGTCGTCGGCGATGGTCTCGACGGTCTGGCCGGGCAGGCCCACCATGAAGCCGCTGCCCACCTGGTACCCCAGTTCCCGGAGCCACAGGAGGCACTGTACCCGCTGCTCCAGCCGCCGGCCCGGCCGCAGCCGGGCGAAGAGTTCGGGATCGGCGGTCTCGTGCCGGAGCAGGAACCGGTCGGCCCCGGCCGCCTTCCACAGCGCGTACTCCTCGCGGGTGCGCTCCCCCACGCTCAGGGTGACCGCGAGCGGCGTGGTGGCCTTGATCGCCCGCACCACACCGGCCAGCTCCTCCGGGTCCAGGGCGTCGCCCTCCCCGGACTGGAGCACGACGCTGCCGTAGCCCAGCCGGTGGGCGCCCCTGGCCGCCGCCACAATCTCCTCCGGCGCCATCCGGTACCGGCGCACGTGCCGGTTGGAGCGGCGAATGCCGCAGTAGTGGCAGTCCATCCGGCAGATGTTCGAGAACTCGATGAGGCCCCGCAGGTGGACCCCGTCGCCCATCGTGCGGGCCCTGACCCGGTCCGCCGCGGCGAACAAGGCCTGCTGCTCCTCGCCTTCGAGGCTCAGCAGGCACGCGAGCTCGTCCCGGGTGAGGTCCGCCCCGCCCTCGGCGCGGTCGATCAGAGAGAGCACCTCGCTGCGGATCATCACGTATTCCCCCCGTGGGTCCCGCCCGGCTGCCGGAAGGGCGAGAGCGCGCGTGGCAGGATTCCGTGCAGATGTGCGATGAGGACGCCGTAGTTGACGATGGGCACCCCGGCCGCCTGCGCCTGGCGGATGCGGCTGAGCATCAGCTGGCGGTTCACCATGCAGCCGCCGCAGTGGACGATGAGCTGGTACGACGTGAGGTCGGCGGGCATCTCCTGCCCGTGCGCCCACTCGAACTGCAGGTCGCCGCCCACGCGCTCGCGCAGCCACCGGGGGATCTTCACCGTGCCGATGTCGTCTTTCTGCTGGTGATGGGTGCAGGTCTCTGCGATCAGCACCCGGTCGCCCGGGCGGAGGCGGTCGACGGCCTGGGCGCCCCGCACCAGTTCCTCCAGGTCCCCCTTGTGCCGGGCCATGAGGATCGAGAACGAGGTGAGCGGGATCTCGGGCGGCACCGTGCGGCTGACCGGCCCGAAGACCTGGCTGTCGGTGACCACGAGGGCAGGCCTGCGGTCCAGGGAGGCCAGGGCCCCTGGAAGCTCTCGATCCCGCACGGCAACGGCGATGGCCCCGGCGTCCAGCACTTCGCGGATGGCCTGAACCTGTGGCAGGATCAGCCGCCCTTTGGGAGCGCCCGAGTCAATGGGCACCACCAGGACCACCAGGTCGCCGGGCTGGATCAGATCGGCGAGCAGCGGCACCTCGGCCCTGTCCACCGGGGCGGCGGCGATAATGCGCTGCCGGAGTTCCGCCACGCCCGGATCGCCCTGGGCACTGCTCACGCAGAAGGGGAAGCCGATGCGCTCGCTGAGGCGGGCGGCCTGGCGGGCGGCACCCTCGGGGTCCAGGTCTGCCTTGGTCACCGCGCCGACGGCCGGCGTGGCGCGTCGCTTCAGCTCCTGGACCAGCCGCTCCTCGGCCTCGCCGGGCTCCTCCCCGGCAGGGACGGCAAGCACGGCCAGGTCCGTCTGGTCCAGGACCTGCAGGCTCCGGGCCACCCGCAGCTCGCCCAGCTCCCCCGTGTCGTCAATACCCGCCGTGTCGATGAGGACCACCGGTCCCAGCGGATGCAGCTCCATCGGGCGCCGCACCGGGTCGGTGGTCGTGCCGGGCACCGGGGAGACCAGCGAGACCTCCTGCCGGCTCAGGGCGTTGATGAGGCTGGACTTGCCCGCGTTGCGCCGGCCGAAGAAGGCGATATGCAGGCGCTGGCTGGTGGGTGTTCCTTGTACGGCCATGTTGTTCATCCTTTCACATTCCGGCGCCATTGTAACGCATCCATTTCGCTGCCTCCACGGGTTTGCCGAAATCAGAACCCTACGGACAGGAAAGCTGAACCTACAGGTGGAGGGGTATCTAGGGTGCGCCCCCGATGACCCCCATCCGGTCTCCGAAGGAGGCGCGCCGGGGCGACCTCACGTGCCGCCGGCGAGTCCGCCACGCCCTCGTGCATGCCCCGCAGCGGCATCGGGGGAGCGCACCGTTTCGGCGGACCCGCCCCGTCCCGGTGCCAGGCACCGGGCTGAAAAATGCGGGGAAAATCGGCCCCCTATTTTCGGCGAGATAGGGGGAAAAACTGCCCTGTACTGCCGTTATGTAAACTTGGCCTCCGCCAACATCTTGTCGAATCTGGGGGTATTCCGTCGAAAACGGCCGTGATGAGGGGCCTGGGAGCCGCCTCAACGTCTTTCGGGGGACGGAAATGGGGAAAATACGCCCTCCATCTCGCCCAAAATAGGGGGAGATCGTGCCCTGCATTTTGGCGGCCCTCCTTCCGGGTGCGTATTCCGGACGGATTCGACCACTCATTCCGGTCGAATCCGTCCACTTATTACGGATGAAATCGACCACCGTTTGCGGGGATAGTCGACCGCCCATTCCGGCCCAAATCGACCGGCTCGA
>Ga0134099_1001787_pt1 | contig 19356 bp, 13 predicted proteins | sample 10_taG_2_FD_105482 | JGI IMG/M metagenome (GOLD analysis project Ga0134099, IMG submission 105482) | Switchgrass degrading microbial communities from high solid loading bioreactors in New Hampshire, USA - 10_41_5_180_A2 metaG | ecosystem: Engineered > Bioreactor > Semi-continuous > Anaerobic >...
AGGAGCACCGGTTCTATAAGTTCGTAGGCATCCCTCTGACCTCCGGGCATTATGGCCGGTCCTTTCAGAGCTCCTTCCTCACCTCCCGAAACGCCTGTGCCAATGAACCTGAAACCTTCCTTCTCCAGTTCACGGTTTCTCCTTATGGTATCCATAAAGTAGGAATTACCTGCATCCACCAGTATGTCTCCCTTTGACAGATATGGCTTAAGCTGGTCTATCATGTCATCCACCGGCTTGCCTGCTTTCACCATAATAATTATTTTTCTGGGCTTTTCCAGGGAATTTACAAACTCCTCAATACTGTATGTTCCAATAATATTCTTTCCGGCCGCTTCTTTCAGAAGTTCATCCGTCTTCTCCCTGGAACGGTTATATACAGAAACCGAAAATCCCCGGCTTTCAATATTCAGTGCCAGATTTTTTCCCATTACTGCCAGACCTATGACCCCTATCTGTTGTTTATTCATGAAATTCACCCTTTCAAATCATATTTTGTTTTTTAATTACATCTGACTATGCTTTCGTACAACGTTTTTGCCCTCTCATATGCTTTTTTGTATATCTCATGATTCTCAGCCGACGGAGTGATGACTTTTTTGGGATGCATGCCCGGCAACAGGCTTTTCATGTCGCTGACCGCTCCCAGGGCATACATGCACAGGTATGCAGCCCCAAGGGCGGATGCCTCCTCCACCCCCGACACCAAGATATCCTTGTTGAAAATATCCGCCTGCATCCTGAGCCAGACATCCGATTTGGCATAACCCCCGTTTGCTCTTATATGTATGGCACTGTCCCTTATACGGGATATCACTTCATAAACAGAATACATCCTGTACATAACGCCTTCCATCGCTGCCCTTATTATATGCTTTCTTCCGTGGGAGATACCGAGACCATACATTATTCCCCGCACTTCGGCATTCCAGTCGGGGCTTCTTTCTCCGGTGATATAAGGCAGGAATATCAGACCGTCGCTGCCTGGTTTGATTTCTTCTGCAAATCGGTCAAATACCTTATAAATGCTCTCGTTATACTGGGCGGCATCATGCTCGAACTGCCCTCTGAATTGATCCCTCAGCCATTTGAGCACAATTCCCCCGTTGTTTATCGCTCCGCCTGACACCCACTGATCCCTGGTGAAGGAATAGCACCATGTGCGTTGTTCCGGATCCAGCAATGGTTTGTCGGATGATATGCGTATGGCACCACTGGTTCCTATGGTGGATGACATGGAGGTATCATCGGTAACACCGCACCCGAGGTTTGCCATGATGCCGTCCCCGGAGCCTATCACCACCGGAATTCCGGCATCAACGCCCATCTTCCGGGCACATTCGGCTTTCATACCTTTCAACACATATGTACACTCCACCACCTCACTAAATCTATCAGCGGTCATTTCCAGGATCCCCTCTATAATATCCCTTTCCCATTGTTGCCTGTGTATGTCGTAATATCCCTGGCTCGCTGCCAGGGTGTAATCCACTACAAACCGGTTGAACAGCCTGAAAATTATATATTCCTTAATGGTAATAAACTTGTAAGCTTTCCCAAAGGTTTCGGGGGCATTGACTTTCATCCATAAAAGCTTGCTTAACGGATACATGGGGTGCTGAACCCTGCATCCCGTCCTGTAGTACATATCTCCCACATCACAGTTTTTCAGTATATAATCGGCTTCTTTCGCAGCCCTTGTATCCATCCAGGTAATCAAACGGGTCAAAGGCTGCCCCGCACCGTCCACTGCCATAAGGCTATGCATTTGGCAGCTTATTCCTATACCGGCAGTGCAATTCTTTTTTGAACCTGCTTTTTCCATGCAGTTTCTTATCACATTTATGCATGCCTCAAACATTAAATCCGGGTCCAGTTCGGCCCAACCGCCAGCATCGGATATGACGGAGTATTCCACGCTGTCCATGGAAACCTGCCTTCCGCTCCCGTCAAACATAACCGCCCTGACACTGGATGTCCCTATGTCAAGACCAATAAAGCAGTCTTTCATTTCAGACCTCCTTTCCATCCAGCCCTGCAAGAGACTTTTTACTCTAATTTCAGTCCATGATTGCTTAAATAGATTTAAAATTGCAACTTTTATTGGGCATTACCTGCCACATCTGCCTGCCCCAGCACTTCCTGCAGAGTCTTCCTCACTGCGCCCTTACCTGCTATGAGCCTGGAGAAGTAATCCTCCACAATATTCCCCAACCCTACCTCATACAAATTTACCGCAAATATTTTTTCGTCGGATAGGATTGATTTGAGAGTTTTTCCTTTGATAATCCTGCTTCCCAGTGTGATCCCTTTCAGCTCTTCTTTCATCGCATCCAGCATCGGATCCGGGCTCAGTTCAAAGGGTTCACCCCTGTCATCCACTGCCAGCAGGTAACGCAGCCATCCTGCAAAGACAAGGGGTATTCCCTTTAAAAAGCTGCAGTCCTTTTTCTGAAACAGCGCATAAGCTTTCAAGGTTTCCCCGAAGCGTATCCCCAGCTTCTGAGATGTATCTGTTGCAATCCTCTGGGGGGTGTCGGGTATAAACGGATTTGGGAAACGCACTTCCAGCACTTCCTTTATAAATTCTTCCGGATTAAGCACCCCGGGATTGACCACCACCGGCAAGCTTTCCTGATAGCCTATTTTATTTACCAGAGCCACCAGGTCCTTATCTTTCATTTCCTCATATATGTAATCATATCCAAGCAGGCATCCGAACACTGCAAGGGCAGTGTGAAGCGGATTTAAGCAGGTGCATACTTTCATTTTTTCAACTTTGTCTACGGTTTCCCGGTCGGTGAAAATTACGCCGACGTCCTCCAGAGCAGGCCTGCCATTGGGAAATGCGTCTTCAATGACCAGATACTGTGGCTTTTCCGTGTTCACATAAGGTGCTGTATAAGTGGATTTTGATGTTACCACCGGATCCATATCCTCCAGTCCGTCTTTCAAAAGCTCTTCCCTTATCCGTTCATCCGGACGTGGTGTAATCTTGTCGATCATGCTCCAGGGGAAAGAGACATTCCCGGACAGATAGGACAGAAAGCTCTTGTCTACAAATCCGTTTCTCTCCCACTCTTCCGCGATTTCCCAAAGGGCGTTCCGCAGCCTGTCCCCGTTATGGGAGCAGTTATCCATGCTGACCAAAGCCAACGGATATGCACCGTTTTCAAACCTGTCAAGGCAGTATGAAACAAGTTTTGCCATCAATGAACGGGCTTTCTGCGGACCGTTTTTAATATCCTCTGCTATCTGCAGCAGCAGTTCGTTTTTCGAATTTCTCAGGCTGTAACCTTTTTCTGTTATGGTAAAGCTGACCATCTGGAGTGATGCGCTGCGAAAAATCTCCCGGAGCCTGTTATCATCCCTCAGGGTCAGGCTTTCGGTCACACTTCCCACAACCTCTTTCTTCCTGGTCCCGTCCGAGTTTAATGTAACAATAACGGCCAGATCATCATAGGGTCGGAAACACTTTTCAATGATCTCTTCGTCATACCCCTCGCAGCATATAATTCCTGCTTTCATCCTCCCTTTTTCAATCAACCTTTGAGCCAGCATCGCAGGAAAAGCCCGAAAAATGTTGCCTGCGCCAAAATGTAGCCATTCCGGATTTTCATGGGTGTTTTTCCTCAGCAGCTTCCTGTCATAGGATGGTAAAATAAAACCGGTCCATTTCTCTTTTTCATTAACGATTGAATCTTCCCTAAGTTTCATATCCTCTACCTGCTTCCCCACTGAAAAATAATCCTGATCATATCGACTTACTGGCATATGCTTCACATTATGCCAATATAAACAAGATTATACATGTACTATTATTATATATTCAATTTATGGTGCATGGTATGGCAGTAATTGTCCGTTTTAATGCAAATATTGATAGATGGATGTGAACCCGCTTTTATTTATAAAAAAACTCAGAATAATCTGAGTTATATTGACATGACTTTCAATGGTTGTCCAAATGTCCCATCATTCTCCGCTCTGGATGATTATCTGGTTTCTGCCGTTTTTAAAGGACTTTCTGACATTGAATCCTCTGAGGACCAAAGTGTCGTAAATTATGTCCGTCTGGTTGAAGCGGTTGTTTCCCACATCAAGTATCAGAGTTTCCCCTTTTCTAAGCTGTTTGGATATATCTTCCAGAGTCGCGTCAATATTCAGGCTTTCAGCGTTAACTATCTTTTCTTCATGATTGCTCATCTGTTTCCACCTCCGGTTACACCATTCTTTTATTCATTTTATCAGCACGAAAGCATTTTTATTTTTCATCATAGGCTGCACTTTGCAAGCATGTGAAGTTGTGCCAACCGGTTTAAACCAGTTATGGCAAGTTAATGGATACCTGACCGTATTATCATCTCTCCGGCTCGAAACTTGCCCATGGAAAACGCCGGTATAGCAAGTAAATCAGTAAATATTGCATATCCGGACTCAAGTATTTAAATTTGCCGCATGGTCATCTATAATATTATTATCAAACAGGTCCAATTATATGACTTTATTTGTTGCGCCAATTTATTTTTGAAACAGTGTTGTGAAGAGCAGCAAAAGCAAATTGAGCAAAAAAGGATAAGCCGCATGACCTGAACAAAGCTCATTGCTTGTTCATCCGGTAATTTTGCAGTCAGCCGATTCCACATTCAGTGAGTTTTATGTATAACTGCTTTTTCTGAAGATTTACACTGAAAATAAATTTACTTTTTGTCGGAACCTGTGCATAAAAATTTGGTACAACAGGTAAATTCATGTAACATTGGTACAAGCCATGACTTTTTGACAGATTTGGTTGACATTTTGTCATCGCTGCTGTGAAAGGATTTGACATACAGATAGTTTTGAGGTGATTCTTACATGACAGACAAAAACATAGTGCTTATAGGAATGCCCGGTGCAGGAAAAACCACGGTTGGAATGCTTCTTTCGAAAAAATTGAATATGCCTTTTTTAGATACCGATCACATTATACAACAAAGGGAAAACGCTTCACTGCAGGAAATAATAAATGAAAAAGGTCTCAAGGCATTTCTGGAAATTGAGGAAGCTGCAGTGATGAGCCTGGACGTGCAGAACCATGTTATATCCACGGGAGGCAGCGTGGTTTATAGCAGAAAGGCCATGCAGCATTTGAAAAAAAGCAGCAGGATAGTTTATTTGCAACTCGGATACAGGCACTTGAGCAAAAGGATCAAGAATATGAGCACCAGGGGTATTGCCATGAGTGAAAGTCAAACATTTCTTGATATCTATAAGGAACGGGTTTCGCTATACAAAAGATATGCCGATATCACAATTCATTGTGCCGGAAAGTACAAAGGAAAAGTGGTAGCGGAAATCATCAAAAAGCTGGGCAGAGAAATGAATAAAGAAATGAAAGAGACAGAGTAAACCCCGATGTGGACAGAATTGTTCAATGTGAAATTTCATTTAATATTAATTTATTTTTTTGTATAAAAAATCTAAAGGGGGTTAAAAATAATAATGACCTCACAAAATACATTTTGACCCCCTTTACATGGTTAGTCGAAAGACTAACCCCCTTTTTTTTTTGCATGGAACCTATAGCTATATAATACCGGAAAAATGAGACGCTTCCCATGTTTTATTTCATTGTCTGTAGATATTTTGAAAGAACACCAAACTTATAGCCCTGGGCAGCCAGGCCCTCGATGATCTCAGGCAGCGCTTCCACCGTAGTGTCTTTGGCGGCGGTATCATGCATCAGCACAATAATACTTTTCCGGTTCCTGGTTGTGGAGAGCACATTGTTCACAATTGTATCTTTGGATAATACCCCTCCGCCAACAGACGCATCCCCTGACGACACATTCCAGTCAAAATACTTGTACCCTCTCTTTGATGCTTCATCCACAATGCTATGTATGATTTCACTTCCTCCTGCCTGCTTGCTGACTGTGTTGTGAGACCCTCCGGGAAATCTGAATATTTCTGTAGTTTGTCCGGTATATTCTTTAAGCAGTGAGTTTAATTTATCAAAGTCCTCAAAGAAAGCTTCGACGGATGAATATATCTTGCTGTAATCATGGGAATAGGTGTGGTTTCCGATTGCATGACCCTCATCCAGTATTCTTTTGTATTTGTCTTTCATATTTTCATTTCCGATTACAAAGAACGTTGCCTTGATTCCGTATTTTTTCAATATGTCAAGCACCTTATCAGTGTTTTTGGAAGGCCCGTCGTCAAAAGTAAGATATGCTACTTTTTGATTTTCGTTGCCAGTTATACCGGCAACTCCATAAAGCTTTAGCTTTTCCTCCATATCTTTCAAAGTTTCTTCGTATGCAGCGTTTTTCTCCTCCAACCCCCTGATTTTCGAATCCCTGACCTCCAGCTCTTTCTCATATTCCGCAACTTTCTCCCTTAAATCCTCGGCTTCCTTTTCAAGAGATGATATTTTCTCCCTTTCATTTTCCAAAATTTCTATTTTGCTTTGCAATTTGACAACTTCGTCTTTCAAAACGGCTATTTCCTCCTGGCGAGAAGCATTGTCTCGTAGAAATCCAAGCATTAAAATCAAGGGAATCGTCAGAAAAACAGGAATCAGTAATAACACAAATCTCATATACGGTTTGGTAAATATATTTTCCTGAAGCAAAAGCCTACCCCCTTAAGCTGTTTCATGTATGAATTACCGGCATGAACCATAGCAGAAACTGAAACATGTAAAACAACCTATTTCAGTATATTACAATCCTTTTACAGAAGCAACGCAATTCTACATGAACTGGCGGAATCTTCTCTCCCATCGGCACCCCCTTTGCCGGCTGAAATTTTTCCTGAACTTGAGGAATAAATTGACTGAATCCGGTTAACACCTGTAAAACAAACAGCTTGAAAATGCATGGAATATATGATATATTATAGGGTAAATATCGATAGACGGCCTGAACAGGCTGATATCCGAGGCCGACAAGGCTAAATTTGACAAGTTATAGGCTTTTAAATTACATGAATAGCCATATTTTTTGTTTAAAGACTATGAAGGGGACCAGTAAAAGGCCATAAGGGCTTAAAGAGAGCCGGGGCAGGTGAAAGCCGGCAGTACCATGCCTTTGAACTCACCCTGGAGTTGCTGCCTGAATTGATTAGGGCAAGCCGGATTTTCTCCGTTACAGGATTAAACGGCAATTATTGATGCATAGGGCAGAATAATGCCGTTTGCAAAGGGAGCTTTCTTTATAGACGAAAGCTAACTAGAGTGGTACCGCGGAATTAACCCGTCTCTTGATGAGATGGGTTTTTTTAGTGTAAACAGACTTAAAGGAGTGATGTTATGCCGTATTCACCGGAGATCGACAAAAAATGGCAGAAAAAATGGGAAGAAACAGGATTGTACAAATTCCATCCTGAAAATGTTGATAAGAAACTTTATTGTCTTGAAATGTTTTCATATCCGTCCGGGGCAAACCTTCATGTTGGTCATTGGTATAACTATGGCCCCAGTGATTCCTGGGCACGCTTGAAGAGAATGCAGGGTTATGAAGTTTTTCAACCAATGGGGTTTGATGCTTTTGGCCTTCCTGCAGAGAATTATGCCATTAAGACAGGTATACACCCCCAGGATTCAACTCTGCAAAACATCAGGACCATGGAAGGGCAACTCAGAGAAATGGGTGCTTCCTTTGACTGGGACTATGAAATTGTAACCTGCCTGCCCGATTATTATAAATGGACCCAATGGCTGTTTTTACAGCTGTACAAAGCCGGCCTTGCTTACAGAAGCAATGCTCCTGTCAACTGGTGCCCTAAATGTCAGACAGTGCTCGCCAACGAACAGGTTGTAGACGGCTCCTGTGAAAGATGTGGCACTGAAGTTACCAAGAAAAATCTGACCCAATGGTTCTTCAAAATAACCGCTTATGCAGAGGAATTGATAGAGAAACTGGACGAGCTGGACTGGCCGGAAAAGACCAAAAAAATCCAGATAAATTGGATTGGAAAATCCGAAGGGGCAGAAATTGAGTTCAAAATCAGCGGCAGCGATCAAAGCTTTAAGGTTTTCACCACAAGGGCGGATACGCTGTATGGGGTAACCTATGTTGTGCTGGCCCCTGAACATGAGCTGGTGGATCAGATTACCACCCCGGAATACAGGGAGAAAGTTGAAGAATACAGGGAATATGCCAAAAAACAGACTGAAATCGAAAGGCTGTCCACAGTCAAAGAAAAAACCGGAGTGTTTACCGGTGCCTATGCGATACATCCCATAACCGGCGAAAAAGTCCCCATATGGATTGCAGACTATGTGCTGGCCAGTTACGGTACAGGATGCGTTATGGCAGTTCCTGCCCATGACGAAAGGGACTATGAATTTGCAACAAAGTATAATCTTGAAATAAAGCGAGTAATCAAAGGACTTGACGGGGTTGATGATGCTCTTCCCTTTGTAGAGTATGGTGTTCTTGTTAACAGTGGTGAATTTGACGGGATGAAGTCCGAAGATGCAAGAATAAAAATAGTGGAAAAACTTGGAAAGGAAGGCAAAGGAACCCTCAAAGTCAACTACAGGCTGAGAGACTGGTTGGTGTCAAGGCAGCGTTACTGGGGCGCTCCAATACCAGTAATCCATTGTGAACACTGCGGCATCGTCCCGGTACCGGAAGAAGATCTTCCCGTGTTGCTTCCATATAACGTAGAATTTACACCGGACGGGGAATCACCGCTCAAGAAATGTAAAGAATTCATGAATACTACTTGTCCGAAATGCGGTGCTCCTGCAAAAAGGGATCCCGACACGCTGGATACTTTTGTGTGCTCATCGTGGTATTACCTGAGGTATCCCGACAATAAAAACAGCAAACAACCCTTTGATCCGGAATGGATTAACAAAATGCTGCCTGTTGACAAATATATAGGTGGTCCGGAACATGCTGCGATGCATCTCCTGTATGCGCGGTTCATAACAAAAGCATTAAGGGATCTTGGTTACCTGAAATTTGACGAGCCTTTCAAATCATTGGTGCATCAAGGCATCATCCTTGGACCTGACGGAAACAGGATGAGCAAATCCAAGGGCAATATAATTTCTCCCGACGATTATGTTAGAAAGTACGGCTCGGATGTATTCAGGCTGTATCTTATGTTCGGTTTTGCCTATTCGGACGGAGGTCCATGGAGTGATGACGGAATTAAGGCCATATCAAGGTTTGTAGGCAGAGTGGAAAGGCTTATAGAACGCTTTAATGAAATCAGGAACAGTGCCGGAACTGATAGCATAGGCGCTGCAGAAAAAGAGCTGAACTATGCAAGGCACTTTGCCATAAGAGGCGTTACAGAAGATGCTGAAAGATTCCAGTTCAACACATCCATATCCAGGTTGATGGAATTGGTAAATGCCCTTTACAAATACGACTCCGATGTAGAGCAAAAGAACCTTAAGTTCATGGAAGAAGTCATCGCTGATCTCATAAGGCTTTTGGCGCCTTTTGCCCCGCATTTCTCGGAGGAAATGTGGGAACAGATGGGATATGAATACTCAGTATTCAACCAGAAGTGGCCTAAATGGGATAAAAATGCTTTGGTAAAGGACACAATAGAGATTGCCATACAGGTAAACGGCGTGGTAAGAAGCAAGGCAGATGTGCCCTCCAATGCCGATAACAGTGAAGTGGAAAAAATCGCTCTCGCAGATGAAAGGATAAAACCGTATATAGAGGGCAAGGAAATCAAGAAAGTGATCGTCGTAAAGAACAGACTGGTAAATATAGTCGCCAAGTAGGAGCCTGTATCAAGTTCCTCCTTTTGCAAAAAGCACTGTAACCTCCGGGAAAACACCCCATCAGGTTACAGTGCTTTTTTTACTCTATAAATACAGCCGAATACCAGTTTTGTACCTGGTTTTTGCCTTTTAGGGTTTCTATCGGCAGGCCGAACTTCCTTACCGTCTTGAATACATCTATTCCCACACTGTGGAAAGCCGGCCTTGCTTTTTTCGGATTGGCGCATTCCCCGCCCCGAAGTCCCATGCACTCAGAGCAAATAGCGCAGTCACTGAGAGAAAAAGCCATATACTTTCCTCTCAGGAATGCTTCCCTTTCAATCTCAAAGGATACTTCCTGGGATACTTTTTTGCTGGTGGAATGTATGATTATTCCCCATGAATACTTTCTGAATACCTGCTCATACTCCCAGGGCTTGAGTGAACCCGGCCTTGACGGACATGTCGGCCCCTTTCCCCAGTCGCTGCACCCAAACATGCATTTCAGTATTGTCCGGGAATCAAACTCAATATCATCAATCCTGAAAGCAACTGCATGATCAGCCCCCAGCTCCAGGGCTCTGTCTATATAATATTTTTCTTCCATATTTGCACCCCTTTTTGAACCATATTGCCTCACAGGGTACATTATATCACAGCTGGGAGCAGCGCGATATTATGAATACAGCCCGCCGTGGGTACATGGTCTCTGTTCTGCTATAAAGAAGCCCTGTCGTCACAGGTGTATTCAACATATAATCAATCTATCTTCGGCAGTCCTTCAAAACCTTTCTGCAAGTCTTCATCGGTAGGTATATAATCGGTCATGGTACCATCATTATATTGCATATATGCATTCATATCGAAATAGCCGGTACCTGAGAGACCGAAGAGTATGGTTTTGGCTTCCCCTGATTCTCTGCACTTAAGAGCCTCCTGCACCGCACCGTATATGGCATGGGCCGATTCGGGCGCCGGAAGCACCTGCTCAACCCTTGCAAACTTGACCGCTGCTTCAAAAACTTTCGTCTGTTCGGCGGAAATTGCCTCCATATAGCCATCATGATACAGTTTTGACAACAGCGGAGACATGCCGTGATAACGAAGCCCGCCTGCATGATTTGGTGACGGTATGAAGCTGCTTCCCAGGGTATACATCTTGGCAAGGGGAGTGATTTTTGCCGTGTCACAAAAATCATACGCAAATTTACCGCGGGTAAAGGACGGACATGAAGCAGGTTCTACAGCTATAAACCTCGTTTTTGCCTTGCCCTGCAACTTGTCTTTCATAAAAGGCGCTATAAGCCCTCCCAGATTGGAGCCGCCTCCGGCAGAACCTATCACGACATCAGGATACTCATCCAGCTTTTCCATAGCGATCTTGCTCTCCATACCTATGACGGACTGGAAAAGAAGCACCTGATTGAGGACCGAACCCAGGGCATATCTGCAATCCTTGTCCCTTAAGGAAGCTTCAATGGCTTCGGAAATCGCACAGCCCAGGCTTCCTCCCGTATCAGGATTTTTTGCCAGAATAGCGCGTCCTGCTTCGGTAGTATTGGACGGGCTCGGTATTATTTTTGCGCCATAGGTTTCAATCACGCCTTTCCTGAAAGGCTTTTGCTGGTAGGATACCTTGACCATATACACCGCCAGGTCAATTCCAAAGTATGCACAGGCTATGGAAAGCGCAGTTCCCCACTGACCTGCCCCGGTTTCAGTTGTAAGGGATTTAAGCCCCTGCTTTTTGGCATAATAAGCCATGGGTGCGGCTGCATTGAGCTTATGGCTTCCTGAAGTGTTGTTTCCCTCAAACTTGTAATAAATCCTGGCAGGAGTATCCAGGGCCTTTTCAAGGTTATATGCCCTTACCAATGGTGATGGCCTGTATGTCCTGTAAAACTCCTGCACCTCCTCCGGTATGTCAAAATATGCGGTGGTATCATCCATTTCCAGCCTGACCAGTTCATCGCAAAAAACCGGATACAGATCCTCTGCCGTAACAGGCTTTAGGGTACTGGGGTTAAGGAAAGGTTCATGCTTTTCTTTCATGTCTGCCCTTAGATTGTACCATTGCTTCGGAATCTCCGATTCAGAAAGATATGTCTTGTAAGGTATTCTGGCCATGTTCCTCATCTCCTCTCAAATTATTGTTTTATGTTAATTATACTTGCCAGTATGGATGTCATTTCCATTATTGGTTGCATTTTGCAGCCATCTGTGATTGTGTCACTTCGCAATAAAATAGATTTGCCGGTGTAAAAATCCTAATGTGAATTCAAGCTGTCTTGCTTCCATGAAAACTTGCAGCAAATAAAAAAGCTTTTATCCTTGTTCTTAAGGACAAAAGCCTGATAACTTCTGCGGTACCACCTCAATTGGCCTGAAAGGCCCCCTCTGTCATGCACCAACATGCATGCTCCGTTGATAACGGATGGAGTTTCCGTAAGCCACTACTTTATGCAAATTTCGCAGCTTCCCTCGCGAGCCCATTCAACCGGTCTTCCGTTTCTGCAATCCCACCGCCTGCAGATCTCTTTAAACGTAGTGTCAGGTTTACTTCTCTCACTCATCGGTTTTACAGTCTTGCATATTATTATATATAATATTCATTATTTACACTTTTGTCAACACTTTTAAACATTTGTTTCTTGTGATTAGCCGCTTATCCTATAAGCTTCTCCAGTTCATCCAGAACTTCGCCGAATACGTTCAGAGCGTCCTGAACCGGTTCCGGGGTTGACAGGTCCACGCCTGCCTTTCTAAGCAGCTCCAGCGGATAATCTGAGCCCCCGCTGCTAAGGAAGTTTATATATCTTTCCACTGCCGGCCTGCCTTCATTGAGTATCTGTTGGCTTATTGACGTTGCTGCGGCAAACCCGGTCGCATACTTATAAACGTAGAAGCTGGTATAGAAATGCGGTATCCTTGCCCATTCCATGGCAATGTCCTCGTCCACCGTCACCTCAGCGCCAAAGTACTTTAGGTTCAAATCATAGTATATTTTTGACAGAGTTTCAGCTGTCAATGCTTCACCTTGTTCAACCTTGGCATGTATGATCTTCTCAAACTCCGCAAACATAACCTGCCTGAACACTGTCCCCCTGAACTCTTCAAGATAATGATTCAGCAGATATGCCTTCTCGGTTTTATCCTGGGTGTTCTTGAGCAAGTGCTGCATGAGGAGTGATTCATTGACTGTGGATGCAACCTCGGCGACAAATATCTTGTATTCCGAATATATATAGGGCTGAGTCTTGTTGGTGTAGTAAGAATGCAGAGCATGCCCCATTTCGTGGGCCAGGGTAAATACATCATTTATGGTGTTCTGATAGTTCAGAAGCACATAGGGATGGGTCTTATAAGCACCCCAGGAGTACGCGCCGCCGGTTTTTCCCTGGCTCTCATATACATCAATCCAACCTGATTCAAAACCCTTTTTCAGATATCCGATATACTGGTTTCCCAAAGGTTGAAGTCCCTTTTCCACCATCTTTAACGCTTCTTCATAGGGTATGTCTTCTTTGGGCTCCGCCACAATGGGCACATACAAATCATACATATGAAGCTCATCAAGCTTCAGGGCCTTTCTACGCAGCCTCAGATACCTGTGGAGCAAAGGCAGGTTCTTATTGACGGTTTCAATTAGATTGTCATATACATCCACAGATATGTTGTCCGAATCCAGCGAAGCCTCAAGGCATGAACCATACTTTCTTACAGAAGAATAAAACCTGTTCTTTTTAATATTGCCAATCAGGGAAGCCGCCAGGGTGTTTTCAAATTTCTTATAGGTGCTGTAAAGGGAATGAAAGGCATCTTTCCGCACTCTTCTGTCCTTGCTCTCCAGGAACCTTATGTACCTGCCTTTTGTGAGTTCCACCTCTTCCCCGTTCTCATCCCTGATATTCGGAAACTTTATATCCGCATTGTTGAACATGGTAAATACATCCCTGGAAGTTTGGGCAATTTCTGAAGAAAGGGCAAGAATCTCTTCTTCTCTTTCTGAGAGCGTATGCTTTTTCTGACGCAATATGTCATTTATGAAATGCCTGTAGAGCTGAAGTTCCTTGTTCTTATCCAGGAAACCCAGCAATCTTTCCTCAGGAATGGAAATAATCTCAGGAACCATAAAAGAAACTGAAGCATACACCTCTGTGGAAAGGGTGGCCGCCCTGTCTGCCAGAGCCTGGTACGTAGCATTGGAGTTGTCTTCATCCTTACGCATCCTGGCATATACAAATACCTTTTCATTCATGGACAGCATATCATCACATAGCCTCAGGCACTCCAAAAGCCTTGCATCGCTTTCCCCGAGAGTTCCCTTAAACTTCTTTATGTCTTCAGAAAGTTTCCTGACTTTTTCAAAGTCTTCTTCCCACTTCTCGTTGTTTTCATATATATCTTCCAGCACCCACTTATATTTTGCATCGATTTCATCCCGCCCGGGCAATTTTTTAGACTTTGAACCAGACATTTTATTACCTCCCATATCCAAATCATGGATTTAATTTTATCATATAGATTATACGGTTTGAAGTTAAAAAGAAGATTATTCATTGTTAATTTACTTTTTTGCCGCATATATGCTTTACATTTTGAAAAAACTTGTTTATCATGGGAACATGACAGGCGGTGTAAATCTTTATGAATAAATTCGAGCAGTTTTTGAGGTACAGACAAAGTCTTCTGTTACAGTACAAGATGGGTGATATGACAAAAAGCGAGTTCATCGAAGAGAACTTTCGGCATATGGAAAGCCTTGGCATTAAGCCCTTTGAACGGATAGATAATATTAAAAAAGCAGTTTATAACTATCATTACTATAACGTAAATGCCAAATACTGGCGCTGGATTGCCAATGATCCTAAAAACACGGATAAGGAGCGCCGTAGTTATTATGCCGAATCTCTCAATTACTATTATCTCAAGGATAAAACCACCCTTGCCCTGTTGCGGTTAATAGATTTCAACTGTGTGGCATACTATGTCCATGTAAAATCCAAGCACTTAAGAGATAAATTGGTTGAAATTGTAATAAAGGATCCTGATATACTGATGGAAATAGATGCCTTTCGTACCCTGAGCGATTCGGATGACGGGGATTATCTCATTCTCCATACCAAGAGCACGGCAGTCATAAACGCCCTAAGAGCAAATGGGGTTTTGAAAGATGGAAGGCAGCAATCTCTGACCGATGACTATATCAACAAAAAGTATTGATTGAATTTATTCAATGTTAACCTGCTGGATTCAGATAAAGGATAGGGTTTTAGGAAAATCAGTTGAGCAGGGAAATCAAATATCCAAATGGTTTAAAAGAGCTGTCCCAATCCTGTTTAAGACAGCTCTTTATATACTAGGCTATTAATATTTTTTTAAAATATTGTACAGCACCCACGCCACCTCAGCTCTGGTTACATCTGCCGTAGGTTCCAGACATACCTTTTCATCATTCTTCCTGTCGTTTATTATTTTTTCACCCACCAGGGATGCCATGCTATCCAAGGCGTATGGAGCAATGGAATCCCGATCACAATACTTGTTCAGCACCGATTCTTTATATCCGGCAAGGGGTTTTTCAACGGCTTTCATGGCCCTGCTGACTATCACGCCCATGTCCTGCCGGCTTAAAGCCCTCTCCGGATAGTAACGGTTGTTCACATCTCCCGATATGATGTCCAGATTTTTTAAAACCATTATTTCTTTATAGTACTTGGTACCTGGGTTTACATCGGCAAAAGATCCTGTGGCCGCGCTGTCAAGTTTAAGAGCCTTTACCATTATGGCAGCAAACTCCCCTCTGGTTACGCTTCCTTCCGGATCAAAATAGTTTTTCATTAAAGGTTCCATTATTCCCCGGGAAATAACGCTTTGAACCGCATCGTATGCCCAGTGGCCGGAAGAAACATCATTAAAATCTTCTCCCTGTCTGGTTGTTACGTATACGCTTCTGCTGTATGCTGATTTTCCGTTCTTATTATATGCCCTTATTCTGTAGCAGTATCTTGTACCCGGCTTCAATCCGCTGTCCAGAAAAGATGTCTCATCTGCACCGGCTTCCCCGATTTTTCTGAAAAGCTGGCTGGTAGCAATTCTCCTTTCAATTTCAAATCCAAGCTCGTCATCGGAGTTGTCATTCCAGGTAAGGAGAACTTCTGTTGAGGATACCGCCTTTATGTTAAATCCTGATACCGCTTTGGGTGCGTCTCCTATGATCACCTCTATTTCTTCACTGTATGCACCTGAATTATATATACTGTTATAGGCTTTCACCCTGTAAAAATACTGTACATTTTTGGCCAGACCGGTGTGGGTGAAGCTTGTCTTCCCTTCTCCCAGTGTGGCAACCACAGCCCATGATCCTTTCATTCCGGTCTTCCTCTCTATTATAAAACCAGTCTCATTTGCAGAGTTATCAGACCATGTGAGTTTTACCTGCAGGTTCGAATCAACAGTGTAGTTCAGATCACTCGGTGCATTCACCTTTATTGTTTTTACCGTTGCTTCATTGGAAAAGGCAGAATACACATCCCTGTTAGAAATCAAAGCCCTTACCCTGTAGTAATATCTGTTCCCGGTAGATATCCCGCTGTCTGTATAGCTGTTTACGTTCCTTCCGGTGGATTCGATCAATTCCCATGTATCCGACTTCTCATCTCTTCTCCATATTTCAAATCCGGTTTCCCTGCCTGAATTATCATCCCAGGAAAGGGTTACCTCATTACCTGATGTTGTCGACACTGTCAGGTTCCTGGGAGCGTCAAGGTAAGTGCTGGTTATCGCAACTTCCTGTGAATAAGCGGAACTGTTTGCTCCTGATACGGCTTTAATCCTGTATATATACCTCGTATCCCTGGTTACTCCCCAGTCACTCCAGGAAGTGGAATTGGCCGGTATATATCCCACAACATTAAATGTATCTTCTCCATCCGTTTTTCTCTCTATTACATATGAAGTTTCATTCTCACAGTCATCCCAGAACAATACTATCCTTGTTTCAGAAGCTGCATAGCCATACAGGTTTTCAGGACCTTTCAGCAGGGCATAAGCGCCAATCCCAACGTTATTATCCGGATAGGTGCGGGAACTCACCTGTGTTCCGGATACGGCTTTAATCCTGTAATAATATATGGTATTGGGATTTAGTCCTTCATCACTGTAATTGTTGATCCCTCTTCCTACCGTAGCTATATGCTTCCATTCACCGTTCGATGTTCTTCTTTCTATGGCGGTTTCATAGCCTTTTGAGTCTGGGTAGGTCCACGACAGATCAATCCTTGTGGAGGTTACCGGTGTCACCGTCAGAGAGTTGGGAGCCACCACCGATGTAGTCGTGGTTGACACCTCATCAGTATACACCCGCCAGGTTTTTGTAGAATCGGACCAGAGCACCCTGTATGTATAGACCTTGCCTGATGTAACACCATTGTCGGTATAGCTGACGGTATCAGCAGGCAGTGTGGCTATATCAACGAAATCCCCCTGGTCGGTTTTTCTCTGGACTTTATATCCGGACTCATTGCTGAGGTTATCCTCCCAGTTCAGGCGTATCTGCGTACTAAACATTATGGTGAGCGTCAAAGGAGATGTTACTGCTCCGGAAACCACCCCCCGGCCTACAATACATGCTGCTGTTGCAACAACTGCAATCATTAGTTTCAGTTGACGCATCCAATTTGTCTTTCTCCTGTCAAACACCGCTATATCCTCCTGTCATCCTCTCTGTCGGCAAATCATGCCAAACCACATATAGAATTATAACATGACCATAAGTCATGGCTTTCATTTTACACCTAAATCTATATAACCATTCTATATTTATATTTATCGGACAAAAAATATAAAAACTGAAGGGTGTACTGAACTGTCTGCAAAATTGATGCATTTTATTGGCTTATTGCCTTTCGTATGACAAAATGATATAATTTCCGTCATGCGATTTTTTACAACTGATGTATTGATTTATTGCATTTAGAATTTTTGTCTTTAAGGGAGATATTTGAAATGATTTTAGCTTTGGTACTATTCATACTAACATACGTGCTTTTGCTTGCGTTACCTAAGTACAGGGCTTATATAGCATTGGCATCAGCTGCTCTGTTCGTCGTCCTCGGAATTCTGCCATTGGACAAAGTCTTTTTCTCGGTTGACTGGAACGTAATTATGATGATCGCAGGCACAATGGGAATCGTATTCCTTTTTATAAAATCAAAAATGCCTTCATTGCTGGCCGACATAATTATCGAAAAAATGCCGAATGTGAAATGGGCAATAATATCATTGTCACTATTTGCGGCCCTCATTTCCGCATTTGTGGATAATGTCGCCACCGTCCTGATGGTTGCACCTGTTGCCTTAACAATATCAAAAAAGCTCAAAATCTCACCGGTTCCCAGCGTAATCGCAATATCTATCTCTTCTAATCTTCAGGGCGCTGCTACATTGGTGGGGGATACTACATCAATTCTTTTAGGCGGTCATGCAGGGCTTGATTTCCTGGACTTCTTTGTTTACAGATCAAGACCGGGTTTGTTTTGGGTCGTCCAGGTCAGCGCAATAGTTGCCACCTTTGTCCTAATCTATGTATTAAGAAAGTTTGGTCAGCCTATTAACATCAAAGGCAGGACAGAGGTAACCGATTACTTCCCCTCGGTACTGCTTGTGGGAACAGTTGTTTTACTGATACTGGCATCCTTTGTACCCGAAAAATATAAACCTGATGCAATCAACGGCATTATCTGTATAAGCCTGTTTATTATCGGACTGATATGGGATGTCATAAAATCCAAAGATCCAAGAGTGATTTTAGATGCCCTTAAAGAAACGACTATTTCACCCTTTTGCTGTTGGGCGGACTTTTTATTGTGATTGCAGGAATTACTGAAGCTGGCGTAGTAGATGCTATAGCTGATGTTTTCGTTAAATTGAGCGGGGACAACCTCTTCGTTATTTACACCCTTATAGTCTGGGCATCAGTGCTGTTTTCAGCCTTTATTGACAATATACCCTATACTGCGACTATGCTGCCTGTTGCCGCCGGTATTGCAGAAATATTGGGCATTGACCCCACAATATTGTATTTCGGATTGCTTTCCGGAGCCACCCTGGGTGGAAATCTGACTCCCATAGGTGCTTCTGCAAATATTACAGGCCTTGGCATATTGCGTAAGGAAGGTTATGAGGTTAGTTCAAAACAGTTTATGAAAATAAGCGTTCCGTTTACATTGGCCGCTGTAATAACCGGCTATATTCTGATTTGGTTCATCTGGGCCTGATAGGACTGGGTTTTTCTTGTTCAATAGTGGCTATAAAAATGCCCTCTGCTGAAATATAACAACAGGGGGCGTTTTCAGTCAGGCATTGACTGTTTAATTTCTATATCGGCAAAGCTCGGGTATTGATCATCATATTGCAGAACCAATCCCCCTTTCTCATTTCCCCTGGTTTGCAAAACTAAATGCAACTATCTATTAATTCGGGGTTGTAATAGCTTTTGCAAATGACTGACGTCAAATTGACGGTTAGTGGACAAAGTAAATGCAACCTTTGAAAGACTAAATGCAACCGGGTCGCATTTAGTAGGTAAAATTTATCCATAAAATAGAATAAGCAACATACAATGGATGAAAAAT
>Ga0134099_1001791_pt1 | contig 19331 bp, 17 predicted proteins | sample 10_taG_2_FD_105482 | JGI IMG/M metagenome (GOLD analysis project Ga0134099, IMG submission 105482) | Switchgrass degrading microbial communities from high solid loading bioreactors in New Hampshire, USA - 10_41_5_180_A2 metaG | ecosystem: Engineered > Bioreactor > Semi-continuous > Anaerobic >...
AAGGAAAGGCCCGGACAGCACCCTTGCGCCGTCTTCTTTCAACTCGTCAGCAATAATGTGCCCGTCAGTTCCGTGGACTATGACATAATCAAGGTTAAACTGCTTTGCAATGCGGATAGCGGTGAATATGTCGTCGGCTCTGTGGGCGTGAAAATGCGCCTGTATCTCCCTTTTGAGCAGAGGGATGAGCACCTCGCACTTGTATTCAAAATCCGGCTCTTCTTCATCCTCATCCTGAGAGGCTTTTTCGAGTTTGTCCATATATTTCTGAGCTTTATAAAGCTGTTCGCGGATAATCGACGCAGTGGCCATACGAGTGACCGGCGTCTCATGGTTTGCATGATAGCAGGTCTTTGGGTTTTCGCCCAAGGCGAATTTCACAGCGACAGGATTTTTGAACACCATTTTGTCGACACGCTTGCCGTAGGTTTTCATGGCGATAAGGCGTCCCCCGATGGGGTTGGCACTGCCCGGCCCTGTGATGACTGTAGTGACGCCGGCCGACAGCGCGTCGTCAAAGCACCTGTCCATAGGATTTATCGCGTCCTCAGCAGACAACTGCGGAGTTGAGGGGTCGGTATCCTCATTTGTGTCTTCGCCTTCAAAATCAAGGCTGTCTTCACACATCCCTATATGTGTATGGGCGTCAATAAGGCCCGGCAGCAACACCCCATCGCCTGCATCTATTATCTCCCCTGAATAATCTGGGGCTTCACCCTCCCCCAGAGAATGTATAATGCCGTTTTCCGTCCTGAGCCATCCGTTTTCTATCGGACGGCCTTCCATAGTATAAATTTTCGCATTCTTAATAAGCAACCTATTCACCCTTCAATTGAAATTTTAGACTTGTTCGTCAGCAGTATGTACTGAATGTCTTTCAGCAATAAGCAGTATTTTTGATTCTATTTAAATGTAACCTTTCATTTGCCGCATTAAAGCATATGCAACCAATAATGAAAACGGAGTGTAACACTACACTCCGTTCTAAATTTTCACCTTGTAGAAGCGCGTCTTGAAAGATTTCCGCGTTTCGGATCAATATATTTTTTAAGATCTGACAGCTTTTCTTCACTCGACTGTTTAAACTTGTTCATCATTTCTTCAAACGTCATGTTCTCATTACGCCTCGGCTGCCATTCAAAGTTATCCGGTCTTCCGCCGAACTGGCGTTTTGCCTGAGGCTCAACCCTCTTCATTGAAAGACTTATCTTGCCTTCGGGCGTAATGCCGAGAATTTTGACTTTTACGGTTTCATTTTCTTTGACATAATCTTTAATTTCTTTTACATATGTCGGCGCAACTTCAGATATGTGAACCATACCCGTTTTTCCGCCTGGAAGTTCGACAAAAGCCCCAAATTTGGTTATGCCGGTGACTTTTCCTTCTAAAACAGCACCAACCTCAAGCTGCATAAAAAACAATAATCCTCCTAAAAAGTGTTACTCTGCGTGATTATGGGTTAAATCAGTTTCCTGATGCGTCGACATAAATACGTTCATTAGGTTTTGAATATCCCAGCTCTTCTCTTGCGACACTTTCCATAAATTCCTCGTCGCTCTCGTTCAGAAGTGCTTCTAACTTTTCATTTTCTGCTTGCGTAGCCGCATACTGGGATTTCACCTGAGCCAGCCTTTTATTGCTTTCTTTGATTTGAACTGCCTGATAGATAAGCGTCGCCACGATATACACCGCGAACGAAAGGATAGCTATTTTTAATATCAAACTCTTCCTGCGCTTTTTCATCAAGTCACGCTCCAACCAAAAAAGCGGTAGTTTCAAAGAGCCCCGCTTCTTATTGAAGATTATCGTTTTTTATGAGGCTTGGGCTTCTTTGCTGGTTGTATTAAATTATACATCATCTTAGACTTAACTTTCAAGCGTATTTTCAAAAGTTTAGAATCTTTTTTAATATTCCTGTATGCCTTATTACAACTATTGGATATTTTGGAAAACGCTTCACCGCCATACTTGCGCACCGGCCCCATAACTGCCTTGCCCGCCTGTTTTACATGTCTTTTTACAGCCCTGTCGATTTCCTCAGCCCTTTTTATAAAAATAGCGCCTATTGTATAATAATACAGCGCCGCTCCCAATGCTTCAACCAATAAAACAAGAAATCTGATTTTTCCCTCATTTTCCAGCAGGATAAAAACAAATGTCGCAATAGAACAGATGAGCCAGTAAAAAATATCGAGAAAAACCAACCCCACGCGCCCGCACCTTGTAGCCACCCTTATAAACCGGAATACATCGTACAGGCCGCCGAGCATAAAACCAAGAAGGGCCGCCGAAATAAGCAGCCCCGTCTGTCCCGAAATCGTTATCCCCATAAATGTTCATCCTATCTAAAAAGTCTGCCCATAAAGCCGCCAGAGCCGCGAGGAACCTCATCCTGATACGACAGTGAGGAGATATTGCCCTCTATGCTGACGTCACCGGTTTCTACATTGAGCTTGTTCATATGCAGGTCGGTTCCGCGGATGGTAAGCTCACCAAGCTCTGTATACAGCATGACGGTTTGCTCGTCAAAGCTGTCGACATCGGAAACGCCCGAGACAGTAAGCGACCGTCTGTCTTCAAGTATAATGTTGTGTACCTTTTTGACCGTATTTTTATCATCCTGCATCGGCATTGCAATCCCTCCCGCCGCAGCAACGCGGCATGTTCTCATAAACGGCTTCTTTCTATCAGACTATATGCCGCTCATGGACAAAATATTACGGCGAGTATGCAATTAGTAAGGTTGTATTTCAATTTGACGGCCGTTGATTAAGAAAAATAAATATAGCTTAATATCACAAGTCAGGCAATAAGAAAAACTGCGCAAAAAATCCTGCTTCAATAATAGAAGCAGGATTTTTTATATATTCGCGATATCAGTCCGCCATCAGCTTTACCATAACCGCTTTCTGAGCATGGAGCCTGTTTTCAGCCTCTTCGAATATCTCGTTTGCATGCGCCTCTAAAACCTCGGCGGTAATCTCTTCTCCCCTGTGCGCAGGCAGGCAGTGCTGAACCATAGCGTCCGGCTTTGCGACTTTCATAAGCTCGGCATTGACCTGGAAGCCTTTGAAATCGCGGCGGCGCTTCTCGACCTCCGCCTCCTGCCCCATAGATGCCCAAACGTCAGTAAATACAACATCGGCGTCCTTTGCCGCCTCCATCGGGTCGTGGCAAAGTGTAAACACAGGCTTTTTCTTGTTTGCCTCGTTTGCGAAATCCAGCACCTGCTGCGCCGGCTCATAGCCCTTCGGGCAGGCGACAGATACTGTCATGCCGGTTTTTATGCCGCCGACGATAAGGGAGTTCATCATGTTGTTGCCGTCGCCAATAAAGCACATCTTCAAACCTTCGAGGCGTCCCTTGAACTCACGAATGGTCATCAGGTCCGCGAGAACCTGACAGGGGTGGGCAAAATCGGTAAGGCCGTTGATTACCGGGATAGTAGCGTACTTTGCGAGGTTTTCCACTTCTTCCTGAGAAAATGTACGAATCTCTATGCCGTCAAGGTAACGTGAAAGTACGCGGGCGGTATCCTCAACCGGTTCGCCGCGCCCAATCTGGAGGTCACGCGAGCTCAAAAACAGCGCATGTCCGCCCAGCTCATACATGCCGACCTCGAACGAAACACGCGTACGCGTTGATGACTTCTCAAAAATCATGCCCAGAGATTTGCCGGCAAGGCGCGGGTGAGGAATATTATGTTTCTTTTCATACTTAAGCTGGTCAGCGAGGTTGAGTATCTCTATGATTTCTTCACTCGTAAGGTCGAGCATTTTCAATAAATGCTTCACTGGAAATCCCCCTCTTATTTCATGCTTTTAATCGTGTCTTCGAGGATATCGAGACCGCAGTCAATTTCTTCTTTCGTTATGGTAAGCGGAGGCAGCATGCGCAGCGCGGTTTTTGCCGTCAGTATAAGAAGGCCGTTCTCTGCCGCCTTTGCGGCGACGTCTTTTGACGATACCCCGTCGACGTCAAAGCCCAGCATAAGCCCTTTGCCGCGGATTTCTCCGATACCATCTATTTTTGAAAGGCGGGCTTTAATATATTCTCCCTTTTCGGTAACTTCTTTAAGAAACTTTTCATCGCTGACGCGCTTTACAACCTCTAACGCCCCGGCGCAGGCTATCGGGTTGCCGCCGAAGGTAGTGGCATGCGTGCCTGCCGAGAGGACGTTTTCGAGCCCGCCGCGGCACAGCACAGCGCCCATCGGCAGCCCGCCCGCAAGGGCCTTGGCGCAGGAGACAACATCCGCTTTGACCCCGAAGTGTTCATGGGCCAAAAACTTTCCTGTACGCCCTATGCCGGTCTGTACCTCGTCGAACATCAGGAGTATGTCCTTCTCCCGGCACAGGTCAGCGACTTTCTTTACGAATTCGGTGTCGAGGGGCAAAACCCCGCCTTCACCCTGAATAGGTTCCATCAAAACTGCGCAGACGTCTTTTGTGCAGGCTTCTTTTACGCTGTCAAAGTTGCCCGCTTCGGCAAACTTAAAGCCCTCAGTAAACGGGAAGAAGAAGTTGTGGAAGACATCCTGTCCTGTCGCCGAAAGAGTAGTTACGGTGCGCCCGTGGAACGAGTTTTTCAGCGTTACAATCGTCGCCCTGCCGCTGCCGTATTTATCGAAGCTGTACTTGCGGGCGAGTTTAATCGCGCCCTCGTTGGCCTCTGCTCCGGAATTGCAGAAGAATACGCCTTTAAAACCTGTGCGCTTGCAGAGCAGCTCGGCGAGTTCCCCTTGTATCGGTGTGTAATAGAGGTTTGAGCAGTGGGAAAGCTTTGCCGCCTGTTCCGACACCGCCTTGACCCATCCGTCGTCGCAGTAACCGAGGGCATTGACCCCGATCCCGCTTCCGAAATCTATATAGCTTTTGCCGCAGCCGTATGCTTTTGCGCCTTTGCCTGACTCCAGAGCTACGTTAAAGCGTGAATAAGAGTTCATAACGTATTTGTCGACTTTTTCTTTAACCGCGCTGAAATCCATTCCCGAACACCTCCGCCTTTAATTTTATTACTGAAACATTGTGCCGATACCCTCGTCGGAGAACATTTCAACGAGTATCGAGTGGGGCTCCCTGCCGTCTATGATACTCGCGCTGCTGACCCCACGCCGCACTGCTTCGACACAGCAGTCCACCTTAGGTATCATGCCGCCTGAAATAATGCCCTGCCGTATCAGGTTCGGGACATCGCTTACATTGACCACAGGAATAAGCGTACTTTCATCGTTTTTGTCCCTAAGCAGGCCTTTTATATCTGTAAGGACCATGAGCTTTTCCGCTCCGATTGCCGCTGCGATGCGCGCGGCCGCCGTATCTGCGTTTATGTTATAGACTTCCCCGTTCTCGCCGCAGCCAATGGTGGCGATAACCGGTATATATCCGTTTCCGATGGCGTCGTCGATAGGCTTTCTGTTGACCTGTGTTATTTCACCTACAAGCCCCAAGTCCGCACCGGTTTTGCACAGCTTTCTTGCTTTTATCATGCCGCCGTCAAGGCCGCACAGGCCGATTGATTGGCCGCCGTTCTGCTGGAGGTGACGGACAAGGTCCTTGTTGACCTTTCCGGCAAGCACCATCTGGACTATTTCTATTGTCTCCTTATCGGTATAGCGGAGCCCGCCTACGAAACGGCTCTCCTTGCCTAATCTCTTGAGCATTTCGCTTATTTCCGGGCCACCGCCGTGTACCAGCACAACATGTATTCCGACCAGAGAAAGCAGCACAAGGTCGGTCATAACAGCGTTTTTGAGCTTTTCGTCAACCATAGCGTTTCCGCCGTATTTCACGACAATGGTCTTGTTATAATACTTCTGGATGTATGGCAGTGCCTGGACAAGTACCCTTGCCGTATCCAGATTTGATATTTGTCCCATGATTGCACCCCTTCCGCCTTGTTCACTGCTTCTGCTTTAAGTACGATAATCTCCGTTTATTTTTACATAGTCATATGTCAAATCACAGCCCCACGCCGTGGCAGAACTGTTGCCGTCATTAAGGCTGATTATCACTTTTATCTCATCCTGAACAAGTATCTGCCGCGCAAGTTCCTCAGAAAACTCAACGCCTGCGCCGTTTTTGCAGACGAGGATCCTGCCGCCGGTGGATTCGAATTCAACGTCAATCTTATTTACATCCACATCGGCACCGCTGTAACCGATTGCGCAGAGCACCCGTCCCCAGTTTGCGTCCGCACCGAACATCGCGGCCTTGAAAAGTGAGGAAGAGATAACGCTCTTTGCCACCGTCCTTGCGGTTATAATGTCAGGCGCGCCGTTCACCACAGCTTCGATGAGCTTTGTCGCGCCCTCGCCGTCGCGGGCGATCTCGCGGGACAGATAGGTCATAACTATCTTTAGCCCCTCTTTGAAGGTTTCATAGTCGGCGCCCTTTGTTTTTATTTCATCATTTTTTGACAAGCCCGACGCCAAAATAACCACCATGTCGTTTGTAGAGGTATCGCCGTCGACACTCACCATATTGAATGTTTCCGCGGCAGTCTCCAAAAGGGCCTCATGCAGCATTTCAGAGCTTATGTTGGCGTCAGTCGTTATAAAGCAGAGCATGGTCGCCATATTCGGGTTTATCATGCCGCTGCCTTTGGCGATTCCGCCGATGACACATTCTTTTGAGCCTAAATTAAACTTTACCGCTGTTTCCTTTTTGCGGGTATCGGTCGTCATTATCGCTTCGACCACGTCGTCGAAGCCCTCTTTTGAAAGCTTTTCGGAAAGGCCCGGGATGGCATTTGTTATCGGCTCAAGCGGAAGCGGTTGCCCAATTACGCCGGTGGACGCGACGACGACATCTGTCGGGTCGATGCCAAGGGCTTTGCCTGTCGCCTTGCACATCTCGGTTGCTATAAATACCCCGTCGGCATTGCAGGTGTTTGCGTTGCCGCTGTTGCAGATTATGGCTTGCGCCTTGCCGTTTTTAAGGTGTTCCTTTGTAACTATGAGAGGTGCGCCTTTTACCTTGTTCGTAGTATAGATTGCCGCCGCATTGCAGAGAACGTCGGAAGCAATCAGACCAAGGTCTTTCTTTGTGCGATTTTTCCTGATGCCGCAGTGGACACCAGCAGCTTTAAATCCGAGCGCCGCCGTAACGGAGCCTTCTATTTCCTCATATTTCATCGTTTTCACCTTACGTTATTGTATAGTTGATTTAGCCATTATATTATTCTGCAAGTCCTGTACCTTCATCGATTCCCAACATAATATTCATACACTGCACTGCCGCTCCCGAAGCGCCTTTGCCGAGGTTATCCAGCCTCGACATTACAAGGATCTGGTCATCATGCCCGAAAACGAAAATCTCAAGTCTGTTCGTGCCGTTGCAGCCCTGCGCTCCGAGATAGCCGCCATCGAGGCAATCCTCGCCGCCGAAAGGCATAACCTTTATGAACCTTTCGCCCTTATAGTATTCGCTGTAGTACTCCCATACCGCGTGGGCGTCCATATCCTTTGAGAGCAGCCGCCTGTTTATCGGCAGCGTAACTAGCATACCTCTGTAAAAGTTCGCGACAAGCGGCGTGAAAACCGGCTCGTACCGGAGGGAGTTTATCTTCATCATCTCCGGCAGATGCTTATGGTGCAGCGTCAGCGCGTAATACCGGGGGCTTTGCATTTCGGGATCCCCTCGTCGCGTGTCCTCATACTGCGCGATAAGCTTTTTGCCGCCGCCGCTGTATCCTGAAACGGACGTCACGACAACCGGGTAATCGGTGGGCATTATCCCGCCGGCGATAAGAGGATAGACCGCGGCGTTGAACCCGGTTGCGTGGCACCCGGGAACCGCTACGCGCTTTGATGATGCTATCTTTTTCCTCTGTTCCTTGCTCATCTCCGGCCAGCCGTATGTCCAGTCGGGATTCGTCCGGTGGGCGGTCGACGCGTCAATTATGCGCGTATTGGGATTGGTAACAAGTGAGGCAGACTCTCTCGCCGCGTCGTCGGGAAGGCAGAGGAAGCAGATGTCCGCCGCATTGAGAAGCCGCTGCCTTTCGTCCCTGTCCCTGTGCAGTTCGGGGCTGATTTGCAGCAATTCTATATCGTCCCGTGATGAAAGCCTTGAACGTATCTCAAGCCCTGTTGTTCCCGCTTCACCGTCGACAAACACCTTATATTTCAAAAGTCTCATCCCCATTGTCAGTTTGTATGTCAATTATTATTCTTTCATTTCTGCCAAGAAGCCTTTAAGCGCATCTATCTGCTTTTTAACCGGTTCTTCCGCGGGTCCGCCATCAGCTTTGCGGCCGTTGACGCAGGTATCAAGGGAGATAGCCTCGTAAACGTCTGTATCAAACAGCGAGCTTAACTTTTTGTATTCCCCGATTTCGAGCGTCTCGAGCGTTTTGCCCTGTTCTATGCAGGCAGCGACAAGCTGTCCCGTTATCTTATAGGCGTCCCTGAAGGGCAGCCCCTTTCTGACAAGATAATCGGCGCAGTCGGTCGCATTAATAAACCCTTTAGCCGCCGCAGCGCGCATATTCTCCGGCAGGACGCGCATAGTCGCTATCATCGGCATGAACGTGTTAAGACACAGCTTAACCGTATCTACGGCGTCAAAAATCGCTTCCTTATCCTCCTGCATATCCTTGTTATATGCAAGGGGCAGCCCTTTCATCATTGTAAGCAAAGCCACAAGGTCGCCGTTGACGCGTCCCGTCTTGCCGCGGACGAGTTCCGCGACGTCCGGATTCTTCTTCTGCGGCATAATGGACGAGCCGGTTGAAAAAGCGTCGTCAAGTTCGATGAACTTAAATTCCCACGAGCACCACAGGATAATCTCTTCAGAAAATCTCGAAAGGTGGGTCATTATAATTGACAGGGCGCTCGCCAGCTCAATACAGAAATCCCTGTCTGAGACGCTATCGAGGCTATTCTGCGTCGGTGTGCTGAACCCCAGAAGCTGCGCCGTGCGTTCGCGGTTTATAGGATAGGTGGTTGACGCCAGTGCCCCGCTGCCGAGCGGGCATTCATTCATGCGCCGGGCGCAGTCCTCGAGCCGGGTGATATCCCGTTTAAACATCTGAGCATAGGCGAGAAGATGATGCGCGAATGTAATCGGCTGTGCCCGTTGGAGGTGGGTGTAGCCCGGCATTACTGTCTTTGTATGCTCCTGCGCTTTTTGCAGGATGGTTTCAAGCAGATTTACAAGGAGCTTTTTAATATCCGCAATCTCATGCCTTAGGTAAAGCCTTATGTCAAGTGCAACTTGGTCGTTCCGGCTTCTCGCAGTATGAAGACGTTTGCCCGAATCGCCTATCCTTTTCGTCAGCTCCGCTTCGATAAACATATGAATATCTTCGGCTTCCGGGTCAAACTGGAGTTTTCCGCTCTCAAGGTCGGCAAGTATCTCTTTAAGCCCGCCGATAATCTCAAGCGATTCCTGCATTGCTATAATGCCACATTCGCCGAGCATTGTCGCATGGGCGATACTGCCCTCGATATCGTCTTTATACATGCGCGAATCAAACCTAATTGAGGAATTGAAGTCATTGACACGTTCGTCTGTTTCTTTTTTAAAACGTCCTGCCCAGAGTTTCACTTAATTACCCCCTATTACTGCATGCGGCAAAGACGCGGATTAATCTGCCTTTTTATTGCCCTAAAGCTTTATTTATCTTCTTAAAGCTCATCAGGATAACCTTATATTTTTACCCTTAAAAATTGCAATCAGCCCCATGCGTGTGTGAGCGCATGGGACTGATCCACTTATTTCAAGCAATCCTAATCAGTGCTTGTTTTTCTTGTCAAGCATAGCCTTGACTTTGAGCGGAAGTCCAAAGAGGTTGATGAAGCCTTCAGCGTCCTTCTGGTTGTAGACTTCATCGGCGCCGAATGTGGCGATATCCTCGCTGTAGAGTGAGTAGGGCGATGTAGTGCCGGCGTTTATAATATTGCCCTTATAGAGCTTCAGTTTAACATCGCCGGTAACAGTCTCCTGAGTCTTGTCGACGAATGCGTCGATAGCCTCCCTCAGCGGAGTGTACCACTGTCCGTTGTAGACAAGCTCGGCGTATTTCTGCGCCACAAGTGCCTTGTAATGTGCTGTCTCTTTGTCAAGAGTCAAGGTCTCAAGTACCTCGTGTGCATGATAGAGAATCGTTCCGCCCGGTGTCTCATAGACGCCGCGTGACTTCATGCCCACAAGGCGGTTCTCAACAATGTCGAGAAGGCCTATTCCGTTCTTTCCGCCCAGCTCGTTGAGCTTCTGAATCAACGTAACGCCGTCAAGCTTTTCTCCGTCAAGGGCGACGGGAATACCTTTTTCAAATGAGATTGTGATATATGTAGGCTTATCTGGAGCCTGCTCAGGCGAAACGCCGAGCTCAAGAATCTTGTCATACTTCGGCTCGTTGGCCGGATCCTCAAGGTCCAAACCCTCATGGCTCAAATGCCACAGGTTCTTGTCCTTGGAATAGTTTGTCTCACGGGTAATTTTAAGTGGAATATTGTGCTTCTCCGCGTAATCAATCTCCTCGTCGCGGGACTTTATATTCCAGATACGCCATGGGGCGATGATTTCCATTTCAGGAGCCAGCGCTTTGATGGTAAGCTCAAAACGCACCTGGTCGTTGCCCTTGCCTGTGCAGCCGTGGCATATTGCGTCTGCACCTTCTTTTTTGGCGATTTCAACAAGGCGCTTTGCTATCGGAGGCCTTGCGAATGACGTACCTAAAAGGTAATTTTCATATTTGGCTCCGGCTTTAAGCGTCGGCCAAATGAAATCCTCAACAAACTCTTTTTTCAAATCTTCAATATAAATCTTTGAAGCACCGGTCTTAATCGCTTTTTCCTCAAGTCCGTCAAGTTCTGTCCCCTGTCCGACGTCAGCGGAAACCGCGATGACTTCACAGCCGTAATTCTCTTTCAGCCACGGAATGATTATCGATGTATCAAGTCCGCCGGAATACGCCAAAATAACCTTCTTATACTGTTTCATATTAACCTCCATGCAGCCATTAATTAACAATATTAACTCTCAAATGCACGGCAACGCAAAACTTTCACGTAAACCCTTATATGCCGGATTATTAGCCATTTTTGAATGTGATGTTATTATTATACACTAAATCTGCATAAAATCAAGCTTTTAGTGTATATTTATTCGTTTTTGTGTATATTTTGTTTGTTTGCCTAAAAGGCCTCAAACAGATTCTTCAAAATTAGTATAAAATACTGCCAGCATTAATGGAATAGTTTCAGTTCCATATTATTAGCCGCGGATTCGCGGTACTGGTCCATAATTTTGCCGAGGATTTCAGAGCTTGAAGGCGGCGTCCATGTTATCGCGTTGGCTCCGGCCTCTATCGTCGCCGCAATAGTATCGTCAGTTGGGCCTCCAGTGGCGATAATAGGCAGTTTGGGGTATTTCTCGCGTATCTTTCGCACTATCTCAACGGTCTTTTGTCCTCCCGAGACATTGAATATAGCCGCTCCCGCCTTTATTCTTCCTTCTATATCATCGTTTTCCGAAACAACTGTCACAACAATGGGTATGTCGAGGGAGTCATGCAGTTCCGCAATTATGTCATTTGTAGTAGGCGCGTTGACCACAACCCCCATCGCCCCTTGAAACTCCGCATGGGACGCCACATTGACAACCCTTTTGCCGGTGGTCAGGCCTCCGCCGACGCCGCAAAATACGGGCTTGTCGGCTGTAAGCAGGATGGCCTGCGTTATAACGGGCTGGGGAGTAAAAGGATAGACGGCAATAACTGCGTCTGCATTGACGTTCCGTATAATGCAAACATCTGTAGTAAATACAAGGGATCTGATTTTCTTGCCAAAAATCTTTATCCCTGACGCACGGTAGATTACTTCCGGTACCTTCAACATGAATTTTCTCAGATTTCCTTCATATTCCGGCACATCGTATTGCATAACTTTCCTCCTTCTTATTATTCCTATACTAAGATCAATTCCGGCTATGCCTGTACAGCGCTGCAGGAGTAATTTTGACTCATTATACATTATTTGCCATTAATTGTATCATGAAATGTCTGCTAAATAAAGAATTTTCACGGCTATATAAATATTTTCGCTGATAAATTCTTTAAATCGCTACTAGATTTGCATATAATGTATTTAATGATACGAAATAATTGGGGGAAAATCAAATGGGAATATTTAACGAAATTAAGCCTCAAAAACTGCAGGGCAATATTTTTGATATGATAGGCCGCCAATGGATGCTCATAACAGCCGGAATACCGGGGGACTTCAACACGATGACCGCAAGCTGGGGCGGCGCCGGCATACTTTGGGGAAAAACTGTGGCAATTAGCTTTATTCGTCCGCAAAGATACACATATCAGTTCATGGAAAAGTACAACCACTACACACTCAGCTTCTTCGGAGAGGAATACCGCGAGGCGCTCAACATATGCGGTTCCCGCTCTGGGCGCGACACTGACAAGGTCAAGGAAACCGGCCTTACCCCGGTGGACATCGGCGACGCAGTTTACTTTGATGAGGCGAGCGTTGTATTTATTTGCAGAAAACTTTACGCTCAGGACTTGACCCTTGACAATTTCATCGACAAGGAAATTGCTCGCACATATTCTGGCACCGATCTGCACCGTACCTATATCGGCGAAATTGAAAGGGTTCTTATTAAAGAATAATAAATTGCAGTTAATAATATTAAAGAGCCGCCCCTCCGGGAGCGGCTCTTTAATATTATTAACTTATGGGTTGAAACACTACCGCAAATCGCTGAATTTTGATCCTTTGGGATTCAAATAGAGCCTCATTTCACGATAATGCTTCAACCTCTACAGCAAGTTCAATCAGAACACAGGCTTATTGTTTTAAACCTCCTTCTAATCGCATTTGCCTGCGACCGAAGAGCCCGGTCAAACATTAGCCTGTATATGCGGTACTTACCGCCCTGTCTTCAGTCTTTTTAAAAAGCTGATATTTACAGATGGGACAGGCAAAATTCCATGTTCTCACGGGCTCTTCGCTCGCCTTCTTTACTATCCATGGGACTCGCCTCCAACCAATCTGTATTACCTTTTTTCTGATTCCATAATATCACTCGATTTGTGATTTGTCAATAATAAATTCAATAATTGTTATAAAAATATATTCAATATTGACATATAAAATCGTCAATAGATGTCGAATTAAATTACCTTCCTTATATTATACATCGAATTAAGTACAAGCAGGTTCTGCGGGAATGGGCGCTCAATTGTCCAGTAGCTTATTCCGGCGAGGTTATATTCGTCTACCAGCATCAGTTTCGCCCTTATGCTGCGGGCATCTTCAAACCAGACAACATGCTGGCGGCGCTGGTCGTCGTAATAGTTATAGTAAGGTGACTGGGCCGACTCATCGAATTTGATTTCTGCCCGGTTGCGGAAAGCGCGGTTTACCGCTTCGATATTCGAGAATGTAGTGGCAAGGGTACCGCGCCTGTACGGGAGAACCCAGTCATAGCCATAGTTCGGTATGCCCATCAGTATTTTATTGCGCGGGATTACGGTTACGGCATAGTCGAGAACCCGCCGTACTTCTCTCAGCGGCGCCACCGCCTGCGGAGGCCCGGCGAGATATCCCCACTCATAGGTCATAAGTATAACGCGGTCAGCAATTCTTCCGTGGGCCGGATAATCATGTGCCTCATACAGAAGGCCCTGCTGATCCCCTGACAGTTTCGGCGCCAACGCCGTCAATACTATGTAGCCCAAAGCGTTCAAGCGTTCAGTGATTTTTTGCAGGAAGTTATTGTAATTCTCTCTGTCGCTCGGGTAAACGTATTCAAAATCTATGTTGAGCCCATAGTAATTCTTCTCGCGCAAAGTATTGACCACATTGTTTATAAGGGTATCCTGCACGCTTTCACTCGCGAAGATTGCGCTTGCGATATCGCTGCTGAATCCGCCGGATTCTCTGATATTCGCTATAACCATTATCGGTGCGACTCTGTTCTCACGCGCAATCTGTATCCATTTTTCGTCGTCGATATTGGTTAAGCTGCCGTCGGAATTTACCTGATAACTGAAAATCGAAAGATATGTAAGTAAAGGAAGCGCCGGCCTGACAACACTCTCGTCGGAGCCGGGGAAGATATACCCGTTTACTTCAATGGTCCCCAGTTTTCTCTCGGTACCGGGAATGACTATAACCTGCCCCGGAAAAATGCGCCCGTCCGCCCCGATATTGGGATTTGCGCTGAAGATTGCGTTTTGGGTGACGCCGAATCTTCTGGCAATTGAATAGATTGTGTCTCCGCTGCGGACCGTATAGTTTTGGTCTGTTGTGGGAATGACCAAAGTCTGGCCTACAACCAGTTGTGACGGATTGAGCAGCCCGTTAGGCTCTATAATGCTTTGGGGCGTTACCCCGAATGCCCTTGCAATTGAATAGATACTGTCACCCGGCCTTACGACATAAACGGTCAAAATAATCACTGTCCTTTGCAAAAAAATCTTTATGAAAAAAACAGTTTAATTTGCACATAATGATATACGTCTTTAGTAGCATATGAAACACTGCCCGGTTTTGCTACAGAAATGCCTTTAAAACTTTTCGACAAATAGTTACAAACAGCTTTCCTGCTGCCGAACCTTCTTATTATGTAAATTCAGGCAAAGCGCTTTTATTTGACATATAGAAAAATAAACCCTATAATAATACACAGGCAAAGTAGATTGCTGCGCGTTAAGTGCCGGATGGACGGGAAGTTGCCGTCCGGACGAAAAATCCTCGTGATTTGCGGTGCAGCTTTCGCATTCCGTTGCCACAATTAAGGATAGGCACGACTTTCCTATTTGTGGTAATTACCACTTTGATGAGGGAGGTCGTTATTTTTTTGAAAAAAACCAAAAAAATTGTTTTAATGGGGCTTCTTATCGCCCTTGATGTCATTGCGGCATCTTTTTTGACCATCAAGATGACATATCTGAGAATAGGCACATCGTTCATACCCGTTTCATTTACGGGTTTGATATTCGGGCCGCTGCTCGGCGGCATCGGTGCGGGGATTGCAGACGTCGTGCAGTTTTTGTTATTCCCCTCAGGTGCCTTTATTCCAGGAATAACCCTCGATTCATTTTTGTCAGGTGCAGTTTATGGATTATTGCTGTATAAAAAACGCCCCGCCCTTTGGCGAACTTTCACAGCAGCTGCAATAAACCAGCTCGTTATAAGCGGCGTTTTGACAACGTTCTGGCTGTACCTCGCTATCCCGGGAAATACATTTTCCGCACTTTTTATCACAAGAATCATAAAATGCCTCATTATGACGCCGATTGAAACGGTCGTCATCTACGGTATGTGGCAGCTTAAAGAACGGACAAAGGTATTTAGCCGCGTCAGCCTTTAAGAAAAATATCTGCCGGGTCCGGTTTAAAACTTAAACCGGATCTTTTTTTGCCCTCAGTAAATATTAACGGCAACACAGCATAAACAGTATTAAGAGGTGCAAAGGCAAGCCTTGGAACGACATTTTTAGCGTCAATATATGCAAACCCGCAGACATACTTCTTTGAGGTTGCAATTTTTATCCAAAGAATATTTATGATATATCTATTGCACTCATCAATCAAAATTGCCCGACAAGTCCGACTAATCAGTTTAATTTTTGAATAATCGCATATTAAATCTTGCAAAAAGTGAAACGTTAATATATAATTATGCTAACAGCTATTCGAAAGGAGACGCAGAATGCTTAAGAACAGTTACCTCAAAAAATGGATTGAAGATATGGCAGCTTTGACGAACCCGAAAGAAGTTGTACTTATAGACGGCAGTGAAGAACAGCTCGAAGCTCTGCGCCGCGAAGCAGTTGCTTCAGGCGAAATTATAAAATTAAATGAAGAGAAGCTGCCGGGTTGTTATCTGCACCGTTCTGCACAAAACGACGTGGCACGCGTTGAGGATCGTACCTTTATCTGCACCCGCAGCAAAGATGACGCTGGACCTACAAACAACTGGATGGACCCGAAGGAAGCCTATGAAAAGCTCGGAAAGCTCTTTAAAGGCTCAATGACCGGAAGGACGATGTACGTAATCCCCTATTCAATGGGACAGATTGGGTCTCCGTTTGCGAAAATAGGCGTTGAGCTGACTGACTCTATATATGTTGTGCTCAGCATGAACATAATGACAAGAATCGGGGAAAAAGTCCTTGAAGCACTCGGCGACAGCGACGATTTCGTAAAGGGCCTCCATTCAAAGGCACAGCTCGACGCTGAAAACCGCTACATATGCCACTTCCCCGAGGACAACACAATCTGGAGTGTAAACTCTGGCTACGGCGGAAACGTTCTGCTGGGCAAAAAATGCTTTGCCCTGCGCATTGCGTCATACCTCGGTAAAAAAGAAAACTGGATGGCTGAGCACATGCTTATCCTCGGTATCCAGAATCCTCAAGGCGAAGTCAAATATATCTGCGCCGCATTCCCCTCTGCCTGCGGCAAAACTAACCTTGCAATGCTTATCCCGCCTGAGATATACCGCAAACAGGGCTACAAGGTTTGGTGTGTCGGCGACGATATTGCGTGGCTCAGAATCGGGCCTGACGGCAGGCTTTGGGCTATCAACCCCGAAAACGGCTTCTTCGGCGTCGCGCCCGGCACAAACGCCAAATCTAATCCGAATGCCCTTGAAACCACGCGCCGCAACACAATTTTCACAAACGTCGTTTATGACGCCGATAACGGCACTGTTTGGTGGGAAGGCCTTGACAAAGACCCGCCGAAGAACGCTATCAACTGGAAGGGCGAGAAGTGGGATCCTGCTTCAGGCGAAAAGGGCGCCCACCCCAACAGCCGCTTTACTGCGCCGGCACGCAACTGCCCCTGCATCAGCCCCGAGTTCGACAACCCGCAGGGCGTTCCGATCTCAGCCATTATTTTCGGCGGACGCCGCGCCAAAACTGCCCCGCTGGTTTACCAGTCCTTTGACTGGGAGCACGGCGTGTTCGTCGGCTCAATAATGGCGTCTGAGACAACAGCCGCCGCCGCAGGAAAGGTCGGCGTTGTGCGCCGCGACCCGATGGCTATGCTTCCGTTCTGCGGCTATCACATGGGCGACTATTTTGCACATTGGCTTGAAATGGGCAAAAAAATTCCGAATCCGCCAAAAATCTTTAACGTCAACTGGTTCCGCACCGACGACGAGGGCAATTTCATCTGGCCGGGATACGGCGACAACATGAGAGTCCTGATGTGGATTCTTGACCGCTGCGAAGGCAAAGCCAAAGCAGTCGAAACGCCTATCGGATATGAGCCTCTGCCTGAGGACATTGAAACTGAGGGGCTTTCAATCGGCACTGATACGATTAAAGAGCTCTTGAAAGTCGACCCCGCCCTCTGGAAAGAAGAAATCAAGGGTATCAAAGAGTTCTACGCGAAATTCGGCTCAAGGCTGCCGAAAGAACTGTTAAAACAGCTCGAGGCCCTTGAAGACAGAATTAACAAGGCTGAATAATTCTTTCGCTTATCACTGGAAAACCTCAAATAGATAGGCTTAACCCCTTAAAAAATAACGGTCTGTATTACCAAAAATAATACAGACCGTTATTTTATGCGATATAAGGTTTTACTGCGGCAAGCGCAACACTTTAAAGTCCATTACTGCACTTTTTTAAGAAGCTCAATGCCTTTGTCTATGCGGGAAAGGGATTCGTCTCTGCCCAGCATGACGGCGATTTCAACAGCGCCGCCCGGAGTAAACTGCTTGCCGGAAAGAGCTACGCGCACAGGCCACAGCACTATGCCGTTTTTAACCTGAAGCGACGCGGCAAGCCCGAACAAAGCTTCGTGTATGTTGTCACGCGTCCAGTCGGTCAGCTTTTCAAGAACAGCCTTTGCTTCCTTGAGCGAGGAAAGCGAATTCTGATAGTTGGTCTTCATCTTCTTGCTGACATAAAGGTCGGCAGAATAATCAGGGAGTTTGTCAATAAAGTCGAGCTGTTCTGGAATGTCCGAAAGCTTTACACAGCGCGGCTGAAGCACCTCTGCAATCAATTTTGTGTCAGTCTCGGACTTTACGCCCTTCTTTATCCACGGCAGGGCGATTTCATGGAACTTTTCGAGGCTCATCGCGCGGATATATTCGCCGTTTATCCAATCGAGCTTGTTGTTGTCGAAGATAGCCGGCGATTTTGAAATACCTGATATATCAAACACTTTGACCATTTCAGGCAGTGTGTATATCTCCCGTTCTCCACCTGGGCTCCACCCGAGCAGAGCGATATAATTTAAGACAGCCTCAGTGAGATACCCTTTGTTTATAAGGTCTTCATACGACGCGTCACCATTGCGCTTTGACAGCTTCTGGGTTGCGTCCTTCATAACGGGCGGGCAATGGATATAAGTCGGAATCTCCCAGCCAAAGGCTTCATAAAGCAGGTTGTATTTCGGTGTCGATGAGAGATACTCGATACCGCGGACGACATGGGTTATGCCCATCAGATGGTCGTCGATAACGTTTGCAAAGTTATAAGTCGGCAGGCCGTCCGTTTTGATAAGAATATTGTCGTCCAATGTTTCATTAGGCGCAGTGATATCGCCGAAAACCTCGTCGTGGAATGTAGTTTCGCCTGTCTCCGGGATTTTCTGCCTTATAACGTACGGCACGCCCTTTGCCAGCAGTTCGTTAACTTCCTCTTTTGAAAGGTGGCGGCAATGCCCGTCGTATTTGTTCGGCATACCGGACGCTTCATGAATACGGCGCATCTCTTCGAGGCGTTCCTTTGTGCAGAAGCAGTAATAAGCGCCGCCGCGTTCAACCAGCTCCTCGGCATACTTTTTGTAGATGTCGCGCCGCTGGCTCTGGATATACGGGCCAACCGGGCCGCCGATATCAGGGCCTTCGTCCCAGATAAGTCCCGTATCCTTCAGCGTTTTGTAGATTATGTCTACCGCGCCTTCGACATAGCGTTCCTGGTCGGTGTCCTCAATGCGCAGAATGAATTTTCCGCCCTTTGACTTTGCAATAAGATATGCGTAAAGCGCTGTGCGAAGATTGCCGACGTGCATATAGCCTGTGGGGCTCGGCGCAAATCTGGTTCGCACCTCGTCTTTGTTAAACATTCTTTTCCCTCCGAAATCTTCCTCTTTTACAGCAATTATGATATTAATACTTCACAATTTAAAATCAGCATACTTAATATAATACATTTCTGGGTGTGTTATTGTCAAGACAATGCCAATGTGATAAAATAATGTTTAATAATCTCCTTACATAGTTTTCTATGTTAGTTTTTATGAGAAGGACTTGATAGCATGGATTATAGGTTTTCCGACCGCATATCTTCTTTAAAACCGTCGCTTATCCGCGAGATACTGAAAAACACCTCAGGATCCGA
>Ga0134099_1001795_pt1 | contig 19307 bp, 17 predicted proteins | sample 10_taG_2_FD_105482 | JGI IMG/M metagenome (GOLD analysis project Ga0134099, IMG submission 105482) | Switchgrass degrading microbial communities from high solid loading bioreactors in New Hampshire, USA - 10_41_5_180_A2 metaG | ecosystem: Engineered > Bioreactor > Semi-continuous > Anaerobic >...
CCGACAACCCGCCGATCGGCCTCGGTGTGGGCACGCTCACGGCCGTCTACCGGATCTACGCCCCGGAGGACCTCGCGGTGCAGGTGCGGTCGGGCCTGGGCGCCATCTTCGTGGAGGATTACCGCGGCGACCTGGACCTCAACACCAACGCCGGCGGCATCACCGTCGAGGACAGCGCCGGCTCGCTGAAGGCCGAGACCAGCTCGGGCGGCGTTCACGTCGCCCGCTTCGAAGGCCCGGTCACCGTCGCCACCAGCGCCGGCCCCGTCACGGCAGAGGAGGTGGAGGGCGAGCTGACGATCCGGAGCGGTACCGCGGTCATCACCGTGGATGACTACCTGGGGCCCAGCCTCACCGCCGAGACGCGCACCGGCTCCATCACTGCCCGTCTGGAGAGGCCCCCGGCCGGGCCGGTCGTCCTGCGCACGGGGGCGGGGTCCGTGAACCTGTCGCTGCCCGAGGAGTCAGACGTGACCATCACCGCCACCACCCGCTCGGGCTCGATCAGCGGCCTGGGCGCCGGCGGCGGGTCGGGACCGTCCCGCACGGCCTCCCGCACGCTGGGCGCGGGCACCCACCCGGTCCGGCTGGAGGCCAACACGGGCTCGATTCACGTCGGGTTGGATTAGGGGACGCCGAGCACATGCGGCGGGCCCGCTGCGCCGCCAGCGGGCCCGCTTCGTCTTCCGCAACAGCGCCTCGGTCGGCTCAACGGTCCGGCCGTGTCTCCCGGAGGTTCGCAGCGCCGCGCTCGTGCCAGCAGTCCTGCAGCCGCATCCCGGTGAGCAGCGCCTCCGCCACCGCAAAGCGCAGCGGCTCCGGCGGCGCCGGCAGGGCGCGCCGGTCTACGAAGAAGACGTCGGTCAGGTCGGTCTGCCGCTCCAGGGCCAGGTCAGCCAGGGTCGCGCCGTTCAGGTTGCAGAGGGAGACGCCGTGGCCCATGCAGCCCACGCTGTAGAACATGTTGGAGCCGACGCGGCCGATGTGCGGCGCCAGGTCCAGGGTGGCGGAGATCGGCCCGCCCCAGTGGTGGGTGAAGCGGACGCCTGAGAGCGCCGGGAAGATCCGCTTCACGGCGTCCTGCAGGCGGCGCTGCATGGCCTCGTGCCGGTCGCGGTCGTCCGCGCTGCCCCAGTAGTACAGCGCGTCATCGCCGCCCATCAGCAGCCGGTTGTCGCGGGTGAGGCGGAAGTAGTGGATGAGGTTCCGGCCGTCCTCGATGCCCTGCCGCCGCTGCCAGCCGATGGCGGCGAACTGCTCCGGGGAGAGGGGCTCGGTGAGGACGATGTAGGTGTGAACGGGAAGCTGGCGGCTGCGGAGGGGGCGGAGCCGGGCGGAGTAGGCGTTGGTGGCGAAGATGACCTTATCGGCCGTCACCGTGCCGCCGGGGGTGCGGACCCGCACGCGGGCGCCGGGGATGACCTCCAGGACCGGCGACCGCTCGTGGATCTCCGCCCCGGCCTGCTCCGCGGCCCGGGCCAGGCCCCGCACCAGCTTGGCCGGGTTCAGCAGGGCGCAGTGCCGGTCCAGGCGGCCGCCCAGGAAGAGGGGCGAGTTCACCTGCGCCCGCACAGCATCGGTCTCCAGCCACTCGGTCTCGTGGAGACCGGCCTTTCGGGCCAGTTCCATCTCCCGGAGCAGCCGCCTCCGCTGCGCGGGGTTCGTCGCCACGGTGAGGAGCCCGTTCTCCTCGTAATCGCAGTCGATCGCGTGCTCGGCCACCCGGCGCCGCACCAGGTCCACGGCCCGGACCATGTACTCGTCGGCCTCCCTGAGCCGCGCCGCCCCGAACCGCCACAGGGTCACCTCCGGCGCCAGGCCGAACAGCGTCATGCTGAAGCCCGCGTTGCGGCCGCTGGCGCCGAAGCCCACGACCTCCGACTCCAGCACCAGCACCCGGATGCCGGGCGCCTTTTCCCTGAGGTGCAGCGCCGCCGACACCCCGGTGAAGCCCCCGCCGACGACGCAGACGTCCGACGTCTGATCGCCTTCGAGGGGCGGCCGCTCCCGGTAGTCCCCCGCTGTCTCCAGCCAGAAGCTCTTCTCCCTGTAACTCACGCCCCCGGCACCCCCAATGTCGCACTAGTGTGACTTGATTATATACAAGACGGCATATTCGCGGCAATGCAGTCCCGGATCCGCATGCGGGACCGGCCGGTGTTGATCTGCATACGGCGCGGCAACACAAGGCGGGCGCCCCCAGGCTGCAGGAGGCGCCCGTCCTGTTCTTCTGCAGGATGCCCGCAGAAGATCCCGGCGCTGCGGGAAGCACTAGTAGGGAAGCCGTCCCTGCGGCACGCGCAGGCTGGCGAAGTGTTCGCCCGAATGCCTTCCCTGCGGCGTGCGCACACTCGCAGAGCACGTCTGCCCCGGTAGCCGTCTTCGTGGCATGCGCCGGCTGGCACCGCATGCTTGCCCGGAGCCGTCCGCTGGGCGCCCGCCCGCGAGGCCCGCTCAGTCAAATCCAGCTTGCAGACTCTTCAGAAAGTAGGGTACCACCGGTCGGGTATGGAAATATGCCACGTTGTAAGGCATAATACCGCATTAGTGGGGACGATATTTCCGACTCCTCTCATCGGACCACTCGGAATGTTTCGGCCCGATCCCCGAATCTCAGAACGCAAGCGAGGTGCCTTCCGATGAAGAAGCGTGTCCTTTCCCTGCTGCTCGCGCTCGCCCTGGCTGCGCTGGCCGCCTGCGGCGGAGGCGGCAGCAACCAGAACCAGAACCAGAATCAGCCCCCGCAGGGCGGCGGGCAGACGGCGGCTCCCGAACGGGTCATCACGATCGCCCACAGCGGCGATCCCACGACCCTCGACCCGCACAAGAGCTTCAACGGCCTGGTCTTCACCGTGACCAACCAGCTTTACGAGACCCTCCTCTTCCGCGCCGCCGACGGCTCGCTGCAGCCCCGCCTGGCGACCCAGTGGACCCCCGTCGACGAGACCACCTGGGAGTTCAAGCTCCGGGAGGGCGTGAAGTTCAGCGACGGCACGCCCTTCAACGCCGAGGCGGTCAAGTTCAGCCTGGAGCGGCTGGCCGACCCGGAGACCAAGGGCCCCGGAGCGTTCATCGTCAACATGATCGAGGAGATCACCGTCGTCGATGACACCACCGTGCGGATCCGCACCAGCACGCCCTTCACCCCGCTCCTGGCCCACCTCTCGCATCCCGTCACCGCCATCGTGAGCCCGACGGCGGCCGCCGGCGACCTCTCCAAGCAGCCGGCGGGCACCGGTCCCTTCCTGCTGGAGGACTGGAAGGCCGGCGACTCCGTCACCCTGAAGGCCAACCCCGACTACTGGGGCGGCCAGCCCAAGGTGGACCGGGTGGTCCTGCGGATCATCCCCGAGGCGGGCACCCAGCTCACCGAGCTGAAGGCCGGCACCGTCGACCTGATCAGCAACGTGCAGCCCGAGCGGTTCGCCGAGATCGACAACGACCCGCAGCTTTCCGCCACCCGGTTCCTGGGCTGGGGCTCCATGTTCCTCGGCTTCAACATGAAGGCCGGCCCGCTTGCCCAGCCTGAGGTGCGCAAGGCCATCGCCATGGCCATCGACCGGCAGGGCATCGTCGACACCCTGCGGCAGGGCATGGCCCAGTTCGGCAACGCGCTGGTGCCGCCCACCGTCTTCGGCTCCGTCCCGTACCTGGCCGGCCCCGAGTACGATCCCGAAGGCGCCAAGGCCCTTCTGGCGCAGGCCGGCGTGACCACGCCCCTGAAGCTCACCCTCAACACCTACGAGGGCAGCGAGAACCAGCAGATTGCCCAGGCGATCCAGGCGCAGCTCAGCCAGATCGGCATCGATCTTGAAGTGATCGTCACCGACTACGGCGCCTTCTCGGAGGCCATCGCGCAGGAGGACCACGGCCTCTGGCTCTCCTCCTGGGGCACGGTGACCATGGACGCCGACTACACCCTCTGGGCCCTGCTGCACTCGGGCCAGCACGACGCCGACAACCGGGCGTTCTACGCCAACCCGCAGGTGGACGAGTGGCTGACGGAGGCCCGGCGGACCACCGACGACGCGGAGCGGCAGGCGCTCTACCGGCAGATCCAGGAGCAGGTGATGGAAGACCTGCCGTACCTGAACCTGTACTACCCGCTCTCCTCCTACGCCAAGAACGACCGGCTGCAGGGCGAGGTCTATCCCTTCTCCGCCATCAACCTCGATCTGCGCAAGGCCGAGGTGCAGTAGCGCCCATGCTGCGCTACGCCGCACGCCGGCTCCTGCTGGTGCTGCCCGTGCTGTTCGGGGTGACCCTGCTGGTCTTCCTCCTCTTCTACCTCACCCCCGGTGACCCGATCCGGGCGGTGCTGGGCCAGGAGGCTCAGGGGCTCTCGGCAGAGGACATCGAACTGCTGCGGCACCAGCTGGGGCTGGACCGCCCCTGGTATGAACAGTATCTGGACTTCCTCGGCAACGCGGTGCAGGGCGACCTGGGCCGCACGTTCCGGGGCGACCGGCCGGTGGCCGGCGAGATTGCGGCCCGCTTCCCCACCACGCTGCGGCTCACGGTGATCTCCCTCACCGTGGCCGCGCTGGTGGGGGTTCCGCTGGGCGTCATCGGGGCGGTCCGGCGGAACCGGTGGGCCGACCACCTGGTCATGCTGATTGCACTGCTGGGCGTGAGCATGCCCACCTTCTGGGTGGGCATCATGCTCATGCACCTCTTCGCCCTGGAGCTGCGGATCCTGCCCCCCTCGGGCACCGGCACCTGGCGGCACATGGTCCTGCCGGCCGCCACCGTCGCGCTGGCCTCCATCGCCTTCATCGCCCGCATGACCCGCTCCTCGCTTATCGAGGCGCTGCGCGAGGACTACGTGCGCACCGCCCGGGCGAAGGGTGTGGCGGAGCAGCGGGTGGTGCTCCGCCACGCCCTGCGCAACGCCTTCATCCCGGTGCTGACCACGCTGGGCCTGGAGTTCGGCAGCCTGCTGGGAGGGGCCGTGGTGGTGGAGTCGGTCTTCAGCCTGCCGGGGCTGGGCCGGCTGACGGTGGACGCCATCAAGGGGCGGGACCTGCCGCTGATCCAGGGAACCATCCTGTTCGTGGCGGTGGTGTTCAGCCTGGTCAACCTGATCGTCGACCTGGGATACGCGGGGCTGGACCCGCGGATACGCTATGACTAACTGGCGGCGCTTTACGCGCAACCGGCTGGCCGTCGCCGGGTTGGTGGTCTTCGCCCTGCTCGTGCTGTCGGCCCTGTTGGCTCCGCAACTGGCCCCCCACGACCCGAACCGGCAGGACTGGAAGATCCGGCTTCAGCCTCCCTCCGCCGACCACCCCTTCGGCACTGACGAGTTCGGACGCGACCTGCTCTCCCGCGCGCTCTACGGCGGCCGGGTCAGCCTGGTGGCGGGCGTCGTGCCCGTGGTGCTCGGCGCCGGCGCCGGCACGCTGATCGGCCTGGTGGCGGGATACATGGGCGGCTGGTGGGATCAGGCGCTCATGCGGCTGCTGGACGTGCTGCTGGCCTTCCCGATGATCTTCCTGGCCCTGGCCATCGTAGGCACGCTGGGGCCGGGCCTGCTCAACGCCATGCTCGCCGTGGCGGTGGTCTCGCTGCCGGGATACGCCCGGCTGGTGCGGGGGCAGGTGCTCGCCCTCCGGGAGCGGGACTACGTGGTGGCCGCCCGGGCGGCCGGCGCCACGCACGGGCGCATCCTGCTGCGCCACCTGCTGCCCAACATCCTGAGCCCTCTGCTCGTCCAGGCCACGCTTTCGGTGGGCTCCGCGATCCTCACCACCGCCTCGCTCTCCTTCCTGGGCCTCGGCACGCAACCGCCCACCTCCGACTGGGGCGAGATGCTCGCCTCGGGCAGGCAGTACCTGCCGGAGGCCTGGTGGCTGGCAGTCTTCCCCGGCCTGTTTGTCATGCTGGCGGTGCTCTCGGTGAACCTGGTGGGCGACGGGCTGCGGGACTACTTCGATCCGAAAACGAAGAACGAGGGATAATGGACAGGGCACCCCCGACTCGTGCGGGGGTGCCCTCGTGGTGCGCGAAGGCACCTCTCCGACCCCCGCCCATCGCCGCAACTTGCCCTTCCATCCCGCCGTCATACGAAAGGCCATGGCGGCACCGAGCACAACTACTCCGCTTCCTGCGCCTTCACCAGGTTGCCCAGAACCATGGCGGCCTCGGCGCGGGTGATGGGCTGGTCGCCGCCGAAGTCGGCACCCTCCGGCCAGAGCGAGTAGGGGGCGTGCAACCCGATCAGCCCGCTGTGGTGGGCCGCCGCCACCCCCCCGGCGAACCAGGCGTCCCCGGTCACGTCGAGGTAGGGGGCCTCGCCCCCGGGCTCCAGACCGGCAAGCGCCGCCGCCAGCCTGACCATCTGCGCACGGGTCACCGGGGCGTCAGGCCGGAAGGTCCCGTCGGGGAAGCCGGAGATGAGGCCCAGCCCCAGCGCAGCCTGCAGGTAGCCCTGCTCGGCCGCCCAGTGGCCCGCGATGTCGGTGAAGGGCACCGGCTGGTCCGGGGCCGGGGTGGCGCCCGCCGTGCGGACGAGCAGCACGACCAGTTCTGCGCGGGTGAACGGGCTCTCCGCCGAGAAAGAGCGCGGGCTGTACTTGATGGTCCCCTCCAGGGGCAGGGCCTCCGCCGCGTCACACCACGGCGTGCCGGCGGGAACATCCTCGAACTCGGTCCCGCAGACGTCCACCGTCAGCACGGGGTCCACCGTGTTCCCGACCGCCACGAACCGTCCGGCGCCGTAGGCCACGCCGCTCAGCGCCCGTCCGGTCAGGTTCGGGCCGGTCTCCCAGTCCGTGCCGCCGGCCGAGAGCGCCAGCGCATCCGGCCCGCTGGCCACGAACAGGCCGTTTCCGTACGCCACCTGCTGCAGCCTCTCCGGCTCATCCAGCACCTGAAGCGTCCAGTGCGATGCGTCCGGCGAGGTGAGAACCACGGCGCGCTTGGGTTCGCCGGTGTCCCCCGTCTCGCCCACGGCGACGAAGAGGCCGCCGCCGTAGGCCAGGTCATGGATGAGCACCGGTCGCTCAGGGCGGAACACCTCGGTCCATTCCACGCCGTCGGGTGACGTCACGATGGCGCCTTCCCAGTCGGCGCCGACGAAGAGCCCCCGGCCGAAGGCCAGTGCCTGGAGCAGGGGCACGGGGCCGCTTTCGATCCACTCCGCCAGGTCGGCGGAGGACAAGGTCCGGGCGGCGTTGTCATAACTCACGACGTACCGTCCGTTTCCGTAAGCGAGCTCATGGAACCCGCTCACCCGACCGGTCTGCTGGTACCGGGTTTCCCAGGAGAGGCCGTCGGACGATGTAAGGATGGTATCGCAGCGGACGCCGCACCCGATGGCGACGAACTCCTTCCCCGTGTAGAACACTTTGAAGGAGCGGTAGTCGCCGTCCACCGGGACGTCGGACCACGCAAGGCCGTCCGTCGAGGTGCGCAGGGCGCCGCCGGCGCTCACGGTGAACCGCCCCGCACCGTAGGCGATGCTGGTGATGACCATCTCGTCAGAAGGAGCGGCGGGCCATCGCCAAACGACCGTGGCCGCCTGTGCGCTGGCGGTCGTCGACAGGAGCAGGACGAACAGGGTGATCAGTGCTGTCCGGAATGCACGCAAGCGCTTCACTCCCTTCCAGTCTCGTCAACCGTTTGACGGAGGACCCTGACCGGAGGTTTTCGAAGGAGTGATCGGGCGTGTGGCCGCAGCACGGAAGGAAAGGATGGTACATGATGGCAGAGGCTTTCGCGGGGAAGGTTGTGGCCGTGACCGGCGCCGCCCGGGGCATCGGGCGGGCGATTGCGCTGGCCTTCGCGGCCCGGGGCGCCCGCGTGCTGGGGGCCGACATGGATCCGCTGCCCGTCGAGGGGGTCGAGATGCACCGCTGCGACGTGGCGGATGAAGACGAGGTGCGACGCTTCCTGGAGCACGTGGGCCCGGTGCTGCATGTGCTCGTCAACAACGCCGGGATCTCCCGGTTCGGCGACCTGGAGTCGACCCCGGTGGCCCTGTTCGACCGGGTCATCGCGGTGAACCTGCGGGGCACCTACCTCATGTCCCGGTTTGCCGTGCCCCTCCTCCGGGCCGCAGGGGAGGCGGCCATCATCAACATCTCCTCCACCCGGGCCCTCATGTCTGAGCCCAACACCGAGGCCTACTCGGCCAGCAAGGGCGGGATCCTCGCCCTCACCCACGCCCTGGCCATGACGCTGGGGCCGGCGGTGCGGGTGAACGCCATCCTGCCGGGCTGGATCGACGTCATCGGTGAGGAGCTACGCCCCGAGGACCACGCCCAGCACCCGGTGGGCCGTGTCGGGCGGCCGGAGGACATCGCCGCGGCCGCGCTGTTCCTGGCAGACCCGGCCCAGTCGGGCTTCATGACCGGCCAGCAACTGGTCGTGGACGGCGGCATGACGCGGAAGATGATCTATGTGGAGTAGCGCTCAGCGGCGGGCGGCGACCGGAACATGCGAACACATTTTCTCTCGAAGCGAGCAGGAGTTCGCTGGGATTTTCCGAATACATCCAGCGAACCCAGAAGCTGAGCGGCTTCGGAATCCGGAGCCGTGCGCCGGCCACGCGGTATAGGAGTCGGCGCCCGCATCCATGATGAAAGGGAGGCGTGTTCCCGATGAACCGACACCGGTGCAGCTGGGCCAGCACTCCGCTCCTGCTCGCCTACCACGACCACGAGTGGGGCGTGCCGGTCCATGACGACCGGATCCTGTTCGAGTTCCTGGTGCTGGAGGCCGCCCAGGCCGGCCTGAGCTGGTCGACCATCCTGCAGCGGCGGGAGGGCTATCGCCGTGCCTTCGCCGGCTTCGACCCCGAGCGGGTGGCCCGGTTCGGACCGGAGGAGATTGGGTCCCTCCTGCAGGACCCGTCGATCATCCGCAACCGGCGCAAGATCGAGGCAGCGGTCCGGAACGCCCGTGCCTTCCTCCAGGTGCAGGAGGAGTTCGGCACCTTCGCCGAGTACATCTGGCGTTTCGTCGACGGCCGCCCGCGCGTCAACCACTGGCGGCTGGCGTCCGAGGTGCCGTCCAGCAGCCCGGAGTCGGTGGCGATGAGCCGCGACCTGCGGCAGCGCGGCTTCACGTTCGTGGGGCCGACGATCTGCTACGCCTACATGCAGGCCGTCGGGATGGTGAACGATCACCTCACGGACTGCTTCCGGCACGCGGAACTGGCCGGGACGGAGGCGACCCTCCCTGTCTGAGGACGCGGCGGCCCATCGGCATCCCTCAAAAGGAAAGCCCCCTGGCCGAGGGTCGCCAGGGGGTGCAGCGCCTCAGGACTTCGCCGTGGGGATCAGGGTGCCCTTCGGGCCGATCGCGAGCTGGAGCTCCTTCAGCCGCCGGTTCAGGATGCCGCCGACCCTCCCCGACTCCGCCGCGGTCAGCTCGGCCCAGCCCGCCCGGGCGATCTTCTCGCCCAGCCCCAGTTCCTGTGCGATCTCCAGTTTCAGCCGGTCCAGCGGTGTGAGTTCCTTCGGCTTCTTCTGCCGGGCCTTGCCCGCCGTGGCCTTGGCTTTCTTCTGCATGTCGCTCCCTCCCGCCCCTAGCTTCACCGCAGAAGCCATTTGATAAACGAACGAGAAGGAATCTCAACGGCCGAACCCGAATATGCAGAAGTGCATATACCGCACTGCATAGACTCTTCCCAACATTGGGGGCAGATCGACGAGATGACCATACACGTTCTCGGCTTCCCCACCACCCTGGGGCTGCCGCGCAATAGCCTGCGACATGCACCGGAGGCCCTTCGGGCGTCGGGACTCCTGGGGTTCCTGCGCCAGCTGGACAGCCCTGTGATCGACCACGGCGACATGGCGCTGCCGCCGGGGTCGCTCTCGGATCCCGTGCCCGTGCGCATCGCCAAGGTCGTGGAGGCCGCGCGCCGTCAGCAGGAGCACTGGCAGCGCGTCGCCCGCCCCGGCGACCTGATGCTCACCATCGGGGGCGACCACTCCACGTCGCTCGGGACCATCATGGCCCTCACAGCGATGGGTTACGACTTCGACGTCGTCTGGGTCGACGCCCACGGCGACTTCAACACCGTCGCCACCTCGCCGTCCGGCAACCCGCACGGCATGGTCCTTTCGCTGGCGGCGGGGCTCCTGCCTGAAGCGCTGCCGCAGATCATCGGCCCGGACCGGCTCCGCCTGTGGGGCATCCGCGACCTGGATCCCGGCGAGCGGCGCCTGCTGACCGAGGCGCGGGTCGAGGTGTTCTCCCCCGCCGAGGTCCGGACCCGGCGCGCCCAGCTCCTTGCCGGCCTGAGGCCCAACGTATTCCTCTCCTTCGACATCGACTCGGTGGACCCCGCGGAGGCCCCCGGCACGATGACCCCGGTCCCCGGCGGCTTCAGCCGGACCGAGGCCGTTGCGCTGGTGGCGGACATCGTCCGGGGACGCAACCTCCTGGCGATGGACCTGGTGGAGTTTCACCCCGACCGCGACGCGGGCGGCATGACCGAGCGGCTGGCCCACGCGGTGCTGCGGGCGGCCCTGGGCGAGTGGCGCCCTCAGGTCTCGAACCGGTCGGGTAGCCCCTGCGCCTCCAGATCGGCGGCGGAGAGCACCCCCTCGGCCTGGGCCTCCCCGACCAGCCGGTTGTACTCCTCCTGAAAGCGGGCCAGGTCCTGGTCGTAGTTGAGGGACTCGGGCTCAATCCCGAGCGGCAGCCGCTCCGGCAGGCGCTCGGTACGCGCCGCGGTCTGGTGCACCTGGTCGCAGAGGAACTTCAGTCGCTGCAGGATCTCGTTTCGTCTCAGGTGGATCGCCTCCTTGTTCCGGAGGCTATTCTGCCCAGGAAATACCGAAGGGCTGCAGTCGCCGTGGCGGCTGCAGCCTATGCCTTTTCAGGGGTAACAGTAGTAACCGTCCTCCGGTGCGCCGTCGCTGCAGGGCGAGGGCACCCCATCGACCCACTGCGGGAAGCCCCGGTCGTCGGTCCGCGCCACCCGGGTCTCCCAGCGCCTGATCCCGTCCTTCCCAACGGTCACCGTCAGGACCCAGCTTATGCGCGCCGCCTCCTGCAGGTCCGGGCCGACGTCCACGAAGTCGTCGAACACGAAGTTGCCGAGGCTGTACGCGATCAGGCGATCCTTGTAGATCTCCACCGGCTGGGTGACGTGGGGGTGGTTGCCCACCACCAGGTCCGCGCCGGCATCGATGGCCACCCGGGCGATCTCCGCCTGGTCCTCCGCGTGCCAGAACATGTAGTCGTAGCCCCAGTGCGGATAGACCACCACGATATCGGCCTGTTCCCGGGCCGCCCGCACATCGGCGGCCAGCTGGTCCAGCTCGATCCAGGCCAGTCCGGGCGTGTCGGGCCCTGCCTCGTAGCTGCGCAGCTCGACGTTGTTGTAGCCGAGAATGGCGATCTTCAGGCCGTTGCGCTCCAGGATCAGCGGCCGGTGGGCCTCGGCGAAGTCCATGCCGCCGCCGAAGTAGGGCACGCCGCGCTCCTTCAGGATCTGAAGCTGTTCGGCGAAGGCTTCCTTCCCATAGTCGCCGGAGTGGTTGTTGGCGACCGACACGGCATCGATGTACCGGGCCAGCACCGGCACCACCCGCGGGTGGCACCGGAAGTTGAACCACTTGGGAATGGCCTCGCCCACCGTCGCCACCACGCACTCCAGGTTGCCGATGGTGAGGTCGGCGCCGGTCAGGACATCCGCCACGCCGGCGAACGGATCCTCCCCCTGCACCAGGTACTCGCCCGGCAGGCGGGTCAGCATGATGTCGCCGGTCAAGGCGATTGTCACCTCGCGCGGGTCAGCACTGCCGCTGTTCCCACTGGAGCCGCTTCCGCCTGAGCCGTTCCCCGAGGTGCCGGGGCCATTGCCGGCCCCTTCCCCGGGGCGGTCTGCCGAACCGCTTCCGGAGCCGTCGGGTTCACCGGCGGAGCCGTTCGAACCGCCGGGCACGCCCGCAGATCCGTTCCCGGGCGCGTCGCCGGGCACACTCCCGGTCCCCTGCTCCCCGGCCGTGCCCCCGGAAGCTCCGCCGTTCGGCGCCTCGGAACCCGTTCCGCCCACCGGCGCGAGACCGGGGCCCGGGTCCGTCCCGGCGGGTCCGGCCGAGAGCGCGGTGCAGCCGACCAGGGCGACGATCAGCAGCGGGATGAACAGAAAGCGCTTCACCGTCATAACTCCTTATTTCAAATATGTGAATACTATACGTGCAGCTTATTACGCTCTGCCCTGATTCGGCGGACCTGCCCTCGCTTCCTGCCGCCAAGCCTTTCCAGGGCGGGGCTGAACACGAGCCAGCTGCGCCGGTGCTTTCGAAGACCGCTCCTTCCGTGGCGGTCACGCTCGTGCTTCCGGGGCCGCTCGCCGTACACTCGCTCCGATCCCCAAGAACGCTTTCAGCGCTGGACGGCATGGCGCCAATGTGCTACGATAATTCCCCGATAGTACATAACACCCTTACACTTTAGTACTGACTGAAAGGGGAGCGACCTGTGGCTTGGATGACCATTCTGGGCCTGGACTGGAAGGGCGGTCGGTTCGCCCACCCCCTGGACATCGTGGACGTGCCGCACAAGCCGGGCGTGTTCAAGCTGCATGCCCGCCGCGGCAGCGGCGAGTGGGAGGTCTTCTACGTGGGCCAGGCCCAGAACCTGTACAGCATCCTGCTGGCCTACCTGGGCACCATCGTGGAGGGCGATCCGCAGGCCGCGGGGATCAACGCCTGTGCGAAGGCCCGCGTTGAGGCGGACGAGGTGGCCTACTCCTACGCCGTCGTGGAGGACGAGACCGAGCGGCAGGGGTGCCTCCGCAGCCTGTACGAGTGCTTCCGGCCTGTATGCAACTCTCCGGAGCAGATTCCGGCCGTCGACAACGTCGCGTGCAACCCGTACTAGGGGTACGAGCCGTACCACGGGTTCACCGAGGTGCGGACCGCACGGAAAGGCCGCCGGCAGCGCTGATGCCGGCGGCTTCTTGCTGAGGCAGCGCTCGTTCTACCGCCCGCTAGATCCCTTCCTGGTAGATGCGGGCGATGATCCCCTCGATCTCCGGCTCTTCCACGGTCAGGTCCCGGATCGGGAAGCGGGTCGAGACCCGGGTGATCAGCTCGCTGGCGGAGAGCTCATCGCGGTTGAACCGGAGCCAGATGCGGCTGCCTTCGCGGCGCACCAGCTCGGCCCCCTCCACCTCGATATCCGCCACGGCGCCGTTGGGCTCCAGATCCGCCACCAGGGTCCGGTGCTTGCCGAACCGCTCCTTGATCTGCGCGAGGGGGCCGTCGTAGACCACGCGCCCGTGGTCGATGAGGATCATGCGGGCGCAGATCTTCTCGATATCCTGCATGTCGTGGGTGGTCAGGATGACCGTCACGCCCCGCTCCCGGTTGATGGTCCGGATGAACTCCCGGATGCGCTCCTTCGCCACCACGTCCAGGCCGATGGTCGGCTCGTCCAGGTAGACGATCTCCGGATCGTGCAGCAGCGCCGCCGCCAGGTCGGCGCGCATCCGCTGCCCCAGCGAAAGCTGCCGGACGGGCGTGCTCAGGAACTCGTCCAGCCCCAGGAGGTCCCGGTACAGGTCCATGTTCTGCCGGTACCGCTCCACCGGCACCTTGTAAATGTGCCGGAGCAGTTCGAACGATTCGACGGTGGGCAGGTCCCACCAGAGCTGCGTCCGCTGGCCGAAGACCACCCCGATCTGCCGGGCGTTCTCCACCCGCCGCTGGTACGGCACGAGCCCCCGGACCCGCACCTCGCCCGCCGTGGGCACGAGGATACCGGTCAGCATCTTGATGGTGGTCGACTTGCCGGCGCCGTTGGGCCCGATGTAGCCCACCAGTTCGCCGGGCTCGATGGTAAACGAGACATCGTTGACGGCGACCTTGGTGTCGAACTCACGGGAGAAGAGGGTGCGCAGCGCCGCGAAGGGCCCCTCTTTCCGCCGGGCCACCCGGAACTCCTTGCGCAGCCCCTTGACCTCGATGATCGCGCCCAAGCCAGATCCACCCTCCCCCGGACATGAGGGACCGGGCAGCCAGACGCAGCCCGGTCCTCCTGACTTCCTGTAGACCTGTGGCGACGGAGCTACCAGAGCGGAACGGCGTTGCCCGACTCGTCCCGGCCAAACGGCATCCAGACCAGCGCGACCAGCCGGACGTCGACGTTCGTCTTGGCGGGCCTGATGGTGATCTGCTCCACCTCGTGGGCCATGGCGTCGAACTGCTGCTCAACGGCCCGCATCTCCTTCTGCAGCTCCGCCTCCAGCTCGGCGATCTGCGCCCGCACCGCCTCGACGGACTCGGCCGCGCGGGTCACATCCTGCTTCTGCTGCCAGGCCCTGGTCACCGACCGGCCGGCCGTGGTCGCCTGGCTGATCGACCGGCTGCCGGTGAACGCCCGGAGGAGGCTCGATCCCACCGAGAGGGCGGTGTTGAAGATCTCGCTGCGGGACTCCTGCACCTCCCGCTGGTACCGCTCCTGGGCCTGCCGGAGCTTGTCCTCCAGGGACAGCATCCTGCTGCCGTAGCGGTTCCGCAGCGCATCCAGCTTCGCGTCGCGCTGCTCGCGGGCCTTGGTCTGCACCCTCAGGCGGAAGTCGCGCTCCGACTCGCCCGGCGTGGAGGCCATGCCCAGCGAGGGGCTCCAGAAGAGGGTGACCCCGTGCAGCCTGGGCAGGTCGCTGACCAGGTCGTTCTTCCACCGGGTGTAGCTGCGTGCGCTCGCCGCGGCCGAGGGCAGGGGGGCGTAGACCCCGTCAACCCGGGGCTGATCATCCAGGTCCTCCAACTCGAAGGCCGGCCGCTCGGCCTCGTCCCACGAGAGCGGGAGCACGCCGTCCCGCAGGGGCGCTACGAGCACGACGTCCTGCGTCTCGTCCATGCCCACCTTCCGGTCGTACAGCCGCACCCGTGCGGCCCCCACGCAGTACGGGCGATACTCCACGGGACCGTCCGACGGCGGCCGACGGCGCAGCGGGGCGTGGTACTGCGGCACCTCCGGGGGAAGAACCGGCCGGCCGGCGTCCGTCGCACCGGATACGGCGCTGCCGGCCGCCGCAGGTCCGGCGGGGGCGTAGCCAGGCGCGTAGCCCGGGCCGCCTGCAGCGTAGCCCTGTCCTGCGGGCGCGTAACCCGGTGCACCGGCCTGGCCGGCAGGAGGCTGGCCCGGCCCGCCGGCGACGTACCCCTGGCCGGCAGGAGCGTTGCCCGGCGCGCCCGAGAGCCGGGAAACGCCGTGCGGAGCGGCTGCCCCGCCCGCCTGCGCGGCCTTATAGGGATCCATCAGCCGCTTGATCTGCTGCCGCGTCAGCGGGCCCCGCAGGTAGGACATCGCCCACCGGGTGGTGAAGACGACCGGCCCGCCGGCGTGGACGTTGTGCAGCAGGAAGACCCGGTTCCCGAGCTTCGAGAGCAGCCGTTCCAGCTCGTCCCGGGGCAGGCCGCCGCCGTCGGCGGCCTGCAGGCCGTCCATGAGCCGCTCCTTGTCCCGCTCGGTCTGCAGGCGACCGATGAACCAGGTGCCGGCGTTGGAGATCGCCTTGTAGTCCAGGTCGACCGGGTTCTGCGTAGCCAGCACCAGGCCAAGCCCGAAGGCCCGGGCCTGCTTCAGCAGGGTGAGCAGCGGCCGTTTCGACGGCGGGTTGGACTGGGGCGGCAGGTAGCCGAACAGCTCGTCGATGTAAAGCAGCGCCCGGAGGGAACTGGTGCCGGGCTGGGCCCGCATCCAGCCCAGGACCTGCTCCAGCAGGAGCGACACGAAGAACATCCGCTCCGTATCGCTGAGGTGGGCGATCGAGAAGATGGCCACCCTGGGCTTGCCCGTCGGGGTGTACAGCAGCTGATCGATCTCCAGCGGCACGCCCGTGAGCCAGGCCTCGAAGCCCGGCGAGGCGATGAGGGTGTTCAGCTTCATCGCCAGCGTGAAGCGCTCCCCGGCGGGATAGAAGGCGTTGAGCTCCAGGGCGCCCACCCGGTCGAAGGGCGGCGACTGGATCTGCTGAATGAGCCCGATCAGGTCCAGGTTCTGCCCCGCCCGCCAGTTGTAGTCGAGGATCCGCGCGATGAGCAGGTGCTCGCGGCTGACGGCCGGATCCCCGTTGATGCCGACCAGGGTGAGCAGGCTGGTGGCCGTGGAGGTCACCCGCTCCCGGAGCGCCTCGTCGTCCTCCAGCACGGCGGCCGGAGGGGCGGCGAAGGAGCCCAGGATTGAAACCGGAATCCCCGCGCTGCTCGCCGGGGTGTAGATGGCGAACTCGGCGGTCTCGCGCAGCCGGCGGATGCGCTCCGGGCCCTGCCCCCACTCGCTCAGCCCCTTCTGCCACAGGGCGGCCTGCTGGGCCGCGTACTCCTGGACGGTGAGCCCCTTGCGGCGGGCCTCGTCCTCGTCGACCCAGGGCTCGAAGTCCTCGGGGCGCAGCTCCGGGAAGGTGAGGAGCAGGTTGGCGATGTCGCCCTTCGGATCGATGACGATCGCCGGGATCTCGTCGATGGCCGCTTCCTCCAGCAGCGTGATGCAGAGGCCGGTCTTGCCGCTGCCCGTCATGCCCACACAGATCGCGTGGGTGGTCAGGTCCCGCGCGTTGTAGAGCGTCAGCTCGTCCGTGGGCTGTTGCCGTTCCAGATCGTAGTTCCGTCCCAGGTAGAACAGACCCAGCCGCTCAAAGTCGGCCATCGCGATAATCCCCCTCTACGGAGAATCCTGTCATTTTCTAGAGAAGTTCGCCGCATGGGGGAGGGAACCTTCCGACGCCGGCAAGCTCTTCAGGTACTCCTCGTAGCGGCGCAGCAGGCGCCGCCGCTCCCGCCAGTCGGGGCAGGCGCGCTCCACCAGCGCCCAGAACCGCGGGCCGTGGTTGAGCTCCCCGAGGTGGGCGATCTCGTGGACGATCACGTACTCCAGCAGCTCGTGGGGCCCGCCCCGGAGCCGGTGGCTGACCTGGATATTGCGGGTGCGGCCGCTGCAGGAACCCCAGCGGGACTCCTGCTTCCGGAAGCGGACCCGGCCCATGGGGAACCCGTAGTGCTCAGCGTTAATGCGCCGCGCCCAGGCCTCCAGGGCAGCGTCGTCGGTGACCGGCGAGGGCGTAAGCCCCATCAACGGGCCCTGGCCGGCGAGGGCCGCGCGGCGGGCCCGCTCCAGCTTCGGGGCCAGCCGCCGCGTCAGCTCCTCGATGTGGCGCGCCTGAACCGCCTTCGGCAGGCGGCTGGAGATGTACAGGACGATCTCGCCGTCCTTGATGGTCCCCGACGAGTTCTTCTTGTCCTTGAAGATGATGCGGACCGGCGCCACTCCCTCAGCCATCGTTCACACCTACCCGGGCACAGAGATCCTGGAGCGGGCACTCGCCGCAGCGAGGATCGCGCTTTCGGCAGATGCGGCTGCCCAGGGCGTCGACCAGGGCGTGGAACTCCCCGCGCATGGCGGCCTCTTCCGGCAGGTGGGCGTGGAAGAAGGACTGCATGCCGGCGTAGGTCACGGCGGGGTCGAAGAGGCCCATCCGGGAAAAGATGCGACGGGTGTACGCGTCCATCGCCATCACGGGGAGGCCGGCGGCGTAACAGAGGATGCAGTCGGCGGTCTCGGGCCCGATTCCCCGCAGCGCCAGCAGCTCGGACCGCAGCTCGGCCAGGGGCTGCTGAAGCATCCGGGAGAGGTCGCCGCCGTGGCGCTCGGTCACGTAAGCGGCGAACTCCTTCAGCCGCCGGGCCTTCTGCCGGAAGTAGGCCGCCGGGCGGATCAGCGGCTCCAGGGCCTCTGCGGGAACCGCGTGCAGCGCCGCCACGTCCAGGAGGCCCGCCTCCGCCAGGGCCCGCACCGCCTTCTCGGCGTTGGACCAGGCCACATTCTGCACCAGGATCGCCCCGGCGATCATCTCAAACGGCTCGGCCGTGGCCGGCGCCGGCTTCAGGGCAGACGGCCACCAGTGGCGCGGCCCGAACGCGTCCGACAGCCGCCGGTAGATCCCGGCGAGCCAGCCGGCCCATCCGGTGTCCGGCTCCGGCAGGAGCAACTTGACCTCCGCCATCCGCACTCCTCCCGCGCGCGCTGTGCAGCGCCCCCGCCCGGCAGCGGGCAGGGGCGCGTAAGGACCTACTCTTCCGTGATCGTGACCCGCTTGATCACCGGCGGGTCCACCGGCGTGGAGGGCACCGGGTCGATCGGGTTGCCCTGCTTCACCTCGACAGACTCCAGCTGGCTCAGCACGTCGTCGCCTTCGATGAGCTGGCCGAAGATCACGTACACCGGCTGCTCACCGAGCCGTTCGCAGGCCTCCCCGGTGCAGATGAAGAACTGGCTGCCCGCCGAGTTGGGCTGTTGCGTGCGCGCCATGGCGAGGGTGCCCCGCGTGTACGGCCGGGTCACCGGGTACTCATCGGGGATCGTGTACCCCGGTCCGCCCGTGCCGGTGCCCGTCGGGTCGCCGCCCTGGATCATGAAGCCCTTGATGATGCGGTGGAAGGTGACGCCATCGTAGAAGCCCTCGCGGGCCAGGAACACGAAGTTGTTGACGGTCTGGGGCACTTCCCCTCCGAAGAGCTCGAACTTCATGGTGCCGAGGCTGGTCTCCATCGTGGCGGTGTACGTCTTGGCCGGGTCGATGGCCATCGCCGGCGGCTTGTCCCACTGCTTGGGCTTGTCCTCCGCCGATCCGCACCCGGCCAGCACGGCCAGGGCCACGAGCAGCGCGGCGGCCGTCTGCCAAACCCTCTGCATTGGCTGATTCCCTCCAGTGGTCGTGACTGCTCCTGAACAGAATAACCTGTCCCCACCGGGAAGGGCAAGCCGGTCCGCGGCGCAGAATAAGTAGTCCGGTGATGAAGCATGCTCTGCGGCCGTTTCGCGCCCACCCCTTCGGGGGCGCTCCACCTGGGCAACGCACGCACCGCCCTCCTGGCCTGGCTGCACACGCGCCGGGCGGGCGGGCGGTTCATCCTGCGCATCGAGGACATCGACCGGGCCCGCTCGCGTCCCCACCTGGCCGAGCAGGCCATCGAGGACCTGCGCTGGCTCGGCCTCGACTGGGACGAGGGCCCCGGCGCGGGCGGCCCCCACGGGCCCTACTACCAGTCCGAGCGGGAGGAGCTCTACCGGGAGGCGCTGGCCCGGCTGCAGGCGTCCGGCCACCTCTACCCCTGCTACTGCAGCCGGGCGCAGCTCATGGCCATTGCCTCGGCCCCTCACGGCCTCGCCTCGGAGGGGCCGGCCTACCCCGGCACCTGCCGCCACCTCACGCCCGAGCAGCGCCGGGAGCGGGAGGCCAGCGGCAAGACGCCCTCGCTCCGCTTCGCCCTGCCGGACGAAGAGGTGTGCTTCACCGACCTGGTGGCAGGGCCGCAGCGCTTCCCGCCCGGCGCCGG
>Ga0134099_1001803_pt1 | contig 19242 bp, 20 predicted proteins | sample 10_taG_2_FD_105482 | JGI IMG/M metagenome (GOLD analysis project Ga0134099, IMG submission 105482) | Switchgrass degrading microbial communities from high solid loading bioreactors in New Hampshire, USA - 10_41_5_180_A2 metaG | ecosystem: Engineered > Bioreactor > Semi-continuous > Anaerobic >...
TGCCTTAATTATAAAATTTTTCCGAGGTTTGACTTGGTTGGACTTGGGTTGGAGGAGCTCAAAGCAACGAGGAATCCTGGGCAAAATAATAAAAATTTGGCTTATCACTATGTTTATAAACGTAATATACGTAGCATCCTTATTGGCAAGGGGGATAATCCCGCCGGAGAATGCTTTGCTCAGACTGTTGGCCAAACCGACACTCGAGATGTTCTTGCTTAATATTTTATTAATCGCTGTTATTGCGCCGATTATTGAAGAAACTCTGTTTAGAGGTATATTGTTGGGTAGTTTAAAAAAATATTGCGGTACATGGACTGCCGTTATAGTAAGCGCGGCAATATTTTCAGCACTTCATATGGAATTGTTTGGTTTTGTTCCGAGGTTGGCACTTGGTATAGGACTAGGTTACCTATATGAAAAATACAATTCCCTTATACCGGCTATCGGATTGCACGGGTTTAATAATCTATTGGCTGTGTTGGCGATATCTTTCTCCGGTTAGTATGAATGTTACGATCTATTGAATGTGTTATAATTTTAGAAAACGTTTTGGGTGGGATTGGAATAAGTTATGAAAAAGAAAATTCATATAGCTATAGACGGCCCGGCAGGGGCAGGTAAGAGCACCGTGGCTAAGAAAGTTGCCGAAAGATTGGGAATTTCCTATTTGGATACAGGAGCCATGTATAGAGTTGTTGCTTACAAAGTTTTAAAGACAGGTATTCCGCTTACTGACGAAGCTGAAGTAGTAAAGGTGGCCCAGAACATCAATATTGAGTTTGATCACTCGAAGAAAGCCGTTTATTGTGACGGCGAGGATGTTACGCAAAAAATCCGTAACCCTGAAGTCAGCAGCGCTGTGGCTATAGTGGCTACTTACCAAGGTGTAAGAGAACATCTGGTTAAACTGCAACGTCAACAGGCGGAGAAAAAAAGCTTGGTAATGGACGGCAGAGATATTGGTACCCATGTTCTGCCCGAAGCTCAGGTAAAAATCTATTTAACGGCTTCAGTTGAGGAAAGAGCCAAAAGAAGGTATTTGGAAAATATAAATAATAGGAAAAACACTTCATTGGAGCAGGTTAGACAAGAGATACTGAACAGAGATAAAATAGATTCGGGAAGAGAACATTCACCGCTAAAACCGGCTGACGATGCTTTTATAATTGATACTACAGATTTAACTGTTGACCAGGTTGTTGATAAAATAGTAAAAATTGTGGGGGAGTTCTGAAGTGAGCTTTTATTTCTTTGCAAGGTCAATAGTGACTAAGTTTTTAGCGTTAAAAGGTTTTAAAGTTGAAGGATTAGAAAATGTTCCTTTAGAGGGGCCCGTCATCGTTGCCTGCAATCATGTAAGTTACTGGGACCCCGTATTAATTGGTTGCGCTTTACCGCGGCAAGTTTTTTTTATGGCCAAAGATGATTTGTTTGAAAAACCGGTATTGGGTTTTTTAATAAAGAAACTCGGAGCCTTTCCGGTAAAACGGAAGCAAGGGGATGTCAGCGCAATTAGAAAATCGCTGCAAATATTAAAAGAAAATAAAGTATTGGGTATTTTCCCCGAAGGCACACGTTCCAAATCCGGCGCCATTCAAGAAGCGTTGGCCGGAGTTGTTTTAATTATGGAAAAAAGTAAAGCACCTATATTACCCTTGAAAGTATACGGGGCCAGAGGACTACTTCGGCAAAAAAGGGGAAACATAGGAGTAATAATAGGTAAACCGTTCTATGCCAGCGATTTGGAAGTTCCGGACGATGTTGAGAATCGCCGCCTTTGGATAGCCAATGAAATTATGTCTATTATAGGCAAGATGTAACAATAGGGATTATTTATTTTTTAGAAGGATTTTTGCCTTTTTCAGCGAAGTTATCTGTTATGCGAAAAAAGGAGGTCAGTATTTTTGACTATCAAAAGAGCGGATAAGGCGGGTTTCTGTTTTGGGGTAAACAGGGCAATAGATATGACTATAAAGGCTGCCTCGTCAGGCAAAACTGCTTCTTTAGGTCCGCTCATCCATAATCAACAGGTTGTCGATTACCTAGCTGCCAAAGGCATTGAACAGGTAAATTCTATAGAAGAACTGAAGAAGGGACAACAGCTTGTAATAAGATCACATGGGGTGCCTCCAGGAGTATATAAAGAAGCTGAAAGTAAGGGTATACAGATTATAGATGCGACATGTCCTTATGTTCAGAAAGCACAAAGACTGGCCAAAAAGTCGTCCGAAGATAATTTTGTAATAGTGGTCGGCGATAGAACTCACCCAGAAGTCATAGGAATCCTCGGGTGGGCCGGCGAGAACTCTCAGGCTATTGAGAGTTTGGAGGAAGCAAAAGCTCTCCCATATTATCCAAGCATAGCAGTACTGGCTCAGACTACCCAGCGTAAGAGCAATTTTTTTGCAATTGTAGATGAGTTGAGAAAACATACCGATAATCTAGTTGTTCATAACACTATTTGCAACGCCACTGAAGAAAGACAGGCGAGTGCTGCTAAACTTGCCGAAAGTGTCGATCTAATGATTGTTGTAGGCGGAAAGAGCAGTTCTAACACCCGTAAGTTAAAAACTATCTGCAGTGAAAAGACCACAACTTATTTAATCGAAACTGCTGACGAATTACAAGAGGCTTGGTTCAGTAATGTCAAGAGTGCTGGCCTTACTGCTGGAGCATCCACACCAGATTGGACTATCGAGGAGGTTTACAGAAAAATGGCGGAAATTATGGAGAAAACAAATGCGGTTTTAACGGAGGAGGATTCAGCTCAAGTGCAAAATCTCAATCCGGCAGAAGGTTCTACTCAAGCACAGGATTCCGGTCTAGAGGAAAACTCTGTGGAAGTAGTAGATTCTGCTCAGATAGACAATTCTGTCGCTAATAACAATGATGAAGGCACTATGGCTAGTTTTGCCAATGAGCTTCCGACAATTTACAGCGGAGCAATTGTTAAAGGAACAGTAGTCAAAATAACTGATGAAGAAGTGTTTGTGGATATAGGCTGGAAATCGGAAGGAGTAATTCCGCTAGCTGAGCTTTCTTCTACCAAAGTACTGGATATCAATGATATAGTCCAAGTCGGGGACCCGATTACTGCGATGGTAATAAAACCCGAAAACAATGAAGGACATACGGTCCTATCCCGTAAACGCTATGCTGAAATTGAAGCCAAGGAAAGGCTGGCAAGGTTGGCCCAGACAAAAGAGGAAGTACAAGCTAAGGTTACGGAAGCAGTTAAAGGCGGAGTCGTAGTGGATTTAGGTATCAGGGGGTTTGTTCCTGCATCCCAGCTTGAATTGGGATACGTGGCAGATTTAAGCCAGTATGTTGGGAAAACTCTGAGACTCAGAGTGATTGAATATAATCCAGCCAAGAAAAAACTGGTTTTATCCCAGAAAGTTATTTTACAGGAAGAACAGGAAGCCAGAAAACAAAAGCTTTTACAAAATTTAAAAGAAGGAGATGTCCTTAAGGGAACGGTCCGACGTTTAACTGACTTTGGAGCTTTTGTTGATTTGGGCGGAATAGACGGCCTGTTACATGTATCCGATATGGCCTATTCTAAGGTCAAGCATCCCTCAGAAATGGTAAATGTAAATGATGAGGTTGAAGTTCAGGTTCTTGCTGTAGACAGAGAACGGGAAAGAATATCCTTGGGTCTGAAACAACTCAGAGAGAACCCCTGGGCCAAAGTTGCTGAAAAGTATCCTGTCGGAGCTGTTATCCAAGGTAAGATAGTACGGATAGCGCCTTTTGGAGCCTTTGTCAATCTGGAGGACGGTGTGGATGCGCTTGTTCATATTTCGCAGTTGGCTCTAAAAAGAGTGGCCAAAGTAGAAGATGTAGTACAGGTCGGTCAAACCATTACGGCTAAAGTGATTGAGTGTAAACCTGAAGACAAACGGATTAGCCTGAGTATAAAAGAATTGTTGTTGGACTCTGAGAAAGCTGACACCCAGAAAGCTCTGGAAAATCAGCCGGAAATACCGGAAGTGGTAATTGGTGATGTTGTCGGGAGTGTTCTCCAGAACAATGAAGAGTAACCTAAAACAGTTTTAGCGCGAGTTCCCAAATGACTTCTTGCTTGGCAAGAAGTCATTTGATGTAGGCAACATTTATTCTAAAGGGGGATACTGAAATGGCACAGAAGTGTAAGCCCAAAGCGCCGGATTTTATCTTATTGTTTTCGACAATTGTTTTGTTGGCAATTGGCTTAGTAATGGTCTTGAGTGCCAGCTCTTTATTTTCCTTTAGAGAGTTTAACAATTCTTATTACCTTTTTTATAAACAATTGCAGTGGGCCTTTTTGGGGATAGTACTTGCTTTTATCGTAATGTTTATCCCTTATAAATATTGGAAGAAGCTCTCCGGGCTATGCGTTATTTTTAGCCTTATATTGTTGCTGCTGGTTCAATATACTGATCTTGGAGTCACGATCAAAGGATCTACACGTTGGGTGCAGATTGCCGGTATTTCCTTTCAGCCTTCAGAAATAGCCAAATTTTCTCTGGTACTTTTTTTTGCTTATATGCTAAGCCGCTATCCGGTTAAAGGTTTAAAGGATGCCGTAATTCCCGTTTTTGTAATGTGTGTTTTTGCTGCCCTAATATATAAGCAGCCGGATCTTGGGACGACCGTTTTGATTTTGGTAGGTTGCAGTGCAATGTTGTTTATAACTGAGCTCTCAGTTCTTTACTTTATAGCTGCTGTTCCAATATGTGGCCTTATCGGGTATAATCTGATTAAAGATACACCATATCAATGGAATAGAATATTAGGCTGGCTTTACCCTTGGGACTATGCCTCCAGTTATGGATATCAGTCGGTTAATGCTCAGATTGCTTTCGGTACCGGGGGACTGCTAGGGATTGGTATTGGCCGAAGTTCGATGAACAGTCATCTGCCTGAAAGCTATGCTGACACGATATTTGCCGTTATTGGCGAAGAGTTTGGTTTTTTTGGCACATCTTTGGTGGTCCTGCTTTTTGTTTTATTGATAAGCAGAGGCTATGTAGTATCCAAACAATGTGGCGACCGTTTCGGTTATATGCTGGGCTTCGGAATTACCACTTTTTTGGCGTTACAAATTGCCTTAAACTTGGGTGTTGTGACAGGTTTGCTCCCTGTCACGGGGATTACCCTGCCATTAATTTCCTACGGCGGAACTTCTTTGGTTATAACTTTGGTACAAATAGGGATATTACTGAATATATCCCGTTATAGACAGGACAAAAGTTATGCTGAAGCAGAAATAATTATAATTGATGATAATGATAAGGGATGAAAATAAATTGGCCGAAGGATTGGTTGTTTCTAAAGTATTAAAAGACAGTATCGCCGCTGAAATGGAAATAGAGCCCGGAGATACTATACTTCAAATAAACGATTGGAAAATTGAAGATATTCTGGATTTGCAATATTATACTTCTGACGAAGAGTTTTCTTTGCTTGTTCAAAAAGCAAACGGAGAAATCTGGGAATTACAGATTTCTAAAGATCCCGACGAAACTTTGGGAATTGAAGTGTGTTCGGTGAGCGCCGGGGGCGTAAAAAAATGTGTTAATAACTGTGTATTTTGTTTTGTTCAGCAAATGCCACCGGATATGCGGGAATCTCTCTATCTGAAGGACGACGATTATAGGCTGTCTGTAACTCAAGGCAGCTATATTACTCTGTCTAATCTTAGCCAGAAAGATTTTCGCCGAATAATTGATTATCATATCAATCCCCTTTATATTTCGGTCCATGCTTGGGATCCGCAAGCCAGGATAAAGTTGATGAGAAATAAGCGCGTTGGGAAAATAGCGGACCAGATCAAACTACTGGCAGATGCCGGGCTGACCCTTCATACCCAGATTGTTGTGGTTCCGGGCTACAACGACGGTCCTGTTTTAGAGGAAACGGTGAATAAGCTTGCGGCTTTTTATCCGGCAGTTCAATCCATCGGTGTAGTACCGGTAGGTCTGACCAAATATAGAGATAAACTTCCTCCTTTAAGAACAATAACTCCGAAGGAAGCTCAGCATATTTTGGCATTGGGTTTAACCTGGCAAAAAGAGTTTCGGGCGAGAACCGGCAAAAATCTGGTGTATTTTTCCGATGAACTTTATGTAGTATCCGGCTGGAATTTTCCTGACGTGCAGGAATATGACGATTTCCCGCAAATAGAAAACGGAATTGGAATGGCCGCTAAATTCTATGCTGAGTTTTCATCTTGGCTGCCGCAGTTGCCGTCAAAAATCCCGACCAGGACGGTCCACATTGTTACAGGGGTTTCGGCAGCCGGGATTTTCAAATCCTGGGTGAAAGATTTGGATTTCATTCAAGGTCTCAATGTTGTTATTCATGAAATAAAGAATAATTTTTTTGGTTCGACTGTGACTGTTGCCGGACTACTTACGGCACAGGACATTGCTGCTCAAGTAAATGACCTTCAAGGCGATTATTTTCTTATTCCGAAGGTTATGCTAAAGGCTGATGACGAAGTATTTCTTGATGATCGTAGCGTTTCCTGGTTGGAAAAAAGGATTAACGGCAAAGCTTTGGTAGTAGAAAATAACGGAAAAGCGTTTATTGAAGGTGTTTTAGGGATAAAGCTCGAGGTGAAGGATAATGAGTAAACCTGTTGTAGCGATAGTTGGACGTCCGAACGTTGGTAAGTCTACTTTGTTCAATAGGATCGTAGGGGGTATGGTGGCAATAGTAGAAAGTACTCCCGGAGTAACCAGAGATAGATTGTATCATGATGTAGAGTGGTTGGGGAACAAATTTACCATAGTTGATACCGGCGGAATAGAGTTTAAAGATCAAACAACACCTTTATCCGATAAAATGAAGCAGCAGGCGGAGGTTGCCATTGAAGAGGCGGATGTAGTCTTATTTGTGGTTGATGGCAAGACCAAAGTTACGCCTGATGATGAACAGATTGCCCGTTATTTAAGAAAAACGGACAAACCGATTATTCTGGTTGTCAATAAAGTTGAAAATTTTGAACTGTTTCAGGCCGAATCGTTTGAATATTTAACCCTTGGTTACGGGGAGCCTATACCTGTTTCCGCTGCTCATGGGAAGAATATCGGGGATTTGCTCGATGCGGTGGTAGCCAAATTTCCGGAAAAAATAACGGAGGATTATGAACCGGATGTGATAAAAATTGCGGTAATAGGCCGGCCGAATGTAGGCAAGTCTTCGATCGTGAATAAGCTTTTGGGCGAAGAACGGGTAATTGTCAGTGATATTCCCGGTACTACCAGGGATGCCATAGATACTCCGTTTAGCTATGAAAACAGAAATTACGTTTTGATAGATACGGCAGGTATCAGAAGAAAGAAAAAAATAGCCGAGGTTACGGAAAGCTACAGCGTAATACGTTCTTTTAGGGCAATAGACAGAGCGGATGTAGTTCTGATGGTTATTGATGCTACCGAAGGGATAACGGAACAGGATAAAAAAATTGTTGGCTATGCTCATGAAGCGGGTAAAGGACTTATATTAATAGTAAATAAATGGGACTTGATTACTAAAGATGATAAAACCTTAAACAAATTTGAAAAGAAGATAAGAGAAGAATTAGCCTTTGTGGATTATGCTCCGACTCAATTTGTATCTGCTAAAACAGGTCAGAGGATAAACAAAATAATGGACTTGGTTGAATTTGTTGCCGAACAGGCCAGTAGACGTATTCTAACTAATGTTTTGAACAGCCAATTGCGGGAATGGGTTCATTTGAATCCTCCGCCATCGGACAAAGGAAAACGCCTTAAAATTTATTATGCAACTCAACAGGGCGTGCAACCGCCTACCTTCGTTTTTTTCGTAAACGATCCGGAGTTAGTCCATTTCTCCTATCGTCGCTACCTAGAAAACCAAATCAGAAAGAATTTTGGCTTTGAAGGTTCGCCGATTCGACTTATAATGCGGAAAAGTAATGAAGAATAATTAGTTATTAGGGTTATAAGAGTTGAGGAGAATGCTGAATGTTGAGATATCTGGTATTTGTAATTGCTTATTTATTGGGGACAATACCTTCGGCTTTTTTGGCGGGAAAAGTTCAAGGTATAGATATTCGTCAGCACGGAAGCGGTAATATCGGGGCAACCAATGCTTATCGCTTGCTGGGGAAAAAAGCCGGTATAGCAGTGTTGGTAGTAGATGCGCTTAAGGGCGGGCTGGCAGCTTATATATGCTTTGTAACTTTCGGGCCCTGGGGCGGTGTGGTTGGCGGTCTTCTAGCAATGATCGGACACAGTTGGAACCCTTATTTCGGCTTTAAGCCAAGCGGGAAAGGGGTAGCTACCGGTCTTGGAGTTCTAACGATACTCATGCCCAAAGTTATGCTTGCGGCTATTATTGTTTTTGTCTTAACGGTAATTGGGACCAGATATGTTTCTCTGGGTTCAATGCTGGGTGCGCTAACGGCGCTCATTGGTTCTTTTGTTTTTGAAGTAGCAATTGCCTATAAAATATTTGCTTTGATCGGTGCAACTATTGTTTTGGTAAGACATAGAGCAAATATGCTCAGAATTCTTAACGGAACAGAGCCTAAGTTCGGGCAAAAACACAAGGAGTGATTAGGGGTGAAAAGAGTAGCTGTTTATGGGGCGGGAAGCTGGGGAACGGCCATTGCTCTCCAATTAGTCAGGGCCGGACATAAAGTTACGCTAATCGGCAGACATTCTGATGAGATCGAATTAATGAAGAGAAGAAGAGAAAACGCGCCATACCTTCCCGGCGTATTTCTTCCGGACGAGATAATGCCTACTATAGATTTACAACAGGTCAAAGCGGAGGTTGTCTTTTTAAGCGTGCCTTCCCATGCCGTAAGGGAGAGTGCCCGTCTGTTAAAACCTTATCTCAGCCCCGAATGCATTGTCGTAAACACGGCCAAAGGGCTTGAAGAAAACACATATTTGAGGTTGTCACAAGTTTTGGAAGAAGAGTTGTCCGGTCATAAAATAGCAGTTCTGTCAGGACCAAGTCATGCCGAAGAGGTTGCCAGAGAAGTACATACCGCGGTTGTGGTAGCCGCCCAAAAAATTGAAGTGGCTGAAGCTGTCCAGGATTTGATTATGTCTCCCACTTTTAGGGTTTATACCAGCCTGGATATTATAGGGGTAGAGCTTGGCGGAGCTCTAAAAAACATCATAGCTTTATGTACGGGAATTTTGGAAGGGATGAATCCTAGAGATAATACCAAAGCAGCTCTGATAACCCGCGGGCTGGCTGAGATTACTCGATTAGGGGTCGCTCTTGGAGCCAAGGCCCATACTTTTTATGGACTTGCCGGAATAGGTGATTTAATTGTTACTTGTACCAGTATCCATAGTCGTAATTTACGGGCCGGCCGGGCAATTGGCAGCGGCAAACCTCTCGCGGAAGTTTTGAGAGAAGTAGGTATGGTTGTGGAAGGGGTCAGAGCTACAAAAGTTGCCTATGAGCTAAGCAGGAAATTAGGGATTTCAATGCCTATCACAGAGCAAGCTTATAAAGTATTGTTTGAAGGCTTAAGTCCTAAGGAAGCTTTGGTTAATTTAATGATGAGAGATAAAAAACATGAATTGGAAGACGATTTTATTTGATGGTGATTTATTTAAGGTTGTAAAACTTCATATATAACTAAAATTATTTTTAAAATGACACTTTGAAGTGTCATTTTTTTCATATCAAGGTAGTACTATTTAGACATAAAAGAAATTATTTTCAAATATAAATATACTGCTTGAGGTGCTAGTCCTGTTGATACATCGGTAAAAACAAAGCATTTTAAGTAGATTTGGAGTCCTTGCTCAAGGACAGCACACTAAAAGGAGGGAAAGGTTCTATGCAGAATTATGACATTTTCAGCGATATTGCTGAACGGACGGGAGGGGATATTTATTTCGGTGTTGTTGGTCCCGTAAGGACTGGTAAATCTACATTTATTAAGCGTTTCATGGAACTTCTGGTCCTACCGAATATTACCAATGTTTTTGAAAAAGAAAGGGCAAAGGATGAGCTCCCTCAGAGCGGGGCAGGTAGAAGAATTACGACAACGGAGCCGAAATTTATTCCTTCCGAAGCAGTGGAGGTAGTTATTAAAGACACAATTCATATGAACGTCAGGTTGGTAGATTGTGTCGGTTATTCGGTAAATGGAGCTTTGGGCTATGAAAATGAAGAAGACATGCCAAGGATGGTGCATACTCCTTGGAATGAAGAGCCAATTCCTTTCCAAGAGGCTGCCGAGATTGGGACCAGAAAAGTAATTGCCGATCATTCTACTGTAGGAATAGTTGTTACTACTGACGGCTCTTTTTCAGAGATAGCCAGAGAAAACTATATTGAACCCGAAATGAGAGTAGTATCCGAGTTAAAAGAACTGGGTAAACCATTTATAGTTATTCTGAACACAACAAGGCCTTATGCCGAAAGCACCCTGGAATTGTGCCGCTCCATGTCTGAATCCTATGAAGTGCCTGTTATACCGGTAGATTGCCTGGAGATGAATCTAAGTGATGTTTCACAGATATTAGAAGAACTTCTATATGAATTTCCGGTTGCGGAAGTTAATATTCAGCCGCCAAAGTGGATAGAAGAATTGGATCTTTCTCATCCGGTCAGAGCAAGTTTGGATCAAATAATTCAGAAGTGCGTAGAGAATACAAGAAGGATAAGGGATATTGATAATGCTTTGGAGATTTTGAGTGAATGGGAGCATGCCAAAGATGTGGTCTTAAAAGAGACCAATCTTGGGACCGGAACGGCGGAAATTGAGATAACCACTGAAGAAAATCTATTCAAGAAAGTTTTAGAAGAACTGACCGGTATGGAAATTGAAGGCGAACATACTCTGTTAAGAATGATTCTTGATTACAGTAAGGCTAAGAAAGAATGGGATAAACTTGCCGGTGCGTTGGAGGATGTACGGAATAATGGGTATGGTGTTGTAACTCCGCAATTGGACGAAATGTTCCTGGAAGAGCCCGAATTGGTAAAATCAGGCGGCCACTATGGTATTAAACTCAGAGCCAGCGCTCCGTCACTTCATATATTACGGGCTGACGTAACGACCGAAATAACACCCTTAATTGGTACTGAAAAACAAGCGGAGGAACTGGTCAAGTATATCCTTGATGAATTCGAAGCGGATCCTAAGAAGGTATGGAATTCCAACATTTTCGGGAAATCCCTTCATGATCTTGTCAGGGAGGGAATTCAAAACAAGCTTTATAAAATGCCGGAAAATGTTCAAGTTAAGTTGCAGGATACTCTGCAGAGGATTGTTAACGGCGGTCACGGCGGCTTGATCTGTATAATTATTTAGTAGAGAAAAGAAAAAACTATTAAAATTATGAAAAAAAGAAGTCATTTGAGGTTGGCTTGGAAAAAGCTTATCTTCAATCAGTGACTTCTTTTATTCTGATTTGAGTTAGTTTTTGCTTAGCTTTACTCGGTTTGTACGTAAGGCTTAAACCGGACAGATTAATGGCTTTAAAAATTTGTTGAAAATGATTATAATGTCTTTAGTTAAGCTGTACAAGAAATTGAACTGATTGTTTAACAGTTTGCTTCTTGATTTTTAAAAGTCCATATGATAAATTATAGAAGTGACTCGGAAATGGGTCATCGGGGCGTAGCTCAGTTTGGTAGAGCGCTACCTTGGGGTGGTAGAGGCCGCTGGTTCAAGTCCAGTCGCTCCGACCATTATTATCAAGCCTGTTTTCAAGGCTTACGGCCTTTTAATCTTGGATATGTTCTTGCGAAAATGACCGACTAATAACGGTCATTTTAGTATTATTGCTACAAAAATTTTAGAGTTTATGTAATTTATAGCTTATAATATATTATTGAAAGCAAATTATAATGAAAGTGATTTAAATGAAAAAAGCTATCATTGTTGAAGGCAAAACTGATAAGGAACATTTGTTAAAGGTTTTAGCGGAGCCTGTTGATATTATTTGTACATATGGAACCAAGAATGTGGACGACCTGGAACGGCTGATTGATGAAAAAAAGTATGCCGAGGTATATGTATTGTTCGATGCTGATCAAGCCGGTAATGAACTCAGAAGGAGCATAAAACAACTCTTCCCGAGTTTCAGGCATTTATATACCAAAAAAATGTATAAAGAAGTGGCTTCCACACCCCTTGAGGAAATAGTCCGCATTCTTAATAACGCTCACTTTGAGCTCAAAGACGATATTGATATTTTTTACTGACTTGTGAGTTTTAAATAGAGATATGTCGAATTTGATAATCGCAGGAAAGATGCGGGAGGAATTTCCTTGTAAATAACGAATATACTACTGTTTAGAAAATAAGCTTAGTCAATTAGTTCTGGGAGGACACTAGGGTGACTTTAATTAATTGTATCGAGTCTGAACTTAAAGAAGTAAAAAACCAGATGGCCCAAGAAATACGGTTCAAATCTTTAAGGCTGGAAGATCTAATAGAATATGAGATGAATAGACTCGATCGTTATTTGTTTCCTTCTATAGTTCTGACTATTGGTAAAATTGCCGGGAATAACCGCGAAACCAATATTTCTCTGGCTACTATCTTTCAATATATTTTTTTAGCCCACTCAATTCATAGATTAGTAGATAAGGAAGATATTAAAGACAGCACCCGACAATATTCTGTTTTGATTGGGGATTTTTTGTTTGGCCAGACTTTCTATAAAATATGCGATGATAGTTTATATAAATATGCTTCGGAATTTGTCAAAGTCATCGAAACCATTAATGAAGGGGTAGTAATGCGGTGGCGCCTAAAAGATAAAAATATCTCTCTTAAAGACTACCGTGTAATAATCAGTAAGGAACGCGCGGCTTTGGTTGGGCTGGCAGGCCGGTTAGCGGCAAAAGTAGCCGGACTGCAGGAACAGTATCAACAAAAACTTGAGGAGTTTAGCTACTCTGTCGGTATGGCCTGGGCGGCTTGGGAAGAAGCCATTTTTCCTTCTATTATTCACGAGTACTTGGCTAAAGCTAAAAGCTATTTGGCCGAACTTAAAGAAAGTCTGCCTATAAAACCTCTGCAGGAATTTTTTGATTTCTTCTGCCACGAGATTAATCTAGACATTGAAGAAGATAAATACTTACTTAATGTTAAGTAATTAAGTTTGGAAATAAAGAGTACGTCTATCGTTATCCTATACATTTAGGAAGCTCCTTTTTTGTTAGAGCTTTTTACGTATTTTGATTTAGATGTATTAAGTGGTAAAATTATTACGATTAGCTCTGAGAGAGGAGGGCGCCGGTGCGTCGCAGAAAAAAGCCTGATGCGGAAATGCCTTTATTAGACCATCTAAAAGAGTTACGGAAAGTATTCATTGTATCAGCTTATGCTATTGCCTTCGGTACGGTAATAGGATGGTTTCTAAGTGATTACGCTTACTCATTCTTAGCCGAACCAATGAAGGGAATTCATGAAGTTAGCTTTATTACCACAACCCCCTTAGAACCTATTCTGGTAAAATTAAAAATATCGGTGGTTGTAGGATTGGTTATAGCATCTCCCATTGTGGTCTGGCAAATTTGGAGTTTTATTTTACCGGCTCTAAAACAAAATGAAAAGAAATATGTATATATTATTGTTCCTTGGTCCGTTCTGCTATTTCTCGGGGGCATCGCATTTGCTTTTTTCATGGTCCTTCCTGTAGGTTTGAAATTTCTGCTATTTGCCGGCGGTGAAGCGGTTGAGTCCACTCCTTTTGTGACAAAGTCATCTTATCTGAACTTTATCCTTGTTTTTATGGTGAGTTTTGGACTGGTCTTTCAACTGCCAATAGTTTTGTTACTGTTAGTCAAATTGGGATACCTTTCTCCGAAAACCCTTGCGAAGCATAGAAGGTGGGCCTTTTTCTTTATTATCGTAATAGCCGTGCTTATTTCCCCAACCCCTGATCTTGTCACTCAGTTTTTGATGGCTGGCCCAATGTACTTACTTTATGAAGTAAGTATTTGGCTTGGTTTTCTGATCGAAAGAGGTAAGAGAAGGAAATTAGCAAGAGAGGGCGAGGGTTAATCAGATGAGTTTTACCGAAATAGCATTAATTTTATTTGTTGCTTTGGTGCTCTTTGGTCCGGAAGATTTGCCGGTAATAGCAAGAACGCTCGGCAAGATTGTTGGCCAAATTCGTAGATACTCAAATGAATTGACAAAAGAGTTTAAAGAGGCAATAAACACTCCTGGCACCATTCTAAATGAAGCTTTTAAAGACCCGCTGCAGGATACTAAGAAGGATACGAAGACAACAGGAGATAAAGATAAAAAACCGACAGAGGATGATTCTGAAAAATTGCTTACATATGAAGAAACCGAGAAAAACGATGAGTCGAAAAAGGACGACACTGATACCGAAGGGTCCAATCCTTTGCTTGATCTTCCGCAAGAAATAGTATCCCGTCCCAATGATAAACAAGCAGGTGATTAAATTTGCATCAGCAGAAAAAGGTATTTAAAGAAGTAACAGTAGATTTAAGTAGGGTAGAAAAAGAACTAGAAAAGTTTCTTAAGGTGGATGACCCTATACTGTCCCAAACCTGTATTTATTTGCTCAAAGCCGGCGGTAAAAGGATACGGCCTGGATTTACACTGCTGTCAGGCAAATTTTTTGATTATAGTTTTGAAAGATTGTTACCGGTGGCAATGGCTTTGGAAATAATTCATATGGCGACTTTGGTGCATGATGATGTAGTGGATGCATCCCTTACTCGGAGAGGACGTCCTACTCTTTCAGCTGCCTGGGGAAACAGTGTTTCTATGGCTACCGGAGATTTCCTTTTTGCTAAGGCTCTTGAGATAATCGTTAAAATAGATGACATTACAGTATCCAGAGAGTTAGCAAAAGTTTGTATTCAGATGGGGCAGGGCGAGATACAACAAATCAGGTCTTCTTATGATGTAAACCAGAACTATAAACAGTACCTGTATCGTATTAAACGTAAAACAGCATTACTGATTGGTCTATGCTGTAAACTTGGGGCTATGGTTTCACGGGCCGACAAAAGACAAGTCTGGATTTTAAGCACTTATGGGCATTGTTTGGGAATAGCTTTTCAGATTGTCGATGATATACTCGATATTACGGCCGATCCTAAAATCCTTGGAAAGCCTGTTGGTGGAGATATTCGCCAGGGAATTATGACCCTGCCAATGATCTATGCTTTAAATTATTCTTCAGAGAATCAAAGAATTAGAGAATTGCTTGTTAAGAGGGATAAGACAGATGAGGAAGTAGAAGAGGCTGTTGAATTGATTAAAAGATCCGGCGGTATTGAAGAGTCTAGAAAGATCGTTAACTTATATATTGAAAAAGGTATTAAAAACTTAAAAGAACTTCCGGATATTCCTTCGCGAAAAGCATTGATTGATTTGGCCAGATTTGTTGCTGAGCGGTGTTATTGATTGTTTGGATTTATAATATTTATATCTGCAATAAGTAAAAAGCCTGTAAGGCTTTTTATTTTTTTGGAAATCAAAAAGGCTTGAAAATAAGCACAAACATAAATGGAAAAATATACTATTATAGAAAAAAATGGAAAGAAGGGACGGAAAATTTTGGACAGCAATAAGAGGGAACAGCTTCTTAAAAGGTTAGGAGAACTGCGTCAATCCAAAATTATAGTATATTTTTCCTATATACCGCTCGACGATAGCATTTTAGTTCCATTATATAAAGAGTTGACCTGCATAGGAAAAACAAAAAAAATTGATCTTTTCTTGCACAGTTACGGCGGAGCAGTAGACACTCCATATAAAGTTGTAACAATAATCAGGGAGTTTTGCGAGGAATTTTCCGTTATAGTACCTTTTTCTGCTAAATCGGCCGCTTCAATGATTGTGCTTGGGGCAGATGAAGTTGTAATGGGGCCGATATCAGAACTGGGGCCTATTGATCCTTTAGTCAAACATCCCAGCTATAAAGATTTTTGGGTTCCTGTTCATGCTTTGAGGTGCTGTTTTGAGTATATAGAAGAAATGTTTTATAATAGCTCAAACCCGGATGTATCTGAAATTATCATAAACTCTGTATTAAACAAATTGGATCCCTGGATTATTGGTGATTACGAAAAAGCCTTAAAGGCTTCCAAACAATATGCAGAATTTTTGCTGTCAAAGTATATGTTAAAAGATAGTAAGGAAAAGATTCCTCAAGTAACGCACATTTTGACAAACGGTTTTTTTTCCCACGGCTATCCAATTGGTAGGAAAGAAGCTAAGGAAATAGGACTCAAAGTCGTGGAAGCGTCCGGAGAGTTATGGGATGTTATCTGGGAATTATATTTGTTATACCAATCTATATTTTCTGGCGATAAATCTTGCAATTTCTTGCTTTCTACGCTAGGATAAACTCTATAGATAAATAATAAAAGACGTGAAAACGTCTTTTATTTTGGCTAAAAACAGTGTTTAAGGAGGTACTTGATATGCTGGCTAACAAAACAGCGCTGATCACCGGTGGAGGAACGGGAATTGGGCGAGCTGTAGCTTTAAGACTGGCCAAAGAAAAAGTAAACATAGCAATAAATTATTCCCGTTCAGAACAGGACGCCAAGGAAACACAAGAGGAAATAAAAGCTTTAGGAGTTCAATGCAGATTATATAAGGCAGATGTATCGTCCGATGTTCAAGTCAGAAATATGGTCAGCGAAGTAGTCAGGGATTTTGGAACTCTGGACATATTGGTTAATAATGCCGGTACTACGCATTTTGTCGATCACTCTGATTTGGAAGGAATGAAGGAAGAGTACTGGGATAATATTTTTGCTGTCAATGTTAAAGGATTATTTTTTTGCTGCAGAGCGGCCGCTGCTGAGTTAAAAAAGGCAAACGGAGTAATAGTGAATATCACGTCGATTGCCGGTTTAACGGGTTTAGGAAGCTCGATAGCATATGCGGCATCAAAAGCTGCAGCTATAAGTATTACAAAATCGCTGGCAAGAGTGCTTGCTCCGGAAGTAAGAGTAATCAGTGTCGCTCCGGGTATAGTGCTTACCCGTTGGGTTGAAGGGCAGGAGGAACATATCAAGCGTTTAGCAGGGTCAACTCCGCTGAAGCGAGTTGCAGTGCCTGAAGATGTGGCTGAAGTAGTCTATGGTGTAATTGCCCATGCCGGATTCGTTACCGGTCAAACTGTCGTAGTTGATGGAGGTGCCTTTATATAGGTTGTCTGTGTAATTAGGTTTCCTTGACTTTGTTGGCCAGATTCAATATATTGCTTTGTTGTAGCATGTTATTTTCCTGGTCATCCAATAGCTTGGCACAGTATAATATTATTTCTCTTCTGCGGACGATCCCGATAAATATTCCTTGGTCATCTACCACAGGAACAAAGTTTTGATGAATTGCTCTGGATATAAGATCGTTAATATTAGCGTTAATGGATACCGGTGTGTTTTGAGTATGCTGTTTTATTTCATCTATTTTTATTTTTTCGGTATCTTCAAAAGTAAGATTTGGTGTGTTTTTTAACTTCCATAACAGATCGCCTTCAGTCAATGTTCCAATATAGCGTCCCTTAGAATCAATTATCGGAACTGCGGAGTATCCATGATACTCCATTTTTTCCAGGGCTTGACGCATTGTTGAGCCGGATTTAAGGTAAACCACATCTTTTTTAGGGATGAGAAAAAAAGCTATGTTCATGATTAACAACCCTTTACGAGCATATTAGAAACTTGACAGCCACAGAAATTATATACATAAGCCAAAAACAAAGTCAATGTTCGAAGCCCCTTTAAAAGTGAAAGCAATTCTCAGTAATTACAAAAAAATAAACGACAAGCCCGTAGATAGTTAAGGCTTGTCGTTTTATTATTCATGTTATCTCTAGAATATTACAGCCAAAGCAATAAGAATCAGAATAGCAATTGCAATAATCGCAACTCCGACGCCAACTCCTGGGGTAACCGGATATACCGGTAGAAACTGTCTGCAACCACATCCGTATCCGTACATCATATTCACTCCTTTTATTCATAATAGGATGTCGATTATCCGTTAGTTATTTAAAACAAAATTCCCATCGCAATGAGAAGCAAAATAATAACTGTTACAATAGCAATTCCGCATAAATTCGGACTGAAAGCACCGCCTACACCTGCCATTACCGGACACCTCCTAAAGGAAATTAATGGAATTACAATGTAATATATGTAAATAATTTCCTAATGTGTTACTTCTGGACGAGCCTAAATTTAGAATAAGTGCCGGTTCAAAATATTAGTGATATAAGATGCGAATAAAAATGTAATAAAAAAAGAGAAGTCCCCGCGTCCGGGGACTTCTTGCGCAAAGTCCAAGATAATTGCAACTAGATTTTATAACCTAGACATCAATTATCTAGAGACTCTTCACTAAAAAATTACCATGTAAAAGCTTTAAAGTCAACGTTTATGGATTAAAATCAAAAGTTAACTTTTGGTTACTTTACTGCAATTTGGGGATAACGATAGTGTGGTTTTCAGTGCTGATTCGTTTGGAATACACGCAACCACAGTAGTTTTGGCGATAAAAGTTTTCTCTTTTAGCAATTTCCATAGTTTTTTTAAAGCCATCTTTTTTCTTAAAATCTTCAGCCCAAAAAAAAATATTAAACTTTGTGGCAATCTTTTTACCGATTTCAATAATATTTTTACTAACTTTATGAGGGCTAATGGTCAAAGTGGTAGTGAAAACTTCAATTTTGTTCTGAACGGCAAAAGAGGCGGTTTTAGCCAACCTTAGTTCAAAGCACCGATTGCAACGAGTGCCTTTTTCCGGTTCATTTTCTAAACCCTTTGTTGTAGTAAACCATTCTTGCGGGTCATATTCTTCTTCAAAAAACGGTATCGCTTTCTTTTGGGCATAAGCTAATAATTCAGATTTACGGATAAAATACTCTTCCTTAGGATGAATATTTGGGTTGTAATAAAAAATGATCGGGTTAAATTCTTCTGATAATTTTTCCAGGACATATGCCGCACAAGTTGCACAACAAGAGTGTAAAACTATTGTTGGTTTCGCCATTGGTGTTCTCCCCATGAAAAAAAACTTTCAGCCAAATTATAAGCTGAATGTTTTAGTTAGGCAAATATTCTTTAACCTGAAGTAAATAAACTACTGTTTAGATTTGTTGTTATCGATTACTTCGCGGATTATACCCAATGTTGCGAGTGGAGCTGTAATCATGAATGTGACATGGCTAATATTTTGGATTAAGGCGTTATCGCTTAAAGCCATACCAATGGCCGAGAGCCAAAAAATCGCTAAAA